>ERZ1645187.2393-NODE-2393-length-16529-cov-6.870463_pt1 | contig 16529 bp, 19 predicted proteins | sample MGYA00575352_ERZ1645187 | MGnify/ENA primary metagenome ERZ1645187 (study PRJEB40837, sample SAMN11349314) | freshwater sediment metagenome | isolation source: river sediment | host: Sediment | place: India: Wazaribad , New Delhi | collected 2017-02-21 ... | reverse complement strand
CCGAGGGCGGGGCGGGCGCTGGCCGGGACTGATGGTCCCGGCCGGTTCAGCGGAAACCGCAGCGCATGGCGAAGGCACGCGCCTTCGCCAGACTGGCCGGGCAAGGCCGTATCGAATGTGGCCCTGCCCCGAACCGACGCCGCATGTCGCGGAATGGCGCGCTTTCGCCGCCGCTCCGCGATTGGATTCCCTCATGACCGCGCCCGTCTCCAGCCCTGCCGCGCATCCCACCAGCGGAATCCTTCTGGCCATCGGCGGCGGCATCATCCTGTCGATGAACGATCTGGCCATCAAGGCGCTGGCCGACACCGGCTATGCGCTGCATCAGGTGATCCTGATCCGGGCACTGATCGGCATGTCGCTGGCGCTTCTGGTGATGGGGCTTTCCCCCGGCGGGTTCCGCCAGTTGAAGACCCGGCGCAAGGGCGCGCATCTCTTGCGCGTCTCGATCGTGCTCTGCTCGAACGTCACCTATTTCGTCGGCCTGTCGCTGATGCCGCTGGCCGATGCCGTGGCCACCGCCTTCGTGGCGCCGCTGATCGTCACCACCATGTCGGCGGTCTTCCTGCGCGAACAGGTCGGCCCCCGCCGTTGGGCCGCCGTCGCCGTGGGCATGGCAGGCGTGATCGTGATGACGCGGCCGGGTTCGGGGGTGATCCAGCCCGCGGCGATCCTCGTCCTGATCTCGGCCTTCTGCTATGCCTCCAGCCACATGATGACGCGGCGGATGCGCGAGACGGAAAGCGCCGCAACCTTCAGCTTCTATGTCCAGCTCGGCTTTCTTGTGGTCAGCAGCGGGATGGGCCTCTGGGCGGGCGACGGGCACATGGCGCAGGCGCCCGGCAGCACATGGGAATTCCTGTTCCGCCCCTGGGTCCTGCCGGCGGTCGAGGACTGGTGGGCCTTTCTCGGCACCGGCTTTGCCGTGGGCATCGGCGGGCTGATGATGAGCCAGGCCTACCGCACCACCGAGGCGGCGCTGGTCGCTCCGTTCGAATATGTCGGGATGCCGATGGCGATCTTCTGGGGCGTGCTGGTCTTCGGCACCTGGCCCGATGCCACCGCCTGGGCGGGGATTGCGCTCATCTGCGGGGCGGGGCTTTATACGCTCTGGCGGGAAACGGTGCGCAGGAAGGTTCAGGATGTCGCGGCCCCGAGCGGTGATCTTTGACATCGGCAACGTGCTGGTCGGCTGGCAGCCCGAGGCCTTCTACGACAGCCGCCTTGGCGAGGCGCGGCGGCGCGCCTTCTTCGACGCCGTGCCGATCCATGACACCAACCTGGAGATCGACCGGGGCGCGCCCTTCCTGGCCTCGCTTCGGGCGCTGGCCGGGGAACATCCGGACTGGGGCGAGCAGATCCTGTGGTGGCACGACCACTGGCTTCAGATGGTGCAGCCGGTGATCGAAGGCTCGGTCGCCACGTTGCGGGCGCTGAAGGCGCGCGGCGTCCCCACCTTCGCGCTGACGAATTTCGGAAACGAGACCTTCGACATCGCCCTGCGGGAGTTTCCCTTCCTGCACGATTTCGACCGCGCCTTCGTCTCGGGGCGGCTGGGGCTGGTCAAGCCCGATCCGGAGATCTATGCCGCGGTGGAGGAAGGCACCGGCCTTGCCGGGAAGGACCTGCTCTTCACCGACGACCGGGCCGAGAACATCGAGGCCGCCGCCGCGCGCGGCTGGCGCACGCATCTTTTCACTGGCTGGCAGGGATGGGCCGCGCGGCTGGTGGACGAGGGATTGTTGACCACAACGGAGGCCGGACTGTGACACCGCGCATCATCGGGCCGGAGGCCGAGGCGAAACTGACATGGCCGGGCCTTCTGGCCGCGCTGGAGGCCGGGCACCGCAGGCCGAAGCCCGACATCAAGGATCTCTTCGTCTATCGCGGGGCCGATACTGTGCTGGACCGCGCCACCTGGATCGACGGCATCGGCGCGCTGGTCAAGGTGGCGACGGTGGTGCCCGGCAATACCGCTCGCGGCCTGCCCACCATCCACGGCGCGGTGACGCTGTTCGACGACGTGACCGGAGAGTTCCGCGCGCTGGTCGATTTCCATCTGGTGACCAAGTGGAAGACCGCGGGCGACAGCCTTCTGGCCGCCAGCCGCCTTGCCCGCAAGGACAGCCGGAAGATCCTGCTCGTCGGCGCAGGAGCGGTGTCGCGGTCGATGGTCGAGGCCTACCGCTCGATCTTCCCCGAGGCCGAGTTCACTATCTGGTCGCGGCAGGTGCAGACGGCGGCCGGCATGGCCGCGCCCCTGGGGTTGCAAGTCGCGGCCCGGCTTGAGGAAGCGGTGCCGCAGGCCGATATCATCTGCACCTGCACCATGGCGACCGAACCGCTGATCCGCGGCGAATGGCTGCGGCCCGGCCAGCATCTGGACCTGATCGGCGCCTATCGCCCCGACATGCGCGAGGTGGACGATGCCGCCATCCGCCGCGCCCGGCTGTTCGTCGATGCCCGCGCCACCACGATCCACCATATCGGCGAGTTGATCGCCCCGCTGAAGTCCGGTGCGATCACCGAGGCGGATGTGCTGGCCGACTATTACGACGACCCGGCGCTGTTCGCCCGCGGCTCGGCCGACGAGATCACCATCGCCAAGAACGGCGGCGGCGCGCATCTGGACCTGATGACCGCGAATTACATCGCCGAGGCGACGGCCTGACCGGCAAATGCGAAACGCCCGGTGCCATGAAAGGCATCGGGCGTTTGGTCGGGAGTTGCGGCCCGGTCAGAACTTGATCTGCGAGGTCAGGAAGAAGCTGCGGCCCGGCTCGGGATAGCCCGCCACCACCTGAACGTTGCGGTCCAGAAGGTTGCGGATGCCGAAGTCTATCGCCGCCTTCTCGCTCACCTGCCAGCTGGCGCTGAGGTTGGCCAGCGCGAAGCCGCCCGTCTTGATATAGGTATAGGTCGGGCTGGCGGTCCGGGGCTGCCCGGCGGCGGGATCGGACCAGCGCGATCCGTAGATCTCGACCGAGGGCGTCAGGGTCAAGGTATCCGTCGCCTGCCAGTCGAGCGCCAGATAGGCCTTGTGCGTCGGAATGTCGGTGATCCGCAGGCCGATGATGGTGGGGTCCGAGATGCTGGCGTCCAGCCAGGTATAGTTCGCCGTCAGACCGAGACGGTCGTTCACCTTCCAGTTCGCCGCCAGTTCGATCCCCTTGTAGACCCCCTCGCCAACGTTCTGCTGCTGCCAGAGCGCGCCGGAGAACGGCACCGCCTGGATCAGGTTGTCCACGCTGCTGTAGAAGAGCGCGCCCTCCACGCTGACCGGGCCGAGATCGCCGCTGTAGCCAAGCTCGATATTGGTCGCCCGTTCGGCCTTCAGGTCCGGGTTGGGCTCCATCGTGCCGAAGCGGGTGCTGTAGCGATGGAACAGCGTCGGAGAACTGGTGCGGGACGAGATGCTGGCATGGAATTCCCCGCCCGCATCCGGCGACCAGATCGCGGCAAGCTGCCAGTCCAGCGCCTCGGTCTTCGCCGTAGGCCGGCCCGCGCTGATGGCGCTGCGCTTGGCCTCCAGCACCTCGGCCCTGTTGAAGCTGAGCCCGCCGACGATGCGCAAGGCATCGCTGACCCGCCAGCTGTCCTCGACAGCGAAGGAAAGCGTTTCTTCCTTGCTGTGCTCGGTCGGGTCGGGCGCGGTTCCCAGCGTCGGCGTCGGGTGGTTGGTTTCCTTGTGAACGTCGCGGCGGAAATGCGCCGCGAACTTCAGGTCATGCGCCCCCAGCGTCAGCGCGTATTCCGCGCCCGCCCCCAGCGAATAGTCGTCGTAGACGCTGTCGAAAGCGCGCCCCATGGTCTGGGCGTTGTGCAGCGCATTGTTCCAGGCCGACAGCGTGTTGTCGAAGGTGTTGTAATAGACCTTCGTCTTCACATAGCTGCCGCCAAGGTCGGTATGGGAATAGAAGGCAAGGCTGGAGATGTCCCACTCCGGCCAGGTCCAGTCGCGTTGCGAGCCCGAGGGGCGGGCGCCGGTCCCGGTGTCCATCGGCAAGAGGATGCTGTAGGGCGCGTTCTTCGATCCGGTCTGCTGCGTGTAGCTCAGCACATATTCGTCGGTCGCGTTGGGGGTGAAGCCGAATTTCAGGTTGGCGCGGCTGTCCGAAGTGTCGGTGTTGTTGCGCAGCCCGCCGTCCTCGTTCGGCACCGGCACGAAGTCCTTCGACAGCCAGAAGCCGTCGCTCTCGCGCTTCATCAGGCTGGCCTGCGCATACCATTTGTCCTGCTTTGTCCCGAAGGAGAGATAGCCGCTGCGGCCGCTGACGCTGCCCTGGCCGCCCTCGATCCCCAGACGCGCCTCGCCCTCGAAGGCCTCGGTGGGCTTCTTCGTCACAAGGTTGATCGCGCCGCCCATGCCGCCCGGGCCGTTCAGCACCGAGACATAGCTTTTCTGCACCTGGATTTCCGACAGGTCGGGCGTCAGGAAGCGGCCGTAGTCCAGCCGGTTGTCAGCGGGCAGGTAGACGCGGATGCCGTCGATCGACAGGGGCACGTGCCAGCGGTCGAAGCCGCGCACGAAGACCTTGGGCTCGTTCCGGCTGCCGCCGCTGGTGTTGATCGACGACACGCCGGGCAGGGTAGCGAGCGTATCGTTCAGCGTGGCGCGGCCCGACTTCCGGGCCTCTTCGCCGGTGACCTTGCTGGTGGTGCCGCCCTGGCCGTTCTCGTCCTCGCCCAGATAGATGGTGCCGAGGACGAAGGTGTCCAGCGCCGTCGTCTGGGCCATCAGGGGCGCGGAAAGGCCGGGGATGGCCATCCCGGCAAGGATCAGGCGGTGCAGCAGGCTGTCGGGCAGTCTCATCTTCGGTCTCCTCCTCGGGGCGCAGCCTTCTGTGGCGGGCTGGCGAATCGTTATGTTCAAAGAAACATATCCGATCCGGCGGGCAAGGCCCCGTCCGCGCGGCGGCAGGGGCACTGTGCTTTCCCTGCATCGGCGGGCCACCCGCAGCTTCCGGCTTGAAAGCCGGGGATGATATGTTCCATGATACATATCGCGCCCTCGGCAATGGAGGGCCCGACTCGCGAGGGGCCGAGATGGACATCCGATACGTCAGTTCCGATCAGGACCAGCAGACCAACCGCATCCTGTCCGAGGTGGCAGAGCGCGCGGCGCGCGAAGGCATCCGGCTTGCCGGGACGGTGCAACCCGTCGGCCCCGACATGCCGCAGCAGAAATGCGAGATCGTGCTGCGCCTCTTGCCCGACGGGCCGATCCGCAGCATCAGCCTGGACCTCGGCCCCGGCGTGACCGGATGCCGGCTGGACCCGGGCGCGCTGGAACAGGCGGTGCTGGAGGTGCAGGGCCGCATGGCCGGCGCACAGGGCCTGATCGTCAACAAGTTCGGCAAGCAAGAGGCCGCGGGGCGGGGGCTGGTCGATCTCATCGGTCAGGCCTGCGCTGCCGGTGTCCCGGTTCTGGTCGGCGTCTCGCCGGAATGGCGCGAGGCGTTCCTGACCTTCGCCGCTGGCACGGCGCAACCGATTGCCGACGATGCCGACCGGGTGATGGACTGGCTGCGCGCCGCCTGCCGCGCGCGGGCGGCCTGACAGGAAGGGAGAGACAGCATGAAGCTCAGCGCCCGGAACGTGTTGCGCGGCACGGTGGTGGAGATCGTCACCGGCGCCGTGACCAGCCATGTCAGGATCGATATAGGCGGCACCATCGTCACCGCCTCGATCACCAACACGGCGGTGCAGGAATTGGAACTGGCCGTGGGCAAGCCCGCCGCCGCGGTGATCAAGGCATCGGACGTGATGGTCGGGGTCGATGACTGAGACGCTGGCCGATCCGCTGCGCCCGCATGAGGAAGCCGTCGCCCTGCCCGATAGTTTCGACGCAGGCCTGTGGTTCATCGGCCGCATCCGCACCCCATGGGCGCAGCGCGGCGACTGCCCGCATCGCGGCGACATCGAGAACGGCCCGCCCTGCCGGATCGAGGTGGACAGCCGTTGGGCCGCCGCGCTGGAGGGCATCGGCAAGCACCGCAACCTTCAGGTGCTTTACTGGATGCACCTGTCGCGCCGCGACGCGGTGCGGCAGAACCCGCATTACGCCGACAGTTCCATCGGCACCTTCGCCATCCGCTCGCCCCTGCGCCCCAATCCCGTCGCCTCGTCCATCGTGCGGCTTCTGGGGGTGGAGGGGAACGTGCTGACCGTGCGCGGCCTCGACTGCGTGGACGGCACGCCGCTGATCGACCTCAAACCCGAATTCGGAGCCCTCTGGTGCGACACTTCCCCCTGACTGCGCTGAAGGGCGCAATCCTTGCCGCGCTGACGGCCCTTCCGGCGCTGGCCTTCGATGGCCGCACCGTCACCGATGCGACGGGCCGCGAGGTGCAGGTGCCCGCAAACCCGGCGCGCGTCCTCGCCGCCGGTCCGCCCGCCTCGACGCTGCTTTATGTGCTGAAGCCCGAGGCCATGGTCGGCTGGGTCCGCGCCCCGCGCGAGGCCGACCTGCCCTTCCTGCGGCCCGAGGCGGCGGCGCTGCCGGAACTGGGCCAGCTGACCGGCAAGGGCGACACGCTGAACCTCGAGGTGCTGCTGACCGCGACGCCCGAGGTGATCGTCGACTATGGCACGGTGAACGACACCTACAAGGACCTTGCCGTCCGGGTGCAGGACCAGTCCGGCCTGCCCTATGTGCTGATCGACGGCGGCTTCGCGGTGCTGCCGCAATCCATCCGCCAGATGGGCGATGTGCTGGCCGTGCCCGAGCGGGCTGAAACGCTGGCCGCATATGCCGAAAGCGCCCTGGCCGAGACCGATGCACTGCTGGCCGGTATTCCCGAGGACCAGCGCCCCTCGGTCTACCTTGCCCGCGGGCCGGAGGGGCTGGAGACCGCCACCAAGGGCTCGATCAACGCCGAGATCATCGAGCGGGTGGGCGGCCGCAACGTGGCGGAAGAGGGAACCGGCAACCTTGCCACCGTCAGCCCCGAGCAGGTGCAGGCCTGGGCGCCGGATGTGATCATCACCATCGACAGGGACTTCGCCGCCAATGTCGGCACCATGCCGGAATGGCAGGGTATCCCGGCGGTGGCGAACGGCCGGGTCTACCTTGCTCCGGCAGCACCCTTCGGCTTCATCGACCGCCCGCCTTCGGTCAACCGGCTGATCGGGCTGAAATGGCTGGCGCACAAGCTTTATCCCGACCATGCAAAGGGTGATCTACGGGCCGATGTGGCCGGGTTCTACGACCTCTTTTACGGCGTGACGCTGGATGAGCCTGCGCTTTCGGCGCTTCTGGGTGACTGAACGGTCGCTCGCGCCGCTGCTGCTGGCGGGCCTTGCCGCCGCGCTGCTGGCAGGGGTGGCGATCGGGCCCTTCCCGCTGTCGCTGCGCCAGATCGGGGCCGTGCTGGGCGGCGGCGGAGAGGTGCAGGCCACCACCGTCTTGTGGAACATCCGCCTGCCGCGCGTCTTTGCGGCGGCGATGGTGGGCGCGGCGCTGGCGGCGGCGGGGGCGACCTATCAGACCGCCTTCCGCAATCCGCTGGTCTCGCCCGATATCCTTGGCGTTTCGGCGGGGGCGGGCTTCGGGGCGGTCCTCGGCATCCTTCTCGGCCTGCCCGTCCTGATGATCCAGTTGACCGGCTTCGTCACCGGCCTTGCCACCGTGGCGCTGGTGCTGGGCCTTGCGCTTTCCCTGCGCGGCGGTGGGCAGGTGCTGGTCATGGTGCTGTGCGGCATCGCCGTGGGGGCGCTGGCCGGGGCGGGCATCTCGCTGGTCAAGCTGATGGCCGACCCCGAGCAACAACTGCCCGCCATCACCTTCTGGCTGATGGGCAGCCTTGCCGGGGCCAAGCGCGCCGATGTCGCCGCCGCCCTGCCCGCCATCGTCGCGGGCCTGCTGCCGCTGGTCCTGCTGCGCTGGCGGATCGGCCTTCTGGCGCTTGGCGACGACGAGGCGAAGTCGCTGGGGGTCGAGGCCACGCGCCTACGCCTTCTGATCATCGCCTGCGCCACGCTGATGACCTCGGCCGCCGTGTCGATGGCCGGGGTGGTCGGCTGGATCGGGCTGATGGTGCCGCATATGGCGCGGCTGCTGACCGGGCCGCGCTTCGACCGGCTGCTGCCCGCCGCCGCCCTGATCGGCGCGGGCTTCATGGTGCTGGTCGACACCGCCGCCCGGTCCATCGCCCAGATGGAGGTGCCGCTCGGCATCCTGACCGCCGTCCTGGGCGCGCCGGTCTTCGTCTGGCTGCTGGCGCGGGGCAGCCGGGGATGGGCGGAATGACCCCGCTTCTGCAGGCCCGTGGGCTGAGCGTCGGCCATCGCGGCCGGGCGGTGCTGTCCGGCATCGACCTCACGCTGGAGCCGGGCCGGGTGCTGTGCCTTCTCGGCCCCAACGGCGCGGGCAAGACCACGCTTTTCCGCACCCTGCTGGGCCTTCTGCCCCCCGTGGCGGGCGAGGTGCTGCTGGATGGCCGGCCGCTGGACGGCATGCCGCGGGTCAGGGTCGCCCGCGCACTGGCCCATGTGCCGCAGGCCCTGACCACCCCCTTCGCCTTCCGGGCGCTGGATCTGGTGCTGATGGGCGCCTCGGCGCAGCTTGGCCCCCTTGCCCGCCCCGGCCGTGCCGAGACCGCGCGCGCGGTTGCGGCGATGGAGACGCTGGGCATCGCCGGGCTGGCGGGGGAAGAGATCACCCGTCTCTCCGGCGGCCAGCGCCAGATGATCCTGATCGCCCGCGCGCTGGCGCAGGGGGCGCGCACCATCGTGATGGACGAGCCGACCGCGAGCCTCGACTTCGCCAACCGCATCCGGGTGGGTCAGGCGATCCGGGCGCTGGCGGACCGGGGCACGGCGGTGATCCTGTCGACCCACGATCCTGATCAGGCCGCCGCCCTTGGCGACCATGCCCTGCTGGTCGGCCGCGGCCGGGTTCTGGGCGACGGTCCGGTGCGCAAGGTGATGACCGCCGAGCGCCTGTCCGCGCTTTACGATATTCCCGTCCTGCGCGAAACGCTGTCCGGCGGCGGGCTACATTTCCGGGGCTGACGGCTCCCTTCGGCAGGGCCGGGCATGGCCTCCGCCCCGGGACGGAGCACCCTGCATTTCCTGCAGAACAGATCAATATTCAAAGGGAAATACGGTTCCGACCGCGACAGCGGCAGCAGATTGTCCACCAAAGCGTTTCATGCTAGCCGATCAATTCCCGCCACAACTCAAGATTGTGCAACACGAAATGCCTTCCGCGAGACGCCATCTGCCTTTTTTCACCGGTTACAGCGGCCAATCCTTCGACTTGTTAATAGTCCGTTAAGCAAACGTTCATACTTGTGTCCCCATCATGTCGCGAGATCCAGCCTCGCCGGATGTAGCCCGGAAGCCCTCGCGCGCAGGAAGACGACCCATATCGGAGCCTCTATATGGAAGCCTCGGCCTATACGACCACCATATTCAGTAACGGGTCCTTCACCCAGCTTCGTCCCGGTTTCGTATCCACCCTGGCGCGCAGCCATCGCTTCCAGATCTTCGTGATCTTCTGCATCTCGTTCTTCGTCTTCACCCGCCCCTATGAGCCGCATCTCCAGCTGGACCGCTGGATGGAAATTTCGATCATCCTGACGATGTCGGGCATGGTTTTCGCCGTATATCTTGCCGTCTTCGCCTTCCTGGCCCGGTTCGGCAGGCATCTGCGCATCCGCCGCTTCCACACGATCTGGCTGGTCCTGCTGACCTCGCTCCTGACCTCGCTCCTGGGCCAGAAAAGCCTGGAACTCTTCGGCCAGCCGCAGCTTTCCACCGGCTATACCCTGATGCTGTGGGGCTTCCATTTCGCCGTTTTCACGGGGCTGGAAGTGCTGTTCGGCATCTTCGTCCTGCCAGATCTGCGGTCCGGCCGCGACGCGGACGAGGAGGGGACCGAACATCTGCCGATGCCGGAAACGGCATCAGCCACGCCCATCCGGCTGCAGCCGCAGCCGCTTGCCCCCATGGCTATGGCCCCCGCGCCGCGGCCGGCGGCGAAACGCGACGACACGCCGCATGTCGTCATTTCGGACCGCAGGTTCTCGGCCCCGGTCATCCGATCGGTCATGTCGCAAGAGCATTACATCTCGGTCTCGCTGTTCGGCGGCGACACCCAGTTCCTGCGCGGCCGCATCCGCGACTTCCTGGGTCAGGTGCCCGAAGAGCTGGGCTATTGCATCCACAGGTCGCACTGGGTGTCATGGGCCGGGATCGCCCGGGTCGATGTGCTGAAGGACAGCACCATTGTCATCCTCGACGACAGCAGCGCATTGCCCGTGGCGCGTGGCAGGCGGTCGGATTTCATCGCCCGATGGAACCGCCGCGCCCAGCACGGCTGAGCACCCCTTCCACATCAGACGAAACAGGCGCGAGTGGCGGTTGACGTCACTCGCGCACTGCATTTCGCGGTCATGGCTACAGCGTCTTTGCCAGCGCCGCATCTGCCAGAAGGCATGGGATTTGGCCGCAATCCGCGGCGCAGGCCTCCGCAATTCACCCGTCTTGAAATGCAGTCCATGACAATCGGGCGCAGGTTCAGGACTTGGCCTCTGCCGCGGACGGCGGCGGCCCCTATGATTCGGTCAAACACATATCCCGGCGCGGTGCAGCCGTAACCGGGGAATTGTGCGCCCGCCCTCCCCAGCGAGGCGCACGACCTGAGGCAGGAGATGACCGACGTGGTGGCTCTTACGGGCGACGGCACGGGCATGATTCATGGCGGGGACGGAACGGCCGTCCTTCCGGCCGGGCAGGGCTTCACCTGCCCGGCGACGGGGTGTGCGGTCCTCCCCTGCTGCGCCCCCACCGCACCTACAGACGGCGAAGCGGCACGGCCTGGCAACAGGATGCCGGCACGCAGCGGCGGGGTCCGGCCAATGTGCTGGACCGGCAATGCCCACCCGCGCGCCTCCGAGTGGCACAGGCAACCGCATCCACGGCCGATCGGCATCCCTGCGGGGGCGCCCGGCAGCAGGCAGCCGTTCACCCCTCTTCCGGCCTTGTCCCCACCACGGGTTGCCCTTCCCAACGGGGCAGCGGCGCAGCCGGTCGATCCGCCCCCCCGCTGGCAAGACCCTTGCCGCCCGAGGCTGCAATGAACGACCGGAGCATCTCCGTAACCGCCTGCAAAACGGGAGAGTTACATCTTGTTCATCACGAAATGTCTTCTTCTACGGCTGACGAACTTTCCGAACAGCTGGCGAAAATGGGGGTGACCAACCGCCGTCTCTGGGCGCTTTCTCCCGCCCATGGGCATCACAGGTCTGACCGGATCGGCTGCTGCCCGAGGGTTCAACAAAGGCTCATTATGTCCGTTGCCATCAAAACTTCGGCGCCCGCGGGGGACGCATCTGCCACCTGCCTGACGAATGTTCAGGCCGTGGGCTGCCTCGGCATGCGCAGCGCCGACGGCATGCAGGCCGGAAATCTTGTGGAGACCCTGGAGGGAGAACGTCGGCCCGTCGCCATGGTATCCGCGCTCTTGCCGGACGGGTCATGCGATCTCGGGGTGGTTTTGGTGGAACCGCCAACCCTAGGCGCAACCACCGAGATCTGCCTGCGCGGCGGCCAGGCGAACCTGCTTTCGGGCAGGCCGGCCGCCGCGCTTTTTTCCCGGCCAGGCGTGCAGGGTTGCGGGGCAATCCGGCCCCGCGCCGGCAGGTCCGGAGGGCTCTTCAGGGCCGCGCCGCCGGAGAATGCACTTCGCCTGTCGGAGGTGGCCCATGGATAGCGGCATTTCCTCTCACCCGTCCATCGGGGGTGGTCTGGCCCGGCTGCTGATATTCGCCCTTGCGGGCGAAGGCGTCGGCACGGTGATGGCGCTGCTCATGGTGCAGGCGGATTTCGGCTTTGCCGCGGCGTTGGCCTGCGTCCCGGTCTGTGGTGGCCTTGGCCTTCTGCTGGCCGCCCTTGCCAACGCGCTGCCGCAGCACCGGACCGGTCCGGCCACGCCGCCCCTTTCATCGGCTCCCAACAGGAATGGAATGTAAGATGCCCGATTATCTCAATCGGGGCTTTCTCATCGCTGCGATGCTTATGGCGGGGCTGACGGTCGCCGGTTGCGGCAGCACGTTTTCCACCGCCTATGACACCGCTGCCCCTGCGGCTGCCCGCTCGGACTGGCGGGTGACCGATGTACGGGTGGCCACGCCAAAAGAGCTGACCACCACCGAGCAGAACAGCTTCATGCCCAAGGTCGATGTGGTCTGGCACGGCGATCCGCCCGGCAACCGCATCGAACAGGCCGCCGCCATCGTCAAGCAGGGCGTCGAACGGGGCCTCGCGGACCTGAAGGGCAGGCAGGACGTTATCGCCACCGCCACGCTGCGCCGTTTCCACTCGGAGACGCCCAAGGCCTATTTCGAGTTACCGGCCGGGGTCGGCGTCCATACCGTGGCCTTCGATCTGACGATCACCGACCGCAAGACCGGCACTGTCCTGGCCGGCCCCCAGAGGATCAAGGCCGACTTGCCGGCGAATAGCGCGGCGGCGGACGGGCTGCACCTGAACAAGCTGCCCTCGGCACTCTGGGAGAAGCAGATCAGCGACCACATTGCCGCGACGATTCGCGGCTGGAGCGGAACCGGCCCGGACATCCGCAGCAGTTTCACCCGGATGGGGGCCTAGGCCGCGATGCGTCCGCCCCGGGAATACCCTCCGTTTGCAGGCAGGACGTCAGGGGTCTGGCCCCCTGGCCCGCTGTCGGCTTGCGGAGGGCGGTCGCCGCAGGTCTGGCAGGGCACTGCGGCGACCACCCGGGCCGGGCAGACAAGGAAAACCGCGGCCCGCAGGGCCAAGAAAGGTCAGGACGATGTTTAACTTCAACCGCCTCTTCTCCCGCCACGAACCCACGCATGCGGCGCCCTGTCCCAGCGAACGGACGCTCCGGCTTGGCCGGTCGCAATCCCGGACAAGTCCGATTTCCGAACACCAGTACTGGATGCCCTCAGCTGGCCAGAGCGACCTTGTCTTCGGCCTGCTGCGCCTTGCGCCCTGCCCGGACGAATTCCTGGGCACGGCCCCGCCGCGCGTCCTCATGCAGGTCCGCTTCCTCGAATCCTTCTCGGCGGTGCCGCAGGTGACGGCCTTCGCCCTTGGCCAGGCCGGACTGCGGGTCGAGGCCGAGCAGATCGACTACGACGGTTTCCATATCTCGGTGCAGGCAAAAAGCGCACCGATCACCCCGGAAGTGCGGATCGGTTGGGTGGCGGCCGGGCCGCTGGCCAAGGTGCCCAGCCTGCTGCCCCGCGGTCCGCTGCGGATCGGCGTGATGGCGGAATGGGAAATGATAGAATCCTTGCTTGGGGCCCCCACCCCGGCCAGGGCATCGGCGGATACTTGTGCAAACGTTTCGGTTACGAGTGGCCTTGTTGAAGCATCCGCCGATGACACTTTCCGCATCCGCAGCCTGCGCCGGCTGCGGAGCGGGGCAAGCAGCCGGCTCGAGGCCGCTCACTCATGACCGGCGCCGGAACTGCCACGGCATTCCATCTTTTGCCCCGGGCTGTTCCGGTTCTTGTCTTGCTTTCGCTTCTTTGCGGTTGCGGGCTGCCGCAGCTTGGGCCGACCTTCTCGGCGACGGTCAGCAAGGCCTCGGCCGACAGCGGGCGCTTCACCCTCGTCGAGGGCGAAGCCTACGTCCGCAGCTCCAACGCGGCAACCGGTGAACCGGGCTTTCCCGCCGCCTTCCTCTCCACCGGGGTCGGCAATACCGATCTGCTCGCCACCGGCGACAAGCTTTCGCTTCTGGTGATCGAGAACGTCCCCGAAGGCGTCTTCGCCACCGGCGGCAACCGGATCTTCCAGCTGCCGCAATTGCAGGTGCAGCAGTCGGGCAAGATCCATGTGCCCTATGTCGGCCAGATCCGCGCCGCGGGGCGCACCATCGAGGAGCTGCGCCAAGACATCGCAACCGCGCTGGAACCCCAGACCCCGAACCCCCAGGTCTCGCTCGAACGGGTGCCGGGATCGGGCGCCAGCGTCAGCGTGCTGGGTGCGGTCGGCGCGCAGGGCGTCTATCCGATCGAGGTCTCCAGCCAGCGGCTGACCGCGATGCTGGCCCGCGCCGGGGGCGCCGCGGGGCCGCTGGAAGAGATCCTCGTGCGGCTGGAGCGCGGCACGGCCAGCGGCGAGGCCCGGCTCTCGCTGATCGCCAGGGACCCGCGCCAGGACATTGCGCTGCGCCCCGGCGACCGCATCACCCTGGTCGAGGACGACCGCACCATCACCGTCCTCGGCGCCACCGGCGGGCAGACCCGCATCCCGGTGCCACGCCACGACTACCGGCTGATCGACCTTCTGGGCGATGCCGGCGGGCTGGACGGCAACATGGCCAGCGCCAAGGGCATCTTCGTCTTCCGCTCCACCGATCCCGGCGGACGCGACAGCGACCGCGTGGTGATCCGCTTCGACCTGTCCACCCCCGCCGGCATCTTCGCCGCCCGCAACTTCCGCCTGCGCCACGCAGACACCGTCTATGTCAGCGAAGCGCCCATCCGAAACGTCCAGAAGCTGCTCGGCACAATCACAGGCGTCGCGGCCGCCGCCGACAGCCTGTCAAACGTGGGGACACAATGACCAATACGCTCGATGTCATCATGCCCATCGGCAAGCCGGGTGCCCCCGCCGGGCAGGACGCCGCCGAACTGGCGTTGTTCAATGGCCGGCCGCTGATCGTATGGGCGGCGGAAGAAGCGCTTCACGCCGGGGCGACCCGCATCCTGATGGTCGCGCCCGAGGGGTATACCGAGGCCGGGGCCATCGCGGACCAGTTGCAGCAGGTCCTGCAGACCCATCACGCGGCAACGGGCCGCCCGGTGCAGCTTGTTCCGCTGGTCCGCCCCGTCGATGGCCCCGAAGGCTGGGACGGCCTGATCCGCACGGCGGCCCAGCACTGCCATGGCGCCCAGGTCCTGCTGGTCGATCCCGCCACCGCAATGATCGATGGCGGGCAGATCACCACCTTCGCCGCCCTGACGCTGCGCCGCGCTGCCTCGGGCTTCGGCCCGGTTCCGCTGCTGGCAACCGCCGGACTGGACTGGGAAGAGGCCCTCTCGCTGCCGGTCTTCACCGGGGAGGATACGGACCTTGTCCCCGCCTTCCACCATCCGGTCACCGACAGCTGCCTTGTCTTCGCAGGCCGCGCCCTACTGCCATTGCCGCTGCCGGATACCGCCGTCTCCGACTTGCCCGACCAGATTCCGTTCGAATCCCTGACCCGTCTTCTTCTTTCTGTCGGGGGCAAAGGCGTGAAGTTGCGGTTCCGCCCCGTCGACTTCCGCTTCGCCGGGGCCGACCTCCCCGCCTCCGAAAGCCTCCTTCCCGGGAGCAAGCTGCCCCCCGTTGTCCCGCACCTCGGCCGCGGGGGCCTTCAGCGCAGCGCCTGACAGAACCCGCCGCGCCGCCGGGAAACCGACAGCGCGGATCACGCGAAACCAGCATGTTGAGACCGGAGGATTTGCAAGTGCTTGAGTTCCCGACCCAGACAATCATCCCGGCCGAAACCTCGAACGAGGTGCCCCGGACCACCCGCTTCTCATACCTGCCTCTCGACGGGGAAGCCCCGCTCATCCTCACCAGCCATCTGGGCCGGTTCCACGCCGAATTCCTGGACGGCGACCAGCCCCGGCGCATCCGCAGCCGCCTTGCGTTCTCCTACCGCGAGGCCGGCCCCGCCGAGGTTGCGATGCCGTTCTCGCCGCACGATTTCTGGGCCTGCCGGACCACGCATGCCATCGACATCCTGACCAGCAAGCCGCACCGGCTGGTCTGGGGGCTGGATGGGAAGGGGACGCTGGTCACCTTCCTGCGCCCCGGCTTCGACCTGTCCGACCCGTCCCGCTGGGACATTCCCCGCCTCATTCCCATCGACCAGCAGGTCTTCGAAGAGATCAGCGGGTTGATGGCGCAGCAGAAACTGGTGAAAAGAAAGAGGGGCGGGGCGAAGAAAGAGCCCCTCGCGCAGGCCTGAGCCGGTCTTCAAAGGTCTGAGAGCGGCCGATTGTGTGCAGGCAGCTGCAATCCGGCCGGGCGGGTTCACGGCCCGCTCCCTTCACGGCGGCCCGAACTGCGGTTCGGGCCGACTGTATCCTCCACATGCCTGCTCCGGACCTCCGAGGAGCGGTGGGCACCGAGAGGGGCAGTTGGCCGGCTTCAGCCTCCTCTGCCTCACATCTTCCGCAGATAGGCGCCCGACACATATCCTTTTAGCCCGCGCGCCTGCTTCAAGGATACCTTGCACCAGCTCGTGCTGCCGGACCGCTCGCAGCCGTGCACCCACAGTTCCGTGCCATTCGGCAGGCCGACGATGACCCGATAGCCGGTGCCGGGGCCTGCGCGCATTTTCAGCATGTCGTCGGCCTCGACGCCCGTGACCTTATAATATCCGCTGGGCTCGGCTTTCGCGGGCACCGCGCTGCAAGCGGCGCCGAGAAATCCTGCTGCGAGCATGGTGAAGATGGCTTTGCGCATCGGTCTTCCGCCTGTCTGATTGCTGCCTCGCCCGACTTGTAGGCCGTTGCGGGTTTCGCTTGCAACGGGGG
>ERZ1645187.2392-NODE-2392-length-16534-cov-12.303781_pt1 | contig 16534 bp, 14 predicted proteins | sample MGYA00575352_ERZ1645187 | MGnify/ENA primary metagenome ERZ1645187 (study PRJEB40837, sample SAMN11349314) | freshwater sediment metagenome | isolation source: river sediment | host: Sediment | place: India: Wazaribad , New Delhi | collected 2017-02-21 ... | reverse complement strand
TCTCCGCCCAGTCCGCCCCCTCCCCGGCCTCCGCGCCGTCGGCAGCCAGCCCTGCGCCAGCACCCGCCCAGATGAGCGCGCCGTCCGCCCCTTCGCCGGAGGCCTCCCCGATGAGCCCGGCCTCCCCGGTGAGCCCGGCCTCTGCTGACTCCGGTGACAGCGCGCCGAGCGCCGAGTCCGGCGACTGAGCCCGCTCACCTCCGGCTGCCCGCCTTGCACTTGACGTAACGTCACGTTCTACCGTGGTGTCCATGTTGAGGACACAGGAACTCGCCCGCGTGAGCGGAGTGACATCCCGCGCCCTGCGGCACTACGACGCGATCGGCCTGCTCCCGCCCGCCGCCACGGGGCCGGGAGGCCACCGGCTCTACGGGGATCGGGAGCTGCTGCGCCTGCAGCGCATCCTCGTGCTGCGGGAACTCGGCCTGCCCCTGGAACAGGTGGCCGGGATCCTGGACGGAGAGTCGGACGACATCGCCGCGCTGGCGCGTCACGCCGAGAGGTTGCGCGGCCAACGGGCACGGATCGAGACGATGATCGGTGCCGTCGAGAACACGATCACGAGACTGGAGTTGGGCATGCCACTGGAGGAGACCGAGATGTTCGAGGGATTCGCGGAGAACCCCCACGCGGACGAGGCCCAGCAGCGCTGGCCGGAGGCCTACGGGCAGAGCACCCGGCGGCTCAGCCGCTTGTCGAAGGAGGAGCAACGGGAGCTCTTCGAGCGGGGTGAACGCATCACCGCTGCCCTCGCCGGCCTGTTCCGCGGCGGCGCGGCCCCGGACGGCCCGGAGGTGCAGGCCGAGGTGGCGAACCACCACGCCTGGATGTGCGCCTTCTGGACGCCCTCCCGCGCGGCGTACACCGGCCTCGGCCAGATGTACGTCGACGACGCCCGCTTCACCGCCACCTACGACGCCCACGCGCCGGGGCTGGCCGCCTTCCTGCGGGACGCGATGGCGATCTGGGCGGAGCAGAACCTCACCGACTAGCCCGCCCGGGGCGCGCCGTCGCACCTGCTGCCGGTACGGTCATCCCCATGACAGATCGTGACCTCCAGCAGCGCATCATCGACGAACTCGAGGTGGTGCAGGACTTCGACGCCGCACGCGAGGTGGAACGGCGGGTGACCTTCCTCGTCGAGTACCTCCAGCACACGCACACCCGCGGCCTCGTGCTGGGCATCTCGGGCGGCGTCGACTCCTCGGTCGGAGGGCGGCTGTGCCAGCTCGCGTGCGCACGCGTTCGCGCGGAGGGCGGCAGTGCCCGCTTCATCGCGATGCGCCTCCCGTACGGGGAGCAGGCGGACGAGCACCACGCCCGGATGGCGCTGGACTTCATCGCCCCGGACGAGGTCTACTCGGTGGACATCCAGCCGTCGGTGGACGCGATGTGGGAGGCGTGCCTGGCCGCGGGAATGCCAGTGGGGGACGATCACGACGACTTCGTCAAGGGCAACGTCAAGGCCCGTGCACGCATGGTCGCGCAGTACACGGTCGCCGGCGCGCGCAGCATGCTCGTGGTGGGAACGGATCAGGCCGCCGAGGCCGTCGTCGGCTTCTACACCAAGTTCGGCGACGGCGCTGCCGACCTGACACCGCTCTTCGGCCTGCCGAAGCGGCGCGTCCGGCAGCTCGCCCGCCACCTCGGCGCGCCGGATGAGCTCGTCGAGAAGGTCCCGACCGCGGACCTGGAGGACGACAAGCCGCTCATCCCGGACGAGGTGGCACTCGGGGTGAGCTACAGCGCCGTCGACGACTACCTCGAGGGCAAGGAGATCGCTCCGGAGGCCGAGGAGACGATCCTGCGCTGGTACCACCGCACCGCCCACAAGCGCGCGTTGCCGGTGACGCCCGCCGGGTGGGAGGCGCGGCAGCAGGACGCCTGATACGGGTACCCCGCTCCGGTTCCCGAAGGTCCCAGCCGAAGGTCCCAATCAGGGACAGGTGTCCCCGAAATTGTCCGGGTTCGACCGTGAAATTAGGACCTTTGCCCCGGGTCGATTGTGTTCGAACTGTGCAGGATGGTCACACGCGGTCCACCGAACCAACGGGGACCACCACCCTGATGGAGTAGCACATGACCACCACCAAGACCCCGGCGGCCACTGACGCCACCCTCACCACCCAGGAGGACATCGTCACGCGGCCCCTCGCCCGCAAGGTGCTCGCGGTCAGCCGGATCGTGATCGGCTGGACGTTCCTCTGGGCCTTCCTCGACAAGCTGTTCGGCCTGAACTTCGCCACCCCGTCGGCAGGCGCGTGGATCAACGGCGGCACCCCGGCCCAGGGGTTCATCTCCCGCATCGAGGGCCCCTTCGCCGGCTTCTTCCAGATCTTCAACAACGGATTCGGTGACGTCTTCTTCATGTTCGGCCTGCTCGGCATCGGGGTCGCGATGATCGCGGGCGCCGGCCTCCGGATCGCCGCCGTCGGCGGCACCCTGCTCATGCTCTTCATGTTCATGGCCGAGATCCCCACCGCCAGCGCGATGGTCGACGGCGAGCTCGTTCGCGGCTCCACCAACCCGATCGTCGACTCCCACTGGCACGAGGCGCTCCTCCTCATCATCGCCGCCGTCACCCTGGCCGGCGACACCTGGGGCCTCGGCAAGTGGTGGGCTGCCAAGGACGTCGTCCGCAAGAACCCGTGGCTCCGCTGACGAGCTGAGCCACCAGGGCCCGCATCCATCACGGATGCGGGCCCTTCGTTCGGGACGGCGCGAGGGGCCGTCGCGCGTTACCCTCATGCCTGTGCTGAACCATCGCCTCCCCGCCCCCGTCGTCGTGCCACGAGGTGCCCTGTGAGCGGCGGCCTCGTCGCGCTGCTCGACGACGTCGCAGCCCTCGCGAAGCTCGCCGCCGCCTCCATCGACGACATCGGCGCCGCGGCCGGCAAGGCCGGGACCAAGGCGATGGGACTCGTCGTCGACGACGCGGCCGTCACGCCGCGCTACGTGGACGGGTTCCGGGCGAACCGCGAGCTGCCCATCATCAAGCGGATCGCCGTCGGCTCGATCCGCAACAAGCTGGTGTTCATCCTCCCGGCGATCATGCTGCTCAGCGAGTTCCTGCCCTGGATCCTCACCCCGATCCTGATGCTCGGAGGCATCTACCTCAGCTACGAGGGCGCCGAGAAGATCTGGGAACTCATCTCAGGGCACCACGAGGAGACGCCGGACGTGCCGGCCGCCGCGCCGTCCGCCGATCACGAGGACAAGATGGTGAAGGGCGCCATCGCCACCGACTTCATCCTCTCCGCGGAGATCATGGTCATCTCCCTGAACGAGGTGCGGGACGAGGCCTTCCTCTCCCGGCTGCTGATCCTCGTCGTCGTGGCGATCGGAATCACCGCGCTCGTCTACGGGGCGGTCGCCCTCATCGTGAAGATGGACGACATCGGCCTCCACCTCGCCGAGCGTGACAACGGCGCCTCCCAGGCCCTCGGACGCGCCCTCGTCAAGGGGATGCCGATCGTGATGAAGGTGCTCTCCACCGTGGGGATCGCCGCCATGCTCTGGGTCGGTGGGCACATCCTCCTCGTGGGGATCGCCGACCTCGGCTGGCCCGTCCTCTACGACCTCGTCCACCACGCCGAGGTGGCGGTCGCCGAGGCGGCCGGCTCGTTCGGGCCCTTCCTCGGCTGGCTCACCAACACCGTGGCCTCGGCCCTGCTGGGGCTCGTGGCCGGTGCCGTCGCCGTGGTCGTCATGCACCTCGTCCCCCGCCGGAAGGGCGCTGCGCAGGCCCACTGAGCGGCCGCGCGGCCACTCGCTGAGACGGAACTCACAGTCCGGGATATCTTCGAGGCATGGCCAACACCACCACGGCGCACGACGTGCGCGCCCAGGACGTGCGAGCGATCCTCTCGCGTCACCTCCTCGTCGACGGCTTCCCCCTCGTCCTGGACCTCGAACGGTCCCGCGGCACCACCCTGGTCGACCAGGCGTCGGGAACCACCTACCTCGACATGTTCACCTTCTTCGCCTCCAACGCCCTCGGAATGAACCATCCCGGGCTCACGGAGGACGAGACCTTCCGCCGCGAGCTCCTCACCGCCGCCTTGAACAAGCCCTCCAACTCGGACGTGTACACGATCGAGATGGCCCGCTTCGTCGACACCTTCGACCGGGTCATGGGCGATCCGGCCCTCCCCCACTACTTCTTCATCGAGGGCGGGTCCCTCGCCGTCGAGAACGCGATCAAGGTCGCCTTCGACTGGAAGTCCCGGTGGAACGAGGAGCACGGCCGCTCCCCGGAGCTCGGCACGCAGGTGCTCCACCTGACCGGGGCCTTCCATGGCCGGTCCGGCTACACCATGTCCCTGACCAACACCGACCCGAACAAGATCGCCCGCTTCCCCAAGTTCGCCTGGCCCCGCATCCCGGCCCCCTACATCTCCCCGGACCACGATGTCGTGGAGCAGGAGAGGCGGACGCTCGCCGCCGCCCGCGAGGCCTTCGAGGCACACCCGCACGACATCGCCTGCTTCCTCATGGAGACGATCCAGGGGGAGGGCGGCGACCACCACTTCCGCCCCCAGTTCTTCTCCGCCATGCGGGACCTCTGCGACGAGTACGACGCCCTGTTCGTCCTGGACGAGGTGCAGACCGGCGGCGGCATGACGGGGACGCCGTGGGCGTACCAGCAGCACGGTGCCGAGCCCGACGTCGTCGCCTTCGGCAAGAAGTTCCAGGTCTGCGGCGTCACCGCCGGCCGGCGCGTGGACGAGGTGCCGGACAACGTGTTCAACGTCCCCAGCCGCATCAACTCCACCTGGGGCGGCAACCTCACCGACATGGTGCGCTCCCGCCGGATCATGGAGGTGATCGAGGCCGAGGACCTGATGGGCAACGCCGTCGACCGCGGCGCGGAGGTGCTCGACTCGCTGCGCGACCTCGCCGACCGCCACCAGATCGTCAGCAACCCGCGCGGCCTCGGCCTCATGTGCGCGGTCACCCTGCCCAACAGTCGCGTGCGCAACAAGGTGCTCGCCCACCTCATGGACGAGGAGCACGTCATCATGCTCGGCTGCGGCGAGCGCTCGCTGCGGGTGCGGCCGCCGCTGACGGTGACGTCCGACGACGTCGCACGCGCGATGGCCGCCCTCGACCGCGCGCTGGCCACCGTGGAGGCGTGATGCTCACGACCCACGACCTGCGGGCCGCGTTCGCGCGCTCGCTGTCCGCCATGTACGGCACCGAGGTGCCCGCCTACACCACCCTGGTGGAGGTCTCCACGGCGGTGAACGCCGACGTCATGGCCGCCGACCCCGAGCGCGCCGAACGGCTCGGGCGCATCGACCGTGTCACCGCCGAACGCCACGGTGCCATCCGGGTGGGGACCGCGCGGGAGCTGCGGGACGTCGCCCAGGTGTTCGCCGCGCTCGGTATGGAGCCGGTGGGGTTCTACGATCTGCGCGGGGACGACAAGGCCTCCCTCCCCATCGTCTCGACCGCGTTCCGGCCGACCACACGCGAGGCGCTGGCCATCAACCCGTTCCGGGTGTTCACCTCCGTGCTCGTCACCGACGACCGCCGCTACTTCGACGAGGCCCTCCAGGCCGACCTGGACGCCTTCCTCGAACGCCGCACCCTCTTCGGCGAGGAGGTGCTCTCGCTCGCGCGGCGCGCCGAGGCCGAGGGCGGCCTCGAGGACGACGCCGCCGCCCGCTTCCTCTCCCTCGCCACCGCCTGCTTCGAGCTGTCCGACGAGCCGGTGGACCGCGCCTGGTACCAGCGCCTGGCGGCGATCTCCGGGGTGGCGGCCGACATCGGCGGCGTCACCACCACCCACATCAACCACCTCACCCCCCGCGTGCTCGACATCGATGACCTCTACCGCCGGATGACCGAGCGCGGCATCCGCATGATCGACGAGATCCAGGGCCCGCCCCGCTGGGAGGGCCCTGACGTGCTGCTGCGGCAGACCTCCTTCAAGGCGCTCGCCGAGCGCCGCCGGTTCCGGGAGGCGGACGGCTCCGTCGTCGACGGCGAACTCTCCGTCCGCTTCGGCGAGGTCGAGCAGCGCGGCATCGCCCTCACCCCGCCGGGGCGGGACCGGTACGACCGCGCCATCGTGGAGATCGACGAACGCTCCGCCGGCCTCACCCCGGCCGAGCGTGACGAGGTCAAGCGGTCGGTGTGGCGCGAGACCTGGCCCACCGACGAGGACGGCCTGGCGGACGCCGGGCTCGCCTTCTTCGAGTACGCCCCGGCTCCGGGCGGCCGGCTCGTGCGGAGCCCGATCGTGTACGAGGACTTCCTGCCCCGTTCCGCGGCCGGCATCTTCGCGTCCAACCTGGACAACGCGGGCACCCGTGACACCGCGCGCGAGGGCTCCCACCGTGACATCGAGTGGATGGCCGAGCAACTCGGCCGCACCGTCCACGACCCCATGGCGCTCTACGCCGCCCAGCAACAGGCCTCACTCGACGCCGCGACCGCGGCGCTCGGCCTGCCCACCATCGACGGAGGTACCCGATGAGGACCCGCGACGACCTCGCCGCCCTCGCCCACGACGCCCTGCGCACCCTCGGCGTCCCCGACTCCGCCCTCGCGGAGGACGGTCCCGTGCTGCGCGCCCGTTCCCCGCTCGTCGACGCCGAGCTGTTCAGCGTCCGCGCGACGGCGCCGGAGGAGGTGGACGACGTCGTCGACGCGGCGCACCGGGCCTTCCTGGACTGGCGCCTCGTCCCCGCCCCCGTGCGCGGCCGCGTGGTGAAGCGGCTTGGAGAGCTCCTCACGGAGCACAAGGAGACCCTCGCCGACCTCGTCACCATCGAGGTCGGGAAGATCCGCTCCGAGGCCCTCGGGGAGGTGCAGGAGATGATCGACATCTGCGACCTCGCCGTCGGACTGTCGCGCCAGCTGTACGGGCGCACCATGCCCTCCGAGCGCCCCGGGCACCGGCTGCAGGAGGTCTGGCACCCGCTCGGGGTGGTGGGGGTGATCTCCGCGTTCAACTTCCCCGTGGCGGTGTGGTCCTGGAACACCTCGGTCGCCCTCGTGTGCGGCGACCCGGTGGTGTGGAAGCCGTCCGAGCTCGCTCCCCTGTGCGCGCTGGGCTGCGACGCCCTCCTGCGCCGCGCGATCGCCGAGGAGGGCGCACCCGACGGCATCCACCAGCTCCTCCTCGGGGGCCGCGACGTCGGCAACGCCCTGGTGGAGCACCCGCAGGTGGCGCTGCTGAGCGCCACCGGCTCCACCCGGATGGGCCGCGAGGTGGGCCCGAAGGTGGCGGCCCGGTTCGGCCGCTCGCTGCTCGAACTCGGCGGCAACAACGCCGTCGTGGTGGCGCCGTCGGCGAACCTCGACCTGGCGGTCAGCTCGATCGTGTTCGCCGCGGCCGGCACGGCCGGGCAACGCTGCACCTCGATGCGCCGGCTCATCGTGCACGAGTCGGTGGCGGACGAGCTCGTGGGCCGCCTGGAGAAGGCGTTCGCCTCGCTCCCCGTGGGCGACCCCTTCGAGGAGGGCACCCTCGTGGGGCCGCTCGTCAACGAACGGGCCTTCACCGCGATGCAGGAGGCCCTGGAGGCCGTGCGCATCCAGGGCGGTGAGGTCCTCGTGGGCGGCGAGCGTGCCGATGTCGGCGCCGACGGCTACTGGGCACGGCCCGCCCTCGTCCGCGTCCCCCACCAGGACGGGATCGTGCTGCAGGAGACCTTCGCACCCATCCTCTACGTCCTCACCTACTCCGACCTCGACGAGGCGCTCGCCCTGCACAACGGGGTCAGCCAGGGGCTGTCCGCCGGCATCTTCACCTCCGACCAGGCGGAGGCCGAGCGCTTCCTCGCCCCCGACGGCGCGGACACCGGAATCGCCAACGTCAACTCCGGCACCTCGGGCGCCGAGATCGGCGGGGCGTTCGGCGGGGAGAAGGAGACCGGCGGCGGGAGGGAGTCCGGCTCGGACGCCTGGAAGGGCTACATGCGGCGGTCCACCAACACCATCAACTGGTCCGGGGTGGTACAGCTCGCCCAGGGCGTGGACTTCGGCTGACCCTAGAATGGTGCGGTGCCTGCAGCGAGGGACCTGACCAGATTCGCGTGGCTGTCCATCGCCGCGGCCGTCGTCACCATCGGGATGAAGACCACGGCGTGGATGATGACCGGCTCGGTCGGCCTCCTGTCGGACGCCGCCGAGTCGGTGGTCAACCTCGTCGCCGGCGTGGTCGCCCTCATCGCCCTCAAGGTCGCCGCGGCGCCGGCCAGCGAGCGGTACACCTACGGCCGCACCAAGGCGGAGTACTTCTCCGCGGCGATCGAGGGGATGATGATCTTCGTCGCGGCCGCGGTGATCCTCGTCTCCGCCGTCGAGCGCTTCCTCAATCCCCGCCCGCTGGACAACGTGGGAATCGGGCTCGTCATCTCCATCGTGGCTTCCGTGGTGAACGGTGCGGTCGCCATCGTGCTGCTGCGCGCCGGCCGGAGGTACCGCTCCCTCACCCTCACCGCCGACGGCCACCACCTGATGACCGACGTCGTCACCTCCGTCGGTGTGGTGGTGGGGGTCGGCCTGGTGTGGCTGACCGACTGGACCCGGCTCGATCCCATCGTGGCGTTCGCGGTGGGCGTGAACATCATCGTGACCGGCATCCGGCTCCTCCTGGAGTCCATGCGCGGCCTCCTCGACGTCACCCTGCCGGAGGAGGAGAACGCCCGGCTCACCGAGATCCTGCGGAGCCACACCACCGAGGAGACCCGGTTCCACGGCCTGCAGACCCGGGTCTCCGGGCGGGAGCGGTACGCCACCGTCCACGTCCTGGTCCCGGACGACTGGACCGTGCTGGCCGGCCACGACTTCATCGAGGGCATCGAGCGCGAGATGCGGGAGGCAGTCCCCGGGCTCGTGGTCCTCTCGCACCTCGAACCCATCTCGGACCCGGCGTCCTACGAGGACATCCCGGACGGGCACGTGGAGATCCACCTGGCCGGCAGCGCGGACCACGACGCCTCCGAGACCCCGCCGTTGACGCCACCGCTACGGTGAGTCCGTGGACAGTCACGCCGTGAGCCTCCTCCACCCGCCCGGCGGCGAGGTGACGGGCAGCGACGCCGCGCCTCCGCCGGATCTCGGCCTCGACCGGGTGGCGGCGGCCCTGCTGGCAGGGCGCGGCGAGTTCCACCTCGACGCGTGGTTCAACGCCCCGCTGCGCACCGTGGAGGCGGTGGAGTACCGACAGGAGACGATGCGGGACCTCGAGCGGCCGGAGGTGCGGGACGCCGCCCGGGAGTTCACGGCCGGGCTCGGGGGCGTGCGCAGCCGGCTCGGCGGCGCACGGTCCTTCGAGCACCCCGTGCAGCGGAACGCCGCCCTCCTGGACGCCGCGCTCACCTACACCGGCACCGTCGCGACGTTCGCGGAGCGGCTCGATGGGGTCCACCCCACCTCCCGCGCCCTCACCGCCCTCGCCGACCACCTGCAAAGCATCGCCACCTCCCCCGCGTTCACGGGGCTGGCGGAGGACGCGGCCGAGGCGCGCGCCGCCGTCGCCGGGATCACCTACCGGCTGCACCTCTCCACCGACCGGGTGCAGGTGAGCGCGCCCACGGGCCAGGAGACGGACTACTCCGCCGTGATCGAGGCCGTGTTCGAACGCTTCCGGCAGGGCTCGATCCGCTCCCACGTGGGCCGCACCACCGAGCACACCGGGATGAACCACCTCGAGGCCGCGATCGCCGAGCGGGTCGCCACGCTGTACCCGGACCGGTTCGAGCTGCTGGACCGCTTCGCCGCCCGTCACCGTGACTTCGTGGACCCCTCCCTCCTCACCCTCGACGCCGAGCTGCAGTTCCTGCAGGTGGGCCTCAGCCTGGCGGACCGGCTGCGCGCGATGAGCCTGCCGGCCTGCTGGCCGGTGGTCTCCCGGACCGACCGGACGATCGAGCTGGTCTCCGCCCGTGACCCGGCGCTGGCCCTCGCCCACCGCGACGCCGTCGCCAACGACGTGCTCCTCGCCGCCGGGGAGCGGATCGCGGTGATCACGGGACCGAACCAGGGAGGCAAGACCACCTTCGCGCGGATGATCGGGGCGATCACCCACCTGGCCGCCCTCGGCTTCCCCGTACCGGCCGAGCGCGCCCGCCTCCCCCTTCCGGACGCGGTGCTCACCCACTTCGGCCGCGCCGAGGACCTCGCCGACCTGCGGGGCGCCCTGGAGGACGACCTCGTGCGCCTGCGCGACATCCTCGGCGCCGCCACCGCGGACAGCCTCGTGATCCTCAACGAGCTGTTCTCCTCCACGACGGTGGCGGACGCGGAACAGCTCTCGCGGGCCACCCTGGAGAGGCTCGTCGAGCGCGGGTGCCGCTGCCTGTGGGTCACGTTCCTCACCGAGCTGGCCGAGACCCCCGGCGTGGTCAGCCTCGTCAGCCAGGTGGACCCGGACGACCCCGGCGTCCGCACCTTCCGGGTCCTCCGGCAGGACCCGGGCGGCCCGACCTGGGCGGAGACCCTGGCGGTGGCCGCCGGGCTCGACCGCGCCGGACTGCGCCGGAGGCTCTCCCCATGAAGGTCCACCTCCTCACCCCGGCGGGCGCCGACCCCGCGCCGGCCCGCGACCTCGACCAGGGGGACGCCGATCTCGTCCGCGACCTGGGCCTCGACGACGTCGTCACCGCCATGGCGGGCGGCGACGCCCTGATCCGTGACGTCGCCCTCGACGTCCTGCTGCGGCCCCTCACCGACCTCGACGCGATCCGGTGGCGCCAGGACGTGGTGCGCGACGCCCTCGACGCGCCCGCCGCCGTCGCCGAGCTCTACCGGCTCGCCACCGACGCGGTGGGAACCGAGTCCCGCGTCCGCGGCTGGTGGATCTCCAACGAGCCGAGCTCGGTGCTCGGGCGTTCCGTGGCCCTGATGCGCGCGCTCCTCGGCCCGCTGCGGGACCTGCGCTCGTGGGCCGACGGGCACGGCACGCTCCCCTCCGCCGGGATGTGCGACCTCGTGGCGGAGGTGACCGCCAACCTTACGGAGGAGTGGTTCCGCGAGGTCGAGGCGCACCTGCGGCGGCTCTCCAACCCCGACGTCGTCCTCACCCTCCGGCTCGGGCCCACCGGCACCGGGTCCGGGCACGTGCTCGCCTCCATGGAACCGGCCCGGCGCAGCTGGCTCGGCCGGTCACGGCCGGACGAGTCCACGATCCTCGTCCCCGAGTCGGACACCGCGGCCAGCCAGGCCCTCACCGAGCTGCGGGAACGGGGCCTGCGCCTCGTGGCGAACGCGCTGGCCCAGTCGGCCGAGCAGGTGCTCGCGTTCTTCGGCCAGCTGCGGCGCGAGGCGGCCTTCCTCCTCGGGTGCGCCACCCTGGAGCAGCGCCTGCGCGACCTCGGGCTCGCCGTCTCGTTCCCCGAGGCCCGCCCGGTGGGGCGGGAGCTGGCGGCGACCGCCCTGGTCGACGTCGGGCTGGCGATGCGGACCGGCCGCCCCGTGGTGGCGAACGACCTGGTGGCCGACGGCGCGGCCGCCGTCGTCGTCACCGGCGCCAACCAGGGCGGCAAGTCCACGCTGCTCCGAGCGGTGGGCCTCGCCCAGCTCATGGCGCAGGCCGGGATGTTCGTGGGGGCCGCCTCCCTGCGGACCGCGGTGGCCGCCCGCCTCCACTCGCACTTCCGCCGGGAGGAGGACGACGCGCTGGAGAGCGGCAAGCTGCGGGAGGAGCTGCTGCGCATGAGCGCGATCGTCGACCGGGTCTCCGCCGGGGACCTGGTGCTGTCGAACGAGTCGTTCGCCTCCACCAACGAACGCGAGGCCTCGCGGATCGCCCGGCAGCTCCTCGACGGGCTGGTCGAGGGCGGCCTCCGGGTGGCGATGGTGACCCACCTGACCGAGTTCAGCCGCGACCTGGCCGCGGAAGGCCGGCCGGACGTCGTCTTCCTCCGCGCCGAACGGGCCGCGGACGGCGCACGCACCTTCCGGGTGGTGCCCGGCGGGCCGCTGCCCACCGGGTTCGGCGCGGACCTGTGGGAGCGGGTGCTCGGCGGCTGAGGTCAGCCGGAGATCTCCAGGTCCACCATGAGGTGGGCGGCCACGTCCTCGAGCCGGGCGGCGAGCTCCTCGACCGCGAGATCCGCCGGGAGCAGCACGGTGGCGGTGGCCTCGAACATCGTGCCACCCGCCATCGGGGCGTCGCGCAGCGCCGTCGACAGCTCCTCGATGCTCGCCCCCGCCTCCGCGATCACCTCGGAGACGGCGTGGACGAGGCCGGGCTGGTCGCTGCCGAGGAGGTGCAGCGCCACCCGCGCGCCACCGGGGGCGGGCTCGTCACCCGCGCCGTCGACCGTGATCCGCAGGCCCTCGATCTCCGCCAGCGCCGCCCGCAGTCCCGCGACCTGGTGCTCCGGGAGCTCGACCGCGACGATGCCGGCGAACTTGCCGCCGAGCCGCGCCATCCGGCTCTCCTCCCAGGAACCACCGTGGGCGGTGATCGCGCCGGAGAGCGCGTCCACGAGTCCCGGGCGGTCGTCGCCGATGGCCGTGAGAACGAGTGTTGACATGCCCGCCAGACTAGCCCGCCCGGCCGCCGGCGAACGCCCGAACGGTCTCGATCGTGTCCGCCTCCGCGGCCGACTTGTCGTCGCGGTAGCGCAGCACGCGGGCGAACCGCAGCGCGAGCCCGCCGGGGTAGCGGCTGGAGCGCAGCACGCCGTCGAAGGCCACCTCCACCACCTGCTCGGGCCGCACCTCCACCACGTACCCGTGGCGCGCGGTCTCCAGTCCCAGGAAGCGCCCGGTCTGCCAGGCCAGCATCTCGTCGCTCATCCCCTTGAACGTCTTGCCGAGCATCACGAAGCCGTCCCCGTCCCGCGCGCCGAGGTGGATGTTGGAGAGCCACCCCTCCCGGCGCCCGCTCCCCCACTCGACGGCGAGCACCACGAGGTCGAGGGTGTGCCGGGGCTTGACCTTCACCCACGCCGCACCGCGCCGGCCGGCGTCGTAGGGCGCCGCCGGGTCCTTGACCACCACGCCCTCGTGACCCCGGGCCAGCATGTCCGCGAAGAACGCGTGCACCGCGGCGGGGTCCGAGGTGACGAGGCGCGGGACGACGGCGTCGCGCGGCACCACCGCGTCCAGCGCCCGGAACCGTTCCGCCGCGGGGGCGTCGATGAGGTCGCGGCCGTCGAGGTGGAGGACGTCGAAGAAGTACGGGGTGAGCGGCACGCTCTCGCGCAGGGCTGCCGCGTCCCGGCTCATCGCCCGCGACCCGGTCTCCTGGAAGGGGCGGGGGCGGCCGTCCGGCCCGAGTGCGATCGCCTCGCCGTCGAGGATGACGGCGCCCACGTCCAGGGCGCGGACAGCCTCCGCCACCTCGGGCACCCGGTCGGTGATGTCGTCGAGCGAGCGCGTGAGGACGACGACGTCGTCGCCCGCCCGGTGCGCCTGGATGCGGATCCCGTCGATCTTGCCGTCGACGGCGACCTCGCCGGGCATCCCCGCCAGGGCGGCGTCGACGTCCGCGGCTGACGCCGCCAGCATCGGCCGGACGGGCCGGCCGACCGCGAGCCCGAACGCATCGAGCGCGGCCGAGCCTCCGCCGAGCGCGGCTGCGGCGATCGGTCCGGACAGCGCGCTGAACATCGCGGCGCGCCGGACGGCCGCGGGCGGGACCTCTGCCGCCTCGGCGACGGCATCGAGGAGGAGCGAGTCGAGTGCGCCCTGACGTACCTCGCCCATGAGGAGCCCCCGCAGGAAGTGCTGCTCCTCCGGCGTCGCCCGCGAGAAGAGGGCGGTCACGCCGGCGGCCCGGGCCTCCTGCGAGCCCGGCCCGGCGAGCCGGGCGAGTCCCGCGAGGGCGTCGTCGACGTCGCGTGGGGTGAGCGACGGCGCCGCCGCGGCCGGGGGAAGGGTGCCAAGGGTCCGCCACCCGATCCCCGTCCGCCGTTGCCGGATCCGCCCGGACAGGAACGAGGCGACCACCTCCACCTCGCCGGGGTCTGCCGCCCGCAGTGCGGCGGCGAGGAGGGCACGCTTCTCGAGCCGCGAGCGCGTGGCCGCGACGGCGGCGGAGGTGGCCACGAGGTCGGTGAGGAGCATGCGCCCATCCTGCCGCCCGCGTGCCCACCCCGCCCGCCGTGGGCCCGAAGTCCGCCCGGCACGGTTGGCGACCCCCGTAGGCTGAACAGGTGATCTCTGACGGCCTGATCATCACCGTCGCCGGGATGCTGGTTGCCTTCCTCTTCCTCGGCCTGATGGCGCTCTCGACGAGCGCGATGTCGCGTGCGGTCCTGCGCTGGCTCCCCGAACGGGAGGCGCCACCGGAGCGGCCGCGTCCACGCCCGCAGACGGACGAGATCGCCGTCGCCATCGCCATCGCCGCCGCCCACCGCCACACGGGGAACTGACATGACACTGCGCAGGGTCGACTTCATGAACACGGCCTTCCGGGACGGCTTCCAGTCCGTCTACGGGGCCCGGGTCTTCACCGACGACTTCATCCCGGCGGTCGAGGCGGCAGCCGCTGCTGGCCTCACCCACTTCGAGGCCGGCGGGGGCGCCCGGTTCCAGTCCACGTACTTCTACAGCAACGAGGACGCCTTCGAGATGATGGACCGGTTCCGCACCGCGGCCGGGCCGGACGCCAACCTCCAGACCCTCTCCCGGGGGGTCAACGTGGTGGGCCTCACCTCGCAGAGCCGGGACATCATCCGCCTGCACGCCAAGCTCTTCGCGAAGCACGGCATCACCACGATCCGGAACTTCGACGCCCTCAACGACGTGAACAACCTGGTGGACTCCGGGCAGGCGATCGTGGACGCCGGCGCCCGCCACGAGGTGTGCGTGACGCTGATGTCCCTCCCCGAGGGCGTCACCGGGGCGCACGACCCGGACTTCTACGAGCGCACCCTGCGGGACATCCTCGATGCCGAGATCCCCTACCACTCGGTGTGCTTCAAGGACGCCTCCGGGACCACCACCCCCGCGGTGGTGCACGAGACGGTGAGGCGCGCCCGGAAGCTGCTCGGCTCCGACACCCACATCGTGTTCCACTCCCACGACACCGCCGGCGTGTGCGTGGCCCAGTACCTCGCCGCCCTCGACGCCGGCGCGGACCAGATCGATCTCTCCATGGCCCCCGTCTCCGGCGGCACCTGCCAGGTGGACATCATGACGATGTACCACGCGCTCCGCGGCACCGAGTACACGCTCGGCATCGACCCGGCGAAGGTGTACGAGGCCGAGGAGGTGTTCAAGGAGTGCATGAAGGACTACTTCGTGCCCCCGGAGTCCCGCGCGGTCGAACCGCTCATCCCGCTGTCCCCCATGCCCGGCGGCGCGCTCACCGCCAACACCCAGATGCTCCGCGACAACGGCCTCATGGACCGGTACGACGAGATCGCGCGGAACATGGGCGAGTGCGTGATGAAGGGCGGCTTCGGCACCTCGGTCACGCCGGTGTCCCAGTTCTACTTCCAGCAGGCCTTCAACAACACGATGTTCGGGCCGTGGCAGAAGTTCGCGGACGGCTACGGGAAGATGGTGCTCGGCCACTTCGGCCGCACCCCCGTTCCCCCGGACCCGGAGGTGGTGGAGGCCGCCCGCGTCCAGATGGGCCTGGAGCCCACCGACCGCCTGGTGGCGGACATGAACGACGAGAACCCGAAGCTCGGGATCGAGGCCGCGAAGAGGTTGCTCCTGGAGAACGGGATCACCGATCTCTCCGAGGAGAACATCTTCATCGCCGCCACCTGCCTCGACAAGGGCATCCAGTTCCTCAAGGGCGAGGCGAAGGCCAACGTCCGGAAGGTGCAGCCCGAACCGGAGCCCGCACCCGCCGCCGCTCCCGCCGCCGCGAAGCCCACCGGCGTCAACGTCACCGTGAACGGCACGGCCTACGCGGTGCGGTTCGAGGGCGACCGGGCCGTCGTCAACGGCAAGGCCTACGACGTCGCCGTCACGCCCCTCGACGACGGCGCCGCACCCGCTGAGCCCGCCGCCGCGGCGACCCTCGTCCCCGTCAAGGCCCCCATGCCCGGGCTCGTGCTGCGCCTGAGCGCGCAGGAGGGGGACGTCGTCGAACTCCACGACGAGCTCCTGGTCCTGGAGGCCATGAAAATGGAGAGCCGGATCTCAGCGACCAGCGCCGGCACCGTGCGGCGAGTCCACGTGAAGCAGGGCGACCACGTGAAGGCCGGGGACGTCCTCGTCGAGATCGAGGCGTGATGGGCTTCGTCGACTCGCTGGACGAGCTCTGGCGGACCACTGGCATCTACGGCTTCCTGCAGGCGGGCGGCTGGGGCAACGTCCTGATGATCGCGGTGGGCCTGCTGCTCATCTGGCTGGCCATCACGAAGAAGTTCGAGCCGCTGCTGCTCATCCCCATCGGGGCGGGCGCCGTGCTGTCCAACATCCCGTTCGCGGGCATCGCGAGCCACACGGTCCAGACCGTCGGGGAGGACGGCACGGTGGTGGTGGACGTCTACGGCGGCTTCATCGGCCAGTTCTACGACTTCGGCATCGCGTCGGGACTCTTCCCCCTGCTCATCTTCCTCGGCGTGGGGGCGATGACGGACTTCGGGCCGCTGCTCGCCAACCC
>ERZ1645187.2391-NODE-2391-length-16534-cov-164.445051_pt1 | contig 16534 bp, 13 predicted proteins | sample MGYA00575352_ERZ1645187 | MGnify/ENA primary metagenome ERZ1645187 (study PRJEB40837, sample SAMN11349314) | freshwater sediment metagenome | isolation source: river sediment | host: Sediment | place: India: Wazaribad , New Delhi | collected 2017-02-21 ... | reverse complement strand
CTCGCCGACCGACTGGGCCGACCTGCTGAAGCCCGAGTTCAAGAACGCGGTGGCGCTCGCCGGTGACCCGCGCGCCTCGTCCCAGGCGATCCAGGGCGTCTACGCCGCCGGTCTCGCCGCCGCCGGTGGTGATGCCGCCAAGGCCGGTGCCGCCGGCCTCGACTTCTTCGCCAAGCTCAACAAGTCCGGCAATTTCGTGCCCGTCATCGCCAAGGCGGCGTCGCTGGCACAGGGCGCGACCCCGGTCGTCATCCGCTGGGACTACCTCGCCCTCGCCGACCGCGACACGCTCAAGGGCAACCCGCCGGTCGACGTGATCGTGCCGAAGACCGGCGTCGTCGCCGGCGTCTACGTCCAGGCGATCTCCGCCTACGCGCCGCACCCCAACGCCGCCAAGCTGTGGATGGAGCATCTCTATTCGGACGCCGGCCAGATCGGCTTCCTCAAGGGCTACTGCCATCCGATCCGCTTCGGCGACCTCGTCGCCAAGAACAAGATCCCGGCCGACCTGCTCGCCAAGCTGCCGCCGGCCGACGCCTACGCCAAGGCGGTCTTCCCGACGCTCGCCGAACAGGGCGCGGCCAAGGAAGTGATCACCAAGCAATGGGATGCCGTGGTCGGCGCCAACGTCGCCAAGTGAGCCGTGCTCCCGGCCGCCGGTCCTCGACGACCGGCGGCCGGAACCGTTTCGTCGGTCGTTGCCGCGGGCGGGAACCCACGGCGTCGACCGGTCGGCGTCACAGCGGGGGAACCGACGCGTGTCCGAGCCAACCACCGCCCGCCTCCACCCGGCGGGCCCCACCGGTCTGCCCTGGGCGTGGATCGGGGTCGCGCCCTTCTTCCTCTTCGCCCTGCTGTTCCTGATCCTGCCGACCGCCTTCCTCGTCGTCGGCGCCTTCCAAACCGCCGACGGGGCCTTCACGCTGCAGAACCTGCGCGATCTCGGCCATCCCTCGATCGTCGCCGCCTACTGGATCTCGATCCAGATCTCGGCGGCGTCGGCGCTCGGCGGCGCGGTGATCGGCGCCTTTCTCGCCTATGCCGCGGTCGGCGGCGGACTTCCCGCCTGGATCCGCCCGACCCTGATGACCTTTTCCGGCGTCGCGTCGAACTTCGCCGGCGTGCCGCTCGCCTTCGCCTTCCTGGCCACCCTCGGCCGCACCGGTCTCGTCACCTGGGCGCTCGCCACCTGGTTCGGCTTCAATCTCTATTCGACCGGCTTCAACCTGCTGAGTTTCCTCGGTCTGACGCTGACCTACCTCTACTTCCAGATCCCGCTGATGGTGCTGATCCTCACCCCGGCGCTGGACGGATTGAAGAAGGAATGGCGCGAGGCCGCCTCGATCCTCGGCGCCTCGACCTTCCAGTACTGGCGCCGCATCGGCTTACCCGTCCTGTGGCCGAGCCTGATGGGCTCGACGCTCTTGCTCTTCGCCAATTCCTTCGGCGCCGTCGCCACCGCCTACGCGCTGACCGGCTCGTCGCTCAACATCGTCACCATCCTGCTCTATGCCCAGATCCGCGGTGACGTGCTGCACAACCAGAATCTCGGCTATGCCCTGGCGCTCGGCATGATCCTGATCACCGGCGTCTCCAACATCGCCTACATCTGGCTGCGCGGCCGGGCCGAGAGGTGGTCGCGATGAAGAAGTCGACCTTCGGCCCCTGGCTCGCCGTCGTCCTCGGCGCCGCCTATTTCCTGATCCCGCTGATCGCCACCGTCGAATTCTCGATGCGCATGAAGCGTGGCGAGTATTCCTTCGAGGCCTATCGCGTCGTCCTCGGCGATCCGCGCTTCCAGGCGTCGTTCTCCTATTCGGTGGCGCTGGCGCTGGCGACCATCGTCATCGGCGTCCTCCTGGTGGTGCCGACCGCCTACTGGGTTCAGCTGCGCCTGCCGAAACTGAGGCCGGTGGTCGAGTTCATCACCCTGCTGCCGCTGGTCATCCCCGCCATCGTCATCGTCTTCGGCTATCTGCGGATCTACAATTCCGAGAGCTGGCTGCCACTGACCGACAGCGCCCGCGGCACCGACCTGCTGCTCGCCTTCGGCTACGTGACGTTGGCGCTGCCCTACATGTACCGCTCGGTCGACACCGGCCTCAGGGCGATCGACGTGCGCACTCTCACCGAAGCGGCCGAGAGCCTCGGCGCCGGTTGGGCGACGATCCTCTTCAAGGTGATCTTCCCCAACATCCGCTCGGCGATCCTGTCGGGCTCGTTCCTGACCTTCGCCATCGTCATCGGCGAGTTCACCTTCGCCGCCCTGCTCGATCGGCCGGCCTTCGGCCCCTATCTGCAGCTGGTCGGCGCCAATCGCGCCTATGAGCCGGCGGCGCTGGCGATCATCGCCTTCGTCGTCACCTGGGCCTGCATGGGCCTGATCCAGGTCTTCGGTGCCGCCCGCGGCACCGCCCAGAAGTGAGTGCGGGAACGCCCATGACCTTCATCGACATTCGCGGGCTGAAGAAGTCCTTCGGGCCGACCACGGTGGTCCACGATTTCGATCTCTCGGTCGAGCGTGGCGAATTCATCTCCTTCCTCGGCCCCTCGGGCTGCGGCAAGACGACGATCCTCAGGATGATCGCCGGCTTCGAGAGTGCCACCGCCGGCTCGATCGCCATCGCCGGCAAGGAGGTCGCACATCTGCCACCGGCCAAGCGCGACGTCGGCATGGTGTTCCAGTCCTACGCCCTCTTCCCCAACATGACGGTCGCCGACAACATCGCCTTCGGCCTGCGCGTCGCCAAGAGGAGCGCCGACGAGATCCGCACCCGCGTCCGCCAGATGCTCGACCTGATCAAGCTGCCGCATCTCGGCGAGCGCTACCCCTACCAGCTCTCCGGCGGTCAGCAGCAGCGCGTCGCGCTCGCCCGTGCCATCGCCGTCAAACCGCAGGTCCTCCTCCTCGACGAGCCGCTCTCCGCGCTCGACGCCAAGATCCGCGTCTCCCTGCGCGAGGAGATCCGGGCGCTGCAGAAGGAACTCGGCATCACCACAATCTTCGTCACCCACGACCAGGAGGAGGCGCTGTCGATGTCCGATCGCATCGTCGTCCTCTCCGAGGGTCGTGCCGAGCAGATCGGCACCCCCTTCGAGGTCTACAACTATCCGCGCACCCGCTTCGTCGCCTCCTTCGTCGGCACTCTCAACCTGCTCGCCGCGGAGGTGGTCGAACCGGCCGCCGGCCGCCTCGCCCTCGACGGTCGCACCGTTTCGACCGCGTCGTCGCTCGCTGTACGCGGAACGGGCGAGACCGTGACGGTGGCGATGCGGCCCGAGGCTCTGAGCCTCGGCGCCGCCGCCGGCGATCGCAACGCCATCCCCGGTACGGTCGAGGATGTCGCTTTCCTCGGCGCCGTGGTACGCATCCGCGTCCGCCTCGACGCCCAGACCGTCTCGCTCGACGCCTTCAATCAGCCGAGCGTCTCACTACCGAAGAAGGGCGACGCCGTGACCCTGACCTTCACCCGCGAAGACCTGCTGGTGCTCGAAGAGGACCGCTGACGCGATGGTCACGCCCAAGGCCATCCTCTTCGACAAGGACGGCACTCTGCTCGACTACTGGGCGAGTTGGGGGCCGGTGAACCGAGCCGCGGTGAAACTCGCCGCCGCCGGCGACGACGTGCTCGCACGGCGCCTCTTCCAGGTCGGCGGCATCGACGAGACCGGCCGCGCCGCCGACGCCCATTCGCTGCTCGCCGCCGGCTCCGCCTACGACATCGCCCGCATCTGGGTCGTCGCCGGGGCGCGCTTCACCGTGCCGGCGCTGACCCGCGCCCTCGACGACCTGTTCCGCGCCTCGGTCGCCGACATGGTGCCGGTCGGTGATCTCGCCGCCGTCCTCGGCGCCCTGAAAGCCCGCGGCCTGTCGCTCGGCATCGCCTCCTCCGACGGCGAGGCGGCGATCCGCCTGACCGTGGAACGCTTCGGCCTCGGCGAGCTGATCGACTTCGTCGCCGGTTACGACAGCGGTCACGGCCCCAAGCCCGAGCCGGGCATGGTCCACGCCTTCTGCCGCGCCGTCGATCTGCCGCCGGCCGACGTCGCCATGGTCGGCGACACCCTGCACGATCTCGACATGGGCCGTGCCGCCGGCTGCGGCCTCCGCATCGGCGTCCTCACCGGCACCGGCAGCCGCGCCGTCCTCGCCGAGGCCGCCGATCTCGTCCTCGACGACATCACCGCCCTCGAAGCCGCCCTCTTCGGCTGACGCTCCCCGCCTGCGGGCGACCGGACCCCGCGTCCGGGCTCGCCCTCGCCGGCACCGCTCGGCACTTCGTGCGATCCCCTCGTCCACACCATGCACCGCTTGCCGGCACCGCCGCGCTCCGCCATCCTCGCAGTCGAGATCGCCGCGAACCGGGTGGCGGTTCGCCCCTCGAACCTCGCCGCGACGACGGTGTCGAGCGCTTGACTTCGCAGACAATAAAAACGAACGTTCGTTCTTATACCATCGAGCATTGAAAATGACCGATGGTGTTCCTGACGCGAATTTCTCATGCCTCCGATGCGAACGAGAAATTCGCGTGCCTTCGTGGGCCGGGTGCCTCAGCACCTTCGGCCTACGGCAATATGATCGAGAACCGGCGTCGAGGGGCGCCGTGTCCGGGACGGGGACGCCTCCATGGCCAGGATCGAAGACGAAGTCGACCGCCGCTCGCCGGCCTATGCCCAGAACCGCGAGGCGCTGGCCGACAAGGTGGCGGAGCTGCGCGACCGCGCCGCCCGCGTCGCTGCCGGCGGCGGCGAGACCGCCCGCGCCCGCCACGTCGCCCGTGGCAAGCTGCTGCCGCGCGACCGTATCCGCCTGTTGCTCGATCGCGGTTCGCCCTTCCTGGAGCTCTCCCAGCTCGCCGCCCAGGGCATGTACCGCGACGAGGTGCCCGCCGCCGGGATCATCACCGGCATCGGCCGCATCGAGGGCCGCGAGTGTCTGATCGTCGTCAACGACGCCACCGTCAAGGGTGGCACCTACTTCCCCATGACGGTGAAGAAGCACCTGCGCGCCCAGGAGATCGCCGCCAAGAACGAGCTGCCCTGCGTCTATCTGGTCGATTCGGGCGGCGCCAACCTGCCCAACCAGGACGAGGTCTTCCCCGACCGCGATCACTTCGGCCGCATCTTCTACAATCAGGCCAACATGTCGGCGCGCGGCATCCCGCAGATCGCCGTGGTGATGGGCTCCTGCACGGCCGGCGGCGCCTATGTGCCGGCGATGTCGGACCAGTCGATCATGGTGCGCGAGCAGGCGACCATCTTCCTCGGCGGCCCGCCGCTGGTGAAGGCGGCGACCGGCGAGATCGTCTCGGCGGAAGACCTCGGCGGCGCCGATGTCCACACCCGCACCTCGGGCGTCTCGGACCTGATGGCCGAGGACGACGCCCACGCCCTCGGTCTCGCCCGACAGGCGGTGAGGACGCTCGCCAAGCCGAAGCCGTCGGGGCCGATCCTGCTGCCGCCGCGCGAGCCGGTGCTCGATCCGGCCGATCTCTACGCCATCGTCTCGGCCGACCCGAAGAAGCCCTTCGACATCCGCCAGATCATCGGCCGCATCGTCGACGGCTCCGACTTCGAGGAGTTCAAGCCGCTCTACGGCACCACCCTGGTCTGCGGTTTCGCCCACATCTGGGGCTATCCGGTCGGCATCGTCGCCAACAACGGCATCCTGTTCTCCGAGAGCGCACTCAAGGGCGCCCATTTCGTCGAGCTCTGCGCCCAGCGCGGCATTCCGCTGATCTTCCTGCAGAACATCACCGGTTTCATGGTCGGCCGGAAATACGAAGCCGGCGGCATCGCCAAGGACGGTGCCAAGATGGTCAATGCGGTGGCCTGCGCCGCGGTGCCGAAGATCACCGTGGTGGTCGGCAACTCCTTCGGTGCCGGCAACTACGGCATGTGCGGCCGCGCCTACGACCCGAACTTCCTCTTCATGTGGCCGAACGCCCGCATCTCGGTGATGGGCGGCGAGCAGGCGGCGAATGTGCTGGCCCAGGTGCGGCGCGATGGGCTCGAGGCCAAGGGCGGCACCTGGTCGGCCGAGGAGGAGGAGGCGTTCAAGGCGCCGATCCGGGCGCAATACGAGGAACAGGGCTCCGCCTGGTACTCCTCGGCCCGGCTGTGGGACGACGGCGTCATCGATCCCGCGGACACCCGTCTGGTCATCGCCCTGTCGCTCTCGGCCGCCTTCAACGCACCGCCGCGCGAGACCCGCTTCGGCGTCTTCCGCATGTGATCGTGCCTCCCGCGATCCGCCGCCCGTTTTCGTCTTCGACGTCCGAGGGTCACCGATGACCAGCCGCCCGCTCCGCCCGATCCGCACTCTGCTCGTCGCCAACCGCGGTGAGATCGCGTGCCGCATCTTCTCGACCGCCCGCCGGATGGGGATCCGCACCGTCGCCGTCCACTCGGAGGCCGATGCCGACGCCGCCCATGTCCGCGCCGCCGACGAGGCACACCTGATCGGCCCGGCGCCGGCGCGTGAGAGCTATCTCCGCATCGACCGCATCCTCGAGGCGGCGAGGGCGAGCGGGGCGGACGCCATTCATCCGGGCTACGGCTTCCTCTCCGAGAACGCCGACTTCGCCGAGGCGATCGCCGCAGCGGGGCTGATCTTCGTCGGCCCGCCGGCCTCGGCGATCCGCGCCATGGGCTCGAAGAGCGCCGCCAAGTCGCTGATGGAGAAGGCGAACGTCCCCCTCGTCCCGGGCTATCACGGCGACGATCAGGATCCCGACCTCCTCGCCCGAGAAGCCGTCCGCATCGGCTTCCCCGTGCTGATCAAGGCCTCGGCCGGCGGTGGCGGCAAGGGCATGAAGGTGGTCGAACGGGCGGAGGACTTCGCCGCGACGCTGGCCTCGGCCAAGCGCGAGGCGGCGTCGTCCTTCGGCGACGACCGGGTGCTGATCGAACGCTATCTGACCAAGCCGCGCCACATCGAGGTGCAGGTCTTCGCCGACACCCACGGCGGCACGGTGCATCTCTTCGAGCGCGACTGCTCGGTGCAGCGCCGGCATCAGAAGGTGATCGAGGAGGCTCCCGCTCCCGGCATGCCCCCCGAACGCCGCGCCGCCATGGGCGAGGCGGCGGTCGAGGCGGCCCGCGCCGTCGGCTACGTCGGCGCCGGAACGGTGGAGTTCATCGCGGAAGGAGCGGACTTCTTCTTCATGGAGATGAACACCCGCCTCCAGGTCGAGCATCCGGTGACCGAGGCGATCACCGGCCAGGATCTGGTCGAGTGGCAGATCCGGGTGGCCCGCGGCGAGGCGCTGCCGCTCGGCCGGCACGAACTGACCATCACCGGCCACGCCGTCGAGGCCCGCCTCTACGCCGAGGACGCGACCCGCGACTTCCTGCCCCAGACCGGCCGGCTCGATCATCTCGTGTTCCCCGCCGGCGTCCGCGTCGATGCCGGCGTCGCGACGGGCGACGCGGTCTCCCACCACTACGATCCGATGATCGCCAAGTTGATCGCCCACGGCTCCACCCGCGCCGAGGCGCTGGCCGGGCTCGCCGACGCGCTGGCCGCCACCGAGGTGATCGGCCTCGTCACCAACCGCGGCTTCCTCGAACGCATCCTGCGCCACCCCGAATTCGTCGAGGCGCGGCACGACACCGGCTTCATCGCCCGCAACGCCGACACCCTCTTCGCGCCCGCCCCGGCCGACGACCGGCTCGCTCTCCTCGCCGCCCTCGCCGTTCTCGAGCGCGAGGCGGCGACCATGCCCCACGCGCCCGCCGACCCCCATTCTCCCTGGGGAGCGGCGGGTGCGTGGTGCATGAACCTGCCGGCGCGTGTCGAGGTGTTGCTGCGCGACGGCGGTGAGGCCCGGACGATCGCCTTCGATCGCTTCGCCGGCGCGACCCGCTTCGTCGGGCCGGAGGGGCCGGTCGAGGTCGCCGCGACGCTACATGCCGACGGCCGTCTCGACGCCCGCCTCGGCGGCACCCGCCTCACCGCCCGTGTCGCCTTCGTCGGCGACCACGTCGCCGTCTTCGCCGGCCGCACCCAGGCGGCGTACACCCTGGTCGACCCGCGCGCCGGCGACGATGCCCACCACCACCACGCCGACCGGCTCGTGGCGCCGATGCCCGGCTCGGTCGTCCAGGTGCTGGTCGAAGCCGGCGCCACCGTCGCCAAGGGTGATCCGTTGGTCGTCGTCGAGGCGATGAAGATGGAACACGTCATCCGCGCTCCGCATGACGGCGTGGTCGAACGCGTCGACGTCGTGGTCGGCGACGTGGTCGCCGACGGCACCGAACTGGCGGTGATGGCAGCGGAAAGCTGACCCTCCGCACCGCGCGGCCGGATCGACGCCCACCCATGGTGGAGCGGACGATGACTTTTTTTCCGGCCGCGGCCGTTCGGGCGATTTTCCGCTCGGAATGCGTCCTGCGTGCCCGATCCGGCGGCGCCGGAGGCGGAAACACCCTCCGAACACCGAGTCCGCCGCCGCCGCCGCGGAGCACCTGCGCGTTCGAGGCTCTTGACGGTGAGACCCACTTTCGCACCAATCGCCACTTCTCGTGATCACGATCGATGGAGAGACGGCATGTCGGCGAAGAATCCCTGGCTCAGAGAGGCGAACCTGATCGGCGGCGCCTGGGTCGGAGCCGACGGCGGTGGAACGATCACCGTCACCAATCCGGCGACCGGCGAGGTGCTCGGCACCATCCCCGACGTCGGTCGCGCCGAGGTCGCCCGCGCCATCGCCGCGGCCGAGGCCGCCTTCCCCGCCTGGGCGGCCAGGACCGCGGCCGAACGCGCCACCATCCTACACAAGCTGGCGAACCTCATCCGCGCCAACGTCGACGCCCTCGGCGAACTCCTCACCATCGAGCAGGGCAAGCCGCTGGCCGAGGCCAAGGGCGAGGTCATGGGCTCGGCCGCTTACGTCCAGTGGTTCGCCGAGGAAGCCCGCCGCGTCTATGGCGACACCATCCCCTCGCCCTGGGCCGACCGCCGCATCATCGTCCAGAAGGAGCCCGTCGGCGTCGTCGCCGCGATCACTCCGTGGAACTTCCCCTCCTCGATGATCAGCCGCAAGCTCGGCGCCGCGCTCGCCGCCGGCTGCACCGCGGTGATCAAGCCGGCGGAACTCACCCCCTATTCCGGCATCGCCTGGGGCATCTTGGCGGAGGAGGCCGGTGTCCCCGCCGGCGTCGTGAACATCGTGACGGGCAAGCCGGCGCCGATCGGCGACGAGTTCCTGGAGAACCCGGCGGTTCGCAAGATCACCTTCACCGGCTCGACCGCCGTCGGCCGCATGCTCGCCGGCCGCGGCGCCCAGGCGTTGAAGCGCGTCTCGATGGAGCTCGGCGGCAACGCTCCGCTCATCGTCTTCGACGACGCCGACCTCGACCGGGCGGTCGCCGGGGCGGTCGCCTCCAAGTTCCGCAACTCCGGCCAGACCTGCGTCTGCACCAACCGCTTCATCGTCCAGGCCGGCATCTACGACGAATTCGCCGCCAAGTTCGCGGCGGCCGTGGCGGCGCTGAAGGTCGGCAACGGCCTCGAGGCGGGCACCGTCCAGGGTCCGCTGATCGAGGAGAAGGCGGTGCAGAAGGTCGAGAGCTTCGTCGCCGATGCGCTGGCCAAGGGCGGTCGCATCACCGTCGGTGGCAAGCGCCACCCCCTCGGCCACGGCTTCTTCGAGCCCACCGTCATCTGCGACGCCCGCCCCGACATGGCCTTCGCCCAGGACGAGATCTTCGGACCCGTCGCGCCGCTCTTCCGCTTCGAGACCGAGGAAGAGGCGCTGGCGATCGCCAACGGTTCGCCCTACGGGCTCGCCGGCTACTTCTACACCCGCGACCTCGGCCGAGCCTTCCGTCTCGCCGAGAAGCTGAAGTTCGGCCAGATCGGCATCAACGAGTCGGTGTTGACCACGGAAGTGGCACCCTTCGGCGGCGTCAAGGATTCCGGCTTCGGCCGCGAGGGCTCGAAGTACGGCCTCGACGACTATCTCGACGTCAAATACGTCTGCATCGGCGGTATCTGATACTGGGCTGATGAAATTCGGACTCGTCGGAATTTCATCAGCGTCACGGCCCGACCGGCCGACGCCCGTTCGGGCTCGCCTTCGTTCACGAAGTTTCGAACAGGTCGAAACTTCGCGAACTCGGTGTGAGCCCGCCTCCGCACCGCCGCACCGCCGCACCGCCGCGCGAGCGAGAACGCCGCCACATCCGAGTCCACTCGGGTGCGCCGGGGCTCCTCGGCGGTCGATCAGAACTTCGCCTGCTCGGCCTCGAGATAGGCGAGGCTGACGTACTTCCCGATGGTGCGGTCCCAGCCCTCGGTGCCGGCGGCGCGCGTGGCGACACGCGGGTCGTTCAGGACGAGAGCGAGCGCGCCCTCGAGCGGCGTCCCCTCGTCGACCGCCCTCAGGCAGGTCTCCCAGATCCCGGCGAAGAGCTCACGCTGCCACGTCGCCACCTCCGGACCGGGACGGCCGTGACCGGGCAACCAGATCTTCGGGTTCGCGGCGGCGGTGAGCCGGTCGATGGTCTCGATCGTCCCCTTGAACGAACCGTCGTCCATGTTGGCGATGCGGCGATGCATCAACACGTCGCCGACACACATGACCCCGTCCTCCACCACCTCGACGCAGAGGTCGTGGGGGGTGTGGGCGGGGCCGTAGTGGTGCATGCGCAGGGTGACGTCACCGAGCGACAGCTCGAAACCGTGATCGACGTCACGGTTCGGCGGCACGATGCGGGTGCCCAGCGTCGCTCCGTTCGTCCATTTGAGCATGGAGTCGTGCCAGAGCGTGCCGGTCGCCCCGGCGATCTCGCGGCGGGTGCCGGCGAGCGCCCAGATCGGCAGGTCGGCGCCGTAGACCTGGACGAAACCGTCGTTCCCGAGCCAGTGATCGCCGTGATAGTGGGTGTTGACGACGCCGACGACCGATTTCCCCGACATCGCCTTCAACCGGCGGATCGCCATTTCGGCGATCTGCACCGACGAGCCGGTGTCGACCACCACCACACCGGTGTCGCCGATCACGAAGGTGAGGTTCGCCATCATCCCCTGATTCTCGGGGGTGGGCGTACCGCTCGGCGCCTCGATGTAGAAGACATGGGGCGAGAGGGCGACGACCGGGTGATCCTTCACCGGTGGTCCCTTGACGAAATCGGCCACCTCCGCCGCCGCCTCGGCGAGGCCGGTGAGCGAACCGGAGGCACCGGCTATGCCGACCCCGGCGATCGCGCCGGCGGCGAAGAAACCTCGACGGGTGAGGATCACGGACGTCATCTCCCTGCTCGCGCCTTCGTTCCCCGGCCGCACCGCCGCTCTCAGGAGGCATCGGCGATCGCGGTGCCGTCCATCGTCCCGCGGTCGACCAGCCGATCGGTCGCCACCGCGCCTATCCACATCGACCACAGCACGATCCAAGCGGTGAGCGCGAAGACCGAGGCGCCGGAGACCCCGGCCCCGACAGCACACCCGCCGGCGGTCACTCCGCCGAACCCCATCAGGAAGCCACCGGTGATGTAGCGGCGCATGTTGGCGCCGCCTTCGAACCCCTCGAGCTTCAGATCGCCGCCGAGCGCTGCGGCGAGAAAGGCGCCGAGCGCCACGCCGGGGATCAGGCCGAGATCGAAGGACAGCCCGCCCCCCGGCGGCGACAGGACGTACATCAGCATGTCGGCCGACGGCGAGGTGAAGGAGAGCGAATGGACCGGCACCACCTCGAAGGAAGAGGCGGCCATGGCGAAGTTGAACCACCAGGCCGCCGCCACCATCAGACCGACACCGGCGGCTCCGGCCCAGGACCAGATCGACAGGCGATTGCGCCGAGCGATGACGATCCCCGCGACGAGCCACGCCCCGGCGAAGATCGCGCCGCCGAGATTGCCCATGTGGAGAAGGCCGAGGAGATCGCGCGCCGAGCCGTCGATGGTCCACAGCCCGTTGATCCAGCTGCGAAACGGCGACAACACGCCGACCAGTGCCGTCTGGGCGACGACGGCGAAGACCAGACCGGAGAGCAGGGCCCGCAGATTGCCGGTCGCCGACAGCACCAACATGCGGCTGGCGCAGGCGCGGGTCAGCGTCATGCCCGAGCCGAACATCAGCCCGCCGAGGATCGCGCCGGAGAGCGACCCCGGATTGTTGAGCTGGCGCACCTGTCCGGTGTCGAAGAAGCCGAGGAGGATCAACCCCTGGGTGGCGAGCAGCGCCGTCGAGAAGGTGAAGAGCCACACCGCCAACCGCTCACCCAGCCGCCCGCGCGACACCTCCAGCGTGGCGGCCCGCAGGCAGAAGCGCGAGCGCTGGGCGAAGGCGCCGAACAGCAGGCCGATCACCGCACCGCCGATCGCCAGCGTCCAGCGGTCGCCGAGGAGTTCGATGAGGCGATCGAGCATCGCGACGGGCTCTCCGGTCAGGGCTTGATGTAGGCGAAGTGGTCCTGCGCCTGCAGCCGGGCGATGCGGACGACGCCGGAGGGGGTGAACTCGGCATCCATCACGAACTTGTCCTTCGACAGATTTCGGCGCTTCAGCGTGATCTCGCAGACCTCGAAGGTGACGCCGGCGTTCTTCAAAGCCGAGACCAGCGGGGCGTATTCGACACCGCTCTTCGGGTCCTTGGCGCCGTCGAAGAGGAAGTCGACGCCGTCGGAATGGGTGACGACGGTGATCTTGGTGTCCGGCGCGACGTCGAGGTGGTTGCGGATGTTGCGCAGCGCCTTGGTCGCCTGAACCGCGGCGTCGTCGATGTGGTAGACGACGCTGTCACCGGCGAAGGCCGGAGCCGCGAAGGCGAGGAACAGGGCCGCGACCGCGAGGCACAGCGTCTTCGTCAAGGCGATCATGGTGTTCCCTCCGCGTCTCGGCCCGCCTCAGAGGGCGGCGCCGGGGTTTCCGTCCATGTTCTTCAGCATCGGCAGATCGAGCTTCGGCGAGGCGACGGTCTTCTTCGACCGCAGATGCCGGGCGACGAGATCCCAGACGGGCTCGCCGCCGGCGTCGCGCGCCGCTTCCGACACCGGCGCCCAACCGGCCACCTTGTAGGTCTTCGCCGCGTCGATCGGCGTACCCTTCAGCCGCATGTCGTCGATCCGCTTACCCATGCCCGCCGTCGGATCGCACGACCAGGTCATGCCGCCGACCCGCACCATGTCGCCGCCCTGCTGGTAGTAGGGATCGGCGTTGAAGAGGTTGTCGCAGACGTCCTCCAACACCTCCTTGATCTGGGCGCCGGTCATCGGCGTCAGGGTCACGGTCGGGTAGGTGATGGCGGTCTGGTCGAGCAGGTTCTCCATGGTGATCGCCTCGCCGGGCAGGATCGTCGTGCCCCAGCGGAAGCCGGGGGAGAACGCGATCTCGGCGTCCTTCTCGGCGATCAGCGCATCGAGGATGAGCTGGTCGAAGGAGCCGTTGAAGTTGCCGCGGCGATAGAGCAGGCCCTCGGAGACGGCGAGCTTCTCGGCGAGTTTCGCTTCGAACGGGGCGCGGATCTTCGTGATCAGCGCGTCCATCTCGGTGTCGGGCTTCAGCAGGTCGGCGAAGACCGGCATCAGCCGGTAGCGGAAATCGGCGACCTTGCCGCCCTTCACGTCGAAGTCGAGGACGCCGAGGAACTTGCCGTTCGAGCCGGCATTGGTGACCAGCGTCTTGCCGGAAGAGTTCGACACGATGGTCGGCTTGGGCATGCCGTCATGGGTGTGGCCACCGAGGATGGCGTCGATGCCGGTGACCCGCGACGCCATCTTCAGGTCGACGTCCATGCCGTTGTGGGAGATCACCACGACGACCGCGGCGCCGGCGGCGCGGGCCGCGTCGACGGTCTTCTGCATGTTCTCTTCCTGGATCCCGAAGGTCCATTCCGGCACCATCCAGCGCGGATTGGCGATCGGCGTGTAGGGGAAGGCCTGGCCGACGACGGCGACCTTGACGCCGTTCACCTCGCGCAGGGCGAAGGGCTCGAACACCGGATCGCCGAAGTCGGTGGTCTTGATGTTCTGCGCCACGATCTCGACGTGGCCGGCGAAGTCGGTCTCGGCGATCTCCTTCACCCGGTCCTGCCCGTAGGTGCATTCCCAGTGCAGCGTCATGATGTCGACGCCGAGGAGCTTCGCCGCCTCGACCATGTCCTGACCCTTGGTCCACAGGGCGGTGCCCGATCCCTGCCAGGTGTCGCCGCCGTCGAGCAGCAGCGCGCCGGGGCGGGTGGCACGCACCCGCTTCACCAGGGTGGCGAGATGGGCGAAGCCGCCGACCCGGCCGTAGACCTTCGCCGCCTTCTCGAAGTCGAGATAGGTGAAGGCGTGCGCTTCGCGGCCGGTATCCGGCAGGCCGAAGTGGGAGAGGAAGGCGCGGCCGACGACGTGCGGCGCCTGTCCGGCCATCGCGCCGACGCCGAGATTTACGTTCGGCTCGCGGAACCAGATCGGCTTCAACTGCGCGTGGCAGTCGGTGATGTGAAGGAAGGAGACGTTGCCGAAGGCGGGTGCGTCGTAGAAGGCCTCGGCCGACGCCTCGGCCCGCGCGATCTCGGTCGGCAACACCATACCGGAGGCGGAGGCCACGGCGAGGAGGTGAAGGAATTCACGGCGGTTCATGGCGCCACGCCTCGTGGGTTCGGAAAAGTCGGATCGGTCCGGGGGTCGTGACGTCCGGGGGCCGCCTCGGAGCGGGTCGGTCCTCGACGGCGACCGCAACGGCTCCCTCCCCCGGAGGGGAGGGAGCGATGGGCGAGGCCTCGAGGATCCGACCGTGTTCCGAGCCGGGACGCCGGGTCCCGGCTCACTTGTTCACGGGCGAGTCCGGATCGAGCAGCAGCGCCACCAGATCCTTGACCTGCTGTTCGGTGAGGATGCCCATGTGTCCGCCACGCGGCATGTTGGAACAGGCGTTGACCGACTTGGAGTTCCAGATCTTCGACCAGGTCTCGCGCTGGGCCTGTTCCGAATTGCCCTTGAGCTTGCCGTAGCCGGTGAGGCTCGGGCCGATGGTGCCGTAGGAGATCTCGGTCTTGGAGATCTGGTGGCAATTGTAGCAGTTGCCACCGTTGACCTGATCGGCCTTGTCGGTCGAGGTGAGCCCGCGGCCGGACTGGGCGATCTTCTCGCCCTCCTTGAAGTCGCCGAGGAACTTGCCGTCGCTCGGCCACTTGATCGACGCCAGATTGGCGGCCTCGATCTCGGCCCGCTTGCCCGCCGCTTCCTTGCTCTCGGCGAACTTCGGGTCGGAGCAGAAGGCCTGGGTGGCGTCCTGTTCGAGACGGCTCAGCTTGGCGATCCCGGCTTCACGGAAGCCGGACTTCAGCATCGCCTGGAACGCCGCGTCGTCGGCACCGGGACCCCAGGAGCCGTCGGCGGCGTGAACGGCGCCGGCGACGAGGAGACCGGCCGCCAGGCCCGAGAGATATGCGATCCGCTTTCTCATCACCGCCTCCTCAACGCTTGATGCCGGGGGTGTTCATCGTGGCGCCGTTGGAGGTGCCGGCCATGAACATGGAGAGGGCGATGGTCACGTCCGAGCCGTAGATCGGCTCGGGGAAGCGCTGCTGGCGGAAGCAGTCGGCGAGACGCCACTGCATCCCCCACATCTGGCCGGCGCTGACCCGGTAGGCCGGCCACGAGGTCCAGCCCGACGCCGCACCCTTGGGCGAGGGGATGTAGGGCAGTTCCTGCAGACGGATGCGCACCCCTTCCTGGCCGTGACAGGTCGAGCAGGAGAAGTCGTGCGGGCCGCCGCCGTAGTAGAACATCCGCTTGCCGAGCTCGAACATCTGCCGCTCCTTGGGGTGAGCGGTCGAGACCTCGACCTTCACGTCCTTGGACATGCCGGAGATGAAGGTGGCGATGGCGTTGAGCTCGTCCTTCTCGGGGCTGCCCCACCGAGCGGAGACGTATTTGGCGACGTCGATGCCCTGGATGGTGGTCATGCAGGTGAGAACGCGGGATTCGGCGTCCTGAACCTTGTCGGTGTCCTTGAAGTACCGCGGCAGGTGCGCGTAGGCGCCCGCCACCACGCCCGGACCCATGCCGAGATCGCAGGTCTCGAGCGAGGCGTTCTTCGGCCCTGCCTTCTTCTTCCACAGGTCCTCGCCCTGGGCTTCGAAGAGTTCGGCCGGATTGCCGTCCTTCAGCGCCTCGCGATAGGCCTCGATCCCCTCGATCGTCTTGTCGCCCTCGGCTCGAGCCGTACCGGCGGCGAAGCCGGCGACGGCGAGACAGGTGGCGAGGCCGACGGCGAACCGTCGTGTCATGGTCGTCTCCTCCCGAATGGTCGTCTTTTCGTTCTTCTCGACGTGGCGTGGACCGATCAGGTCACCACCGCCTCGTCGGTGCGGCTGTCGCCCTTGTTGTCGGTCCAGGTGACGGCGACCTTGTCGCCTGCCTTGCCGCCCTTGATCTTGAACGAGAGGAAGGGGTTCTTGGAGATCGACGGCCCCCACTGCGCCGTCATCACCGGCTTGTCGTTCAGCTTGGCCGAGAGCTCGGCGATGAACCAGGCGGGGATGGCGTTGCCGGAGGCGTCCTTGCGCAGGCCGGTCTCCATCTCGTGGCTCATCAGAACC
>ERZ1645187.2390-NODE-2390-length-16536-cov-17.086827_pt1 | contig 16536 bp, 17 predicted proteins | sample MGYA00575352_ERZ1645187 | MGnify/ENA primary metagenome ERZ1645187 (study PRJEB40837, sample SAMN11349314) | freshwater sediment metagenome | isolation source: river sediment | host: Sediment | place: India: Wazaribad , New Delhi | collected 2017-02-21 ... | reverse complement strand
ACTGCGCCGGCGCCAGCGTCCTGCTGTTTCGCGGCGACGAGGTGCTGCTGGTCGAGCGGGGCCCCGGGCGTGCGGGCGCGGGCCTCTGGAGCGCGCCGGGTGGGCACGTCGAGTCGGGCGAGAGTGCGGAAATGGCGGCACGCCGCGAACTGCTCGAGGAGACGGGGCTCGCCGCCGCAGCGTTGATCGAGGTCGCGGTGCATCCCGTCCGGCTGACATCGGCGGAGGGCGCCCCGGTCACCTGCCGCGTCACCGTGTTTGCGGGGTATGCAACAGCGGCGGCGAGCCCGGTGGCCGGCAGTGATGCCGCTGAGGCCCGCTTCGTGCCGCTTTCCGGCATCGGCGCGTTGTCGGTGACGGCCGGGCTGCCGGCGCTCATCGCCTCTGCGCGGGACAGGCTCCAGGGCAATCGCTGAAACGCCACGGTGCCAGAATATCGTGGCAGAGGCCGATCGCCCGGTTGCAGGCGCATGCGCTTGCATCGAAGGTGTGAATCAGTCCCTGAGACACGGGAGGGGACAGGGCCGGCGGTGCCTCAATTCCAATTGATCCCTACCTGCTCTATGGATCGATCTGTCAACACGGCCCCCGCCGGGGCAGCGCTTCACCGGACGCCGGTCGAGAGCGCCGGGGCACTTTGCTCTGGAACTTGCGCGAGCAACAGACACGGGTGCGGACATGCGGCGTTACACGGTTGGCCAGCGGATGCTGAGCGGCGCCGTATTGGTGATGGCCGCGGTGGCGGTGTTCGGCATCGCGACGATTGTTTCGGTACGCCCCGCTGCCGCAGCCCCGGCCTCGGCCGATAGCCGCCCCTATGACACGAAGCTGCTGCGGCTCGCGGAGTTGCTCGGCGCCATCCATTACTTGCGCGAGCTGTGTGGTGCCAACGAAGGGCAGTTCTGGCGCGACACCATGATGGAGGTGATGAAGACGGAAGGCAGCTCGGCCGTGCGCCGTGCCCGCCTGACGCGCAGCTTCAATCAGGGCTACCGCAATTACAGCCGCACCTACAATGTCTGCACGCCGACGGCGAAGGCCAACATCGATCGCTTCCTGGCCGAGGGCGCGGAACTGGCGGCTGGCCTGTCTGCCGACGGAACCTAGAGCGCTATCCGATCAGACAGGACCGCTCTGCGGTTCACTGATAGGATGGAAGCGCTCTGGCCTAAGCTGCCAGAGCATCTTTATCCGACCGCTGAAGCGCTGAAGGCGATTCCGTGCGATCGGATGATCACAAGCCGGCGCCGTGGCGATCAGGCGCGAGCGAGGCGCGTGCCTGTGCGTGTACCCCGCGCTGCTCGGCTCGCGTGGAGCATTTCCGACCGGTTTACAATGAATGAGAGCGGCCTCTCTCAAGGCGCGCGTTCGATGTTACAGCAGAGTACCCGCCAGCGCGCTGCGATGCCGGGTGACGCGCGGGGTGGAAGACATCGCATCACTCGGCCGGCCACAAGGCAGGCCCACGGTGATGAGGACGAACCGGGGAATTGCAGTTTGGCTACGGTATTCGATTACATCGATGACGGAGACAAGAGCATCCAGGCTCTGAGCCTGATCCTCGCCGCTTGGGATCAGGGCGAGGAGACGGGTGTCGCCCCGCAGCTGATGGCCTATGCCGCGCTGTTCACCGCCCTGAGCGACCTCGTCGCGATCTACGGCGAGGACGCTGTCGCCGAACTCGCGCAGGGCCTCGAGCGGCGCGTGCGCATCGGCGAGTTCACGATCACGCAGACCTGCCAGTAACCGGTACGGGCGGCGCCGTCCTCGCTCACACGAGGATTGCAGCGCGCTCAGACAGCGGCCAGCGCCATCTTGAATACGATCTCGCCGACCAGCAGGCCGCCGAAGCCGATCAGGGCAATACCGGCGATGCGGTTGATCAGCCCGAGCCGCGACGGATCGATTTTGTGGCGGATGCGGCCGATGAACTCCGACAGCAGGATCCACCAGCCGAGGCTGCCGCCCATGATCGCGGCGACCATGGTCAACGCGTCGATATTGGACTTCACCTCGACGAAGGTGCTGACGCCGCCGAAAATGGCGAACAGCCCGAGCACCGCGCCGGGATTGGTGATGGTCAGGAAGAACGTCTGCGGGATGTCCCAGGCGAAGTCCTTCAGCGATGCGCTTTCGCGGTGCGCGTCGCTCAAGGCCGCCAGACGCGGCTCGGTAAGATAGAGCTTCAGGCCGAAGACCGCGAGCGCAAGACCGCCCACGATCTGGATGGCCGTCCGATAATCCGACACCGCGCCTGAGATTGCGCCGACGCCCATGGCGGCGAACAGCGCGATCAGCCCGTCGCCGAGCACGGCGCCGATGCCGGCCGCGACGCCGCCCCAGAAGCCGCGTTCGATAGCGCGCTGGATACACAGCACGTTGACGGGGCCGACCGGAGCCGCGACAAGGATTCCGATGATGAGACCGACGGGAATAATGAGCGGATTGGGAATCAGATCCATCGGCCCTCACGGCGGGCAGGCGCGGCTCCGCGCCCAGCCGGCACAACCGGGCTGGCGGCGCGTGTGGACGGCTGCGGGCGCCTCGATGGCTGCCGCGGGCAAGCTGTCAAACCGCCTCTCCCCCGTGTCGTCTGGATGTGGCCGATTCGCGCATATCGCTCCCGCATTGGTACTGAGCGTGCTCTGCCTTGTCCATCGTCCGACCGCGGTTTTCGCCGAACCGGCCGCCAGACCCGGCGCAACCGCGCAGACAGGCAGAACTCCCGACAGCGTGGTGAAGTTCGACATGCGGCTCGAAGCGGCGTCGTTGCCGTCCGACGTGCGGGACATGGTCGATGCGATCCTCGCGGCCACCCACTCCGGCAACATCGCCGATCTCGCCGGCCCGATCGAGTGGAACGAGATGCGCCCCATGTTCGATGACGAGCCGGGCGGCGGAGCCACCGCCGAGTTGATCGACAAGCTGCGGAAGGTCTCACGGGACGGGCAGGGGCACGAGGTGCTCGCGATTCTCGCCGATCTGCTGTCGGTCGGTCCGGCGCAACTGCCGCTCGGGCGCGATTTCGAGAACAACACCGTCTACGTCTGGCCCTACCTCGCCGAATTGCCGCTCGACAAGCTGACCCCGGCGCAGGAGGTGGACCTCTACCGGTTGGTCCCGGCCGATCGCATCGACGACATGAAGAAGGCCGGCAAGTGGACCTGGTACCGGCTGGTGATCGGCGCTGACGGGACATGGCACTCCTTCATGCCGCATCCCTGATCCGGGAGTGCGAAGCGGGCACTTCGATCCGTCCCGCCATCCCGTTCATCCAGCGTACATTTTTCTGCCCAAACCTCGCCGCATCGGCATGGTGCTCCTATGGTCGGACCGGACCGACGGATCGCGCCCGCGCGTGCCGTTGGGTCGAGTGGCGTGAGTTACGCCTGCCGGAGCGCTACGGGGACTTTCCATGCTCATGCGTACGATGTTCCGCAGTCTTGCCGTCGTGGCGACGGTTTCGGCCACGGCCATGATGCTGCCTTCGACGGCTTCCGCGCAGTGGTGGGGCGAACCCGGTTACGAACGCCCGTACCGCCCTTATTCGTGGCGCTACCAGGATCGCTTCCGCGCCCGTCAGACCGATCCGTTCGGCGAGGCGAACCGCCGCAACGGCCGCCAGCGCTGGTACAGCGAGGACTGGCAGGACGATGACGCGGAGGCCGACGAGCCGCGTCCGCGCCGGCGTCCGGCCGCTATCGAGCGCGACGACGACGATGCTGGTGACGAAGCTGATGCCCGCGGGGACGACGGAGAGACGGGCGACGAGGTGGCGAGTGGCGGCGCCCGCCCCGATGTCGTCGCCAAGGCGCCGCCGAGCGTGCCGTTCCCGAGCAGCTTCAAGCCGGGCTCGATCGTCATCGATCAGTCGAAGAAGAAGCTCTATTACGTGCTCTCCGACGACGAGGCGTTGCGCTACGACATCTCGGTCGGCCGCGAGGGGTTCTCGTGGACGGGCAGCGAGAAAGTTTCGCGCATCGCAGACTGGCCCGACTGGCACCCGCCGGCCGAGATGCGCGAGCGCGATCCGAAGCTGCCGAAGAAGATGACCGGCGGCATCAAGAACCCGCTCGGCGCCAAGGCCATCTACCTCGGCAACACGCTCTATCGCATCCACGGCACCAACGATCCGAAGTCGATCGGCCGCGCGGCGTCGTCCGGCTGCTTCCGCATGATGAACGAGCACGTGGTGCATCTGGCCGGTCTGGTGCAGACCGGTGCCGAGGTGCACGTGCTCGACAAGCTGCCGATGAAGGTCGCCGGCGCGCGCTGAGGCGTGGTTCCGACGCGTCTTTGCGAGCGGCCCGGGTCAAGGCGCAGGGGGGCGGCGAACCTGCTGCCCGCGCCTGTCGTCCCTGTCTGACAGGGGCCCTGGCACCAGTGTTGCATTCGCTGTCACGCCCGAACATCAGCGTCCCCGAGCGAGACACCTATGCAGGCCCTTTCGATCCGCGCCGCCCTTCTGCTTCAGCAGGCCGCACTGGCGGCCATGCCGAACGGCCGTCTCGAACCGGCGGTGGCGGCGCTGGCCGTCGTCGCCTTCCCGCCGTTCGTGGTCGGCGCGTATCTGGTCAAGTCGGCGCTCGGCATCAACCTGATGCCCGGCCCCTCGCCGCTGCACGACCTGCTCTACCACTACGTGCGCTGAGCGGGCGCGCCACCTCGGTCGCGGACCGTCAGACGCCCGCCTCGAGGAAGCGCACCGGCTGGCCGTGCGCCGGGCCGACGATCTCGCCCTGCCACATGACGCGGCGCCCGCGCACGTAGGTCCCGACCGGCCATCCCGTCACGCTCACGCCGTCGTAGGGTGTCCAGCCGCAGCGGCTCTCGATCCAGCCGTTGGTGATGGTTTCCTTGCGCTTCATGTCGACGATGGTGAAATCGGCGTCGTAGCCGACGGCGATACGCCCCTTGCCGATGATGCCGAACAGGCGCTGCGGCCCGTGGCTGGTCAGATCGACGAAACGCTGCAGCGACAACCGTCCCGCATTGACATGATCGAGCATCATCGGGACCAGTGTCTGCACACCGGTCATGCCGGAATGGGATGCCGGGTAGGCGTGATCCTTCTCCTCGCGGGTGTGCGGCGCGTGGTCGGAGCCGAGCACGTCGACCACGCCCGACGCGAGCCCGGCCCAGATGGCGGCGCGGTGGCGTTCGTCACGCACCGGCGGGTTCATCTGCACATAGGTGCCGAGACGCTCGTAACAGTCGGGTGCGGCCAGCGTCAGGTGGTGCGGCGTCACCTCGACCGACACCCAGTCCTTGTGCGCGGCGAGGAACTCCATCTCGGCGGCGCTGGAGATATGCAACACGTGGACGCGGCGCCTGTGCTTCTCGGCGAGGCGGGCGAGCCGCGTCGTCGCCATCAGCGCCGCGGTCTCGTCGCGCCAGACCGGGTGCGTCGCAGGATTGCCGGGGATGCGCTCGCCCATGCGCGAGATCAGCCGCGCCTCGTCCTCGGCGTGGAAGGCGGCGCGGCGGCTGATCGCCCCGATGATGGCATCGAGGCTGGTCTCGTCGTCGACCAGCAGATCGCCGGTCGAGGAGCCCATGAACACCTTGATGCCGGCCGAGCCTTCGAGGCGTTCGAGCGCCGGGATGTCGGCGACGTTGTCGCGCGTTCCGCCCACATAGAAGGCGAAGTCGGAGAACATGCGGTTCTTCGCGCGCCGCACCTTGTCGGCGAGCAGGTCGGCCGTGGTCGTCAGCGGCTTGGTGTTCGGCATCTCGAACACGGCGGTGACGCCTCCAGCGACAGCGGCGCGGCTGCCCGTTTCGAGGTCTTCCTTGTGCTCGAGCCCCGGCTCGCGGAAATGCACCTGCGTGTCGATCACGCCCGGCAGGATATGCAACCCCCTGGCATCGACGATCTCCGCGGCCCTGGCGCCCGCGAGCTGCCCGATAGCGGCGATGCGACCGCCCGCAACGGCGATGTCGCGCACGCCTTCGCCGTCGTGATTGACGACCGTCGCGCCCCTCAGGATCAGATCGTAGCTCGCCGCCATACCGCCTCCGCTGGCCGTATCGCCGGCCGCTGCCTCCGGATTGCGCTGGCCTTGCCTTGGCCGCCGCGCGTCGATACCTAAATGCTAACCAACGCAAAACCAAGCCTCGCCCGCGCTTGTCCGCTGTCCGGACCCGGCCGGCAACCATCGGCGACCTCATGAAAATCGCTCTCCTGCCCGATCGCGGCGTCATCTCGGTCACCGGTCCCGACGCGGCGAAGCTGCTGCAGGGCATCATCACCAACGACATGCGGGTGCTGGAGCAGGCGCCCGCGCTGCATGCCGGGCTGCTTTCGGCACAAGGCAAGATCCTGTTCGATTTCTTCGTGGTGAAGGTCGAGGACGGCTTCCTGATCGAAACGGCGCGCGCGGCGGTCAATGCGCTCCGCCAGCGGCTGGAGATGTATCGCCTGCGTGCGGACGCGGTCATCACGGACGTGACATCCCATTATTCGGTGGCCGCCGCATGGGACATCTCCGGGGCCGAGGTCTCGCATTCGCGCCACACCATCGTCTATGCCGATCCACGCCATGCCGGTCTCGGCTTGCGCTATCTGGCTTCGCTCGAAAGCAACTGGCGGCGCGATCTCGAAGGCGCCGAGCCGGCGACGCGCGAAGACTACGACGCGCACCGCATCGCGCTGGGCGTGCCCGAGGCCGGCGCCGATTTCGTCGTCGGCGACACCTATCCGCACGAAGCGCTCTACGACCTGACCAACTCGGTGTCGTTCAGGAAGGGCTGCTACGTCGGTCAGGAGGTCGTCAGCCGCATGCAGCACAAGACGGTGGTCAGGAAGCGCGTCGTGCGCGTTGCCGGAGCCGGGCTCGCCAAGGGGGCCGAGATGAAGTTCGGTGAGGTCGTGATCGGCAGTGTCGGGACCGCGCTCGACGGCAAGGGGCTCGCCTTCGTCAAACTGGATCGCGCTTCCGAGGCCGCCGACAAGGGAACCGCGCTGACGGCAGGCGATGCGCCGGTCGAAATCAATGCCGAAGATCTGGCGCGTTATCGCGCCAGCCTCGCCGGTCGCTCCGAGGGTGCCTGACATGGCGTCGAAGTCCACGCCCGCCCGCGCGCGCCGCGACGCGCCGGAGCCGCAGCGATGCCCATGGACCGGCATCGCCGATCAGGAATACACGCGCTACCATGACGAGGAATGGGGCGTTCCGCAGGGCGATGCGCGCAAGCTGTTCGAGAAGATGGTGCTCGAAGGCTTTCAGGCGGGCCTGTCCTGGCTGACCATCCTGCGCAAGCGCGACGCCTTCCGCGCGGCTTTTCACGACTTCGACGCCGAACGTATCGCCCGCTACACGGCCCGTGACGTCGAACGGCTGCTGGGCGATGCCGGCATCGTCCGACACCGCGGCAAGATCGAGGCGACCATCTCCAATGCGCGGGCCTTCGTCGCCCTCGAGGAGCAGCGGAGCTTCGCCGGCATGCTCTGGCGGATCGCACGCGAGCACGAGACGGAGCGTGCGCCGCTCGTCTCACTCGCCGATGCGGCGGCCGAGACAGCGGCCTCGCGCGCCATGTCGAAGACGCTGAAGGCCGCAGGGTTCCGCTTCGTCGGGCCGACCACGATGTACGCCTTCATGCAGTCGGTCGGCATGGTCAACGATCACCTCGCATCATGTCACCGGCACGGCGTCTGCGCCGCCCTGCAGCGCAAGTTCAAGCCACCGAAGCCATGATCTGCGACCGCCGCAGCGCAAACCGACAACGAGGCTCACGTTGAGCGAAACCTCCATCTCCCGTTCCGCGCGTCCGGCGCGCGCGTGGCAGCGCATGCTGTCGGGGCGCCGCCTCGATCTGCTCGACCCCGATCCAGCAGACATCGCCATCGAGGACATCGCCCACGGCCTCGCCCGTGTCGCCCGCTGGAACGGGCAGACGCTCGGCGCACATGCGCTGTCGGTGGCGCAGCACGTGCTGATCGTCGAAGAGGTGGCGGCGAGCCGCAATCCGGACTGGGACCAGCGCTGGCGGCTCGCGGCGCTGCTGCACGATGCGCCGGAGTACGTCGTCGGCGACCTGATCAGCCCGTTCAAGACTGCCATCGGCCTCGACTACAAGGCGTTCGAGAACCGTCTGCTGGCGGCGATCCATCGCCGCTTCGACCTGCCGCCCGTACTGCCGGACGCAATCGCAGCCGAGATCAAGGCGGCCGACCACATCGCGGCATTCTACGAGGCGACCGTGCTTGCCGGGTTTGCGCGCGCTGAGGCCCTTACGTTCTTCGGCACGCCGGCCGGACTGGCCGGTGAACTCGAGTCCCGCCTTTCGACGCTTGCCCCCCTGCCGGCGGCCGAGTCGCAAGCCGCCTTCCTCGCCCGGTTCGGGGAGCTTGCGCGGTGCTGAAGAGCCGGCTTCTGGCTGATTAAGTGAACGCGGGAAATTTACTTGTTCCGAAAAACGCCACGATCGAGAACTATTTCGAGTCCCGGGGAGGATTAACCACATGCTCGGGGGTTCGCTTGAAACACGCACTCGAAGTTGCAAAGGCGCCGGCGGCCAGCCGTGACGCACCACACCACCTCTCCGCGATGACCGGCCCGGAGCTGCCGCTGGTCGAGATCGGGCTCAACGCAGCCATCGTCTCGGTCCACAACGACGAGCCCGTGGCCCTCGTGGTACGAGAACGGCTCGACGCGTCCGGGGGCTACGACAGCCTTCCGTTCGGACCGTTCTCGCCCCTCGAGCACCGCACGCTCGAGATCGGCCTCAGAACCTGGGTGCGCGAGCAGACCGGTCTCGATTTCGGCTACGTCGAGCAGCTCTACACGTTCGGCGATCGTGGCCGCAGCGTGCAGGCCGAGGACACCGATCCGCACGTCGTATCGATCGGCTATCTGGCACTCACCCACATATCCAGCGACGACGACATGCAGCGCGGCACGTGGCGCAGCTGGTATCACTTCTTCCCGTGGGAGGACTGGCGCAAGGGCCGTCCCGAAATTCTCGACAGCGTCATCATCCCGCGGCTGAAGGCGTGGGCGGCGATGCCGCAATTGCGCCCCATGCCGAGCCGGCCGGTCATGCGCGAGGATCGTCTGCGCATGTGCTTCGGCACCGACGGTGCCACCTGGGACGAGGAGAAGGTGCTGGAGCGCTACGAGCTGCTCTACGAGGCCGGCCTCGTCGAGGAAGCACGCCGCGACCGTCCGGAGACGGCGGTGGCCAACATGGATTTCGTGCCGCTCGGCGCGCCCATGGCCTACGATCACCGGCGCATCCTTGCGACGGCCATCAGCCGCGTGCGCGCCAAGATCAAGTACCGCCCGGTGATCTTCGAGTTGATGCCGCGCGAGTTCACGCTGTTCGAGTTGCAGAAGACGGTGGAGGCGATCCTCGGTCCGCACCTGCACAAGCAGAACTTCCGCCGTCTCGTCGAGAGCGCCGGACTGGTCGAGCCGACCGGACAGGTGAAGACGCGCACCGGCGGGCGCCCGGCCAAGCTGTTCCGCTTCCGCCGCGAGGTGTTGCTGGAGCGTCCGGCGCCCGGCGTTCGCGTCAAGCCGGGGCGCGCGTAGGTTCGATACTGCAGCGAGGTCTGTATCCGTCTGCGGCTCCGCGTCTCGTGATGCGGGGCCGCTTCCTCGTCAGGGTTCGCCCCTTCAGCGGCCCTTGAAGCCTGTGGCCAGCACGTAGAGTTCGGCGGAATCGGCGCGGCTTGCCGGTGGCTTCACGTGGCGCACGGTCGCGAACGAGCGCTTCAGCAGGTCGAGCAGGTCGCGCTCGGTGCCGCCCTGAAACACCTTGCAGAGGAATGCGCCGCCCGGCGCCAGCACGTCGACGGCGAAATGCGCCGCGCTCTCCGCCAGGCCCATGATGCGCAGATGGTCGGTGCGCGTGTGCCCGACCGTCGGCGCCGCCATGTCGGACAGCACCACATCGGCTCCGCCGTCGCGCAGCAGCGCTTTCAACCGGTCCTCGGCCCCCTCCGCCGTGAAGTCGAGCTTGAGCGCGACGACGCCGGGCATCGGTTCCATGTCGAGGTAGTCGATGGCGATCACCTGGCCACCACCGCCGCCGCCACCGCCACCGCCTTCGCCCGCGACCGTGCCGATCGAGCGCACCCGTTCGGCCGCGATCTGACTCCAGCCGCCCGGCGCGGCGCCAAGATCGACGACGCGCATGCCGGGCTTCAGGAAGCGGTACTTGTCGTCGATCTCCTTGAGCTTGTAGGCCGCGCGCGAGCGCAGCCCCTCGCGCTTCGAGGCGGCGACGTAGGGATCATTGAGCTGGCGTTCGAGCCAGCGCGCCGACGACACCGAGCGCCGCCGCGCCGTCTTGACGTTGACGTGGAGCTGCCGCTGTCCGCCGGTCGGGCCGGAGGCGCTGCTGCCGCCCTTCTTGCCGCTGCCGGGGCCGCCGCTTTTGCCCTTGCTCATGCTAGGCGCGCTCCGGTCTGTCGTTGCGGCCGCGCCGCCGCCTTCCGGCGCGCCAGACGCCGTCCTCGACCATCAACTGCATCAGGATACCCTCGCGCAGTCCGCGGTCGGCGACGCGCAGGCGGGGCGTCGGCCACATCCGCATCAGGGCCTCGAGAATGGCGCACCCGGCCAGCACAAGATCGGCGCGGTCACGACCGATGCAGGGTTCGGCGATGCGCTCGGCATAGCTGCGGTCCAGCAGGCGGTAAGTGACGTCGCGCGCCGACTGCGATCCGAGCCAGCAGCCGTCGACGCGGTTCCTGTCGTAGCGCTCGAGCCCGAGATGCACGCCGGCGACGGTGGTCACGGTGCCCGACGTTCCGAGCATGTGCACGCGGCGGTTGGCGATGCGCTCGGCGAAGCGATGCTCGGCTTCGAACGGGGCCAGCATGTCCTGCACGTGATCGACCATCGCCTCGAACATGTCGCGCGTGACGTGACGCCCGCCGAAGCGCTCGGCGAGTGTAACCACGCCGACCGACAGCGACGTCCAGGCGGCGATCGTGGCCGGCACGTCGAGGCGGTCTCCGGAGCGGCCGGCATTGCGATCCAGCCGCTGCATATCGAGCCAGATCAGCTCCGAGGAGCCGCCGCCGATGTCGAACACCAGCACGTAATCGCACGAGGTATCGACCAGCGAGGCGCAGCCCGAGACGGCGAGGCGAGCTTCGCCCTCGCGGCTCAGGATCTGGATGTCGAGGCCGGTCGCCTCGCGGGCGCGGGCGAGGAATTCGGCGCCATTGTCGGCGATGCGGCAAGCCTCGGTCGCGACCAGCATGGCCCGCTCGACCCGGTGGCGGTCCATTTTGCCGGCGCAGACTTTCAGCGCTTCGAGGGTCCGCTGCATGGCCGCCTCGGACAGGGTGCGGCTCTGGGTGACGCCTTCGCCGAGCCGGATGATGCGCGAGAACGCGTCGATGACGCGGAAACCACGCCGCGAGGGACGCGCCAGCAGCAGGCGGCAGTTGTTGGTGCCGAGGTCGAGTGCCCCGTAGACCTCGCCATCGGCGAAAGCATCGTGGAGATGGCGGGGGGGGCCTCGAATCGTGGCGCGGTAGATTGTGATGGGTGGAGTGCGGCGGTGCCGGCTGGGCCGCGCCCTCAGCGACCACCGTGGACGTGGAGGAGCCGTTGGAACGCGCGCCGATCACCGGTCCGCGATGCGGGACGGCGTCCGCGCCTGCCGGCCCGGAATTCGACCCTGAGCCGACGAAGTTGCCGGGCGGGCGTAGTGAAGCGGGGGCGTGCTGGCCGCCCTCGTCGTCCTCGAAACCTTCCACTTGACCTTCCCAGCGCCCGGATCAGAGCGGCGACTAGCCGTCTTCGCATCGGACGTCGACTGGAGTGAACTTGCGACCAATGTAGCAGGTCGCTGGCAGGGGTAAAGCGAAGCGGTCACGGCGATGCTAAAAAGTGCGGGGGCGGCGGAATTGCGGTTCAACGTAACGCAGGCGGACGAACCCCCCTCGCCCGAGGTCGAGGAAAGCGGAGCAGGCGCTTGAGGCCCGAAACGACGACCGAAACGTGCCTCGCGCGTGCCCTCTGCCGGTTCGGTTGCGCCATCGCGGCGGCCCTCGCGATGCTGCCTGCGGGCTGGGGCAGCGTGGCTGCCGACGACAAGGCCGTGGACTCTGCGGGAGTGGTCGAAGCCGGCAGGCGTCTGGCGGCCGCCTATCCCGAGCACTTGTCGCACGTTGACGGCGAGACCCTCGTCTGGCGCGACGGCACCCGCATGCCGCTGGACGATGGCCTGGGCCTGAAGTCGCCCGAGGCGTGGCTCGCGACGCCCGACCTGGCGGACATGCTTTCACCGCCCTATCCCGCCGGGCCGCTGGCCGCGCCGCCGGATGCCGATCCGGGCCGCGCCCGCAACGCCGCGTTCTTGGAGAAGATGTACGGCGATTGCCGTAGCGGGGCCGTCAATGACCGGCTCACCGAAGTGGCCTGGCTGCCGAAGCGCGGCGGCACAAGGCTCAAGGTCACGCGCGTCAACGGCGTCGCCGAGCGTCTCGCCGCCATAAGCCGCGAACTCGATGAACTTCCGGCGAGCTTCGACCGCTTCCTGATGCCGCCGGCCGGCACCTACAACTGTCGCGTCATCGCCGGAACGTCGCGCGTGTCCGCACACGGCTACGGCATCGCCATCGACATCGCCGCCGGGCCGTCGGACTACTGGCGCTGGGCGGCGGGTGGCGCAGTTCCATCCGAGGCGCGGCCGGCGCCCTGGCGCAATCGAATCCCCACGGAGATCGTCGCCGTCTTCGAGCGCCACGGCTTCATCTGGGGCGGCAAGTGGCGCCACTTCGACACCATGCACTTCGAGTACCGGCCCGAGCTGCTGCCCCCTCTGGCGCCGCTCGCGCCGGCGCCTCCAGTTGGCGAGGTCAGATGACGCGCCGCAATATAATCTTCCGCAAAATCAAACCCAATGCCCGTCAGGAAAGCATTGGGCTGGCGCAAACACCGCAGATCGGCTTTAAATAGGGCAACCGAACGGAGTCGCCCATGAATACCGCAACGCACAACTTTTCCCTCGTCGCCGATCTCGAGCAGGGCCGCGTCGCGGTCCGCGCGCGGGACGGCCAGGAGTACCGCCTGCGCCCGATCCGCCCGTCCGACGCCGTGTCGCTGGCGCGCGGGTACGCGGCCATGTCGGCCGAGGCGAAGCACAACCGCATGCTCTACAAGGTGCCGGAGCTGACGCCAGCCATGGCGGCGGCGTACTGCTCGCCTGATCCCGAGCGCGATTACGTCGTGATCGTCGAGGGCCGCGACGCGCTGGCGGGTGAAGTCCTCGGTGGGGCACGTCTCACCGGTCTCAAGGACGGCAAGGCGGCGCAGATCTCGGTGTCGCTGCGTCCCGAAGGTGAGCGCAAGGGCCTCGGCAAGGCTGCGCTGAAGACGGTGCTGCGCGTGGCTCAGGAAAAGGGTATGCAGTCGGTCTGGGGCATCGTCGTCACCGACAACAAGCCGATGATGGCGCTCGCCAAGAGCCTCGGCTTCACCTTCGCCGAGAACCCGGACGACCCGAGCGAGACGCTGATCCGCCTCGACCTCAAGGGCAAATCCTTCGCCTGAGCGAAGTCGATCGACGCGCGGAGCCGACGTAGCCCCCGCCGGGTCACACGGTGATGGTCTTGACGTCCTTGAACTCGATGTCGGGCGCGCGCTCGATCACGGTCTGCAGATTGTAGATCGACGGCGCGAGATAGACGTACTCGCCCTCGCGGTCCTGCGCGATCAGCGAGCGGTGGCGTTTCACGAAGTCGTCGGTCGCCTCGCGCGTCTTGCCCTTGATCCAGCGCACGGTATCGCAGGGCGCGGCATCGAAGGCGGTATCGAGGCCGTATTCGTTGGTCAGGCGATCCGCGAGCACGTCGAGCTGCAGCGCGCCGATGACGCCGACGATCGGCTGCGTGCCGTCGATAGGCGAGAACAACTGCACGATGCCTTCCTCCGCCATCTCATCCAGCGCGTCGCGCAGCTTCTTCGACTTGATGGCGTCGTTGGCGCGCACGCGGCGCAGGATTTCCGGCGCGAAGTTCGGGATGCCGAGGAACTGCACGTCCTCGCCCTCGGTCAGCGCATCGCCGATCCTGAGCAGCCCCTTGTTGGGGATGCCGACCACGTCGCCGGCATAGGCTTCCTCGGCGAGCGAGCGATCCTGCGCGAAGAAGAACTGCGGCGATTGCAGCGCCAGCACGCGGCCCGAGCGCACGATCTTCGCCTTCATGCCGCGCGTCAGCTTGCCCGAGCAGACGCGCATGAAGGCGATGCGGTCGCGGTGGTTCTTGTCCATGTTCGCCTGGATCTTGAACACCACGCCGGTCATGGCGGCTTCGGTCGACTGGATGGTGCGGTGCGCGGCCTTCTGGCTGCGCGGCGGCGGCGCGTAGGCGATCAAGGCTTCGAGCAGGCTCTTGACGCCGAAGTTGCGCAGCGCCGAGCCGAAGAACACCGGCGTCAGCGTGCCGTGACGGAACGCCTCGACGTCGAACTTGCGCGCGGTCTCGCTGACGAGTTCGACTTCCTCGCGCCACATCGCAAGCTGGTCCGGCTCCATCAGCGTGTCGAACACCGGATCGTCACCGCTCGCGACCGCGGTGCCGTCGCCTTCCTGATCGAGCCGGCGCAGGCGCCCGGCCGCCATATCGTAGACGCCCTTGAACTCGCGGCCCGAACCGATCGGCCAGACCATCGGCGCGGTATCGAGCGCCAGAGTCTTCTCGATCTCGTCGAGCGCTTCCAAGGGTGAGCGCGCCTCGCGGTCCATCTTGTTGACGAAGGTGATGATGGGGATGTCGCGCAGCCGGCAGATTTCGAACAGCTTCAGCGTGCGCGCCTCGATGCCGCGCGCCGCGTCGATGACCATGATCGCGGAGTCGACCGCGGTCAGCGTGCGATAGGTGTGGTCGGAGAAGTCTTCGTGGCCGGGCGTGTCGAGCAGGTTGAAGACGTGGCCGCCGTATTCGAACGTCATCACCGACGTGACCACCGAGATGCCGCGCGCGCGCTCGATCGCCATCCAGTCGGAGCGCGTGTTCTGCTTGTCTTTCTTCGCCTTCACCTGGCCGGCGAGCTGGATGGCGCCGCCGAACAGCAGCAGCTTCTCGGTCAGCGTCGTCTTGCCGGCGTCGGGATGCGAAATGATCGCGAACGTGCGCCGCCGCTGGATCTCGGCCTCGAGCCGCGGATCGGCGGGGCCCTTGGCGGCGGACGTGGGCGTGGCGAGCGTCTCGTCGCCAGGGGCGTTGTTGCTGTCGGTCATTCGGGAACCTTGCCCAACAATCAGGTGTCATCCTCGGGCTTGTCCCGAGGACCCAGGCATCATCATGCGTGAGGCTTGCCGACGTGTTAGCCGCTGCCGCGCATGCGATCAACGCCTGCTTCCCGATGGCGGCACGCCGGTGCCTCGGGGCACGGCCGAGGATGCGTCATCGGTGCCCTTCGATCTTGTCGAGCGCCGCGCTGGCCAGGAATGCCGAGCGGGTGAGGCCCCGCTCCTTCGCGGCTGCATCGATCGCTTCCAGCAGTCCCGCGTCCATCGAGATGTTGGCCTTGACCGAGCGGCGCTTGTCGAGAACGAGCGGAACGTACACGAGGCCACCCGCTACCCGCTCACGCTTCATCCAGTCGCGAGCCTGATCGAAGCCCATCGGTTCGGGCAAAGCTTCTCCGTCGGCGATCATATCGGCTGCAAACTGCCGCAGCGCCCGTGTTGCATCCTCGATGGCTTCGGCCGGCGAGGCACCACCGCCGTGGCAACCGGGGAAATCAGGAAAGGTGGCGCCCCACACGTCCTTGTCGCCGTCGACGATCGCTAGATACTTCGCCATGTCACTTGCCTTTCCAGCCGGCAACTTTCGCGATGGATCGGGCAACGCCCGGAGAAACCTCGCGGTGTCTCGGCACTATAATTCGCCCCGGCTTCTCCGGGTGCTTGTAGATCATGTGGCTGCCGCCCTCGGCGCCTCGCCAACCGTCCGCTGTGAGCCGGGCGATAATCTTGCGGGTGTTCGTTTCGAAGATCGGCATGGCGCAAATATATGCGCATCAGCGGTGTGCGTCGAGAGGATGCCAAACGATGAAAAAAGGGCGGCCCCATCAGGAGCCGCCCTTCCTCGTTCGGTGAGGGGTGAACGCAGGGCTTACATCATGCCCATGTCGCCCATGCCGCCCATGCCGCCGCCCATGCCGCCATGGCCGTGGCCGGCGTCACGCTTCGGCGCATCCGCAACGGCCGCTTCCGTGGTGATGAGCAGCGAGGCGATCGAGGCGGCGTCCTGCAGCGCGGTGCGCACGACCTTGGCCGGATCGATGATGCCCTTCTCCAGCATGTCGCCGTACTCGTCGTTCTGGGCGTCGTAGCCGAAGTTCGCGGACTTCGACTCCGAGACCTTGCCGACCACGATCGAGCCTTCGACGCCGGCGTTCTCGGCGATCTGGCGGATCGGCGCCGACAGCGCGCGACGGACGATGGCGATGCCGGCGTCCTGATCGGCGTTGTCACCCTTCACGGTGACGCCGAGGGCCGCCTTCAGCAGCATGACGCCGCCGCCCGGAACCACGCCCTCTTCGACCGCGGCGCGGGTGG
>ERZ1645187.2389-NODE-2389-length-16540-cov-124.096087_pt1 | contig 16540 bp, 15 predicted proteins | sample MGYA00575352_ERZ1645187 | MGnify/ENA primary metagenome ERZ1645187 (study PRJEB40837, sample SAMN11349314) | freshwater sediment metagenome | isolation source: river sediment | host: Sediment | place: India: Wazaribad , New Delhi | collected 2017-02-21 ... | reverse complement strand
GCATCGACATGATCGCCGGCCCCTCCGAGGTGCTGATCCTCGCCGACGGCAAGAACGATCCCGATTGGCTCGCCGCCGACCTGCTCGCCCAGGCCGAGCACGACGCTGCCGCCCAGTCGATCCTGATCACCGACTCGGTCGACCTCGCCGACGCCGTCGAGACGGCGGTGGAGAAGCAGCTCGCCGGCCTCTCCCGCGCCGAGACCGCCCGGGCGAGTTGGCGCGACTACGGCGCGATCATCCTGGTCCGCGATCTCGACGAGGCCGTCCCCCTCGCCGACCGCATCGCCGCCGAGCATCTCGAGATCGCCCTCGACGATCCGGCGCCTTTGGCGGCCCGGGTGCGCAATGCCGGCGCCCTCTTCCTCGGCCATCACACGCCCGAAGCGATCGGCGACTACGTCGGCGGCTCGAACCACGTCCTGCCCACCGCCCGCTCGGCGCGCTTCTCCTCCGGCCTGTCGGTGCTCGACTTCGTCAAACGAACGTCGATCCTGCAACTCGACGCCGAGGGCTTGCGCGCGCTCGGACCGGCGGCGATGCTGCTGGCGAAATCCGAAGGACTCGACGCACACGGGCGTTCCGTGTCGATCCGCCTCAATCTCTGATCCTCCGGCCGGGGCCCGTGCGGCCCCGCGCCCAAGAAGAACGGCCCCGGGAGGGCGCTCGCCGACCATGGGCCCGCAGACCAAAGAGAAGCCGCCGACCCGCCTCGTCGAGGTCAAGCTGGACGAAGGCTCGATCTCCCGATCGAGCGCCGACGTCGAACACGAGCGCGCCGTCGCCATCTGGGACCTCATCGAGGAGAACCACTTCGCCCCCACCGGGCACGATGGCGGCCCCTGGCGGCTGACCATCGGCATGGTCGACAATCGCCTCGCCTTCGACATCCGCGACGAGGCCGGCGAGGCGATCGCCGTGCATCTCCTGTCGCTGTCGCCGTTCCGGCGCATCGTCAAGGACTACTTCTTCGTCTGCGAGAGCTACTTCGCCGCCATCCGCACCGCCACGCCGTCGCAGATCGAAGCGATCGACATGGGCCGCCGTGGCCTGCACAACGAAGGCTCGCAGGTGCTGGTCGATCGGTTGGCCGGCAAGGTCGACGTCGACTTCGACACCGCTCGGCGCCTCTTCACCCTGATCTGCTCGCTGCACTGGAAGGGGTGACGATGGTGGAACGGACGCGTCCGAGCTCCGTCCTCTTCGTCTGCGGTCTCAATGCGGTCCGCTCGCCGATGGCCGAGTCCATCGCCCGGCTGTGGTTCGGCAAGACGGTCTACGTCCAGTCCGCAGGGGTGCGGAAGGGCGAGCTCGACCCCTTCTCGGTCAAGGCGATGGAGGAGATGGGCGTCGACCTGTCTCGCCACAAGCCGCGCACCATCGAGGAGATCGAGGACGGCAACTTCGACCTCATCGTCACCCTGGCGCCCGAGGCCCACCACAAGGCGCTCGAGATGACCCGCACCATGGCGGCCGAGGTCGAATACTGGCCGACCCCCGACCCTCAGCTCGCCACCGGCTCGCGCGACCAGATCATGGAAACCTACCGTTCCGTACGCGACGGCCTCGCCCGCCGCATCAAGGAACGGCTCGACTGGAAGGGCACGAGCGGTCATTGAGCCGCGCGCGTCGGGCGACCCCGCCTCGGGTTCCCTTTCGCCCCTCGATCCGCTAGCTTCCCGCCGACCCGCCCCCCGCGCGCCCGAGACCCGATCCATGACCGCTGCCCGTCCCCGACTCGTGCTCGCCTCAGCCTCGCCGCGTCGGTTGGCGCTGTTGCAGCAGGTCGGCATCGATCCCGATCACCTGCACCCCACCGACGTCGACGAGACCCCGCTGAAAGCCGAGTTGCCGCGCCAATTGGCCCAACGGCTGGCCAAGGAGAAGGCGGAAGCCGCGCTCGCCTGGTCGACGCGCGATCCGCAGTGGACCGGCGCCCACATCCTCGCCGCCGACACGGTGGTCGCCGTCGGCCGGCGCATCCTGCCCAAGGCCGAGACCCTCGACGAGGCCGAGGCCTGCCTGCGCCTGCTCTCCGGCCGCGCCCACCGGGTGTGGACCGGCATCGCGCTGGCGACCCCCGCCGGCGCGATCAAGGCGCGGCTGGTCGAGACCCGGCTGCGCTTCAAGCGCCTGTCGTCGTCCGAGATCGCCGCCTATCTCGCCTCCGACGAATGGCGCGGCAAGGCCGGCGGCTATGCCGTTCAGGGGCTGGCCGGCGGCTTCGTCGTCAAGCTGATCGGCTCCTATCCGGCGGTCGTCGGCCTGCCGCTGTGGGAGACCCTGGCGCTGCTCGAAGGCACCGGCTACCCGGTCCGCGCCGGCTGGACCTCGCCCCTCGTCCCGGCGCTCTGACATGGCCTCCGCTCGCCTGCCCGCCAAACCGGCCGCCCGCCCCTGCCCGATCTGCGGCAAGCCGTCGACGGCCGAAGCCCGCCCCTTCTGTTCGCCCCGCTGCCGGCAGGTCGATCTCAACCGCTGGCTGACCGGCGCCTATGCCGTGCCGGTGGTCGAGGAGGACGGCGCCGAAAGCGACGGCGAGACCTGAGCCGGCCCGGCTCGTCGTCTCCACTCCCCACCGCCCGCACGCCCCGTCCGACCCCACCCATCGCTGCGGCGAAGGGAATCCGCGAGCCTCCGGCTCGACTTACTCACAGATGCGAGTTTCCACACCGAGATGCGAAACCCCTCTGGACAGCCCCGATCTCTCCGACTATAACCCGCCCACCTTCGGGAAACGGGTTCGCGCCCGCTCCTCCCGCCCGGTCGCCTGGGTAGCTCAGTTGGTAGAGCAGCGGATTGAAAATCCGCGTGTCGGCGGTTCAAATCCGTCCCCAGGCACCACTTTCCCACTCTTGTCGTCGATCACCGCTGCGCCGAGCGTTTAGCTCGCGTTTCGGCATCTCCCCAGGCCCGACGACGTCGTGCGCCACGCGCCACAGCGTGTGCTGCGCCCGCCCCCCACGGCGCGATTCGCCTCCCGCAACCGCTGCCGCCGGCCCGCAGCGCGCCCTCCGACGATGCCCGGCGCCGCCGTCCACTGCGCGATCGACACCTCGGTGAAGACCTCACGGTCATCCGTTGCCGCCATCACGGGCGGCGAAGCGCGACCGCGACCGCCCCAGATATCCGTATCAACCCTTACGAGGACCCGATCTGAGGCGATTTGACCGGCTAATTGACGCGATGCAGCATCGAATTGAGTTGCGTACCTCAAAAAATTGACGAATCTGAGGGCCGGACGCGATGCATCCGCCGACCGACGGGTCAGCCCGGCCCGTGGCATCGGACATCGCCCAGTCCACTGTTCCGCCGAACGCCCGCCCACGGGGCGTCGACAAGACGAAGACAGCCGATGAACGGCGGACGAACCCTCTCGGCGAGGGTGATCAGGAGGATCGACGATGAAACTGCTCCATGTGCTGGCCGGGTCTCTCACCGCTCTGACCGTATGCCTTCCCCTCTCCATGGCGAGCGCCAGCGAGGCCGCTCCCGTGATCGGCTTCTCCATCGACGACCTGCGCGTCGAGCGTTGGGCCCGTGACCGCGACTTCTTCGTCGCCGCCGCCAAGGATCTCGGCGCCACCGTCTCGGTGCAGTCGGCCGACGGCAACGAAGAGAAGCAGATCAAGCAGGTCGAGAACCTGATCGCCCAGAAGGTCGACGCGATCGTCATCGTGCCGATGAACTCCAAGGTCTTCACCGCCGTGGTCGACGAGGCGCGCAAGGCGGGCATCAAGGTGCTGTCCTACGACCGCCTGATCCTCAACGCCGACGTCGACGCCTACATCTCCTTCGACAACGAGCGCGTCGGCTATCTCCAGGCCGAGGCCGTGCTGAAGGCCAAGCCCGAAGGCCGCTACTACATGCTCGGCGGCTCGCCGACCGACAACAACGCCAAGCTGCTGCGCGCCGGCCAGGAGAAGGCGCTGAAGGCCGCCGTCGACGCCGGCAAGGTCAAAGTCATCGGCTCGCAGTGGGTGCCGGAATGGAGCCCGACCAATGCGCTGTCGATCATGGAGAACGCGCTGACCGCCAACCAGAACAAGATCGACGCGGTCGTCGCCTCCAACGACGGCACCGCCGGTGGCGCCATCCAGGCGCTGGCGGCGCAGGGTCTGGCCGGCAAGGTTCCGATCTCCGGCCAGGACGCCGACCTCGCCGCGATCAAGCGGGTCAAGGCGGGCACCCAGACGGTCACCGTCTACAAGCCGCTGAAGCTGATCGCCACCGAGGCCGCCAAGCTCACGGTGCAGATGGTCAAGAAGCAGGCCCCGGCCTTCAACGCCAAGCTCGACAACGGCAAGAAGCAGGTCGACAGCCTGTTGCTCACCCCGACCCCGCTGACCAAGGACAACGTCGATCTGGTCGTCACCGACGGCTTCTACACCAAGGAACAAGTCGACGGTAAGTGACGCTCGAGACCTTCCGCCCGAGCCGCCTTCGCGGCTCGGGCGCCGACACGCGGACCGGCGACGCCCCTGACGGGCGCCGCCGGAGGAGCATGGCCCCGGCTTCGGGCTCATGCGCGGGGGAACCTCGACGCGCGAAAATCCGTACGCAGGATCCAGGGTCGACGACGTCCGTCCTCGGAAGCGATGATCGACGCCACGGAAGCTCGGAACGGCTGCGCGAGTCGATGCGAGGGCAGGCGAAATGGCCGACTATCTTCTGGAGATGCGCGGCATCATCAAGGAATTCTCGGGCGTCAGGGCGATCGACGGCATCGATCTGACCGTCCGCCCCGGGGAATGCGTCGGACTGTGCGGCGAGAACGGCGCCGGCAAGTCGACCCTGATGAAGGTCCTCTCGGCGGTCTATCCGCACGGGACCTGGGAAGGCACCATCCTCTGGGACGGCCGCGAGTTGAAGGCCCGCTCGATCCGCGAGACGGAAGAGGCGGGCATCGTCATCATCCATCAGGAACTGATGATGGTGCCGCACCTGTCGGTGGCCGAGAACATCTTCCTCGGCTCCGAGCCGACCACCTTCGGCGGCTTCGTCGACTACGACGCCATGAACGCCCGCGCCGCCGAGCTGATGAAGCAGCTCAAGATGCCGGACGTGAACGTCGCCCTGCCGGTGATGGCCTATTCCGGCGGCAAGCAACAGCTCATCGAGATCGCCAAGGCGCTCAACAAGAACGCCCGTCTGCTCATCCTCGACGAGCCGACCTCGGCGCTGACCGCCGCCGAGACGCGCACCCTCCTCGACCTGGTCAAGGAGTTCAAGGCGCGCGGCATGGCCTGCGTCTACATCTCCCACAAGCTCGACGAGGTCGCCGAGATCGCCGACACCGTGACCGTCATCCGCGACGGCACCCACGTCGCCACCCTTCCGATGGCCGACCTCGACACCGACCGCATCATCACCATGATGGTCGGCCGCGAGATGAAGAACCTCTATCCGCGCACCCCGCACGAAATCGGCGAGGTCGTCTTCGAGGCGCGCGACGTCAGCGTCTGGGACACCACCAACACCGAGCGCAAGCTCGTCGACGGCGTCTCCTTCCAGCTGCGCCGCGGCGAGATCCTCGGCATCGCCGGTCTCGTCGGGGCCGGCCGCACCGAGCTCGCCTCCCACCTCTTCGGCTGCTGGCGCGGCGAACACGTCGGCGAGATCCGGCTCGAAGGCCGGCCGATCCGGGTGCATTCGCCGCTCGACGCCGTCCGTCTCGGCATCTGCATGGTGCCGGAGGACCGCAAGCGCCACGGCATCGTGCCGCTGATGGGCGTCGGCCACAACATCACCATGTCGGTATTGAAGCGCTACACCCGCTCCGGACTGATCGACGACGAGGACGAACTGGCGGCCATCCAGGCCGAGATCCTGCGCATGAAGATCAAGACCGCCCAGCCACTGCTGCCGATCGCCAGCCTCTCCGGCGGCAATCAGCAGAAGGCGGTGGTCGCCAAGATGCTCATGCCCGAGCCCAAGGTGTTGATCCTCGACGAGCCCACCCGCGGCGTCGACGTCGGCGCCAAATACGAGATCTACAAACTGATCTTCGATCTCGCCGAGCAGGGCGTGGCGGTCCTGATGATCTCCTCCGAACTGCCGGAAGTGCTCGGCATCTCCGATCGCGTCCTGGTGATGGGAGAGGGCAAGTTGCGCGGCGACTTCCCCAACACCGGCCTCAGCCAAGAAAAGATTCTCGCCGCCGCACTCGGCAAACAGGACAAGGTCGCCGCCTGACGGCGTCGCGACGGTAAATATGGTAGGCGCGCCATGACCCTGACCAAAAAAGACGTGAGGAACTTCCTCGCGACCAACAAGATAGTCGCCCTTCTCCTCGTCATCGCCGTCATCTGGGCCTTCTTCGGCTACATGACCTATGACGCCGACCTCGGCGGATCGCAGTTCCTCACCGCCCGCAACTTCTCCAACCTGCTGCGCCAGATGGCGATCACCGGCATGTTGGCCTCGGCGATGGTGTTCGTGATCGTCGCCGGCGAGATCGACCTGTCGGTCGGCTCGCTGCTCGGCATGCTCGGCGGCATCGCCGCGGTCCTAGACGTCACCTACCACTGGCCGCTCGCCGGCACGGTGGCGGTGGTGATCCTGCTCGGCATCGGCATCGGCCTGTTCGTCGGCTGGCTGACCGCCTATCAGGGCATCCCCTCCTTCATCGTCACCCTCGGCGGCATGCTGGTGTTCCGCGGTGCGGTGCTCGGCTTGACCGGCGGCATCACCGTGGCGCCCGCCTCCGAACCGCTGAAGGTCATCGGCCAGGGCTATCTGCCCCACCTCGGCGGCAACGTGCTGGCGGTGATGCTGTTCCTGCTCCTGGTGGTCTTGGCCTTCCGCACCCGCGCCGGCCGGATCAAGCATGCGCTGCCGGTCTCCTCGATGCCGGTCGAGCTGGCCCGATTGGCCGCGGTCGGCGTGGTGATCCTCGGCTTCGTCATGACGCTCGACAGCTATCAGGGCGTCCCCGTCCCGGTGCTGATCCTGCTCGTCATCCTCGGCGTCTTCACCATCGTCGGCGACAAGACGGTGTTCGGCCGGCGCATCTATGCCGTCGGCTCCAACATGGAGGCGACCCGCCTGTCGGGCGTCGACGTCAACCTCGTCAAGATGGCGGTGTTCGGCCTGATGGGCCTGATGTGCGCCTTCGCCGGCCTCACCACCACCGCCCGCCTCGCCGCCGGCACGCCCTCGGCCGGCACCGGCGCCGAACTCGACGCGATCGCCTCGTGCTTCATCGGCGGCACCTCGATGCGCGGCGGCGTCGGCACGGTCATCGGCGCACTGGTCGGCGCGCTGATCATGGCCAGCCTCGACAACGGCATGTCGATGCTCGGCGTCGAAACCTTCTGGCAGCAGATCGTCAAGGGCGTCATCCTCGTGCTCGCGGTGTGGATGGACATCGTCTCCTCCGGCAACACTCGCTGACCTCCCGAGCGCGTCGAGCCGCGCTTCTCCTCCCCGGCCGGGCGACCGGCCGGGGTTTTGTTTCCGACGACGGTCGATCGGCGCACGCGAAAACCCCCGACCGAGACGGGCTCGATCGGGAGGAAAACCGCGTCGTCGACCCGGACGTCAGGCGAGCGCCACGTCGGGCGCGTAGCCGGCGGCGATCGCCGCGACGGTCGGCTCCGGCGTCAACACCGTCACCTCCTGGTCGAGGGCGATCGCTTCCGGCGGGCCGTAGCCGCCGTGCGACCACGCCCGCCCCTCGCCCCGCCAGCGCAAGAGCGGCCGCTCGGGCGCGTGATCGAGGGTGAAGAACACCCCGTCCGGCAGGTCGCGCAGCCGGCGGCGATGGACCCGCCGGGCCGTCCCGTCGCGGCGGACGTCCGCCAGCGCGCCGTCGATCTCGCCGACCCGTGGCGTGACCGTCTCGTCGGCCCCACGCGCCCGCTGCCAGGCGGCGGCGAACTTCAGGAAGGCCGGCCGGCGACAACTGGCGCAGGGGCGATGCCCCGCCGCCAGCGCCACCGCCTCGTCGGCGAAGAACAGCGGCGTGTAGCGCCCCGGCGTGTCGAAGACGATCGGCTCGAGCAGCCCCTGGGACAGCCGGCAGGTGATCCACCGGGTCTCGCCGGCGGGAAAATCGTGGCGGATGGATCCGTCGCGGGCGTGCAGATCGCCGCGATTGCCGAGGTATCGGCCCTTGTCGGGCACGGCCTCGAGGGTTCCGAAGGGTGTCACGCGGTTTCGGCGGGGCATCGGTGGGTCCGGTCGAAGATCGAAACGAAGAGGCACGAAGAAAGCGGCCGCGGAGGAGGACCTCCGCGGCCGCCGGGATGAGAAGCGGGCGTCGTCACACCGACCGCATCACCAGACCCTCGAGATACTCCTGCCGGCCGGAGCGCGGCTGCGGATCGAGCTTCGCCGCGATCGCCCGGTCGGCGACCTCGGCCAGCGTGCGCTCGCCCGCCAGGATCGCCTTCGCCTCCGGCGCGTTCCACCCGGCGTAGCGCTCGGCCCGCGGCATCTCCAGCGTACCCTTCTCCAGCATCGCCGCGGCGTTGATCAGCGCCCGGGCACAGGCGTCGATCGAACCGACATGGCCGTGCAGCAGATCGATCGGATCGAGCGACTGACGGCGGATCTTGGCGTCGAAGTTCATGCCGCCGGTGGTGAATCCGCCGCCCTTGAGGATCTCGTGCATCACCAGGGTCAGCTCGGCCACGTCCATGGCGAACTGATCGGTGTCCCAGCCGAGCAACGCGTCGCCGCGGTTGATGTCGATCGAACCGAAGATGCCGAGCGCGTTGGCCAGCATCACCTCGTGGTCGAAGCTGTGGCCGGCGAGCAGCGCATGGTTCTGTTCGATGTTGACCTTGACGTCGTCGAGCAGGTCGTAGCGCTCCAGGAAGCCGTAGACCGTGGCGACGTCGAAGTCGTACTGGTGCTTGGACGGCTCGCGCGGCTTGGGTTCGATCAGCAGCGGGCCGTCGAAGCCGATCTTGTGCTTGTGCTCGGCCACCATGGCGAGGAACCGGCCGAACTGGTCGAGTTCGCGCTTCATGTCGGTGTTGAGCAGCGTCTCGTAGCCCTCGCGGCCGCCCCACAGCACGTAGTTGGCGCCGCCGAGCCGCTTGGTCGCCTCGAGCGCGATGCGCACCTGCCCCGCCGCATAGGCGAAGACGTCCGGATCCGGATTGGTCGCCGCACCCGCCATGTAGCGGCGGTTCGAGAACAGGTTGGCGGTGCCCCACAGGAGCTTCACCCCGGTCTCGGCCATCTTCTCCTCGAAGACGTCGCAGATCGCCGCGACGTTGTCCTTCTGCTCGACGAGGTTCGCCCCTTCCGGTGCGGCGTCGACGTCGTGGAAGGTGAAGTACGGCACGTCGAGCAGGCGGAACAGCTCGAAGGCGACGTCGGCCTTGGCCTCGGCCATCTCCATCGGCACGGTTCCGTGCATCCACGGCCGCAGGAAGGTCTCGCCGCCGAACGGATCACCGCCCGGCCAGCACAGCGAATGCCAGTAGCAGACGGCGAAGCGCAGGTGCTCGGCCATGGTGCGGCCGGCGATCACCCGATCCTTGTCGTACCAGCGGTAACCGAGCGGGGCGTCGCTGTCGGGGCCGACGTAGCGGACCTTGTCGAGCGCGCCGAAGAAGCGCGAGGCGGGGGCGTTCATGAGCGGATCTCCTTGGCGAAGGGGGCGAGACGGCGCCAGCGGGCGCGGGTCTCGCGATGAAGGGCGGCACGGGCGCCGTCGGGATGGAAGGTTTCGAGCCGTCGCGGCGGCACACAGACCGTCGCGGGTGCCTCGCCGGTCGCGGCCAGCCGCCCGAGGCGCGCCGCCCCGAGTGCCGCCCCGACCGATCCCTCCTCGACCCGGTGGACCGGGATCTCGAGTTGGTCGGCGAGGATCTGCGCCCACAGCCGCGACCGCGATCCGCCACCGACGAGATCGAGCTCGGCGATGGTGGTGCCGGCGGCGGCGAGGGCATCGCGATTGTCGAGGAGCGCCTGACCGACGCCCTCGAGCACCGCACGGGTCATGTCGGCGCGGCTCGTCTCCGCCCCGACGTTCGCGAAGACGGCGCGCAGCGCCGGATCGTTGGCCGGCGTCCGTTCGCCGGTGAGGTAGGGCAGGAACAGCACCCGCCCCGGCGTCGGGTCCTCGCCGAGTTCGGCGAGCAGTTCACCCGCCGTCGACCCCGACACGCCCGCCCACCACGACAGGCACGAAGCGGCCGACAGCATCACCCCCATCTGATGCCAGGTGCCCGGCACCGCATGGGCGAAGGCATGGACGGCCGAGGCCGGATTGGGGGCGAAGCGGTCGGTCGTCACCCACAGCACCCCCGAGGTGCCGAGCGACAGGAAGGCGCTGCCCGGCGCGATCGCCCCGAGGCCGACGGCGGTGGCGGCGTTGTCGCCCGCCCCGCCCGCGACGACCGGCGCCTCCGCCATGCCCCAACGCCGGACGAGATCCGGCAGGAGCCGGCCCGAGACCCCGGAGCCCTCGACCAGCGCCGGCATCTGCGCCCGCGTCAGACCGGTGGCGGCGAGCGCCGCGTCCGACCAGTCGCGTTTCGCCGGATCGAGCCACAGCGTGCCCGAGGCGTCCGACATGTCCTCGACCGCCGCCCCGGTCAGCCGCAGCCGCACGAAGGCCTTGGGCAACAGCACCCGCGCGGTCTCGGCGAAGATCGCCGGCTCGTGTTTCGCCACCCACATCAGCTTGGGCGCGGTGAAGCCGGGCATGGCGAGATTGCCGGTGACGGCGTGGAGATCGGGAAAGGCCGCTTCGAGCTCGGCGCATTCGGCCGCCGAACGCCCGTCGTTCCACAGGATGCAGGGCCGCAACACCCGTTCGGCCGCATCGAGCAGCACCGCCCCGTGCATGTGGCCGGAGAGCCCGATGCCGCGCACCGCCGCGACCCCGACGGGATCGCGCGCCGCCAGTTCGTCGACCGCCGACACGGTGGCGGCGATCCAGCTCTCGGGGTCCTGCTCCGACCAGGTCGGATGCGGCCGCTCGACCGTCAGCGGCCGCTCGGCGATCGCCACGACGTGATCGCGGTCGTCGAGCAGCACGGCCTTGACGCTCGACGTACCGATGTCGAGACCGAGAAACATGGTCGCCTCCTCCAACTCGCGCGTCCGCCGCCCGCCCGGAACCGGGCTCAGGGCAGGTTTTCGCGGATGATGATGTCGATGCCGATCGTCTCCTGCGCCGCCGAGATCGGCTCCTTGCGCGCCAGCGCCTGGAGGATCCGCAGCGCCGACCGCGCCTCGCGGCCGGGGTTCTGCGAGATCACCGCATCGATGACCCCGGTGAGCAGGAAGCGTCGGGTATGCGCCGTCAGATCGTGGCCGACGAAGACGATGTCGTCCGCCTTCCCGGTCTCGGTCAGCGCCGTGGCTATGCCGCTGGTGCCCGCCCCGATGTTGTAGAGGCCGACGAGATCGGGCACTTCGGTGACCAGCTTGGTCGTCAGCCGTTGGTTGGTGGCGTCTTCGTCGCGCCCCTCGAGCGGCATCAGGAGTTCGAGACCGGGAAACTCCGAGGCGATCACCCGCGAGATGCCGATGAACCGGTCGGTGTGGTCGGAGAGCGCCAGCGAACCGGCGATCAGCGCCACCTTGCCCTTACGCCCGCCGAGGAAGCGCCCGATCAGCGCCCCCGCCGTCCGCCCCGCCGCGACGTTGTCGACGCCGACGTAGCGGGCCCGGTGCGAGGAGGGCACGTCGGAGACCAACGTCACCACCTGCACGCCGGAGGCCATCAACTCGTCGATCGCCGCCCGCACCCGCGGATGGTCGAGCGCCACCACGGCGAGCCCGTCGTAACGCGGACCGACCTCCTCCAGCGTCTCGGCCAGCGCCTGCGGATCGAACACGTCGGTCTCGACGATGTCGACGAAGGTGCGCCGCCCGGTGAGCCACGCCCGTTCCCTCAGCACCGTCTCCTGGATCTCGCTCATGAAGGCGTTGAGCGAGCGGGGCATGACGAAGCAGAAGCGGTAGTTGCGCCCCCTCGCCAGCTCGGCCGCCGCTGCGTGCGGACGGAACCCGAGGCGCGCGATCGTCTCTTCGACGCGTGCCACGGTGGCCTTGCGCACACCGGCGCGGCCGTGGAGCACACGGTCGACGGTGGCGACGGAGACGCCCGCTTCCCGGGCGACGTCCTTGAGGGTGGTGAGGGCGAGGTCGTTCTGATCGCTCATGGTCCGATCACTTTCCAGAAGATGGATCGCGCAAAAATCTGAGGTACGCAAATCATTTTGTTGCTGCACTGCGCTCGTTGCGGCGCAAAACGGCCATTTCCGCGACCCTCGGTGGGTGACGGAGACGGTGGTACATCCGGATGGAGGACCTCAGGCGGCGACGAATCGGAAGATCGTCCGATGCCGGTAGACCTCACCGGGCCTCAGCAGCACCGAGGGGAAGTGGCGCCGGTTCGGCGCGTCGGGGAAGCCCTGCGCCTCGAGGCAGAAGCCGGAGCGAGGGGCGATTCGCAGCCCGCCGTTCGACGGGCCGACCGACCCGAGATGCTGGGCCGTGTAGAGCTGCAGCCCCGGCTGATCGGTCTCCACCTCGAGCCGCAGCCGCCCGTCCGGTGCGCTCGCCACCGCGGCGACGACGCTCACCCCCGGCGCCCCGTCGACGACGAAGTTGACGTCGTGGTCGCACCCGATCGGCCGCGCCTCGCGGTAGTCGAAGGCGGTGCCGCCGACCGGCGCCACTTCGCCCGTCGGGATCATCGCCGCATCGACCGGCGTGTAGAACCGCGCCGCCAGCCGCAAAACCGTCTCGTGACAGTCGCCGCCGTCGTTCAGGGTGAAATAGGCGTGATTGGTCAGATTGATCGGCGTCGCCGCGTCGCTCGTCGCCGAGAGCGCGACGGTCAGCGTCCCGGCCTCCGACAGGGTGTAGCGGCAGCGCGCCTCGACTCGCCCCGGATAGCCCTGATCGCCGTCCGGCGAGACCAGCGACAGCTCGACCTCGGCCTCGCCGACCGCCTCGATCCGCCAGATCCGCCGCGAGAAGCCCTGCGGCCCGCCGTGCAGACTGGTCGACGTCCCCTCGTTCGTCGCGATGTCGTGGCGTCGTCCGTCGATGACGAAACCACCGCCGCCGATGCGGTTGGCGGTGCGCCCGGCGATGACGCCGAGATAGGCCGGATCGCGCGCCAGCGCCTCGAGCGTCTCGTAGCCCAGCACCACCCGTCGCGGTGTGCCGTCGGCGAGCGGCACGACGAGGTCGCGCAGCGTCGCCCCCAGCGTCACGATCGAGGCCACCGCCCCGCCCGGCGACCGCAGCTCCACCTCGTGGACCACCTCGCCGCCGATCCGGCCGAATTCGCGAACCCGTGTCATTTCGTCACTCCCGGCCCCGACCCACGGGACGCCTCGCCCCAGTCTAGGCGCCCGCCGCACCGATCCGACAGGCGGAAAAGCCCCACCTTCGCCCATCGGAGGGGCTGAGCCTCACCGGGAGCATTGCGTCGGCCGTCGTTTGCGCTATCTCGAGGTACGGACCGCAGAAAGCCCCGAGGGGCCCTCGAGACACGAAGGGAACACGTCCCATGAAATCGCGCATCTTCGGATCGACCGGCGTCGCCGTGTCGGAGATCGGCTTCGGAGCCTGGCAGATCGGTGGCTCCTGGGGCTCGGTGGCCGAGGCCGACGGCCGCGCCGCGCTCCATGCCGCGCTCGACGCCGGCATGACCTTCGTCGACACCGCCGACGTCTACGGCGACGGCCGCTCCGAACGCATCATCGCCGAGGTGCTGGCCGAGCGCGGCGGCGAGCGTCCCTTCGTCGCCACCAAGGCCGGCCGCCGCCTCGACCCGCACGTCGACGCCGGCTACACCGCCGCCAATCTCGAGGCCTTCGTCGACCGCTCGCTGAAGAACCTCGCGGTCGAGCGCCTCGACCTCGTTCAGCTCCACTGCCCGCCGACCGAGACGCTCTATCGTCCCGAGGTGGCCGAGGCGATGGAGGGGCTGAGGCGAAAGGGCAAGATCCGCGACTGGGGCGTCAGCGTCGAGAAGGTCGAGGAGGCGCTGAAGGCGATCGAATATCCCGGCGTGGTGTCGATCCAGATCATCTACAACATCTTCCGCCAGCGCCCGGCCGGGCTGTTCTTCCGCGAGGCGAAGGCCCGCGGCGTCGCGGTGATCGCCCGCGTACCGCTGGCCAGCGGCCTGCTCTCGGGCAAGATCGGCGCGGCGACCGTCTTCTCCGACGACGACCACCGCAAGTTCAACCGTCACGGCGAGGCCTTCGACGTCGGCGAGACCTTCGCCGGCGTGCCCTTCGAGGTCGGCCTCGAGGCGGTCGAGCGCATCCGCCGCCTGCTGCCGGTGGGCGTGCCGATGGCCGCCTTCGCCCTGCGCTGGATCCTGATGGCCGAGGCGGTGAGCGTCGTCATCCCCGGCGCCCGCAACGCCGAACAGGCCCGCGCCAACGCCGCCGCCTCCGACCTCGCCCCGCTCGCTCCCGAGACCATGGCGACGGTGCGCGAGGTCTACGACACGCTGGTCGCTCCCCACGTCCATCAGCGTTGGTGAGACGGCGGAAGGGGTGAGCCCCCTCCACGAAGTTCGGATGGAGCGGGCGCCCCTCGCCCGAGGATCGCGCGGAGGGGGCGCCCCCTCCGCGTCGGCCCGTGGGCGGTGGACTTCAGCGTTCGCCGATCAGCCTGCAGGCGACCGCCACCGGCTTCGCCGTCGCCACCGCGACAGTGTCCTCGAAGAGGTCGCAGTCGAGGAGGTTGTCGGGCGAACTCTTGCGCGCCGAATAGACGTTGAGGTTGACCCGCGCCTCGCGGCCGACCACCCAGCCGAGCCGATCGGCCTTGAAGCCCTTGCCGACGAAGACCACGGTGCCGCCGGCCGACCCGAGCCTCAGTTCCTCCTGGCCGAGATCGATCTGACCGATCTCGTCGGCCTTCTTTGCAGCCGCCTTGGTCGGCTCGCCGTAGTAGGCGGCGGACAGAACGATCGCCTCCTTCCCCGCCGCGAGCTTCTCGGCCGCCTTCGGCGACAGCGTCACCGAGACCTGCCAGCGCGGCGCCGCCGCCGGCGTCTGCGCCTCGGCCACGCCGCCGAACGCCCCGAGCCAAACTGCCGCCGTCACACCCGCGACCACCATCCCACGCATGCCGTTCCTCCTCCGCAGATCACGTGCCCGGCGAAGCTGACATGTCGGGCGGCCGTCGTCCATCACCCGCGCCCCTCCGCCTGCGCCCGCATCGCCGCGATCGTCGCCCGGAGCGCCGGATCGAGCGGCTTGTCTCGGCGCAGCACCAGGGCCAGCCGCCGGTCGAGCCGTGGCTCCAGATGCCGCACCACTACCGTCGGCGCGACGTCGCCGCCCAGGGCGAGCCCCGGCAGGATCGCCGCGCCGAGCCCGGCCCCGACCAATTCGCGGATCGTCTCGACCGAGGAGAGTTCCATCACCGGCTTGGCGGCGATGCCGGCTGCCGCGAACCAGTCGTCGATGATCCGCCGCGTCTGCCCGCGCGATTCGTAGAGGATCAGCGGCAGCCGGGCGAGCCGCGCCGCCGCGATCGTCCCCGCCGGCACCTCCTCCGTCGCCGGCAACACCGCCAGCATCTCGTCGACCATGAGCTCCTCGATCGCCAGCGCCCGCCCCGACACCGGCATCGTCACCAACGCCACGTCGATGGCGTTCGCTTCCAGCCCGGCGAGGATGTCGCGACTGTCGCCGGTGCGCACGATGATCTCGAGCCCCGGCATCGACGCCCTGAGCCGGCGCAGCGGCCCCGGCAGGAAATGCAGGCAGGCCGTCGCCCCGGTGCCGATCACCACCCGCCCGGCGACGCCGTCGCGATGCGGCTTCACCGCCGCGATCGCCGCCGCATGGGCCGCCCGGAGACCGGCGACGTGAACGAGCAACTCCCGCCCCGCCGCCGTCGGACCGACCCGCCGCCCGACCCGATCGAGCAGACGCACTCCGAGTTCGCGCTCGAGCAACCGCACCTTGAGGCTCATCGCCGACTGGCTGACGCCGCGCCCCTCCGCCGCCCGCGAGAAGCTCGCGGCTTCCGCCACCTCGGCGAAGGCGAAGAGCCGGTCGAGATCGGCTTCGATCATCGATGAGTTTTCCTTCTGCTTCGCAGAACGATCATGAGCTTGATCGATGGTGGCCATCCGCGCAACTCTGCGCCATCCCGCCCGCGAACCGCCGAGCCGCCGATCCGATGCCCGATCCGACCGTCCTGATCCGCCCCGCCACCCCCGCCGACGTCCCCCGCTTCGTCGCCATCTATGCCGACGCGGTGCTGAACGGCTGCGCCTCCTTCGAACTCGACCCTCCGGACGTGGCGGAGATGACGGCGCGGCTCGCCAAGATCGTCGAAGCCGGCATGCCCTGGCTCGTCGCCGAGGTCGACGGCCGGGTCGAGGGCTATGCCTATGCCGGCGCCTATCGCCCCCGCCCGGCCTATCGCAACACGGTCGAGAACTCGGTCTACGTCGATCCCGCCGCCAAGGGCCACGGCCTCGGCCGCCGCCTGCTCGCAGCCCTGATCGACGCCACCACCGCGCTCGGCTACCGCCAGATGATCGCCGTCATCGGCGACAGCGCCAACGCCGCCTCGATCG
>ERZ1645187.2387-NODE-2387-length-16553-cov-19.175779_pt1 | contig 16553 bp, 10 predicted proteins | sample MGYA00575352_ERZ1645187 | MGnify/ENA primary metagenome ERZ1645187 (study PRJEB40837, sample SAMN11349314) | freshwater sediment metagenome | isolation source: river sediment | host: Sediment | place: India: Wazaribad , New Delhi | collected 2017-02-21 ... | reverse complement strand
GGCAACAGTTTAAAAGCCGCATCGGAGAAATAACGGCAGGAACTGAGGAAGAATAAATTGCAGAAAGTTGCTCTTATGTCAACCGCTACTCAACAAAAAAAGACGGACAAACGCTTATATTGGTTGCTGATAACGGGCATGGTGCTCGGCGTTATCTACCACTATTTTCTGCGTCCCCACACGATTCATCACACGGTGTATTATAGTTTAATCACCGGCTATTTACCCGTATCTCTGGGGATGATCGCTTGGTGGGAATTATTAAAATCATATTATCGCGGGCAATGGCTGGATTGCAAAACACGGTCGGAGAAAATATTTGTCATTATTTTTATTTTCCTCCAGTTGGGCGTACTTTCCTTGTTCACCTTCGGCCTCGCCGCAAATATCATCACAGATATAATACTAAAGAACAAAGCTGAAGACGAACCGGTGACAACAGTTTCCTGCCGCATCACGGAATTCCGGAACATGCAGAAGTCCGATGCGGTATATTTTAAATTCAGAGAAAAAACGGAAAAAATTGAGGTAAGTAATCAATGGATACAAGCATATCAGGATGAGTCTCCGGATAAATATCTGTTGATGCTAGATGTTCAGGAAACGTATTTAGATGTCTTTCTGATAAAAGACTGGCACGTTGTTCCCATAGAGTAGTGTGTTACTGCTGAAATGCCATGACGCCTTCATACTCTTTCTCAAAAGCCTCGTGGAAATTCGCCATCTGCTGTCCGGTATAGCCTAGTTGCTCCTGAAAGTACTGGTCGAGCGTAGCACGCTGTGCAGCAATAGCCGGTCTCTCAAAATAGAGTCTGCCGCTGCGGCGAATCACAAAATCCGCCAATGATGCGGTCATCTCGTGTTCGAGGCAATATTCTGCTTCGGCCGGCAACAACTGATTATTGAAGTTCGTTTGCGCAAGCGCGAGTATCGCAACGGTGTTGCTGCCATATTTCAGCACCAGATCCAGGATATCTTCGACGAAAAACTGTTTGAAATCTTCCTGCAAATCCTTGGCGTATTCTTCCGGCGATTTGTTGAGGTCACCGCCACTCAGTGGAATACTGGCTGTTGTGCAGGGCGCGAACTGACGACCTTCTTCCAGCTTCAGTTGCTTGCACACCACGTTCACACTGCGTTCCGCCATTTTACGGAAGCCCGTGAGCTTGCCGCCGGCAATGGAAATCAGATTGGAATCTGAGATAAAAATCTCATCCTTGCGCGATAAATCGGACGGATTTTTGCCGTCTTCATGAATCAGCGGACGAAGTCCCGCCCACGTGGATATCACATCATCTTTGGTCAGACGGATGCTCGGAAACATGTGATTGGCAGCAGCAAGAACATATTCCACATCTTCTTTCGAAGCAAACGGAAAATCCGTATCTTCTTTGTAGTTGGTGTCTGTAGTGCCTATATATACTATCTTTCCGCGCGGAATAGCAAATACCATACGGCCATCCTGTACATCAAAATAAACAGACTGCTGAATCGGTAATTTTTCTTTCGGCACCACCACGTGGATGCCTTTGGTGAGGTGCAGTCGTTTTTTCTTGAGTGACTGATCTTCCTTGCGGATTTCATCCACCCACGGTCCGCAGGCATTGATGATTTTTTTGCTGCGGATCTGTATCTTTTCACCGGTCAGCACGTCTTCAGCCACCGCGCCGTTTACCTGATTTTTATCGTTGTGGGTGAACGAGCGGAAGGCCACATAATTCAGGCACAAGGCGCCGCGCTCCACGGCTGTTTTCATTACTTCTATCACCAATCGCGCGTCGTCGCTGCGATATTCAACATACATACCGCCGCCTTTCAGGATAGCCTGATTCAGCAAAGGCTCCTTTTTCAAGGTTTCTTCCTTGGAGAGCATATTGCGGCGTTCTTCCTTCTCCACGCCGGCGAGCCTGTCGTATACATACAAACCGAGTGAAGTGGAATATTTTCCGAGAGAACCGCCTTCCACTATCGGCAGCAACATGCGTTCCGGAATAACGATATGCGGCGCGTTTTTGTAAAGGATGGCACGCTCCTGTCCTACTTCGCGCACGATGCCAAACTCCAGTTGTTTCAGGTAGCGCAACCCTCCGTGAATCAGCTTGGTGGAGCGGGAACTCGTGCCGGACGCGAAATCCGATTTTTCAATCAGACATACCTTGAGTCCGCGTGTCACCGCGTCGAGGGCAATACCTGCTCCGGTGATACCACCGCCAATCACCAGTAAATCAAAAGTATCGTTTTGCAGTTGTTGTAAATATTGTGCTCTGTTGCGTGCAGAAAATGACATAGAAAGACTTTAAAATAATTATCTAAAGATAAAAGAAAGTGCTGCTCGGTTGCGCACAGCCGCAAAGTTTCAGGGATAAATAATGTTAACTTAAACTATTGCTCCGGACTGTTCACTAAAAGCAGGTATTTATGTGGGCAATGTAACGCCGAATGCCTGTAAAAATGCCTGCGGCAAAGGACGGATTTTCCTTTCGTTGTAATCGAAATATACTTTTCCGGTGCGCAGTACGGCCAGTGTCTTTTCCTGATTCTTGATGAAGTGAAGCACTAAGTCGAAACTGCATTCCGTTACATTCGTCACGCCTACCTGACAAGTAATTTTATCACCGGCAAATCCTTCATTTTTATAATTGATGGCATGATTAACCACGATGGTGCCGTGTCCGTTTTCCCAGTCTCCTTCTTTCAGTTGCAGATGCGCATAAAAGCGTTTCCGGATGTCATTGGCGAATACCAGGATGCGTTCGTTACCCATGTGTTTCGCTTCATTGATATCTTCGGCCAGAATTTCAAAAGAATCGGTATAAAGAATTTGATCCGGCAATTCAATTTTTATGCGCTGCATGCTGCTAAATTTGACGGCAAGATAGCGTTATCCATTGTGTGAAACGGGAAAACCGCAGTTGTAAAATTATTAAGGTTATAGTTTCTGAAAACGGGATATAAAATCTCCTTTTTCCGTGGTAAAACGCAACAGGTACAAGCCGGCCGGCCAGTCAGCCACGGATACCTGAATCTGTTGTTGTCCTTTCCATTGAGCAGTGTAGATTATTTTTCCCTGTACATCCGCTATCTGCATCTCAGCCTGCTGATAGGGTGCATCCAGTTGGAGCAGCAGTTGCTCACTCACCGGATTCGGAAATAGCTGCGCTTTGATGGCATTATTTTGTCTGATAGCCGTTGGTGTTCCCAATGCGGCACAGGTAATCACCTTTGACTGAAGCGTATCCCATACCGTGCTGTTGGCCGCGATATTGTCGTAAAAGCGGGTGATGCCGTCGCAATTGCGTTTGAGCCAAAAATCCATCCACGGTTCGAGCAGTTGCAGAACACGCGCTTTTTGTGTTGCTTCCGGAATATACGAAGTGCCGGCGCAGGCGAGTGTTTCTCCCAGTTCGCACGGCGTCACATTCGGATCACCGAAACCGCAGTGCGAGCCTTTATCCAGATTGGCAAATATCTTGTACTCAGACGCGAGATTGCCATACATCAACCGGCTGTTGCCACCGGCAGGTGCCACACAATCATTTTTTCCGGCAAAAACCAGGGCCGGCTGTGTGCATTTTTTAGCGGTTTGAATGGCCGATTCCGTGAGGAAAGTTTCCGCAGCCGCGAAATTGAAAAAGGTCGTAATATCCGTAACATTCTGCATGCCGAGGAAAGATGCGCCACCGCCCATAGAATGTCCGCCTACCGCGGCATACGGGTTGGTTTTGCCAAAAAATATGGAATTAATGCTGTCACCGAGACTGCGGACTGTGCGTGCGACAAAGACTTCATCTTTACCGAATTCGGAATGCAATGGCGGCACGCCTTCTTCCGTTGCCGGAAACGCGAGGATATACCCTTTCGGCACCAGCGCATTCGACAGCCACTGATAGGCCAGCGAAGACATCACAAAACCATGTCCGAAAGAAATCACCGGAAATTTTGTTCCGTCATTGACAATAGCGGCATCCGTGCCGGTTGTCGTTGCCGGATAGAATATATTGGTAATAATATTTCTGGAGCGGGACGCATCGCGCAGGGTGATGGTCGTTTTACCGATATTGTATTGAGCGAAAAGCTGCAATGGCAGGAATACTGCAAGTATAAAGGACCGTAAAATTGTTTTCATAATTTAATTTTATCAAACAAACGTTTGGTAAATATAGTATTAGTATACAAAGAAAACAAATGAAAACAAAAAAAGTTTACATCACCCAACGTGCCTGAATGGGAATATCTATCGGACAAAACTCTCCTCGTAAGTATTTGAAATAGGCTGTGATAGCAATCATTCCGGCATTGTCCGTGCAGTATTGAAAGGCAGGAATGTAGGTATTCCAATGATATTTTTCGCCATATTGTTGTAAATGTGAACGGAGTCCGGAATTGGCGCTTACCCCGCCTGCAATAGCCACCTCACGGATACCGTATTCCTGTGCGGCGCGTTTTAATTTCTTCATCAATACCTGAATGATGCTGTGTTGTACGGAAGCGCAGATGTCGGCTTTATATGTCTCAATAAAATCAGGATTTTGCGCGGTTTGTTTTTGCAGGAAATACAGAATATTCGTTTTCAATCCGCTGAAAGAAAAATTCAGTCCTTCAATCTGTGGCTCTGAAAAAGTGAATGCGTGCGGGTTGCCGGTTTGCGCCAGTTTATCAATGAGTGGCCCGCCGGGATAAGGCAGCTGCAACAGCTTGGCTGTTTTGTCGAAAGCCTCTCCGGCGGCGTCATCGAGCGTCTCCCCCACGATTTCCATATCAAGATAATCCTTTACTAAAACAATCTGCGTGTGACCTCCTGATACTGTGAGACATAGAAATGGAAATGAGGGCTTGGGTTCATCGATAAAATGTGCCAGTACATGCGCCTGCATATGGTGCACATCTATCAACGGAATATTCAGTGCCTGTGCATACGACTTTGCAAACATGCCGCCCACCAGCAGGGAGCCCATCAGTCCGGGACCTCGGGTAAAAGCAACCGCATTCAAATCAGAGGCCTGGACGCCTGCTTTTTTTAGGGCTTCCGCCACCACGGGAATAATGTTTTTGGTATGTTCCCTGCTCGCCAGTTCCGGCACAACGCCGCCATAATCCTGATGGATTTTCTGATTGGCGGTCAGATTGGATACGACTTTCCCGTCAATACATACTGCTGCGGACGTATCGTCGCAGGATGATTCTATGGCTAACAGTACAATCTCTGGCATAATTCAGGCATAAATATTGTAGATTATATTGTAATTTCGCATTCTTTGTAGCTGATTGAAAAAATTCTTCCAATATACACTGCGTACGGTGGCCATTCTCCTCTTGGTCCTGCTGCTGCTTTCAGCAGGTATATTCTATCTCGTTCAGCAACCAAAGGTGCAAACCTTTATGGTACACAAAGTAAGTGAATATTTATCAAAACAATTAGGCAGCACCGTAAAAGTGGATAGTGTTGATATAAAATTCATCCGCACGGTGGAAATCACAAATGTATATCTCTCCACACAAAAAGGGCCGAAAGACACTTTGCTGTACGTACACAAAATGGAGACCGGACTGATGCTGGGACGCACATTGCTGGATCAGATCGGTTCGCTGCGCGACGGTAAAATTTATATCGATGATGTAGGATTACACGGCGTAGTTTTCAAGGGACACCGCGGCCCGGATGATTCGCTGTTTAACTTTCAGTTTCTGCTGGATCAGTTTGCATCCAAACAACCTGCCAAACCCAAAAACAAAAACAGCAAGCCACTCGTCTTTAAGTTGAATGAAGTGGAACTCACCCATGCGCGACTGACACTCGATGACCAATACAAAGATCAGCGGTTTGATATTTCCTATGACCGGATTTTTGCGGATATCCGCGAACTGAATTTCAGTCCGATGAAGATTGACGTAAAGGAACTCGCATTGGATAGACCGGATTTCAGACTGACCCAATATCACCTGAAGGAAAAAGAAAAAGATACTACACCAAGCAAAGGATTTAATGTACAAGGCATAGGCAAATCGCTGGATTTAAAAGTCGACCTGCTCACCATCAAAAACGGACGGCATTCCATGGATATGCAGCGACGCGATATTCACGCGGGAGATTTTCAAATCAGCGCGATGGACATCCGTCAGATTGAAGGACGTTTTGAAAATTACCGCTGGGACTCCACAGGCATGCGTACCAACCTGAAAGGACTCAGTGCGAATGCGGCCAATAAGATGGAACTAAAAAAACTGGTCGGCGACATCCTGCTCGACAATGGCGGTATTTATCTCGACAATGCCGATCTCGCGTATAACAACACCTTCCTGAAAGGCGACTTGTCGCTGCAATTCCAGGATGAATGGCGCTCTTTTGGCCAATTTTCCGAAGAAGTGATGATGAAGGCTGATATCAAATCTGCCACAGCATACGCGGAAGATGTTGCTGTGTTTGCACCATCCGTCAAGAAATACATTCCGCAGAAACTATCGTTGAAAGGATTTATCAAAGGTCGCCTGGCCAATATCCGCGTGCAGGAATTGCTGGTACAGGGCGGCAACAATACCGCGATAGACATTACCGGAAATATCAAAGGTCTGCCGAAAGTCAAACAGACCTTATTTGATTTAAAAATCAATCGGCTGCAGACATCTGTATCCGACATTCAGCAGATGATGCCTTTTGTAAAAGTGCCGAAACAGATTAAAAATGCAGGGACGATACAGTTCAAAGGCGACTTCTTCGGTTTCACCAACGACTTTGTTTCCAAAGGAAATCTTACTACCGGCAATCTGGGCAGTGTAGCGATGGACATCCGGATGAATTTTCCGAAAGGGCAGCCGGGCAATTATTCCGGGAAAGTAAGCGGAAACAATATCAATCTGGCGGAAATCACGGGCAACTCCAAACTGTTCGGCAGAGCAGACCTCGATATTACCGCAAACGGGAAAGGCTTTTCCAGTAAAGATATACAGACCAATATCAGCGGCATCGTACGCGACTTTTATTTCAATGGCTATGTCTTCAATTCCATCAAGGTGGACGGACAGGTGGATAAGAAAAAATTCTCGGGCAAAGCCTTCTTCGACGACAGTTGTTTTCTGGTGGACTTCAGCGGTATCGCCGATTTCAACGGACCGCTGCCTAAGTACGACTTTGTCACCAGCATCAAAAATGCGGAATTGCACAAACTCAATCTGACCAAAGATACGCTGACTATCTCGCTGAACGGAGCAGTACACGGCGAGGGCAATAAAATCGACAACCTGACCGGCAATGGCACATTCAGCAATATCATCATACAGAATAAGAAAGATATGCTGGTCCTATCAGATGTGGCCATCAATCTCAATAATGACGGCGTTATCAAGGATTATGTCATCACCTCGGATCAGTTCAATGCCAACCTCACCGGTCAGTTTGATCCGTTGACGATTGTACCGTCAATGAAGGTATTCCTGAGCAAGTATTCCAAACTGATTAAGCCAACGGAAAAAGACCTGAAAGCGGCCAGACCACAACAACTCGTTGCCAATATCAAACTGAAATCAGACATCGGATTATTCAAAGTATTTGTTCCGAAACTGCAATATATCAGCGAGCTCGACTTAAAATCGGACATCAACACGCAGACGAATAAATTTGACCTTACAGCGAAAATGGATTCTGCCAACTATGATGATATCGCACTCAACAAAATTTCCGTGGCAGGAAATACCGGCGACAAGGATATTCTTTTGCATGGCAATATCCTCCGGCTACAGAAAGGCAAAACAACTGTATCGGATATTAATCTGGGCGTAAACAGCTCACTGGAACAATTGCTCACCAAGATTACCGTATCCAGCGACACGGCGTCGAATGCACTGCGATTGCTCACTACGCTGGACTTCAACAAAGATACCATTCGGGCGAAAATACTGGAATCCACCATTAAGCTGAATGACAAAGTATGGACAGTGCCGGAGAATAATCAGGTGACGGTTATTGACAGTATTTTCATCACACAGAATTTCTCGCTGGTGCAGGGCGATCAGCAGATAAACATACAAAACGGACGCAATACGCTTTCGGATGCTAAAATCAATATCAGTCAGCTCGATCTCGCAGATATCGGACAATTGATAGATACTTCCGGCGCGATACGCAGCGGCAAGTTGTCAGGCACTGTCAACCTGAAAAATATCCTGACCAAACTGCAGGCAAATGCAGACGTCACAATCCGGGATTTACAGGTATTGGATTATAAAGTCAGCTATATCGGTCTCGACGGTATTTATGGCAGAAACGGCAAAAAAATCCTGGAAGCCGGCGGTACCATTGAAGATGACAATTACCAGTTGTCTTTCGACGGCATCTACGATATGCAAGTAAAAGGCAAGGAAAAACTGGATGTGAATGCCGATATTGAAAAACTGAACCTGAACTTTCTGGAAGCCATTCTGAAGAAGGAATTGCTGGTACCGAGAGCGTTTGTCAAAGGACAGGTGAATGTATCCGGCAACCTGAAAAAGCCCATCCTGACGGGTGTCGCGCAGGTAATAGATACGGCGGAACTGAAAATGCGTTATCTCGGAACGACCTTCAAAATGGTGAATGAGGAAATCAAGTTAACCAACAAAGGATTTGATTTTGGTGAAATAACACTGTACGACAATTACGGCAACACCGCGCTGCTGACGGGCAAATTATTGCACAACGGATTCAAGGATTTTAAAGTGGAAAAAGCCAACCTGAGCGCACCGGCAGGCTACCATTTTATGAATACCACTTACGAAGACAATCAGGATTTTTACGGGAAAGTGTTTGCCCGAGGCGAAGTGGATATCGACGGCTATTTCAACGATCTCTATATCAACGTAAACAGAATGGAGACGATGAAAAATACGGAGTTCAATCTGCCGGTAACGGATAAGGCCTCCGATAAAGGCTATTCCTTCGTCACCTTCGTTGATCCGAATGACACGATTAAAAAGATTGAATACAAAACCAAAATCAGCGGTATTAACCTGAACATGAATATCACCGCGACTCCGGATGCGGTCGCAAATATCATCCTGGATCCTTCTTCCAATGACAAGATTGTCGGACGCGGCGAAGGCAACCTCAACCTCATCATTAACAAGAAAGGCGAAATAGGATTGTACGGCACTTATTTTCTGACAGAAGGTAAATACGATTTCAATTTCCAGGGCATCCTGAACAAGACATTTACCATTGGCAAGGACAGTAAAATTGAATTCAACGGCGATCCGCTGAAAGCGGAACTCTCGGTGAACGCCTTGTATAATGTGAAAGCTGCTTCCGTGCGCAACCTGTTCGACAGTTCCTATAGTATCCGCAACCGCTCCTTCCCGATTGACCTGAAACTGAATATCAGCGGACCACTCGACAAGACCAGCATCGGATTTAATATAGAACCGAACGGTGTGCAACCCGACGACCTGATGCGCAAACTCACGGAAATCAACAGCAGCCCTACCGAAGTCAACAACCAGGCAGGTTTCCTGCTCTTGTTCAACGCCTTCCTGCCTACCGGTGCGAGCGACCAGAAAGTCAGCGGATTCTCCAATACGGTCACGCAGCTACTGTCCGATCAGATTTCCAAAATCCTGTCGCAGGGCTTGTCGCAGCTCATCAAAGGCTCCTCGCTAGATGTACTGCTCAGTGACCTCGACTCTCCCGACTCGCGGAATTTCGGGTTCAGTTACAAACAGGAATTGCTCGGCAACCGACTGATACTCACGATTGGTGGTAATGTCAACTTCGGGAATACTTCCCCTACAGCCTCCGGTATTACCTCCGGACAACCCGCCAACAATGCCGCGGTAGCCGGTGATTTCGTACTGGAATATCTGGTGACGGCAGACGGTCGGATTCGCTTGAAAACGTATGCAAGAACAGCCAACTACGACATTATCAATCAGGATAGAATACGCACCGGCGGCGCTATTTCCTTCCAAAAAGAATTTGACAATATCAAAGACTTATTTCGTCGTAAAAGCAAGAAAGAAAAAGCAAAAACTGAAGCTAATCCCGCAGCTGCTCCGCCGCCTGAAATGGAAAAGAATATTGAATTTTCAGCACCTGCAAACTGATAAATAAACAATAAAAAACAGGGACAAATTGTCCCTGTTTTTTATTCGTACAAGTACATTTGAAAAAGGAAAGTTTATTGACATCCGCCACCTAAAGCTTTATACACATCTATCACAGCGTTGAGTTGTTGTTGTCTGGTTTCAATCAACTCCAATTTTGTTTCCAGTGCATCCCGTTGCGTCATCAGCACTTCGAAATAATCCGCTCTGGCAGAACTGAATAAATCCTTCGCAACTTCTACAGAAGTATTCAGGGCTACTGCCTGTCTGGCTTTCAGTGTATATTTTTTCTCAAGATTATCTATCAGATATAACTGATTGGAAACTTCCATGTAACCGCTCAGGATAGCGCGTTCAAATCCGAAGATTGCCTGTTTCTGACGGGCATTTGCATTCAGATATTCTGCCGTTATCGCATTGCGGTTGAATAGCGGTCCCAACAAATCAGCCGCCAATGAACCAAAAAGAGATTCCGGAATTTTTATCCAGAAGGCAGGATTGAATGCATCCAATCCGATGCTGGCGGATATTTTCAGCGATGGATAAAATTCCGCCTTGGCTACTTTTACATCTAGTTTGGAGGCATCTAGTTCCAAAGCTGCTTTCTTTATGTCCGGCCGGTTCGCCAGTAATTGCGCGGGAATACCGGCATGTACCAATTGGGGAACCATCTGTTCAAGCCCTGATTTTGTTCGTGGTATTTCCTGCGGAAAACGGCCAAGCAGGAAGTTAATATTGTTTTCCGCAACGCGTATTTGCTGCAGAATTTCATACTCCTTGCTTTTGGTGCCGGCAACTTCCGCTTCAAATTTCTGCACGGCCAGTTCTGTTGCACGGCCCGCTGACTTTTGCACCTTCACTACTTCCAATGCATCTTCCTGTATCAGAATATTACGGCGCACCACTTCCAGTTGATTGTCCAGCGCCACCAGTTCATAATAAGATCGGGCCACTTCAGCAATCAGACTGGTGAGCACAAAATTCTTCCCTTCTATGGTAGCCAGATATCTTTTGACAGCCGCCGCTTTTGCGTTGCGCAGTTTTTTCCAGATATCAATTTCCCATTCCATGTTCATTCCCAACCTGAAATCGGGCATAATCTGTGGTACTTTCTTACCGGGTGTGATATCTGTTGCCTCATCTCCTGCGCCCTGACTCGTATATCTGCCGACTTTATCTGCACCGATACCAAAACTACCATCTACAGTGGGCAGCAGCGGTCCTTTTTTCATGCGGATATCATTTTTGGCAATATCAATTTCCTGCAATGTTATCATCAATTCCTGATTGTGTGCAATTGCAGTATCAATGAGCTGTACCAGTAAGGAATCTGTAAAGAAAATACGCCAGCTCATGGTGGCAATATTCAGACTGTCGGGTGGCAGATTATTATAGGCAACCGGAGTGGTCGTATTTTCGGGACGTTGTGCTATTTTCGGAATCTTACAACTGTTGAATATGAGGATAGCACCTAACATTACTGCCAGTAATTGTATTTTATTCTTAAACATGATTGTCAATTTCTTCGGTTAATGGATTTTCTTCTTCATCTTTTATCAGTTGATGTCTGGCGGCAATACTGCCGAATATAAAATACAGACCAGGAATAATGATTACCCCGAATACTGTACCCAGCAGCATACCACCTGCGGCGGCAGTGCCTATGGTTCTGTTACCGATTCGTCCGGGGCCGGTGGCAAACATCAGCGGGATGAGTCCAGCTACAAATGCGAATGAGGTCATGAGTATCGGGCGGAAACGCACCCTCGCACCTTCCAGTGCGGCACGATATACAGACAGCCCCTGACTGTGGCGGTGAGAAGCAAATTCTACTATAAGTACGGCATTTTTCCCCAATAATCCAATCAGCATAACCATGGCCACCTGCGCGTAAATATTATTCTCGAGTCCGAATAAACTTAGGAACAGAAAAGCTCCGAAGATACCGGCAGGTAAACAAAGAATAACGGATAAAGGCAAAATAAAGCTTTCATATTGTGCCGCCAGAATGAGATAGACAAAACCGAGACAAATCAGGAAAATATAAACAGCCTGATTGCCCTGTGCCACCTCATCCGCGGATATGCCCGCCCAATCAATGCCAAATCCGCGCGGCAATGTTTTTTCCGCCACTTCATTAATTACCCTGATAGCTTCTCCGCTACTATATCCGGGAGCGGCAGACCCACTGATTTCTGATGAATTGTACATGTTATGCCGCGTTATTTCCGACAAGCCATATACTTTTTCCATCTTTACAAAATCGGAAATAGGTACCATCTGATCTTTGTTATTTTTCACATACAGTTTTAGTATATCCTCTGGCAGGGCGCGGTATTTTGCACCTGCCTGCACGATAACTTTATACATTCTTCCGAATTTTATGAAACTGATTTCATAATTACTACCGACAAGTGTTGACAAGGTATTCATCGCATTTTCGATGGTTACACCTTTCTGCTGTGCGATATCATTATCAACTTTGAGCATATACTGCGGGAAACTGGCGCTGTAGAAACTAAATACAGAAGTCAACTCCGGACGTTTACTAAGTGCTTTTACAAATTCATTATTCACCGATTCCATTTTTTTATAGTCGCCACTGCCAGACTTGTCCAACAAGCGCAACTCAAATCCGCCGGCAGCACCATAACCGGGCACGGCTGGTGGCTGAAAAAACTCAATAGTAGCACCGGTTATATCTTTTGTTTTCTCTTCCAGTTCCTGAATAATTTCCTGCACATTGTGTTTCCGATCCTCCCAACTTTTAAGGTTGACGAGACACGTACCTGAATTGGCACCTGTTCCTTCCGTCAATATTTCATACCCAGCAAGTGCTGATACGGACTGAACGCCTTCTACTGTTTCCGATATTTTTTGCAGGCGCTCTGCAACCTCATTTGTCCGCTCCAGCGAAGAGCCCGGTGGCGTTTGTATTACCGCGTAGAACATCCCCTGATCTTCATTCGGAATGAATCCGGATGCTACTGTATTATTCAGAAAATAAGTAGCAATACAAAAGAATATTAAGGAACCGAAGGTGATAAATCTTCTGTTGACAATCTTGCCAAGCATACGCTGATATTTATCTGCAGATTTATCAAAACCTCTGTTGAATGTTTGCAGAAAACGGTTCACCGGCGTCAGACTTTTACTACCGTGGTTATTCTTCAGAATAATAGCACACAACGCGGGCGTCAGCGTCAGCGCTACGATACCAGATAATATAATGGCTGTCGCCATTGTAATAGAAAACTGACGGTAAAAAAGACCAACCGGTCCTGACATGAAAGCCACCGGAATAAATACGGCCGCCATCAGAAATGTAATAGCTATAATAGCACCGGATATTTCACCGATGGCCGCCCGTGTGGCCTGACGTGGAGACAGATGTTCCGTTTCCATTTTGGCATGAACTGCTTCTATTACTACGATAGCATCATCCACCACTACACCAATCGCTAATACCAATGCAAATAGTGTGATGAGGTTGAGGGTAATTCCGAAGAACTGCATGAATGCGAACGTACCTATGAGAGATACCGGAACGGCCAGCGCAGGTATCAGCGTAGACCGCCAGTCGCCCAGAAAGAGGAATACCACCACGCCCACCAGAATAAATGCCTCCAGCAGTGTATGCAATACTTTTTCAATCGATGCATCCAGAAAGGTGGACACATCATAGCTGATTTCATAATCCATTCCTTTCGGGAAACCTTTTTTCAGCTCCGTCAGTTTCTGTTTGACGTCTTTAATTACTTGACTCGCATTACTGCCATAAGATTGCTTCAATACAATCGCTGCTGAAGGCTTGCCATTCAGGTTGGAATAAATATCATACATGGAGCTTCCAAACTCTACATCTGCGACATCTTTAAGCCGCAGCAATTCACCATCCGGATTGGCGCGCAATATGACATTCTCGTATTGTTCATTAGTGGTAAATCTGCCCGTATATTTGATGACATATTCAAAAGCCTGCGAGCGTTTTCCGGAACTTTCGCCTGTTTTTCCGGGCGAGGCTTCCAGACTCTGACTGGCGAGTGCTTCCATGACTTCATCCGCAGAGATATTGTAGGCCTGCATTTTGTCGGGTTTCAGCCAGATACGCATCGCATATTCCCTGTTGCCCAGGATATCAGCAAATCCTACACCGTTCACCCTTTTTAGCTCCGCCAATAAGTTGATATCCGCATAATTGAATAAGAACTTCTGGTCTGCTTTCGGATCTTTACTATATAGATTCACATACATCAGCATATTGGATTCTGCCCGCGAAATCTTGACACCTTCACGCACCACCAATGGCGGTAATTTATTCACCACAGATGCCACCCTATTCTGCACATTCAATGCTGCTACATTCGGATCTGTACCGAGATTAAAAACAATCTGAATACTGGCTTCTCCGTCATTGCCCGCATCGGAGGTCATGTATTTCATTCCGGGTACACCGTTCAGTGCACGTTCCAGTGGAATGATGACGGATTTTATCATCAACTCGCCATTGGCGCCGGGATATTCCGCCGTTACCATCACCTTGGGCGGTGATATGGAGGGAAACTGAGTGACAGGCAGCTGTGTTATCGCGAGTACACCCAGAAACACGATAATGAGCGATATTACGATAGATAATACCGGTCGCTGTATAAATTTTGTAAACATATAGACTGTTATTAAGATGCTCTTATTCTGTTTTTAATTGCAAATGCTTAAGTACTTCTTCCGGAGCACGGTATTTGTAGGTAATTCTCTCATTTTCTTTTACCTTCTGTATGCCTTCCAGCAAGATTCTGTCCGAAACGGAAAGGCCCTCTGACACAATATATACATCCGGCAATTCCGCACTCACTGTTATGTTACGACTAATGACATGATTGTCTTTATCGACTACAAACACGTATTTTTTATCCTGTATTTCATAGGTGGCTTTCTGCGGAATGATAATCACGTGCTGAAACGGAATCATCATCAATACCTTACCGGTTTCGCCATGTTTCAGCAGTTTATCCGGATTCGGGAACGATGCGCGAAAGGCGATGTTTCCGGTTTCATTATTAAATTCACCTTCTATCGTTTCAATAATTCCTTTATGTGGAAATACGGTATTATTGGCGAGTAACAGACTGACCTGCACTTTATTGCTATTGTTCATCTGCATTTTATAATCCAGATATTCAGGTTCAGACACATTGAAATAGGCGAACATGCGGCTGTTATCCGAAATACTGGTCAGAAATTCGCCTTCCTCGAGCAGACTGCCTATTTTCTTGGGTAGTCGGTCTATTACACCTTCAAAAGGCGCTCTGATATCCGTGAAAGACAAATGCACTTTGGCCAGCATCAGAGATGCCTTTGCTTGTTCGAGTTTTGCCTGCGCCAATAACTGTTCATTTTTTGAAACAATATTTTTATCCGCAAGCATTTTGGCATTCTGCCATTCAATTTCTGCCGCCTTTACTTCTGCTTCGGCCTTCATTACTTCTGCTTCGTATATCTTCGGCATAATGCGGAATAAAAGCTGATTTGCCTTTACATACTGGCCTTCATCGACATATGCATCTTGCAGAAATCCTTTTTCCTGCGTTCTGATTTCTACATTTCTGATGGATCTTACCTGTGCCACATATTCCCTGACATAGGAAGTGTCTTTTTGTACAGGGGACGTAACTTCATACTGGACTGCCTCTTCTTCCTTTTCTTTATGAGAGGTGCAAGCAATAAAAAATAATGGCATTGCCATTAAAATGACCAATAGTGTCTTTTTCATGATTAAATATTAAAGTATGCTGAAATAAATTTTCAGGCGATTAATACGCCTAATAGAAAATCCTGATGGATTTTTATGAAATAAAACGAAAACAGTTAAATCCTGAATACCCCAAATAAGAGATACCTTCTTGAGGTAAAGGCATCTGCACAGGTCTGTACCTGCACTAAATAATCAATGGCCGTTAATGTAAATTCAGGAATACAGGATAACTGGCGAAAGATTGTATGTATATCCAGAGAGCAGAACTCTTCTTCTTCCTCTGCAATCCGGTAATGCATAAATGCATGTTCCGTTACAGAATGTTTGGCCTGCACACTACAGCCGGTATCTGAAGTCAGGTGAGTTGAGACAGAAATATTATTGGTTTCAGCAAGATAAAATCCGGTAGCGTCCCCTTTGAAAAGCATGAACAGGAGCACACATATAAAAGTGTAAAAGGTGGCGGATTTTAACTTCATGTTGCGACCAAAATTAATTAAGCACCTGATGCAGTGATTGATGCAGGGTATTAAATTTTGTTAAGTAAAGTAATGTTGACATATACATAAAGTACTGTAAAAGTTGCACCCATTATTTTATTCATTCCCGGCAACATCCTTATCCAACTCGTGTCCCATGCGGTCGCGTTTGGTTTTCAGGTATTGTTCATTATGGATATTCGGAATCGTCTGAATAGGTACATTCTCCACAATTTCGAGGCCGTATCCTTTCA
>ERZ1645187.2385-NODE-2385-length-16560-cov-6.261072_pt1 | contig 16560 bp, 17 predicted proteins | sample MGYA00575352_ERZ1645187 | MGnify/ENA primary metagenome ERZ1645187 (study PRJEB40837, sample SAMN11349314) | freshwater sediment metagenome | isolation source: river sediment | host: Sediment | place: India: Wazaribad , New Delhi | collected 2017-02-21 ... | reverse complement strand
TACGCGATCGACGAGGCGCGGGCGGCCGGGATCAAGGAATTCATCTTCGTCACCTCGCGTGGCAAGTCGGCGCTGGAGGACTATTTCGATTACGCCCCCGAACTGGAATCCGAGCTGCGCAAGAAGGGCAAGACGGACCTGCTGGAGATCCTCAAGGATACCAACATGGATTCCGGGGCCATTGCCTATGTGCGCCAGAACCGGCCGATGGGGCTGGGCCATGCGGTCTGGTGCGCCCGCCGTCTGGTCGGCAATGAACCTTTCGCCGTGTTGCTGCCCGATGACGTGATCGCGGCCGACAAGCCCTGTCTGGCGCAGATGGTCGAGGCTTTCGAGGAAACCGGCGGCAATATCGTTGCTGCGATGGAAGTCGCGCCCGAGAAAGCCTCCAGCTATGGCGTTCTGGACATTGCCGAGGACCGCGGCGCGATCGTCAAGGTCAAGGGCATGGTCGAAAAGCCCAAGCGTGAGGATGCGCCCTCGAACCTGGCGGTGATCGGTCGTTACATCCTGTCGCCCAAGGTGCTGACCAACCTCAACAAGATGAAGCAGGGTGCGGGCGGCGAGATCCAGCTGACCGACGCCATCGCCAGTGAAGTTGACGGCAAGGAAGGCGTTTACGGCTTCCGCTTCCGCGGGCAACGCTATGATTGCGGCTCCAAGCCGGGGTTCCTGCAGGCGACAGTGGCCTTCGGCCTTGCGCGACCTGACCTGCGCGATGAGTTCAACGCCTATCTGCAGGACATGATCGCGCTGCAAAAGGCGGCGCAGTAAGGCAGGGCGCGGCTTCTGGACCTGACGCGGACGGTTTCGCGTCTGGGCCGGGGGCCGCTGACCGGCATTGATCGGGTCGAGGTCGCCTGGGCGCGTCATTTGCTGGGGCAGCCCGATCCGCTCTGGTCACTGGTGCGGACGCGCTGGGGCTTTTTGCTGCTGGACAGGAAGGGCGTGGCGGGTCTTTTGGCCCATGTCGACGGCATGCCTCTGCCGCCTGCCGATGCGCTGGGCCGCCTGTCCTGGCGCGACCAGCCGCATCGTGCGCGGGCCGAGGCGGTGGCGCGCCGCAGCGCGGTGGCGCGGGCACCCGTCTGGGGGCTGGATCGGTTGTTGAGGCGGTTGCCTCGTTCGGGCTGCTATCTGAACCTTGGGCACATGAACCTGACTTCGCGGGTTTTTTCAGCACTGCGCGGATGTGGCTGGCAAAGTGTGGTGCTGGTGCATGACGCGATCCCGCTGGATCATCCGACCCTGGCCCGCGCCGGCACTGTCCCGGTCTTTGCGCGCAAGCTGGCTGCGGTCTCTGCGGGTGCCGACCGGGTAATCTGCACTACCGAGGATGCCCGCGCCCGTGTGGCCACCCATCTGGCACGGGCGGGCCGTGTGCCGCCGATGGCCGTGGCGCCGCTGGGGGTGGATCTGGCTGCCGCCGGCGCCCTGCCGCCGGGCTTTGATGCCGAAACGCCATTCTTCCTGTGCCTTGGCACGATCGAGCCGCGCAAGAATCATGCGATTCTGCTGGATGTCTGGGCGCGCTTGGCCGATCCGCCTCGGCTGGTGATTGTCGGCGCACGCGGCTGGGCCGAGCCGGAATTGCTGGCCCGGTTGGATGCCCGGCCGCAGGCAATTGAGGAGTGGCCGGGCCTGACCGATGCGCAGGTCGCGGCGCTGATGGCGCGCGCGCAGGCGCTGCTGTTTCCCAGCCTTGCCGAGGGCTTTGGTCTTCCGCTGATGGAGGCTGCGGCGCAGGGTTTGCCAGTGATCGCCAGCGATCTGGCGGTTTTCCGGGAATTGGCGGGCGACTATCCCGTTTACCTTGCAGCGACAGATGTTTATGCTTGGCAGGAAACAATTCAAGGTAGGACGCGGGCGGGGCAGCAGGGGCAGGGCAGCGCGGTGCCAGCCCGGGTCGGGATTGCCATTCCCACCTGGGCCGACCATTTCAATGCCGTGTTAACCACCGTCTGCTAGGCCGATCCTGATAATCGGCCGTGGGGGTTGGGCGTTTTGGGTTTGTGGTTGAAATACCGGCTGCGTCTGGCGCGAAAGCGCTGGCGGATCCGTGCCTTCCGCAAACGGCGCGAGTTGAGGACGGTGATCCAGCGCACCCAGGCCATCCGTCGTTCTGATATTCTGCTCTTCTGCACGCAGCGGAACGAAGGCGCCCGGTTGCCGTATTTTCTGCGCTACTATCGGGATCTGGGCGTCAATCATTTCCTTTTCGTGGACAATGACAGCAGCGACGGCTCGCGCGAGTATCTGGCCCAACAGCCCGATGTCTCGGTCTGGCATACCAAGGCCAGCTACAAGCGATCGCGCTTCGGTGTGGACTGGATGAACTGGCTGCTCGGTCGATACGGCCACGGCCACTGGACACTGGTCGTCGATCCTGACGAGTTTCTGGTTTATCCTTTCTGTGATACCCGGCCGCTGCGGGCGCTGACAGATTGGCTGGATGCCAGCTCGATCCGGTCTTTTTCGGCGATGATCCTGGACATGTATCCCAAGGGGCCGCTGGGCATCCATGCGGTCCAGCCGGGGGAAGACCCGTTTCAGACCTCCTGCTGGTTCGATAGCGGCAATTACACGATCCAGAAGAACGCCAAATACGGCAACCTCTGGATTCAAGGCGGTCCGCGGGCGCGGATGTTCTTTGCCGACCGGCCTGAACGGGCGCCGGCGATGAACAAGGTTCCGCTGGTGAAGTGGCATCGGTCCTATGCCTATGTCAGCTCGACTCACATGTTGCTGCCGAGGGGGCTGAACCTCGTCTATGACGAATGGGGAGGCGAAAAGGCGTCTGGTGTGCTGCTGCATGCCAAGTTCACCGAGAGCTTTGTCGCCAAGACCAGCGAAGAGGTGCAGCGCCGCCAGCACTTCGCCAACAGCCACGAATACCGCGCCTATGAGGCGGGTCTGGGCGACAGCCCCGATCTTTGGTGCAAGTGGAGCGAGAAATACATCAACTGGCGACAGCTGGAGATTCTGGGCCTGATGTCGAAAGGCAACTGGGCATGAGCCTTGGCTTCGTCATGCTGTGTCATACGGCGCTTGGACGGGCGGCGCAGGTTGCCCGGCACTGGTCCACGCGCGGCTGCCCTGTGGTCATCCATGTCGACAAGCGCGTAAGGGCCAAGGCCTATGACAAGCTTCGGGCCGATCTTGCCGATCTGACCGATATCCGCTTTTCCCCGCGTTTTGCCTGCGAATGGGGCACCTGGGGGTTGGTCGCGGCAACCCAGGCCGCCTCTGCCATGATGCTGCGCGACTTTCCGGGGGTGCGGCACGTCTATCTGGCCTCGGGCTCGTGCCTGCCGCTGCGCCCGGTAGAGGAGTTGGTCGCTTATCTGGATGAGCGCCCGCGCACTGATTTCATCGAAAGCGTGACCACCGAGGATGTGGGTTGGACGATCGGCGGTCTGAACATCGAGCGGTTCACGCTGCGCTTTCCGTTCAGCTGGCGCAAGCAGCGGCGGCTGTTCGATGCCTATGTCCGTCTGCAAAGGCTGCTGGGGTTTCGACGCCGCGTGCCTGCCGGACTCGTGCCGCATCTGGGCAGCCAATGGTGGTGTCTGACGCGGCAGACCCTGTCCGCAATCCTCGACGACCCCGAGCGTGAACAGTGGGATCGCTATTTCCGCCGGGTGTGGATCCCGGATGAAGGCTATTTCCAGACCCTCGTGCGGCTCTATTCCAGCGATGTCGAAAGCCGATCGCTGACGCTGTCCAAGTTCGATTTTCAGGGCAAGCCGCATATCTTCTATGACGACCACCTGCAGCTGCTGCGGCGGTCGGATTGCTTTGTCGCACGCAAGATCTGGCCGCATGCGGATCGGCTTTATGCGACTTTCCTGTCTGACGAATTGCGCAATCAGCCCCGCGCCGAGCCCAATCCCGGCAAGATCGACCGGCTTTTTGCCAAGGCGGTCGAGCGCCGGACCAAAGGGCGTGCGGGCCTGTATATGCAAAGCCGTTTTCCCAACTCCGATTGGGAAAACGGCATGACCGCCGCGCCTTATTCCGTATTCGAAGGTTTTTCCGACCTTTTCGAAAATTTCGATCTGTGGCTGGGCAAGGTTGCCGGATCGCGGGTGCATGGTCATCTGTTTGCCCCCGACCGGGCCGAATTTGCCGGTGGCGAGACGATCTACAACGGCGCATTGTCCGACAGCGCCAGTCTGCGCGACTATGACCCCCGGGCCTTTCTGGTTTCGCTGATCTGGAACACGCGTGGCGAGCGCCAGTGTTTTCAGTTCGGTCCCAATGACCGGCAGAAGATCGGCAGCTTTCTGGCGCGTGACCCCAATGCGCAGATCTCGGTCATTTCCGGTGCCTGGGCGGTGCCGCTGTTTCGCTCGAACCTCAACTTCGGTGACATCCGCCGCGAGGCCGCACGCCTGCAAAAGATCGAGGCCGAGCATCTGGACGTCCTGCGATCGGTCAAGGCCAAGGCGCGCGTGCGAATCTGGACGCTTGCCGATTTTGTGGAAAACCCGATGGAGCCATTGCAGGCGATCATCGATGAGATCAGCCCTCGCAGTCTGCGCCGGTTGACCGAGGCGCCGCGCATGGCCGACCTGACCGGGTTTGGGCAATTCTTGCAGAACTTGCGCAATCAGGGGATGCAGCCGGTGCTGATGGGTGATTTTCCGGCGGGGGATGACCCGCGCAACGCCACCACCCGGCGCGGCCGGCCTTATCTGGTGAAATGATGCGTTTCGACCATTTCGTCATGTTCGCCGAGATGCGGACCGGCTCCAACTTTCTTGAGGCAAATCTCAATGCCCTGCCGGGGGTCACCTGTCTGGGCGAGTTGTTCAACCCACATTTCATCGGCAAGAAAGACGTGGTCGAGGCCTATGGCTGGACCATCGCGGCCCGGGATGCCGACCCGCTGGGGTTTTGGGCTGCGGTGCGGGCACAGGCCGGGGGAATGGCCGGGTTTCGGCTGTTTCACGATCACGACCCGCGGGTGATCGCGGCGCTGCTGGAAGATCCGCGCTGCGCCAAGATCGTGCTGACCCGCAACCCGGTGGACAGCTATGTCAGCCTGTTGATCGCGCGCGAGACCGGGCAGTGGAAGCTGACCAACGCCGGCAAGCACCGCTCGGCACAGGTGGCCTTCGACGGCGCAGGGTTCGAGGCGCATCTGGTGGCCTTGCAGGAATTTCAGGTGCGGCTGATGCGCGGGCTTCAGACCACGGGCCAGACAGCCTTTTACATCGACTATGAGGATCTGTCGTCGCTGGAGGTCATCAACGGGCTGGCTGCCTGGCTTGGGGCTGGGGGCGGCCTCGAGGCGCTTGACGACAAGCTGAAGAAGCAGAACCCTGAGGAGATCACCGAGAAGGTTCTGAACCCCGAGGCGATGGCGGATACTCTGGCGCGGCTCGACCGGTTCAACCTGTCGCGCAGCCCGAATTTCGAGCCGCGGCGCGGTGCGGCAATCCCGCAGGCGCTGGCGGCGGGCGGGGCGCTGTTCTGGCCTGTGCCGGGCGGGCCCACACACACGGTGTCCGATTGGCTGGCGGGGCTTGGCGCAGTGCAGGGTGGCTTCAGCCAAAAGACCTTGCGGCATTGGTTGCGCGCCACGTCGCAGCATCGCAGCTTTACCGTGCTGCGGCATCCCTTGGCGCGGGTGCATGGGGCCTTTGTCGCCATGCTGGCCGATGAGATGCCGCAGGTCCGTCAATCGGTGCAGCGACTGTTGAAAGTGGATTTGCCCAAACCCGGCAAGCCGGTCAGCGATGAGGACCACCGCGCGGCGTTCCTGCAGTTCTTGCGCTGGGTGCGGATGAACCTGACTGGCCAGACCCCGCTGCGGGTAGACGGGCGTTTGGCAAGCCAATTGGCGGTCGTGCAGGGGTTTGGAACCTTTCTGCCCCCCGACCTGATTCTGCGCGAAGATCGACTTGCGGAAGGGCTGGCCGGGCTGGTGGCAGAACTGGGTCATGCCATGCCACCGCTTTGCCCCGAGGCACCCGATCTGACGCTGATCCGCATTCACGACGCAGAGTTGGAGGCCGCGGTGCAGGACATCTATGCCCGCGACTTCACCGCATTCGGCTTTGGTGCCTGGCGCTGAGGTCAGGCGGCCTGCGTGCCGCGATTCTCGGTCAGGATCGCATACAGCTTTGCCGGATCGGTATTGGCGCGCAGCTTGGTGCAGACGGCCGCGTCGCGCATGGTGCGGCTGACCAGGGCCAGCGCCTTCAGATGTTCCACACCCGAATCCTTGGGGGCAAACAGGCCGAAGATCAGATCCACCGGCTGGCGGTCGACGCTGTCATAGTCGATCGGCTTTTCCAGCCGCAGGAACACGCCGATGATATGCGGCAAGTCATCCAGCCGGGCATGCGGCAGTGCCACGCCATGCCCCACACCGGTCGGCCCAAGGCTTTCACGCTCTTGCAGCCCGTCCACGGCGGTGGCGGCGTCAAGCTTCCAGGCCTGGGCGACCATGTCACCCAGTTCCTGAAACACACGTTTCTTGGAGGTAAGCTGCCCAACCACCCGGACGGCACCGGGAACAAGAATTTTCGTCAGATCCATAAGATGCCGTCCAGTCCTTGTGCGGGCAGCGCCGCATCACTTGCTGTTGCGCGGGTCGATCCAGCCGACATTGCCGTCTTCGCGGCGATAGACGACGTTCACGCCCCCGTGGCCTTCGTTGCGGAACACCAGAAGCTTCTGACCGCTCAACTCCAACTGCATGACCGCCTCGCCCACGGTGATGGAGGGGACTTTCGTCTCCATCTCGGCGATGATGATCGGCTGGAGGCTTGCGCCTTCGGCTTCTTCCGGCTCCTCGGTTGCCGCGAGGATATACGAGGCTCCGGCGCCGAATTCAACCGGGACCGTGCGTTCGCGATGGTGTTCGCGCAGGCGGCGTTTGTAGCGGCGCACCTGCTTGTCCAGCTTTTCGCGGCAGCTCTCGAAGGCGGCGTAAATCTCGGGCGCATGACCCTTGGCATGGATTGTCAGGCCGGTGGACAGGTGGAGCACGCATTCGCACACCAGTTCATGGGCCGAGCGAGAGAAGATCACCACGATCTCGGTCGGGCGCTGGGCGTATTTTTCGATTACCTCGCCCAGTTCGGACTTCACATGGGTCTGAAGCGCCTCGCCAATGTCGATCTGTTTCCCGCTGATCTGGTAACGCATGGCTTCTCCTTCGCGTGTTCGACCGGTCCATCTCGTCAGGGATGGGTTAACGGTCGGTTGAAATCCGTCTGTATCCTAAGGGAAATCAGCCAGATCCGCGCGAGGCTGGCAGCGGTCGCTTCAAGCGCGGGATCAGGGGCAATCGGCGTTCTCATGAGGCCATTTGGTGCCACGCCGGGTCTGTTTGTCAATGGCCGCGCGTGCCTCTTCGTCACATGTTTGTCAAACACGGCGGGCTTTGCTCAGACCATGCGAAAATGTTCGCCCAGGTAGACGCGACGCACCATCTCGTCCGCCACGATTTCATCGGTCGTGCCACTTTTCAGGACAGTGCCATCGTGAAGGATATAGGCGCGATCAACGATTTCCAGCGTCTCGCGCACGTTGTGGTCGGTGATCAGCACGCCCAAGCCACGGGATTTCAGATCATGCACCAGCGTCCGGATCTCGGCCACGGCGATGGGGTCCACACCGGCAAAAGGCTCGTCCAGCAGCAGATATTTGGGATCGGCGGCCAGACAGCGCGCGATCTCGACCCGCCTGCGCTCGCCGCCAGACAGGGCCAGCGCCGGTGCGCGGCGCAAATGGGTGATCGAAAATTCGCTCAGCAGTTCTTCGACCCGCTCGCGGCGGCGATGGCGGTCGGGCTCGCGGATTTCGAGAACGGCAAGGATATTGTCCTCGACCGTCAAGCCGCGGAAGATGCTGACTTCCTGCGGCAGATAACCGATGCCCAGCCGGGCGCGGCGATACATCGGCAGCGCGGTCACGTCCTTGCCATCGATCAGCACCTGCCCACCCTCAGGTGTGACAAGCCCGGCAATGGCATAGAAACATGTGGTCTTGCCCGAGCCGTTGGGCCCCAACAGCGCCACCACCTCGCCGCGGTTCAGCCGCATCGTCACGTCACGGATCACCGGCCGGCGCTTGTAGCTTTTGCGCAGGTTCAGGATCTGGAGGCCGGTTTCGTCCTCAGCCGAAGCGGCCATCAGTTGCCCCCCGGCTGGAACACGGTCTTCACGCGGCCCTGCATCGTGCCCTTGCCGGATTTCAGGTCGATCACCAGCTTTTCGCCCGACACGGCGGTGTTGCCCTGGGTCAGCAGCACGTTGCCGGTCATCTCCACCGCGCCGCTGTCGACGGTATAAACCGCTTCGGCCGACTCGGCCGCATCCGGCCCGGCCACAAGCGTCACCCCGCCCGAGGCATGCAGCCGGGCGATGCGCTTGTCGGCCTGCGCGTATTCGACACGCAGCGACGCCGCACTCAGGATCATCTCGCCCTGGGTGACGCGGACATTGCCGGTAAAGGTGGCCTCGCCCGAGGTCTGGTCCACCGACAACTGATCCGCGGTCACTTCGACCGGCAGCGTCGTGTCCTGTTTCAGCCCGCCGAAATCGACTTGCTGGGCGAAGGCCGGCGCCGCCATAGCCAGCGACAGGATCAGGGACAGGCGGGTCAAAGCGGAGCGCATTGCAACCTCGGGACATTCACGGCTGGTATAGCAGCCGCACACCTTGCTTGAAAACCAGAAGATAGGCGCCGGGATGCTCTGGGTCGGCGGCAATCTCCATCCGCCCGGCATCAATCCGCCCGGCAGGCCCTTCGGCGGTCACCGCGCCTTCGGACTGCGCGCCTGATCGGTCGAGGCCCAGAATCAACGTCTCGGACTCCAGCCGGTAACCGGTGGAGCTGGCCACGGTCACGCCGCCAGACAGGCGCAGCCTCTGGTCCGCCGACGTGATCGCCACGGCAGCGGCTGTCAGGTCGGTGCGGGCGCCGTCCGGCGTGGTCATCTGCGCGCGCACGCTTTGGGCGGTGCCGTCGCCCTGTTCGGCGCCGGGGCGGGCCTCATCGGCGGTCAGGGTGACGGTGCCGCCATCTGCAGTGGTGCCGGCATAGGTGGGCAGGGTCATCCGGGGCGTGCGGGCCCGGTCTTCCACGTCCACATCGGCATAGGGGATCGCATCCGAAGGGTCGATGGTGCGCGAGATCAGGAACAGGCTGGACAGCAGGATCAGCGCCGCCATCGGCAGCAGCACCTTCAACCAGCCCACCAGCCTTGTATGACGATCCAGCTTCATGGCTCAGGCCACGCCGGCACGCAGACAGTCATGGACATGGATCAGCCCCAAGGCACGGCCATCGCCCGCCGGGTCCACCACGAACAGCGAGGTGATCTTTCGGTCCTGCATCAAGGCCAGTGCCTGTTGGGCCAGTGCATCGGGCGCGATGGTCTTGGGCTTGGCGGTCATCACCTCGCCCGCGCTGTGGGTCAGCAGACCCTGCATGTGGCGGCGAAGGTCGCCATCGGTGACGATGCCGGCCAGCCGCCCCGCCGCGTCTGTCACGCCCACCACGCCAAAGCCGCGCCGGGTCATCTCCAGCAGCGTTTCGGTCATCGGCTGCGATTCGGGCACCAGCGGTGGATCATCATGCATCAGCTGCGCCACGGTCGCCAATTTCGCGCCCAGCTTGCCGCCGGGGTGGAAGACGCGGAACTGGTCGGGGGTGAAGCGGCGATGCTCCATCAATGCGATCGCCAGCGCGTCGCCCAAAGCGAGCGTCATGGTGGTCGAGGTGGTCGGCACGATGCCCTGATCGCAAGCCTCTGGCGCGTTGGGCAGCAGCAGCGCAACATCGGCCTGGCGCAGCAGGGTCGAACCCGCGCGCCCCGCCACCCCGATCAGCGGGATGCCGAATCGGCGGGTATGGGCAATGATGTCTGCCAGTTCCGGCGTCTCGCCGGAGTTTGACAGCACCAGCGCCACGTCGCCGGATGTCACCATGCCCAGGTCGCCATGGCTGGCCTCGGCCGGGTGGACAAATTGCGCGGGCGTGCCGGTCGATGCCAGCGTTGCCGCAATCTTGCGCCCGACATGGCCCGATTTGCCCATGCCGCAGACGATCACCCGTCCGCTTGCTGAGAGGATCAGCCCAACCGCATCGGCAAAGGCGCCGTCCAGCGTCTCGGCCAGCAGGCCCAGTGACTCGGCCTCGCGCCGGATCACGCGGCGGCCGATGGCGGCGAAATCAGTGGTGGAAGAGGTCATTCGGCTCCTCCCATCCCAGCAGATCCAACTCGGCGCGGGTGGGCAGGAAGTCAAAGCAGCGCTGCGCCAGATCCATCCGCCCCTCGCGGGTCAGCCGCAGCTCCAGCTCGCGTTTCAGGGCATGCAGATACAGCACGTCGGATGCGGCATAATCCTTTTGCGCATCGGTCAGCTGCGCCGCTCCCCAATCCGAGGTCTGCTGCTGCTTGGAGACATCGACGCCCACACACTCTTGCAGCAGGTATTTCAGCCCATGGCGGTCGGTGAAGGTGCGGATCAGCTTGGAGGCGATCTTGGTGCACCAGACGGGTGCTGTGGTGACGCCAAAGGCGGCCTTCAGCGCGGCAATATCGAAACGGCCGAAGTGGAACAGTTTGACCACGGCGGGGTCGGTCAGCAGCCGCTCAAGGTTGGGGGCGCTGGTCTGGCCGCGGGCGATCTGCACCAGATGGGCATTGCCATCGCCCGAGGACAGCTGGACCACGCACAGCCGGTCGCGGCGCGGGTCGAGGCCCATCGTCTCGGTGTCGATGGCCACGACCGGGCCAAGGTCCAGCCCGTCGGGCAGGTCATTCTGGTAGAGGTGGATCGCCATGTTCGCGCCTATGTCGCAGGAGTTGCTGTCCAGATAGGCGCTTTGACCGCCATGCTCAACCTTCCTGCTTGGCAAGCCGGCAGACGGATGCCAAGCAGGCGCGGAAATGGATTGAAAAGGGGCAGACATGATCCCGCATCTTGCCCGCCCGTGGTTGGTGGTTGATCTGGGCGCGCCGCATCGGATGCTGAGCTTTGCGCCGCACAATCCCGGCTTTGTGACGGCAAACCGCATCCTCTGGCGAGAGGTGCGCAATGCCGACCTGCCGCCTGAGGTCGATGCCCTCGGTTGGTTTGCGGCGCAGATGGCGGGACAGGGCTGCGCGACCGAGGTGGGGATGCTGACATCGCGCGACATAAGCCGTTTCGTGATGCGGCGGGTGGCAGTGGAAGGCGTTATTGCCAGCTGCATCGCCACGGTGGGTCTGGGCAATGCCGAGGCGGTGGGCGCGCGCCGCCCGACGGCGCGACCGCCCGGGCCCGGCACGATCAACATCGCTGTCCAGTTGAATGTGGCGCTGTCGGATACCGGCCTGCTGGAGGCGCTGACCATCGCAGCCGAGGCGCGCACGGCTGCCGTGATCGACAGTGGGGTGCGGCTGGCGGATGGCAGTCGCGCCACCGGCACGGGCACCGACTGCATCGCCATCGCCGCCTTGCCGGGCAGTCTGGATTGGGCCGGGCTGCATACCGCGGTAGGCGAGGCATTGGGCCGTGCCGTGCGCGAGGCTGTGACGGCGGGCGCGTCCGATTGGGTGGCGGAGAACGGTCTTTGGGCCGATGGTTATCCCGAGGATGCGGTCTGACCGCTTGACCCGAGCGCGCGCCGACCTCAGCCTGCCCGCAGGACCGGAGGGATGCATATGGCTGAAGTATCTGCTTTCGGCACCGCTAACGGCGGCAAGCTGGTTGAGGCCATCACCCTGCGCCGGGGCAATCTGACCGCTCGTGTCCTGACCTGGGGCGCGGTGCTGCAGGGGCTGTGGTTGGAAGGGGTGGCCCATTCGTTGACGCTGGGCTCGGACCAATTGGCCGATTACGAAGGGGCGATGCGCCATCACGGCGCGATCATCGGGCCGGTTGCCAACCGGATCAGCGGTGCGGCGGCAGAGATCGGCGGGCGGACATGCCGGTTTGATGCGAATCAGGACGGGCGGATATGCCTTCATTCCGGCTGGGCGGGCACGCATCGGCAGGTCTGGGAGGTGGCGGCGGCGGATCAGGCCTCGGTCACGCTGGCGATCCATCTGGCGGATGGCGTCGGCGGCTTTCCGGGCAACTGCCGGATCACGGCGCGCTATGCCCTATCCAACGATGCGCTCCTCCTGACGATCCAGGCGCAGACGGATGCGCTGACACCGCTGAACGTCGCCCATCATGGCTATTGGAATCTTGACGGCAGTCCAACCTGGGCCGGGCATCGGATGCGGGTGGCGGCCGATCATTATCTGCCGGTCACAACGGATTTCACGCCCGACGGAACGGTGGCCGAGGTTTCGGGGGCAATGGATTTTCGACAGGACCGGACCATTGCGCCAGGCGATCCGTCGCTTGATCACAATTTCTGCCTGTCGCGGGCGCGAGGGACGCTGCGTGATGTGCTGTGGCTGACGGGACGAGGCGGGCTGACCCTGACATTGGCCACCACCGAGCCGGGGGTGCAGGTCTATGACGGACGCGATGCGATCCGCCCGCTGCGCGGCCGCTATGAGGGATTGGCGCTGGAGCCGCAGTTCTGGCCCGATGCGCTGTCTCATCCCGACTTTCCGTCCGTCCTGCTGGCGCCGGGACAGGCGTGGCAGCAGCAGACACGCTGGCGCTTCAGCCGCTGAAACGACAAGGGCGCGGCATGTATGACACGCCGCGCCCCCTTTGGTCAGATGGACGACTTACTTGGCAAAGTAGCTGTACTTGCCGTCGTCACCCTTGCGCCATTCGTACATGATGTAGTCCGGGCGGGTGATGTCGCCCTTCTCGTTGAAGGACAACTCGCCCAGAACGGTCGGGAACGGACCTTTGGCTTTCAGCGCCTCGGCGATCGCCATCGTGTCGTTCGAGCCAGCCGCGGCGGCAGCGGCCGCCACGACCTGAACGGCGGCGTAGGAGTACATGGTGTAGGCTTCGGGCTCGAAGCCTTCGGCGCGGAACGCTTCGACCAGCGGCTTGGCTTCTTCGCGCAGGCGCGGATCGGGGGCGAAGGTGTTCATGGTGCCTTCAACCGCGTCGCCAGCGATGGCGGCCAGTTCGTTCGACACGATGCCGTCACCCGACATCAGCTTGGCGGTGACGCCCTGATCGGCCATCTGACGGATCAGCAGACCGGCTTCGGGGTGCAGACCGCCGTGATAGACCAGCTCGACGCCAGCCTCTTTCATCTTGGCGATCAGCGCCGAGAAGTCCTTTTCGCCGGCATTGAAGCCTTCATACAGCACTTCGGTCACGCCGGCCTTGTTCATGGCGGCCTTGGTCAGATCGGCCAGACCCTGACCATAAGGGGTCTTGTCATGAACCACGGCGATCTTGGCGTCCTTGAAGTTCTCGGCGATATAGGCGCCGGCAATGTCGCCCTGCTGGTCGTCACGGCCGCAGGTACGGAAGGTGTTCCACATGCCGCGGTCGGTATAGACCGGGTTTGTGGCGGCGGGCGAAACCTGCAGGATGCCGTTTTCGGCATAGACTTCCGAAGCCGGGATCGACACGCCCGAGTTGAAGTGGCCGATCACGACGCTCACGCCGTCAGCCACAAACTTGTTGGCAACCGAAACGCCCTGCTTGGGGTCGGACACGTCATCGCCGAACACGAGCTTGATTTGCTCGCCATTCATGCCGCCGGCGGCGTTGATGTCGGCAACTGCCTTCTCGGCACCTTTCTGAAGTTGCGCGCCAAAGGCCGCGTTCGGGCCGGTCAGCGGCGCGCCCACGGCGAAGATGACTTCGGCCCAGGCCGAGCCAGCAAAACCAAGGCTCGCGGCAAGCGCCAGGGCCGAGATGAAGGACTTTTTCATACGAAGACTCCCATGTTTTGCGGAACTTTGATGGTGGTTTGCCGCCGGCGTTCCGCTTGCCTGCTGGCGCAGGGTGCCGCCCGACCCAAGGTCCGGGCGGCCCCGATCTGTTATTTCGCGTCCCAGCTGAACGGCGAGGTCTTGCGGTACAGCCAGTAATATTGCGTCGTCATCTGCCGGGTCCGGGTGTAACGCCAGCCGGCCCAGGAAAATGCCGCCAGGAAGACGGTATCAGCAATATAGTAATGCAGCGACAACAACGTGCCGTCAAACAGTGCGAAGTGGATGAAGCGGATCGCCATTCCCAGAAGCAGAACATAGATCACCAACGTGCTGACCTTGCCCCAGGATTCGGCGGTGGCACGGCCGGTGCGCCAGGCCGTCCAGCCGCCCATGACGATCGTGATCAGCGCAAAGGTCAGGAAAGAGCTTTCCTCGTAAAGAATACCCTGCATCAGTGATGCCCCCCTTCCAGATAGGCGGCGCGCACCTCGGGATTGGCCAGCAATTCCTTGCTGGGGCCCGACATGGTCACCTTGCCGTTTACCATCACATAGCCGCGATTCGACAGTTTCAGCGCAGCGAACGCGTTCTGTTCGACCAGGAACACCGTCAGTTTCTCGGTCTGGTTCAGAACCTTGATCGCCTCGAAGATCTGCTTGACGATCAACGGGGCAAGACCCAGCGACGGCTCGTCCAGAAGCAACAGCTTGGGACGCGCCATCAGCGCACGCGCGATCGAAAGCATCTGCTGCTCGCCGCCCGAGAGGGTGCCGCCCCGCTGGTGCTGACGCTCTTTCAACCGCGGGAACAAGGTGAACATCTTTTCGACGTCCTCCTTGAAGAACTGCTGGTTGTCGAGGCTGGCGCCCATCTGCAGGTTTTCCAGCACGGTCATGCGCGGGAAGATCCGCCGGCCTTCCGGCGATTGCGCGATGCGGCGACGGGCGATCAGGTGGGTGGGGACACGGGTGATGTCCTCGCCGTCAAAGACGACTTTGCCGACACGCGCCTGCGGCGCGCCGCAGATCGTCATCATCAGGGTGGATTTGCCGGCCCCGTTGGCGCCGATCAGACAGACGATCTCGCCACGGGCCACTTCGACATCCACACCCGCAAGGGCGCGGATATTGCCGTAATAGGTCTCGACCCCTTCGACTTTCAGAAGCGTATTGCTCATGCTTCGGTTTCCTCAGCCGCGTGGGTGATCTCGTCCAGCACCTCGTCTACCTCATCATCTTCCACGCCCAGATAGGCGGCGATCACCTTCGGATCGTTCTGAACTTCCTCGGGCGTGCCGTCCGAGATCTTGGTGCCATATTCCAGAACCACGACGTGATCCGAGATTTCCATCACCACCGACATGTCATGCTCGATCAGCAGCAGCGAGGTGCCGGTCTTGTCGCGGATGGCCCGCAGCAGCGTGTTCAGCTCCAGACTTTCGCGCGGGTTCAGACCCGCGGCGGGTTCGTCCAGACACAGCAACTCGGGCCCGGTGCACATCGCGCGGGCGATCTCCAGGCGGCGCTGGGCGCCGTAGGACAGATCGCCGGCGGGATCATCGGCCCGGTCGGTCAGCGCGGCCATCTCCAGCCAGTAGCGCGCCTTGTCGATCGCCTCGGCCGAAGCCTTGCGATAGGCCGGAAAGCCCAGAAGGCCCAACACCGTGTAGCCCGACGCGCGCATCAGCGCGTTGTGCTGCGCGACCAGCAGGTTTTCCAGAACCGTCAGGCCGGTGAACAGCCGGATGTTCTGGAAGGTGCGGGCCACCTTGGCTTCGCGGTTGATGCGGAAATCGTTCAACCGCTCCAACTGGTGCTGGCTGCCGTCACGCTGGGTCATGGTCAGCATGCCCATCGTCGGCCGGTAGCAGCCGGTCACGCAGTTGAACACCGTGGTCTTGCCGGCCCCGTTGGGGCCGATCAGTGCGGTGATATCGCCCCGACGCACGTCGAAGGACAGATCGTTGATCGCCACCAGCCCGCCGAAGCGCATCGTCAGGTGTTCGATCTTCAGGATGACGTCGTTCATGTTGTTTTGCCCGGACATCAGCCGTGCCCTTCCTTGGTGAAGCTGCCCGAAATGGCCTTGCGCTCATGCAGGAAGGCCGTGGGTTGACGCGAGCCGACAAAGCCACGCGGCTTCAGGACCATCACGATCACCATCGCCAGACCAAAGATCAGCATGCGGTAGAGTTCGGGCGTGAAATCGGGGCCGAAGATTGCCTTGAGGAAGGTCATTTCGCGCAACAGCTCGGTGCCGCCGATCATCACCAACGCGGCGATGGCGATGCCGAACAGCGAACCCATGCCACCCAGAACCACGATCGCCAGGATCACGGCGGATTCAAGGAACACAAAGGACTCGGGCGAGACAAAGCCCTGACGCGCGGCAAAGAACGCGCCGGCAAAGCCACCGAACATCGCGCCCAGCGAGAAGGCCGTCAGCTTGGTGGTGACGGTGTTTATGCCCAGCGACCGGCAGGCAATCTCGTCCTCGCGCAGGGCTTCCCAAGCCCGACCGATCGGCATGGCCCGCAACTTGATTGACACATAGGCCGTCAGGGCGCAGAGGGCCAGGATCACGTAGAACAGGAAGATCTTGTAGTAGGCCGAGGACATCGGCAGGTCGAAGGCCTTGGCGAAGTTGTTGGGCGCCGAGACGTCAAAGGACCAGATGCCAAAGACCGAGGCCTTGGCGATGCTGGAGATGCCGAAGGTGCCCTTGGTCACATCGACCCAGTTGAT
>ERZ1645187.2384-NODE-2384-length-16570-cov-51.359734_pt1 | contig 16570 bp, 14 predicted proteins | sample MGYA00575352_ERZ1645187 | MGnify/ENA primary metagenome ERZ1645187 (study PRJEB40837, sample SAMN11349314) | freshwater sediment metagenome | isolation source: river sediment | host: Sediment | place: India: Wazaribad , New Delhi | collected 2017-02-21 ... | reverse complement strand
TTCCGTGTCTTCCGTGGACCCAAGTTTTCGATTGGCAACTGTTTTGCACAAGGCTTTTAGATATGAATAACCAACCCCTCTGGACGCCTAGCCCTGCGCGGATCGAAGCGGCCAACATGACGCGCTTCATGCGCTGGCTCGAATCCCGCTACGACCTCACCCTGCCCGATTATGCCGCTCTGTACGCCTGGTCAGTGACTGAGCGTGAGCGGTTCTGGGTCGCCGTGTGGGATTTCTGCGCGGTGCGCGCGGCGACGCGCGGCGAGACCGTGCTCATCAACGGGGACCGGATGCCCGGCGCGCGCTGGTTCCCGGAGGCCCGGCTGAACTACGCTGAGAATCTGCTGCGCTACTGCCAGCCGGGCGATGCTGCCGACGCATTGGTATTCTGGGGTGAGGACCGGGTCAAGCGCCGGGTGAGTCGCGGCGAACTGCTGGCCGAGGTGTCTCGCTTCGCTCAGGCCCTGCGAGCACTGGGAGTCGGGACCGGCGACCGGGTAGTGGGTTATCTGCCCAATATGCCGGAAGCCGTCATCGCCATGCTGGCGACGGTCAGTCTGGGAGCGATCTGGTCGTCGGCCTCACCCGATTTTGGCGCGCAGGGCGTGGTGGACCGCTTCGGCCAGATCGAACCCAAGGTGCTGGTATGCGCCGATGGCTATCGCTATCACGGCAAGCAGATCGATTCGCGGCCCCGTATCGCCGAAATCGCCGCCGCGCTGCCGGGCATCGGCCAGATCGTGGTGGTGGATTACACCCGCAGTGATTACGATTTGGCGACCATCCCCGGCGCGGTGCGCTATGCCGACTGTATCGCCCCCTACGCCGCCGGCCCGCTCAGCTTTGCCCAGGTTCCGTTCGACCACCCACTGTTCATTCTCTATTCGTCGGGTACTACCGGCGTTCCCAAGTGCATCGTTCACGGCCATGGCGGGGTGCTGCTGCAACACCTGAAAGAGCTGGTGCTGCACACCGACGTTCATCCCGGCGACCGGTTCTTCTATTTCACGACGTGCGGCTGGATGATGTGGAACTGGCTGGTCTCCGGCCTGGCGGCGGGCGCGACCCTGCTGCTGTTCGACGGCTCGCCGTTCGCCAGCGACGGGCGGGTGCTGTTCGATTACGCCGAAGCCGAGGGAATGACCCATTTCGGCACATCGGCCAAGTACCTCGACGCCCTGGCCAAGACCGGCCTCAAACCGCGCGAACGCTACCGGCTCGACGCCCTGCGGGCGATGCTGTCCACTGGCAGCCCATTGGCGCCAGAGACCTTCGACTACGTCTACCGCGACATCAAGGCCGATCTTTGCCTGTCCTCGATTTCCGGAGGCACCGACATCGTCTCCTGCTTCGCGCTGGGCAATCCGATTTTGCCGGTCTGGCGGGGCGAGTTGCAGTGCCGGGGACTGGGCTTGGCGGTCGAGGTGTTCGATGATGACGGCCAGCCGATCCGCCAGCGCAAGGGCGAATTGGTATGCGTCAAGTCGTTTCCGCCCATGCCGGTCGGGTTCTGGAACGATGCCGATGGCGCCCGCTACCGCGCCGCCTACTTTGACACCTTCCCCAACGTGTGGCATCACGGCGATTTCTGCGAGCGGACCGCCCATGATGGCCTCATCATTTACGGCCGCTCGGACGCCGTGCTCAACCCCGGCGGGGTGCGGATCGGTACCGCCGAGATTTACCGCCAGGTAGAAAAGCTGCCCGAAGTGCTCGAATCCCTCGTCATCGGTCAGGACTGGAATCACGACGTGCGGGTGGTGCTGTTCGTGCGCCTGCGCGAGGGGCTGACGCTCGACGCTGCTCTCATCGCCCGAATCAAGCGCCAGATCCGCGATAACGCCACGCCGCGCCATGTGCCAGCCAAGGTAGTGCAAGTCGCGGATATTCCGCGCACCCGCAGCGGCAAAATCGTCGAGTTGGCGGTGCGCAACGTCGTCCATGGCCAACCGGTGAAAAATGTCGAGGCGCTGGCCAACGCCGAGGCGCTCAAGCTGTTCGCGGACCTGCCCGAACTGCGGGAGGCGTGAAATTCACGGTGCGCGAAAGCAACCCCACCCACCCCAACCATCGAGTCCAACATTCACAGGATTCCAAGGCATCGTCATGTCAGTAGTCAAATTTTTCAATGGTGAGCAAATCCCCCTGGAAATGCACAAGGTCCGCATCGTCCAGAAGCTGAACCTTCCTCCGGTAGAATACCGGCTTAAAGCGATCACCGAAGCGGGGAACAATACCTTCCTGCTGCAAAATCGGGACGTGTTCATGGACATGCTTACCGACAGCGGCGTCAACGCCATGAGCGATCAGCAGCAGGCGGCCATGATGATCGCGGACGACAGCTATGCGGGCAGCGCCACCTACACCCGGCTCGCCAGCAAGCTGAAGGAAATCTTCGGCTTTCCCTATTTTCTGCCCGCCCATCAGGGCCGCGCTTGCGAAAACATTCTCGCTCAGGTGCTGGTATCGCCAGGCTCCCTGGTGCCGATGAATTATCATTTCACCACCACCAAGGCCCACATCACCTTGCGCGGCGGCCTCATCGAGGAGATCGTCGCGGACGCCGGCCTTGAGGTCGTCAGCGCGCACCCCTTCAAAGGGAACATGGATATCGCCAGGCTCATTGATATCATCGAAAAGCACGGCCGGGAGAAAATCGCCTTCGTCCGCATGGAGGCGGGCACGAATCTGATCGGCGGCCAGCCGTTCTCGCTCCAAAATCTCACCGATATCCGGCGCGTATGCGACCAGCACGGCCTGCTTCTCATCCTCGACGCGAGCCTGCTGGCCGACAATCTGTACTTTATCAAGACGCGCGAGGCGAGCTGCAAGGACCTGAGCATTCGGGAAATCACGCTCAGAATGGCGGCGCTGTGCGACGTGATCTACTTTTCCGCCCGCAAGCTTGGTTGCGCCCGAGGCGGCGGTATATGTATCAAAACAGAGGAGATGTATCGCAGACTGCGTGGCCTGGTGCCGCTCTACGAAGGATTCCTGACCTATGGCGGCATGTCGGTTCGTGAGATGGAAGCCATGACGGTCGGACTGGAAGAGACCATGGACGAAGACATGATCAGCCAGGGGCCCCAGTTCATCCGCTACATGACGGACGAACTGGTCCGGCTCGGCGTCCCGGTCGTCACGCCCGCCGGCGGCCTTGGCTGCCACCTCAACGCCATGGAATTTCTCCGCCACGTACCGCAAAGCGAATATCCAGCCGGGGCGCTGGCGGCGGCGCTCTATATCGCCGGCGGCATCCGCGGCATGGAGCGCGGCACCCTCTCCGAACAGCGCGACTCCGAAGGCAACGAGGTGTTTTCCAACATGGAACTGTTGCGGCTGGCCCTGCCGCGCCGGGTATTTACGCTTTCCCAGGTCAAATACGCCATTGACCGCATCGCCTGGCTGTATGAGCACCGCGGGCTGATCGGCGGCCTCGCGTTTACCGAGGAACCCGAAATCCTGCGCTTCTTTTATGGCCGACTGAAGCCGGTCTCCGCTTGGCAAGACAAGCTGGCGGCCAGGTTCCGGCAGGATTTCGGCGACAGTCTGTAGGCGGCGCCAAAAGCCGTGGCTGCGGCCTTTTTAGCGGCCGTGTAAAACCAGCATGATTGCAGAAGCCGGCTTGTAGGCGATGGCCCGCAACATCGCCCGCAAGTAGGCTCCTACCGCCACTGCGCCGTTCCCTCCAGCCCTAATCCCTGCCACAGCGCCGCGCCCAGACGGGCTTCCGCGCCATCAAGCAAACGGTCCACCCAGCGGGTGTGCTTGGTGTAATCCACGATGGTTTTCTCGCCGATGACCTCCTCGGCGACGGAGCGGGTGCTGCCCAGCGCGTCTGCCAGCCCCAGCCCGACGCTTTGCTCGCCGGTCCACATCAGGCCGCTGAACACTTCGGGATTGTCCTTCAGCCGCTCGCCCCGGCCCTGTTTGACCGCCGCGATGAATTGTTGATGAATCGCGTCGAGCATCCCTTGCAAATGCTGAACTTCTGCCGGGTTCTCCGGTTTGAACGGATCGAGGAAATCCTTGTTGCTCCCCGCCGTGTAGGCCCGCCGCTCGACGCCCAGTTTGGCGATCGCGTCGGTAAAACCGAAGCTGTCCATTCGCACCCCGATGGAGCCGACGATGCTGGCCTTGTTGACATAAATCTGCTGCGCCGCCGCGGCGATGTAATAACCGCCGGAAGCACATACGTCACTGGCCACCGCGTAAACCGGAATTTTGGGATGTTGCTGGCGCAACTTCTGAAGTTCGTCGTAAATCTCGCCGGCCTGCACCGGGCTGCCACCGGGGCTGTTGATTTCCACCACCAAGCCGACCGTTTTTTCGTCCTTGAACGCCTTGCGCAGCGCTTCGATCACATTTTTGGCGCTGGCTTCGGAACTGCTGGAAATCAGGCCATCCACCCGCACCAGCGCCGTGTGCTTCTTGGCGGCGGCGGTCGCGCTGCCGAGATCGTCTGGCCAGGCCAGCGCCAGCAATCCCACCAGATAGGCGAAAAAAAGAAACTTGAAGAAAATTCCCCAGCGCCGCGCCCGCCGCTGTTCGGTCACCGCAGCGAACGCCAGTTTGGTCAGGGTATCACGCGCCCAGCGTTCATCACCGGGCAAGTTTGCATTCGGATTCGGGTCGCTCATCACTCTCTCTACTCAGGTTCCGCGTTGATTCATTGCCACCAGACGGTCCAGGACCGCTTTCAATTCGGGAGCCAGCGGGGCGCTGATCGCAATGTCTCGCCCGCCCAGCGGCAGGCTCAGGCTATGGGCGTGCAGGAACAACCGGCGCAAACCGAATTGTTCCGTCATCAGCCGATTGAAATCAGCATCGCCATACTTGTCATCGCCAGCCAGCGGATGGCCGACATGGGCGGCGTGGACGCGAATCTGATGGGTGCGACCCGTGTCAATGCGCGCTTCCAGCAGCGAGGCCGGCTTGTGCAGACTGACCGGCCAGAAATGCGTCCGGGCCGGCTTGCCGTCGTCCAGCACTTCCACCATCCGCTCCCCGCCGCGCAACACATTGCGGCGCAGGGGTTGATTGACTTCGCGCGGGCCGTGATTCCAGTAGCCGCGCACCAGCGCCAGGTAGCGCTTTTCCACTCGCCCGGCCCGCAGGGCGTCCTGAAGCGCGCGCAGCGCCGTCGGCGTCCTGGCCAGCGCCAGACAGCCGCTGGTCTCGCGGTCGAGCCGGTGCGCCAGCTCCAGAAACGGCTCATTGGGCCGCAGCGTGCGCAGCAGTTCAATCACCCCGTAATCCAGCCCGCTGCCCTTGTGGACCGCCAGCCCGGCGGGTTTGTCGAGCACCAGCAGCTCGCGATCCTCGTACAACACCGCCGCGCGCAACCGTTCCGCCAGGCCAGGCGACACGCGCAGCGGCCGCTCTTCCCGTTCACCCAGCCGCACCGGCGGAATCCGCAGCATGTCGCCGGCCTGCAGCCGGCGATCCGGCGAGACCCGCCCGCCGTTCAACCGCACCTCGCCGGTGCGCACGATGCGGTAAATCAGACTTTTAGGCGCGCCCTTCAGTTCGCGTCGCAGGAAATTGTCAAGGCGCTGGCCAGCGTCATCGGCAGTAATGGCCAGATGCCGCACGCCAGGGGAAGCAGAGGAAACGGTCATGAGTTTGAAGCGTAGCTATCGGACTGTTATAGTTGCGGCCGTTGTCGCCGAAGGGGCCGCAAACGGCCGGCGAAACTGGATTAATACACCATATCGGTTTTCGTACCCGCGCGCCAGTCAACCGGCGGGCGGGGTGATCTTAACGGGTTTGTCCGCCGCTCGACCCTACCTTACCTGAGCGGCTCTTGACCGCGCTCCCAGCCGACTGGTCACGCTTTCCGCGGCGTATTTTGGGTTCTCGCCCGACGTTTTGGATTTCCATCCTCCGGGTCATTCCCCACTCCAGCGCCGCCTCGGCGACAACCACCGCGTCACCGCCGGTGATGGTCGAGCGCAGGGAATTTCATCATGAAACGCATGCTGATCAACGCGACTCAGCAGGAAGAGTTGCGCGTGGCCCTCGTAGACGGCCAGAAACTCTACGACCTCGATATCGAAACGCCCTCGCGGGAACAGAAGAAATCCAACGTCTACAAGGGTCGCGTCACCCGCATCGAGCCGGGGCTGGAAGCGGCGTTCGTGGACTACGGCGGCGACCGGCACGGCTTCCTGCCGTTCAAGGAAATCAACCGCAGCTACTTTGATTCCCACGCCGCCGAGGGTGGCCGCCCCAGCATCCGCGAGGCGATCCGCGAAGGCCAGGAAATCATGGTGCAGGTGGAAAAGGAAGAGCGCGGCAACAAGGGCGCGGCGCTGACCACCTTCATCAGCCTGGCTGGGCGCTATCTGGTGCTGATGCCCAACAACCCGCGCGCCGGCGGCGTGTCGCGACGGATCGAGGGCGAGGACCGGCAGGAAATCCGCGAGGTGATGAGCAGCCTCGACATCCCCGACGGCATGGGCCTGATCGTGCGTACCGCCGGGGTCGGCCGCTCGCAGGAGGAATTGCAGTGGGACATGGATTATCTGCTGCACCTGTGGAAGGCCATCGAAACTGCTCTGCCCCAAAAGAAAGCGCCGTTCCTGATCTATCAGGAAAGCAACATCATCATCCGCGCCCTGCGCGACTATTTGCGCGCCGACATCGGCGAGATTCTGGTGGACCATCCCGCCGTCCATCGCCAGGCGCAGGATTTCATGCAGCAGGTGATGCCGCAGAACCTGAACAAGCTCAAACTGTATCAGGACAGTATCCCGCTGTTCACCCGCTTCCAGATCGAATCCCAGATCGAGACCGCTTATCAGCGCGAAGTCAGCCTGCCCTCCGGCGGCGGGATTGTGATTGACTACACCGAGGCGCTGGTCTCCATTGACATCAACTCGGCCCGCGCCACCCGGGGCAGCGACATCGAGGAAACCGCCCTCACCACCAATCTGGAAGCCGCTGAGGAAATTGCCCGGCAAATGCGGTTGCGCGACCTGGGCGGGCTGATCGTCATTGACTTCATTGATATGAATCTGGCCCGCAACCAGCGTGAGGTGGAAACCCGGTTGCGCGAGGCGCTGAAGATGGATCGCGCCCGGGTGCAGGTCGGGCGCATCTCCCGCTTTGGTCTGCTGGAAATGTCGCGGCAGCGGCTGAGTCCATCGCTGGACGAAGCCAGCCACATGATCTGCCCGCGCTGCAACGGGCAGGGCACCATCCGCAATATTGATTCTCTGGCGCTGAGCGTGCTGCGGCTGATCCAGGAAGAGGCGATGAAGGATCGGACCGGGCGGGTCGTGGTCCAGTTGCCGGTCAAGGTCGCCACGTTCCTGCTCAACGAGAAACGCGAGGCGATTCGCGCCATCGAGCAGCGCCATCGCGTCGGGGTCATGCTGATTCCGAATGAATCGCTGGAAACGCCGCACTTCAAGCTGAACCGCTTGCGGATGGATGAACTGTCGGAGGACCAACTTCGGTCCTACGCCTTGGCCGAAGACTACGAAGAACCGATTGAGGCCAAAGCCAGCCCGGCGGTGCGCGGTACCGACGAGGAGCCGATGGTCAAAGGCGTCGCGCCAGCCACACCAGCCCCGACCCCGCCCACGCCGCCGCTCAAACCTGAAGCCAATCCCGGCTTTTTCGGCTGGTTGTGGAGCAGTCTGTTTGGCCAGGCCCCGCAGCAACCCCGCGATGAGCGGGCCGCACGAACTGGGCCACGCCTAGCCAAACCGGATCGGCACCGCCGCGACCGGACTGGCCGGCGGCCTGAAGCCGAATCCGTGGTGGAAGCGCCAGTCGCCAAGCCTGTAATTACGCCAGCCGCTCCCGAATCAGTCGCCATTGTCGCGCCGCCAGTCGAAGCGTTGCCTTCTGACCCGGCGCCCGCGCCCAAACCGGTGGTGGTTCCAACGGAGGATACCGAGGAATCGGTCGCTGCGGCGGAAGCCGAGGAGGAGGGCAGTGGATCGCGTGGGCGGCGCGGCCGGCGGGGCGGTCGGCGGCGGCGGCGCGGCGAAGCGCCGGTTTCACCCGAGGCCAGCCCGGTCAGTGGGGAGTCCGGCGAGGAGAGCGAGGAAGGCGCTGACTCCGGTGAGCAGGGTCGGGAATCCACGGAAGCTGGAGATCTGGTTACGGCAACACCGCCGACCCCTGCCACAGGGTCATCCGTCACAGCGCCGGCCATGCCGCAGCGGCGGATTCGCAGTGGGCGTCCACGCTTGCCCCGCGAAGTAATCGCCGCCGCCAAGGTTGCTGCCGCCGTCGCGGCGTTGCCGCTGGAGGAAGAGTCGCCCCTTCCGCCGCCGCCGCCGTCGCTGGAATATCCGGTCGCCGAGGAAGACGCCGCACTGGCGGCTCGCCCCACGGCTACGACGCCCGATCTGGCTTCCGAACCGATAAGCGAAGCGCCAGCGACTGAGACCCGCGAATCCGTTGTGGCATCAGTGACGGTCGCTGAACCCGGCGAACCCGCCACCGTGGAACCGATCTTCCCGGAAGCTGAAACATCGGTCTGCGAACCGCCATCTTCTGAAGCCAGCACACCGGTTGAAGAACCAGCGCCTGCGGAAATACCCGCTGCGCCGCTCCAGGCCGAAACGGCTCCGGCTGAAATACCCGTCCTCGCGGCGCCAGAAAGCGCGACTGCTGATGCGCCGGCAGCAGAGGAGCCCGTTGAGGTTCCGGTTACGCCTGAGATTGAGGTGGCAACCACCGAGGTTGAAGCGGTAACCCCTCCGGCGGTTCCCGCTGAAGCAGTTACCGATGCTCCGCCCTTGGCGGAATCCACCGAGCCGGTGGCCGAAGCCATCGAGCCAGCCGCGCCAACGCCGACGCCAGCGCCGGAACCTGCCGCTGAGGATAAACCGGCGGTTTGAGGGTCCGCAAAAACCAAGGGGCTGGAATTCCAGCCCCTTTGCTTTCCGCGGCCACCTTCAAATCCGGTAACGCTCCCGAATCTGAATCAGCAAACCCTGCGCCGCTTCTTCAACCAGATCCATCACCCGCTCGAAGCCGCCCGACCCGCCGTAATAAGGATCGGGCACTTCCCGTTCGGGTAAATCCGGGGCGAAATCGAGGAACAGGTGCACGCGGCGTTGCAGTTCCGGGTCCGGGCACAAAACCCGCAGATGCTCGAAATTGTCCCGGTCCATAGCCAGCACGTAATCGAACTCGATCAAATCCGTTTTTGTAACCTGGCGGGCACGCAAGCGGCCCAAATCCACCCCCCGGCGCTGGGCCGTCGCCTGGCTGCGCGTATCGGGCGGCGCACCGATGTGGTAGGAATGGGTGCCCGCCGAATCCACGTAGACCCGTTCAGCCAGACCGACGTCCTCCAGCATTCGCCGGAATACGCCTTCGGCCATGGGGGAACGGCAGATATTGCCCATGCAGACAAACAGAACCTTGACCATCGCCTTCGCCTTTGCTTCATCCTGACAACGCGCGGTTGCGAAAACCGCGCGCATCGCTTGTAGAATCTTGGAACCCATCCATCACCCCGGACGACCGCTCATGTTGCCACTGGATCCCGCCAAGCTGAAAACCCTGCTGGGCCGTTCTCTGAACTATCAGGGCCTGCCCTGTCAGGTCATCGAAATCCTGATCGAGGAGGAACCGCCCGCCCTGGTGCTGCGCGCCAGCGACTCCAGCAAGGTCATTCAGCCCAATCAGTACGGCGATGCCGTTGGCTGGGCGCCGCAAACCTTCACGGTCGCCGTGCTCAATGCCCGCCGCGACCGTTTTAATCCCGACCTGCCGGAACTGGCCGGGTTCGATCTATTGGCCTGAGCGGTCCCATGCCGCCTCGGCGCGCGCCAGATCGGCTTCGGTATCCACGCCGGGCGGCGGTATTTCATCCGCTTTGGCAACATGAATGCGGATGCCGTGCCAGAGCGCGCGCAACTGTTCCAGCGACTCGGCCTGCTCGGCGGGCGCGGGCGTCAAATGCGGATAGCGGCGCAACACCGCCGCCCGATAGGCGTACAGGCCGATATGACGGAACCAGGCGATCTCGGTCGGCAGTTCGGCCAGCGCCGCCCCACTCTCCCGGAACGCTTCCCGATGCCAGGGAATCGGCGCACGGCTGAAATACAGCGCATAGCCCTGGGCGTCGCGCACCACCTTGACGGCGTTCGGATCGAAAAGCTCCGCCGGGTCGTGGATGCGGGTGCAGGCAGTAGCGATGCCGGCGTCGGGATGCGTCGCCAGACTCAACGCCACTTGCCGCACCAGCGCCGGCGGCATCCCCGGCTCATCGCCCTGCACGTTGACCACAATGGCGTCATCCGGCCAGCCGAGCCGGGTCGCCACCTCGGCCAGCCGGTCAGTGCCGGTGGGATGCGCGGACGAAGTCATGCACACCGTCGCGCCAAAGCGCTCAGCGACCTCACAAATGCGCGCGTCGTCGGTGGCGATCACCACCTCCAGCGCGCCGCTGGCCAGCGCGCGCCGGTAAACGTGTTCGATCAGCGGCCGACCGGCCAACAGCCGCAACGGCTTGCCCGGCAACCGGGTCGAGGCGTAGCGGGCCGGAATCGCCACCCGAAATTGCAGTTCGGCCTCACGCACTCGAACCGACCTCGTCATCGCTCAACCGGCGCGCTTCGGCTTCCAGCATCACCGGAATGCCGTCGCGGATCGGATAAGCCAGCCGGCTTTCCTGGCAAATCAGCTCCTGCCGCGCCTTGTCGTAAATCAGCGGAGCCTTGCTGACCGGGCACACCAGCATATCCAGCAATTTCTTGTCCATCGTCCTTCACCTCGTTCACGATAGGCGGCGCCGGCGGGAGGCGCCGGGACCGCTGACTGGCGCGCGAATGGTCGCGCCGGATGCCCTTGGCCATCGCCACCGACGCCAGCCGTTTAAGCAGGTCTTCCTCGAAGGCCAGCTCCAGCCGCGCGCTGACCGGCACACACCAGCAGCCTTCGGGCGCAAAAGTTTGGCATTTTACCGCATCCTTCTCGGTCATCAGCACCGGCAAGTCCTGGGGGAACTGCAGATCCTCGGGGCGGAAGGCGTGATGGTCGGGGAAGGGATGCTCCAGAATGCGCAGCCGGGCGTGGCGCAGTTGGTCGAAAAAGCGCCCCGGATCGCCGATGCCGGCCACGGCATGCACCGTGCTCTGGCTGAAACCCGCCAGCGAGACGCTGATGCCGGGATCGGTCAAATTCACCGCCCGGTCGCCGCGCAGGCACATGAGGTATTCGCCGCCGCGCGCTGCGCCGTTGCCGACCACGAAATCCACCGCGCGCAGCCGGGAGGGCGGTTCCCGCAGCGGGCCAGCGGGCAGGCAGGCGCCATTGCCCAGCCGGCGAAACCCATCCACCACCGCGATTTCCAGATCGCGGCGCAGGCGGTAATGCTGCAAGCCGTCATCGCTCAGGATCACGTTGCAGCCATAGGTATCGAGCAAGGTCCGCGCCGCCGCGACCCGATCCGGGCCTACCACGATGGGACACCGGCAGCGCCGCGCCAACAGCACCGGTTCGTCGCCAACCTGCTGTGGATCGCTGTTGGCTCTGACGTGTTGCGGCCATTGCGCCGACTGGCCGCCATACCCGCGACTGATTATTCCCGGCTGATAGCCGGCGTCCCGCAGCAAATCCACCAGGCGAGCCACCAGCGGCGTTTTGCCCGCGCCGCCGACGGTGATGTTGCCGACCACGATCAGCGGCACCGGGAGGGCTTCGCTGCGCCGCAGGCCATGCAGGTACAACAGCCGCCGCACCCGCGCCGCCAGCCCGAACAACAGGCTCAGCGGCCACAGCAGCACCGCGACCCCGTTCAGCGAATAACCGTAACGATCCAGAAAAGTCATGGCTCAGGGGTCCGGTGAGGGTGAAGCGTCGCGGACAGGCGCCGGCGCATTCACGGTAGCAATCGCCAGTTGCTTGAGGCCAAGTTGGCCGGCGACATCCAGCACGGTCACCACCGCCTGATGGGGCGTCTGGCCGTCGGCGCGGACGATCAGCGGCAATTCCCGGCCCTGGGCGGCCGCTTGCAACGGCGCTTTCAGCGCAGCGGCGTCACGCCCTTCCAGCCATTGCCCATTGACGGCGTAGCGACCGCTGGCGTCAATGTCTACTTCCAGTTGCGCGAGATTGCTTGGCAGCGGCTGGCCCGACGATTCGGGCAAGCGAATTTCCAGTTTCGACTCGTGCCGCAGGCTGGTAGCGATCATGAAAAAGATCAGCAGCACCAGCACCACGTCAATCATCGGCACCAGGTTGAGTTCCGGTTCCTCACGGCGATGGGGGCGGAGGTTCATGAGGAGGGTTCCTTTTCGCTGGTTTCGGCATCCAGCAGATCCACCAGTTGCAGGGTTTCCTGCTCCATGCGCACCACCAATGCGTCCACCCGGCCATTGAAATACCGGTAGAACAGCAGGCTGGGAATGGCGACGGTCAGGCCGGCGGCGGTAGTCACCAGCGCCTCGGCGATGCCGACCGACAGCAGGCTGAAATTGCTGTTGCCCTGAGTCGAAACGATCTGAAAAATCTTGATCATGCCCGCCACCGTGCCGAGCAGGCCCAGCAGTGGACTGATGGCGGCGATAGTGCCGAGGGTATTGAGGAAGCGTTCCAGTTCGTGCGCCACGTGGCGGCCGGCATCCTCGACTCGCTCGCGCAGAATCTCCCGGCTGCGGCCCCGGCTGGCCAGCCCCGCCGCGACGATGCGGCCCAGCGGCGAATGCAGCGGCAACGCTTCCACCTCCCGCGCCTCGACCGCGCCACGTTCCAACCAGCGGTCCAGCGTCGCCAGCAGTTGGGCGGGCAACACCCGCGCCCGCCGCAGCGCCAGCAGGCGCTCGATGATGATGGTCGCCGCCGCCAGCGAGCAGGCCAGAATTGGCGCCATCAGCCAGCCGCCGGCCTTGATCAGTTCAAGCACACTGTTGTCTCCGCCATGATTCTCGCTACTACCGTATTTCAGTCATTGACAAGGTGTCATGATACTGGATTTATACTCCAAAGGCCGCAGCCGCATACCACCGGTCTACCTCGCGCCGCTATCTGTCCTAAGGCGTCGCCATTCAATTAAAAGACAACTATCTGATTTATTAAAATTATTCTTACCGGTTAAGAAAGAGCAATCGCCATGGCTCCGCTTGACGCCATCACCCAGTTCATCGCCACCTGGCGCGCGAGCACCTTGAAGGAGCGCAGCGCCGCGCAATCGCATTTCAACCAGCTTTGCGCGCTGCTGGGGGTCACTCCGCCTGCCATCGCCGATCCGCACGGCGAGTGGTTCACCTTCGAGAAAGGGGCGAGAAAGACGGGCGGCGGCGAGGGCTGGGCCGATGTGTGGCGGCGGCACTGTTTCGCCTGGGAGTACAAGGGCAAACACAAGGACCTGGGCGCGGCGCTGCGGCAATTGCAGCAGTACGCGCTGGCGCTGGACAATCCGCCGCTGCTGATCGTCTCCGATTTCGAGACGATTGAAATCCATACGCATTTTACCAATACCGTCCACACCGTCCGCCGGCTGATGCTGGACGACCTGGCTGATCCTGCCCACCGGCAGGTCTTACAGTGGGCGTTCACCGACCCGGAGCGGTTGAAACCAGGCCGCACGACCGAGGCAGTGACGGCGGAGGCGGCGGAATTGTTCGCAGGACTGGCGCAACGGTTGCGCCAGCGCGGCCATGAGCCGCCACGAGTGGCACATTTCATGACCCGGCTGCTGTTCTGCCTGTTCGCTGAGGACATCGGCCTGCTGCCGGGCCGGTTGTTCAGCGAATTGCTGGAGGCGGTCAAGGCCCGGCCCGCCGCATTCGTGGACCGCGCCCGCGAACTGTTCGCGGCGATGCAGGGCGGCGGCTGGTTTGGCTTGACCGAGATTCCCTGGTTCAACGGCGGGCTGTTCGACGATGCCGACTGCCTGCCACTGGAGTCGGAGGACCTGGAACTGGCGTGGCGGGCGGCGCAACTGGACTGGTCCGCCATCGAGCCGGCGATCTTCGGGACGCTGTTCGAGCGGGGTTTGGACCCGGACAAGCGCAGCCAGTTGGGCGCGCATTACACCGATGCCGAGTCCATCCGCCGCCTGATCGAACCGGTGATCCGCGACCCGCTGCTGGCTGAATGGGCGACGGTGAAAGCGGAGATTGCCGCCCGGTTGGGCAAGGCAACGCCCAAAGCCCGCCAGCAGGCCGCTGATCGGCTGCATGGGTTTCTGGAACGGCTACGGATCTTCCGGGTGCTGGACCCGGCCTGTGGCTCGGGCAACTTTCTGTACCTGGCGTTGCGGACGTTGAAGGACATTGAGCATCAGGTCATGCTGGAAGCCGAGGCGCTGGGCCTGCAACGGGGTTTTCCAGCGGTCGGGCCGGAAACCGTGCTCGGCCTCGAGCTCAATCCCTACGCCGCCGAACTGGCGCGGCTCACGGTCTGGATCGGCGAGATTCAATGGATGCTCGGCCACGGCTACAGCCTGAGCGACCGGCCGATCCTGAAGCCGCTCCAGCACATTGAATGCCGGGACGCGCTGCTGGTGACTGATGAATTCCCCCCCTGCCAAGGGGGGGTGGCCCGAAGGGACGGGGGGGTGGATACGCCGGACGAATCAAACCACCCCGGCGCTACGCGCCACCCCTCCTTGTCCAAGGAGGGGAATTCGGCACGTGAAGCCCCCTGGCCTGCTGCTGACGCCATCGTCGGTAATCCGCCGTTTCTGGGGGACAAAAAGCAGTTGGCGGAATTGGGCGAGGATTACGTGGCGACGCTGCGCCGAGTCTACGCGGGCCGCGTGCCGGGCGGCGCGGATCTGGTGTGCTACTGGTTTGAGAAGGCGCGGGCGCAGATTGAGGCCGGACAGACGCAGCGCGCCGGGCTGGTGGCGACCAACTCGATTCGCCAAAAGCGCAACCGTCCGGTGCTGGAGCGGATTCTTTCTACTCCCTCCCCCTTGATGGGGGAGGGCTGGGGTGGGGGTGAAAAACTCACAATCTTCAACGCCTGGTCGGACGAGCCGTGGATCAACGACGGTGCGGCGGTGCGAGTGGCGCTGGTGTGCTTTGGGAAGAATAGCCAACACCCCTTCATGCTGGATGGCCAGCCGGTCAGCGCTATCTACGCCGATTTGACCGGCGTCAGCAGCACCGCTGCTCCCCTGGATTTGACCCAAGCCCGGCCATTGCCGGAAAACGCCGGTTGTTCATTCTTCGGCTTGTGTCTGGCGGGCGCGTTCGCGGTGGACAGCACCACGGCGCGACAGTGGTTGCGCCAGCCAAACCCGCATGGCCGCCCTAACAGCGATGTGCTGCGCCCCATCTGGAATGGCATGGATGTTACCCAAGGCTGGAAAGGCCGTTGGGTCATTGATTTCGGAACCGAGTTGAGCGAGGCCGAGGCGGCGCTCTACGAAGCGCCCTTTACTCAGGTGCTGGACAAGGTGAAATCGGTGCGGATGGCGAATAATCGCAAATCGCGGGTGGTTTACTGGTGGCGGCATGGGGAAACTCGCCCTGGTCTGCGTCGGAAACTGGCCGGGCTGGCGCGCTATATCGCCACGTCGGAAACGGCCAAGCACCGCGTTTTCATCTGGCTACCGATCAGCGTTGCGCCCGAGCACAGTCTGATCGTGCTTCCCCGTGATGATGACGTAGCCTTTGGCGTGCTGTCGTCGCGGTTTCACACCGTTTGGGCGCTGGCCAAGGGCGGCAGTCTGGGCGAAACTCCCCGCTATAACGCCACAGTCACTTTCGAGACCTTCCCCTTCCCGGCTGGCCTGACCCCGAACCTTCCGGTCAGCGCCTACGCTGATGATCCGCGCGCCCAGGCGATTGCCGCCGCCGCTCGCCGGCTCCACGAGTTGCGCGAGAACTGGCTGAATCCGCCGGAATGGGTCGAGCGGGTCCCGGAAGTCGCGCCCGGCTATCCCGACCGCCTGATTCCCAAACCGGAACACGCCGCTGAACTCAAAAAGCGCACGCTGACCAATCTCTACAATCAGCGCCCGGCCTGGCTGGTCAACGCCCACCGCACGCTGGATGAAGCGGTCGCCGCCGCTTACGGCTGGCCAGTGGACCTGAGCGACGAGGACGTGTTGCGCCGGCTGCTGGCGCTGAACCTGGAACGGGCCGATGCGGTAATCTGAAGGAGGATCGCTATGACTCGCCGCGATAAGCTCTTGGACGCAGCATGGAACCACCCAACTGGTTTGCGCTTTGCTGACTTTGCAACCCTGTTGGCCCGGTGTGGCTGGGTGCTGGATCGGCAGGGCGGCAGTCATCGGGTTTGGTATTCGCCGCAAGGCGCTCGTCTGCCCGTGCAAGAGGGGCAGGCCGGCAAAGCGAAGCCGTATCAAGTTCGCCAGTTCCTGACCATTTACCAGAGGGAAAATCCATGAACGACTTTGATGGGTTCGACATTCGCCTGTTGATTGACGAAGACGGAGACTGGATTGCCCACTTTATTGAACTGCCCCAGATCAGCGCCGGCGGAGCAACGCCGGAACAGGCGATTGTAGAATTACGGGTGGCATGGGGTCTGGTGAAGGACAGCTACCGGGTGCATGGGGATCGGATTCCAATCCCGACGCTAAAACGGGCGGCTTGATTGATCGAACCCAGCATGGCGCGGC
>ERZ1645187.2382-NODE-2382-length-16577-cov-6.687871_pt1 | contig 16577 bp, 14 predicted proteins | sample MGYA00575352_ERZ1645187 | MGnify/ENA primary metagenome ERZ1645187 (study PRJEB40837, sample SAMN11349314) | freshwater sediment metagenome | isolation source: river sediment | host: Sediment | place: India: Wazaribad , New Delhi | collected 2017-02-21 ... | reverse complement strand
CCGGCGAGATGCTCGACTGGGAAGCCCCCACCGGCGGCTACCTGCTGACCGCCTGTTTCGCCAGCGGCCGCGCCGCGGCTCGGGGATTGGCCTGCTGGCTGCAGCAACAGGCGGATTGATCGGCAAGCGCCAAAACGGCAATATGGAACGAAAGTGCCATATTGCCGTTTCTACCGGAGCCTTCCCGATGAGCCTGACGATTCGACGCGCCACACCCGCCGATGCCGACGCCTGCGTGCCGCTGATCTACAGCTCCGGACCGGCAGCGTTCGAGCGCGTCTTCGCCAGTGGCCAGCTGACCGCCCAGGATTTTCTGCGCCCGGCCTTCTGCTCCGGTCTCGGCCAGTTCGGCTGCCGGCAACACTGGCTGATCGAGGAGAACGGCCAGATCCTGGCCACCGGCACCGCCTACAGCGGTCGCGACACCCTGGCCTACGGCCTGCGCTCGGCCCGGCAGATCATCACCCGCTACGGCCTCGGCGCGGCACTGGGAGTACTGGGCCGAGGCCTGGCGATGGAGCGTCTGATACCACCGCCACCCCGTAATACCTGGTATCTGGCGCATCTGGGCGTGGCCGCGCAGGCCCGCGGGCAGGGCCTTGGCCAGCAACTGATCGACCACCTGGAACAACAGGGACGCGTAGCAGGGTTTGAGCGGGTGGCGCTGGATGTGGCGGTCAGCAACCCGCGCGCCCAGGCCCTGTATGAACGCCTGGGCTACCGACTGGAGAAGGAGCGAAGATCGACCATCACCGGGGTCGCCGATCACCGCTACCTGACCAAGGCGCTCTGAATCAGACTCAGAGGGTGAGCTAGCTGGCTGTTGCACAACGCAGGTAGTGCTCAAGCGCCACCAGCGAGTCAGGGCACACCGGCCGCTCGCCAGCCCAGCTCAGCGCCTGCGTCGGCGCCAGGAAGCAGGCCTCCAACACTTCTTCGGGCTGAAGACGCAGCGGACCGTCCCACACGGCGGAAAACACCGAACACCACAGGCGGTTGTCCGGCTGATCGAAGAAAAAGCGGCCATGCTCGCGCAACGGCACGCCTGCCACGCCCAACTCCTCCTCCAGCTCGCGGGCAGCCGACAGGGCATAGTCCTCGTCGGCCTGAACCATGCCGCCGGCCGCCACGTCCCAGTAGCCCGGATAGATCGCCTTGCTCAGCGCCCGCCGGTGTACGCACAGCTCCCCGGCCGTATTGAATAGCAGAATGAAAGTGCCCCGTCCGATCAACCCGCGTTGGCGCAGCTCGGCACGCGGCAAGGCACCGAGCAGGCAATCCTGCTCGTCGACCCAGGCAATCAGCTCGGCATCCGAGGCGGCGCGGTGCGCTGCCTCGGCCGACGACCAGTCGCCCATCAGCCCTGGCTCAGCAGGGTGCGCAGGTCGAGAATCGCCGCGTTGGCGCGGGAGATGTAGTTGGCCATCACCAGCGAGTGGTTGGCCAGTACGCCAAAGCCGTCGCCATTGAGGATCATCGGGCTCCACATCGGCTCCTGGGTCGCCTCCAGCTCACGAATGATCTGGCGCAGGCTGACGGTGGCGTTCTTCTTCGCCAGTACGTCGCCGAAGTCGACTTCCACGGCGCGCAGCAGGTGCGACAGTGCCCAGGCCTGGCCACGGGCCTCGTAGAACACGTTGTCGATCTGCAGCCAGGGCGTCTCGATCATCTCCTCGCGTACCTGGCCAGTACTGGCCTGGGTGGCCAGCTGATCGTCCGACAGGTCAGTATTCAGGCGCACGCGACCGACACTGGCCGACAGGCGCTGGGACAGCGAACCGAGACGGGTGGCGACATCGCCCAGCCAGTTGTTGAGGTTGTCGGCGCGGGCATAGAACTGCGCATTGCCCTGGGTCGGATCAACCAGCTGGGCCAGGTAGCGGTCCAGCGAGACGATGCCCAGGCGGTACTCGGCCTCGGAGGCCGGCAATGCCCAGCTCTTGTTGTCGAAATGGAAGCGCGGCTCGGCCTTGCCCAGGTTCGGATCTTCGGTGGACTGCGACTGCGAGCGGGCGAAGTCTTTGCGCAGGGCACGGGACATGTCGCGCACCTGCACCAGCACGCCGTATTCCCAGCTCGGCATGTTGTCCAGCCAGATGCCCGGCGGGGCCAGGTCGTTGGACAGGTAGCCACCCGGCTTGTCCAGCAGGGTGCTGGCCACGGTCTTCAGGGTTTCCACCGTGGTATAGCCGCGCACCAGCTCGCGCTGGGCCTTTTCCGCCGCGACCTGGGCATTCTGCTGCACCGGGAACAGCTCCGGCTCCTGGCTCCAGTACCAGCCGACGACCAGAGCCGCCAGCAGGTAAATGGCCAGCAGGGTACCGAGTGCCCGGCTGACCCACAGGCCGCCCAGGTAGCTCTGCACGTCCTCGACCGAATCATCCACCCGTCCGCGAACCTCTTCGCTGCGTTTCTTCCAGTCCAGCATGAGCAATTCCTTCAATCACTTGCATGAAAAGAGTGGGTCGCTTGTGGCGACGTTCTCCCACTATAAGGGATGCACGGCGCTGGCGGCAGCGTTGGCGGACAAACTTAGGGCCGGCGCTGATCTTGGATGAAAGGCGGGATGGAAGGACCGCCGCCAATGACGGGCGGTAGTTTATTGGCGTCAAACAAGTGCTAGCATGCTGCCATCATTGCCATTCGAGCGCCTGTATGCGCCCCATGTCCGAACAAGACGATCCGTCCCGCGACCGCCTCAAGCATCACTTCGCCCAGCGAGTGACCAATCAGGCGCGTCAGGTGCTGGAAGTCTGGCAGCGCCTGCAGCGCAGCGAATGGAATGCCGCCACCCTGGCCGAGCTGGATGATGCCAGCCTGCGCCTGCTGCGCTATGCCGAGCGCTTCGAGCAGGTGGGTCACAGCCAGCTGGCGCATGCCATCCAGCAATGCGTGGAGGGTATACGCGCCAACCGCGGCCGCCTGTCCAGTGATCTGATCAGCGAACTCAGCCAACTCATGCAGCGCCTGTCGCGCACCGGCCTGCGCCATGGCGACCAGCTCGAGCAGATTGCCCTGCCGGCCCTGCGCAAACCGGTGTACCTGGCCCTGCAGGACCTGGAGCGCTGCGAGCGACTGGTTCAGCAACTGCATTCCTTCGGCCTCAATGCCATCGGCTGCTCGACCCGCGCCGCCCTGCTGGCAGCCTGCGAAGAACGCCGCCCGGCCGCCCTGCTCATCGATATCGATTTCAGCGGTACCCAGCAGGGACTGGCCATCGTTCAGGAACTGCAGCAGGACCAGGAAAATCGTCTGCCTGTGCTGTTCTGCAGCGATGTCGAAGCCGATACGCCGACACGCCTGGCCGCCATCCGCGTGGGTGGTGAAGACTTTTTCTGCGGCAGCGTCGACGCCTCCAGCCTGCTCGAACGCATCGAACAGCTGACTCACAGCACCCAGGACGACCCTTTCCGGGTACTGGTGGTGGATGACTCCCGCGCCCAGTCGACCCATGCCGAGATGGTTCTCAACAGCGCCGGCATCATCACCCGCACGCTGAACAACCCGATCGAGACCCTCGACGCGCTGGCCGAATTCCAGCCGGACCTGATCATCCTCGACATGTACATGCCCGACTGCCAGGGCCCCGAGCTGGCCAAGGTGATTCGCCAGCATGAGCGCCATGTCAGCGTGCCGATCATCTTCCTTTCGGCAGAGGAAGACCTGGACAAGCAGCTCGATGCCATGAGCGAAGGCGGCGACGACTTCCTCACCAAACCCATCAAGCCGCGCCACCTGATCGCCACCGTGCGCACCCGCGCCGCCCGCGCACGCAGCCTCAAGGCGCGCATGGTGCGCGACAGCCTGACCGGCCTGTACAACCACACCCATACCCTGCAACTGCTGGAAGATGCCTGCCGGCGCGGCCAGCGCAGCGGCACACCCGTCAGTTTCGCCATGCTCGACATCGACCATTTCAAGAAGGTCAACGACACCCACGGCCACCCCATGGGCGACCGCGTGATCAAGAGCCTCGCGCTGTTCCTCAAGCAGCGTCTGCGCAAGACCGACCACATCGGCCGCTACGGTGGTGAAGAATTTGCCGTGGTGCTGCCCGATACCGATCAGCACACCGCCTGGCGCCTGCTCGACGAGATCCGCCAGCGTTTCGCCGAAATCCACTTCCCCACCGGCCAGCAGGACCTGCACTGCACCTTCAGCAGCGGCATCGCCGAGCTGGAAAGCGGCCTCGATTCCCGGGCACTGTCCAAGCGTGCCGACGAAGCGCTGTACGTCAGCAAGCACGGCGGGCGTAACCGCGTGTCGATCTTCCAGGGCGAACCGACCCTGTCATAAAAGCGCAACCGTACCGCCATAAATTACGTGAAGAAATTCACAACCGCGGTACCACGCCATGCGCCTCAAAACCCTGACCAACCTCACCACGGTTTTGCTGATTACGGCCTGCGCGGCCCTTGGCGCCACCCTCTGGTGGTCGCAACAGGCGCTGCAGCAGCCCTATCAGCTGATGAGTCGCTACCTCAACCTGTCGCAGCGTTTCCAGCAGGAAGTTGCCGACAACATTCAGGCCTACCTGCGCAGCGGCGACGCGCTGCGCCACCAGGCCGCCACCCGCGCCATCGAGCAACTGGGCAGCGACCTGGATGCCCTGCCAGCCGACCTGCAGGGCGGCGTTCGCAGCCAGCTTGAGCAATTGCAGCAGTTCAGCGCCAATGAACTGCTGGCGGCCGGCAAGCTCTCCGGCAATGCTCAGGGCCTGCTGCTGCAGGCCGAACGGGAGATGGCCGGCAGCCTCAGCCAGTTGGGCCGCTATGTCACCAGCAGCACCAGCGCAGAAGCCGCGCGCTACGCCGAACCACTGCAACGAGGCGGCCTGCTGCTACTGCAACTGGCCCACCAGCGCGAACTCTATGTCGAGCAGGGCCAGGACCCGCAATTGGCCGAGGTGCAACGCTCACTCAAGCTGCTCGAACAGCTGAGCCGCGACCTCGAAGCGCTGCCATTGCTCGGCGTGCTGGAAGAGTCCGGTGGTAACAACTTCGCCGCCATGCTCGGCCTGGCCGACGAGCAGGAACAGACCGCCAGCGATCAGGGCATCAGCCTCAAACACGAGCTGGCTGCTCTGATTCAACGTTATCCCGGCGAACTCGAACGGACCCGCCAGCTGATTACGGCGCGCCATGATCTGGGCGACGCCAGCCGTCAGCAGGTCGACAGCCTGCAGCAGGCCCTGGCGGCGCTGGAGCCCGCCGTACGTGACGAACACCAGCGCATTCAGGGTGAAGTCCGCCTGCTGCAAGGCTGCGTGATCGTCCTGCTGCTGCTCATCGCCATCAGCATCGACACCCTGCAGCGCCGCCTGACCCGCGTACTGGAACGCCTGGTGCCGCAGCTGTCGAGCTGGGCCGCCGGGCATTTCGGCCAGAGCGTCGGCCTGCAGGCGCAGACCACCGAGATGCGCGCCATCGAGGACTCCCTCAACCAGCTGCGTGACTATCTGGTCGGGCTGGTCGGCAGCATTCGCCTGCATGCCGAGCAGGTCGCCGGCAGCAGCCACAGCCTGGCGCACCTGAGTGACGGCCTGCATCAGGGCGCCGAACGCCAGGTGGCTGACACGGCGCAGATCCGCGATGCCCTCGGCGAGCTGGAACAGACCATCCAGCAGGTCGCCAGCGATGCCAGCCAGACCGCGCAGGCCAGCCAGGAGGCCGACCGCGCCGCCCTGCATAGCCAGCAGGTGATCAGCCAGAGCCTGGCCGGCCTGTACCAGCTGGTCGAACAGGTGCAGGGCAATGCCCAGTCCATCGAACAACTGGCCGGCGAAACCGCCGCCATCGAACAGGTGCTCACCGTCATTCGCGGCGTGGCCGAACAGACCAACCTGCTGGCCCTCAATGCCGCCATCGAAGCGGCCCGTGCCGGCGAGATGGGCCGCGGCTTTGCCGTGGTCGCCGAGGAAGTCCGCTCCCTGGCTCAGCGCACCACCCTGGCCACCAGCGAGATCCAGCAGTTGATCGACCGCCTGCAACAGGCCGCCCGCCAGTCGGTGGACGCCATGCGCATCCAGGTCGAACAGGCCAGCAGCACCGCCCAACAGGCCGCCAGCGCCGACGGCGCACTGGACGATGTGGTCAAGGCCATCCGCACCATCGCCGAGAATGCCTCCCGAATTGCCGAAGCCACCGCCCAGCAAGGCGGCGCCGCCAGCGAGATCCGCGGACACAGCCAGCGCATCCACCAGTTGGGTGGCGACAACCTGCAGCACATCAGCGCCAGCCGCCAGCAAGGCGCTCAGCTGCAAAACCTCAGCGGCGAACTGCGCACGGCCGTGCAGGCCTTTCAGGTCTGACCGTCCAGAGATGAGAAACAACCGCTTGCAGGCGGAACCTGCAGGCGGCGGACGGCTCCGTTATCATGGCCGCTTTCTGCAGTTCCGAGACTGTCCATGCGCCGCCTGCTGCCACTCCTGCTCCTGCTGCTGTGCCTGCCCGCCAGCGCAGGTCTGTTCGATCCGCGTCCCTCGGCCGAGTTGGGCGCACCACTGAACAACAGCCGCGACTTCCTGCCGGTGGCGGAAGCCTTCGTGCCAAGCCTGGTCGAGCGCACGGCCAGCGCCGTCAAGCTGCGCTTCGTCAATGCCGAAGGTTATTACCTCTACCGCCACCGTTTCAGCGTCAAGAGCGAGCCAGCCGGCATTGCCCTCGGCGAGCTGCAGCTGCCGGCGGGCAAGCACAAGCAGGACGAGTACTTCGGCGATGTCGAGGTCTACTACGGCGTGCTCGATCTGGAGTTGCCGCTGCCATCTGGAAACGATCAGGCCTTTACCCTGCTGCTGACCTACCAGGGCTGCGCCGACAAGGGCCTGTGCTATCCGCCGGAAACCGCACGCCTGGCCATTCCGGCTGCCGCCGGAAGCAGCCCGGCGACCACAAACGCCACACCTGACAGCGCCCCCGCCAGCAGCAGTACCGCTGCCACAGCACTCAGCTGGCATGAACTGCTGCTGTTCTTTCTCGCCGGCCTGGGCCTGACCTTCACCCCCTGCGTGCTGCCGATGCTGCCGATCCTCTCGGGCGTGGTGCTGCGCGGACAGATCGGCGGCCTGCGCGGCTTCAGCCTGTCGCTGACCTATGTGATCGCCATGGCCGCCAGCTTTGCCGCGCTTGGCGCATTGATGGGCCTGTTCGGCGCCGAACTCAACCTGCAGGCACGCCTGCAATCGCCGTGGGTGCTGATTCCCTTCGCCGCCTTCTTTGCCGCGTTCGCCCTGGCCATGTTCGGCCTGTACGAACTGCGTCTGCCGCATTTTCTCAGTGCTCCGCTCGATCGTCTGGCCGGCAATACCCGTGGCGGTTCGCTGTGGGGAGCCGCCCTGCTTGGCGTGCTCTCCAGCCTGCTGGTCAGCCCCTGCGTGTCGGCCCCGCTGGCCGGCGCTCTGCTCTACATCAGCGCCAGCGGCGATGCCTTCGGCGGCGGCCTCAAGCTCTTCCTCCTGGGACTAGGCATGGGCGCGCCGCTGGTGTTGTTCGCCACCGGCGGCGGCACCCTGCTGCCGAAGTCCGGTGCCTGGATGGTGGCCGTGCGCAATACCTTTGGCGTGCTGTTGCTGGCGGTGGCCCTGTGGCTGCTGGAGCGCGTGTTGCCGGCCTCGCTGAGCCTGGCGCTGTGGGGCGTGCTGGCCGGCGGCGTGGCGCTGTGGCTGGGCGCTCTGGAGTTCACCCTGAAAACCCACCGGCAGAAGCTGGCCCAACTGCTCGGCCTGATGCTGCTGGTCTACGCCCTGGCGGCGTGGGTCGGCGCCCTGCGCGGTGAAACCGATCCGCTGCGCCCGCTGGGCACACTCGGCCAAAACGCGATCAACAGCCCCGTGGCCAAAGCCGAACACTGGCAAACCATCACCACCCCTGCCGAGCTGAGCACCGCGCTGGCAGCCGCCAAGGCGGCCAACCAGCCACTGCTGCTGGACTGGTACGCCGACTGGTGCATCAGCTGCAAGGTGATCGAACGCGAAGTGCTGAATGCCCCCGAAGTGACCGCACAACTGGGCGACTACCGCCTGATCCGTTTCGACATGAGCGCCAGCAACGCCGAGCAACGCGCCCTGCTCGATGGTTATCAGCTGTTCGGCCCACCCGCCATCCTGTTTTTCGCGCCCAACGGTGACGAATGGCAGGATTTGCGTGTCGTAGGTGAAGTCGATGCACCGGAGTTCGCCCGGCGCCTGCAGGCTGCGGCCGGCAAACGCTGAGCAAAGCGTCATGCAATTGCCGTAATCGGCAGGCATCGTGTCGACAACTGCTGACAACTTAGGCGTCTTTCGGCATAGTCGCGCCATTCCATGACGGACTGGCCAACGCTGCCAGGCTGGCTGCCAATAAGAAGGACAACGACACATGGCCACCTTTCTGGTGCTGCACGGACCCAACCTGAACCTGCTGGGCACCCGCGAACCCGACAAGTACGGCTCCACTACCCTGGAGCAGATCAACCTCGATCTGGAGCGGCGCGCCCGCGAAGCCGGCCATCACCTGCTCCATCTGCAAAGCAATGCCGAATACGAATTGATCGAGCGCATACACGCTGCGCGCGGCGAAGGCGTGGACTTCATCCTGATCAATCCGGCGGCATTTACCCACACCAGCGTCGCCCTACGTGACGCATTGCTCGCAGTGAGCATCCCATTCATCGAAGTGCACCTGTCCAACGTGCACAAACGCGAACCTTTCCGTCATCACTCCTACTTCTCGGACGTTGCCGTGGGAGTGATCTGCGGGCTCGGGGCCACTGGCTACCGCCTCGCCCTGGAAGCCGCAATCGAACAACTTCAACGCCCCTGACCTCACCGGGAGTGACCTTTATGGATATTCGCAAAGTCAAGAAACTGATCGAACTGCTGGAAGAATCCGGCATCGACGAGCTGGAGATTCGCGAAGGCGAAGAGTCCGTGCGCATCAGCCGCCACAGCAAGCAGGCCTTCGTGCAGCAGCCGATGTATGCCGCCGCACCGGCCCCAATTGCTGCTCCGGCAGCCCCGGCTCCGGTAGCCGCCGCTGACGCTGCGCCTGCCGCCGCCAAGCTGAACGGCAGCGTGGTGCGCTCGCCGATGGTCGGCACCTTCTATCGCGCCGCCTCGCCAACCTCGGCCAACTTCGCCGAAGTGGGCCAGAGCGTGAAGAAAGGCGACATCCTCTGCATCGTCGAAGCCATGAAGATGATGAACCACATCGAGGCCGAGAGCAGTGGCGTGATCGAATCCATCCTGGTCGACAACGGCCAGCCGGTGGAATACGACCAGCCGCTGTTCACCATCGTCTGATTCGCGGGAGCCTGCGATGCTGGAAAAAGTCCTGATTGCCAACCGTGGCGAGATCGCCCTGCGCATTCTGCGCGCCTGCAAAGAGCTGGGCATCAAGACGGTAGCCGTGCACTCCACCGCCGACCGCGAGCTGATGCACCTGTCGCTCGCCGATGAGTCGGTGTGCATTGGCCCGGCCCCGGCGGCCAAGTCCTACCTGAACATCCCGGCGATCATTGCCGCCGCCGAGGTCACTGGCGCCACCGCCATTCACCCGGGCTACGGCTTTCTCGCCGAAAACGCCGACTTTGCCGAGCAGGTGGAGAACTCCGGCTTCGCCTTTATCGGCCCGAAAGCCGACACCATCCGCCTGATGGGCGACAAGGTGTCGGCCAAGGAAGCCATGATCAAGTCGGGCGTGCCGGTAGTGCCGGGCTCCGACGGTCCGCTGCCGGAAGACGAGGAAGAAGCCCTGCGCATCGCCCGCGAAGTGGGCTATCCGGTGATCATCAAGGCCGCCGGTGGCGGTGGTGGTCGCGGCATGCGCGTCGTGCACCACGAAGAAGACCTGATCAAGTCGGCACGCCTGACCCGCACCGAAGCCGGTGCCGCGTTTGGCAACGAGATGGTCTACCTGGAAAAATTCCTGACCAACCCGCGCCACGTTGAAGTGCAGGTACTCTCCGACGGCCAGGGCAACGCCATCCACCTGGGTGACCGCGACTGCTCGCTGCAGCGCCGTCACCAGAAGGTCCTGGAAGAGGCCCCAGCCCCCGGCATCGATGAACAGGCCCGCGCCGAAGTGCTCAAGCGCTGCGTCGATGCCTGCGTCGAGATCGGCTACCGCGGCGCCGGCACCTTCGAGTTCCTCTACGAGAACGGCCGCTTCTACTTCATCGAGATGAACACCCGCGTGCAGGTCGAGCATCCGGTCACCGAAATGGTCACCGGCATCGACATCGTCAAGGAGATGCTGCGCATCGCCGGTGGCGCCAAGCTGTCGATCAAGCAGGAAGATGTGGTGATCCGCGGCCATGCCCTGGAATGCCGGATCAACGCCGAGGACCCGGACAACTTCATGCCCAGCCCCGGCAAGATCAAGCACTATCATGCCCCGGGCGGCAACGGCATCCGCGTCGACTCGCACGTGTACAGCGATTATGTGGTTCCGCCGAACTACGACTCGCTGATCGGCAAGCTGATTGCCTACGGCAAGGATCGCGACGAAGCCATGGCGCGCATGCGCAATGCCCTCGACGAGATCGTGGTCGACGGCATCAAGACCAACATCCCGCTGCACCGCGACCTGGTTCGCGACAAGGGTTTCTGCAAGGGTGGCATCAACATCCACTACCTGGAAAAGAAACTCGGCATGGACAAGCACTAAGCCTGCTCCATCCACCAACAAGGGCTGCCAACCGGCAGCCCTTGTCGTTTGTGCCGGCTGCGCCCCTCAAGTAAGCTTGCCGCCTTTTCGTCCAAGCCCCATTTTCTGCGTCTTCGAGGTCTGCCATGCCCTGGTTACAAGTCCGTCTTGCCATTACTCCGGAACAGGCAGAAACCTACGAAGACGCCCTGCTGGAAGTCGGCGCCGTCTCGGTGACCTTCATGGACGCCGAAGACCAGCCGATTTTCGAGCCGGACCTGGGTACGACTCCGCTGTGGTCGCACACGCACCTGCTCGCCCTGTTCGAGGCCGACACCGACCCGGACAACCTGATCGCCCACCTGCAACTGCTGACCGGCGCTGAACTGCCGCAGCACCAGATCGAGCAGATCGAGGATCAGGACTGGGAGCGCAGCTGGATGGACAACTTCCAGCCCATGCGCTTCGGTCAGCGCCTGTGGATTGTGCCCAGCTGGCACGAGGCACCGGCGCCGGAGGCGGTCAACCTGCTGCTCGACCCGGGCCTGGCCTTCGGCACCGGTACCCACCCGACCACCTCGCTGTGCCTGCAGTGGCTCGACGGCCAGGCGCTGGAAGGCTGCACCGTGCTGGATTTCGGCTGCGGCTCGGGCATTCTCGCCATCGCCGCCCTGCTGCTGGGCGCCGAGCATGCCGTCGGCACCGACATCGACCCGCAGGCCCTGGAAGCCTCGCGTGACAATGCCGGGCGCAACGGCATCGCCGCCGAGCGCTTCCCGCTCTACCTGCCAGGCGACATGCCGGCCGCCACCTACGACGTGGTAGTGGCCAACATCCTCGCCGGCCCGCTGGTGCAGCTGGCACCGACCATCAGCGCCCATGTCCGCCCAGGCGGCCGCCTGGCTCTGTCCGGCATCCTCGCCGAACAGGCCGACGAGGTGCGCGCCGCGTACTCGGACCTGTTCGAGCTGGACCCTACCGCCGTGCAGGACGGCTGGGTCCGCATCAGCGGCGTGCGCCGCTGAGCGGCTTTTGGTTAGACTAGCGCCCAGCTTGATAGGGACAGCCGCATGACCGACAGCTTTGTCACCCAGTGCCCACACTGCCGCACCAGTTTCCGCGTGAGCGGCGCCCAGCTTGGCGCCGCCCATGGAGCGGTGCGCTGTGGCGCCTGCATGCAGGTGTTCAATGCAACCCAGCATCTACTGGGCGAGCAGACGCCAGGCAAAGCCGCGCCGGCAGCCGCAGTGGCACGACCTGCAGCTCAGACTCAGGTCGCGGCTCCGGCTCCGGCTCCGGCGCCAACCCCGACACCCGTCAAGCCCAGCGCCGCTGCCTCCGCGGCTGTCAGCGCTCCCGCACCGACGCCTGCCCCGAGTGCCACGCAGCCAGCGGCAGCACCGGCACCGGCACCGGCACCGGCCAAGAAGATCACTGACGAAACCCTGTGGATTCACGACGATCTCGACCTTGACGCACTGAACCTCGACGAGGAACTGGCGCGTCTGGAGGAGGAAGAGCAGCAGCTATCCCGCGATTTCCTCGCCGTGGAACGCGCGCCCAAGCCCGAGCAGCAGCTGCTCGGGCAGCTCAACGCCCGTCGCGATCCCCATGATGAAAGCTGGGCCGAGCAACTGCTGGCGGAGCCCAAGGCCAGCCCGGCTCCGCCTCAGGCACCACGCATCGCCGCCCGCGAATCGGTTATTACGCCGCCTGCAGCGGTCGAAACCCGTATCGAGCCGGCCATTGCCCCGCTGACCAGCCAGACTCAGGCAGACGACGAAGATGACGACGGCCTGCACCCGGACTTCCGCCAGCATGAGGGCGACAGCTCGCTGCGCCTGAGTGCAGATGTCGATAGTGGTCACGAGCCCGAAGAAGACGAGCACGAACCCACTATTAGCGCGCTGCCGCCACGCGCGCGGATCGAGGACATCGAACTGACGGCCAGCGCTCCCCTGCGCAGCGAACCGGCCCTGCGCAACGAGAGCCTGCTCAACCTGAGCGAGGAGCCGCTGCAGCTCGACTGGCAACAGGCGAAGAAACCCTGGGGACGCTGGATCGGCTGGAGCCTGCTCAATCTGATCGGCGCCAGCGCCCTGGCGGCTCAGTACGTCAGCTACCACTTCGACGAACTGGCCCGCCAGGATCAGTACCGCCCCTGGTTCGAACAGCTGTGCCCGGAGATCGGCTGCAAGCTGCCCTCCAAGGTCGATGTGGCGCAGATCAAGAGCAGCAATCTGGTGGTGCGCAGTCACCCCGAGTTCAATGGCGCCCTGGTGGTTGACGCCATCCTCTACAACCGCGCCCTGTTCTCCCAGCCCTTCCCGCTGCTGGAATTGCGCTTCGCCGACATGAACGGCCAACTGCTCGCCAGCCGTCGCTTCAAGCCCGGCGAATACCTCGGCGGCGAACTGGCCGGCCAGGCGGAAATGCCGCCGCAGACCCCTATCCACATCTCCCTGGACATCCTCGATCCGGGCGCCAAGGCCGTGAACTACAGCCTCAGCTTCTTCTCCCCGGAATAAGCCGCAGCCGGCAATCGGCGCTGCCTGGCGCCGGTTTTAATGCTACTGGCGATAAGCCAGTGATTGTTCAGAATTTGTTCAAAACGGCCTTCACCCCTTCATCCGGAGCGGGTATCATGCCCACCCTTTTTCGCAGTCCCGACTGAAGCAGAACAGGCCCAAGAGGCAGGGAAGAACATGTCGGCGGTACGCATCGGTCCTTACACGCTGCCCAATCAGCTGATCCTCGCGCCCATGGCCGGGGTCACCGACCGGCCCTTTCGCCAGCTGTGCCGGCGCTTGGGCGCAGGCCTGGTGGTGGCCGAGATGCTGACCAGCGATGTGCGCCTGTGGAACAGCCGCAAGTCGAGCCTGCGCATGATCCACGAGGGCGACCCGGAACCTCGCTCGGTACAGATTGCCGGCGGTGATCCACAGATGCTGGCCGAAGCGGCCCGCGCCAATGTCCAGCTCGGCGCGCAGATCATCGACATCAACATGGGTTGCCCGGCGAAGAAGGTGTGCAACAAGGCGGCCGGTTCGGCGCTGATGAAGGACGAGGCACTGGTGGCGGAGATTCTCCACAGCGTGGTGAGCGCGGTGGATGTCCCGGTGACCCTGAAGATTCGCACCGGCTGGGACCGGCAGAACAAGAATGGCGTGACGGTGGCCAGAATCGCCGAGGACGCCGGCATCAGCGCGCTGGCCGTGCATGGCCGGACCCGCGCCGACCTGTACACCGGCGAGGCCGAGTACGACACCATTGCCGCCATCAAGCAGGCGGTGTCGATTCCGGTCTTCGCCAATGGCGATATCGATTCGCCGCGCAAGGCCCGCGACGTGCTGGCACACACCGGCGCCGACGCCCTGCTGATCGGCCGTGCCGCTCAGGGGCGGCCCTGGATCTTCCGTGAAATCGTGCATTTCCTGGAAACCGGCGAACCACTGCCGGCCCCGCAACTGGGGGAAGTGGAGCAGATTCTGCTGGAACACCTGTCGGCACTGCACGCCTTCTATGGCGAGCACATGGGCATTCGTATTGCCCGCAAGCATGTCGGCTGGTACCTCGCCAGTTTGCCTGGCGCGCGGGATTTCCGCGGCCAGTTCAATCGACTGGAGAGCATGGACGAGCAATGCGCCAACGTGAGGCAGTTTTTTGCCGAACGGCATAACAACGGAGAAGAGGTGGCGGCATGACGTTGTTGAACGAGACTTTTTCGAGTGGGACCACAGTTGTGAATGATGAGCTCAACCTGAAGCAGCACCTGAACGCGCCGAGCGCCGAAGGTCAGACGCTGCGCGGCAGCGTGGAAAAAGCGCTGCGCAACTACTTCGCCCATCTGGAAGGCGCTTCGGTCACCGACGTGTACAACCTGGTGCTCTCCGAAGTAGAGGCTCCGCTGCTGGAAAGCGTGATGAACTACGTCAAGGGCAACCAGACCAAGGCCTCGGAAATGCTCGGCCTGAATCGCGGCACCCTGCGCAAGAAGCTCAAGCAGTACGACCTGCTCTGACCCAATCCCGCATAAAGGGCGATCTCGGCTGAGGTCGCCCTTTATGTTTTTGATCTTTACCGCCTGATGGACAGTGACATGACCGACCAGACCACCCGCCTCCCCGTTCGCCGCGCCCTGATCAGCGTTTCCGACAAGACCGGCATCCTCGAATTCGCCCGCGAATTGGTTGCCCTGGGCGTTGAAATCCTCTCCACCGGCGGCACCTACAAGCTGCTCAAGGACAACGGCGTAGCCGCCGTGGAAGTGGCCGACTACACCGGCTTCCCGGAGATGATGGACGGTCGCGTGAAGACCCTTCACCCGAAGATCCACGGCGGCATCCTCGGCCGCCGCGCCCTGGACGGCGCGGTGATGGAAGAACACGGCATCAAGCCGATCGACCTGGTCGCGGGCAACCTCTACCCCTTCGCCGCCACCGTGGCCAAGCCGGGCTGTGACCTGGCCGACGCCATCGAGAACATCGACATCGGCGGCCCGACCATGGTCCGCTCCGCCGCGAAGAACCACAAAGACGTGGCCATCGTGGTCAACGCCAGCGACTACGCCGGCATTGTCGAGTCCCTGAAAGCCGGCGGCCTGAGCTACGCCCAGCGCTTCGACCTGGCGCTGAAGGCCTTCGAGCACACCGCCGCCTACGACGGCATGATCGCCAACTACCTGGGCACCATCGACCAGAGCCGCGACACCCTGTCCACCGAAGACCGCGGCGCCTTCCCGCGCACCTTCAACAGCCAGTTCATCAAGGCTCAGGAAATGCGCTACGGCGAGAACCCGCACCAGAGCGCGGCGTTCTACGTCGAGGCCCAGCGCGGCGAAGCCAGCGTGTCCACCGCCGTGCAACTGCAGGGCAAGGAACTGTCGTTCAATAACGTGGCCGACACCGACGCCGCGCTGGAATGCGTGAAGAGCTTCGTCAAGCCGGCCTGCGTCATCGTCAAGCACGCCAACCCGTGCGGCGTGGCCGTGGCCACCGACGAGGAAGGCGGCATCCGCAAGGCCTACGACCTGGCCTACGCCACCGACACCGAGTCGGCCTTCGGCGGCATCATCGCCTTCAACCGTGAGCTGGACGGCGCCACCGCCCAGGCCATCGTCGAGCGTCAGTTCGTCGAAGTGATCATCGCCCCGAAAGTCTCCCAGGCTGCCCGCGACGTGGTCGCTGCCAAAGCCAACGTGCGCCTGTTGGAATGCGGCGAGTGGCCGGCCGAACGTGCCGCCGGCTGGGACTTCAAACGCGTCAACGGCGGCCTGCTGGTACAGAGCCGTGACATCGACATGATCACCGCCGCCGACCTGAAAGTTGTCACCAAGCGCGCACCGACCGAGCAGGAAATCCACGACCTGGTGTTCGCCTGGAAAGTGGCCAAGTTCGTCAAATCCAACGCCATCGTCTACGCCAAGGGCCGCCAGACCATCGGCGTCGGCGCCGGCCAGATGTCGCGGGTCAACTCCGCACGCATCGCCGCCATCAAGGCCGAACACGCTGGTCTACAGGTTGCCGGCGCGGTGATGGCCTCGGACGCCTTCTTCCCCTTCCGCGACGGCATCGACAATGCCGCCAAGGTCGGCATCACCGCGGTGATCCAGCCGGGTGGTTCGATGCGCGACCAGGAAGTGATCGATGCGGCCGATGAAGCCGGGATCGCCATGGTGTTCACCGGTATGCGCCACTTCCGCCATTGATGGGCATGGCCGCGCTGTAGCAGGCGTCTGCGTTGTTGCGGACGACTTCGCTAATGCTCATTGCCAGTCGGCAACTGCGCTTATCGAAGCCCTCCGCGCCTAGCATCCACCTACTTCATCACGGCCCTAGAGAATTGTTGTACTGATCGTCCCCACGCTCTGCGTGGGGATGCAGCCCGGGACGCTCAGCGTCCCATGCTGCGGACGCCGAGCGTCCACAGCGACGTTCCCACGCAGAGCGTGGGAAC
>ERZ1645187.2380-NODE-2380-length-16585-cov-21.809316_pt1 | contig 16585 bp, 19 predicted proteins | sample MGYA00575352_ERZ1645187 | MGnify/ENA primary metagenome ERZ1645187 (study PRJEB40837, sample SAMN11349314) | freshwater sediment metagenome | isolation source: river sediment | host: Sediment | place: India: Wazaribad , New Delhi | collected 2017-02-21 ... | reverse complement strand
TCCTCACCAGCCGAAACAGTTATCCGGTGTGGACATAAGTACTAAGATAATAAATTATACTATAAATTATCAGCGGTTGGGATGTGTCATCGCGATGTGGAGGATATGGTCTTCCATGTAGGGTTCCGAATCCGGAATGCGGATAAATCCGAAGCTCTCGTAGAATTTTTCCAGATACAGCTGTGCGGAGATTTTTATCGGCTGTCCCGGAAATAAATGCTGCATGGCCATCATGGCTTCCTTCATCAACAGTCGCCCGTAGCCGTGTCTGCGGTATTCGGTGTGGCTCGCCACCCGCCCGATAGACGTATAGGCATCGTAGGAAATGCCTTTGGGTAGCAGTCGCGCGCAAGCCACGAGGGTGCTGCCTTCGTACAGCAGCAGGTGCCAGCTGTATCGGTCTTTGTCGTCAATGTCTTTGTAGATACAAGCCTGTTCTATCTGAAATACCGCTTCCCTCAGTTGCAGCGCGTCGTACAGTTCTGTTACGCTGAGTTCGTTGAAATGTTTCCGTACAACTTGATACATGCTATAGATGGCGTGTTTTGATAAAAGCATACTGGGCATATCTACTCTCCGAAATATTCGGCGTAGATGTTTTCCGTTTCGTACAGTTTGATGCTGTGCAGCTGGCAACCCTGAATATGTGGCTCCAGTTGCTGCCAGATCAGTATCACCAGATTTTCTGTGGACGGATGCATCGTCTTCGGAATAAAGTCGACATCCAGATTCAGGTTGGAATGGTCGAGTTTGTCCACCACCTTCTCTTTGATGAGCTGACTCAGTTCTTTTACATTCATGATAAAGCCGGTGTCCGGGTCAGGTGTGCCTTTTACCGTGACAAACAGCGTGTAATTGTGACCGTGCCAGTTTTTATTGGCGCATTTTCCAAATACCTGCGCGTTCTGCTCGGCTGTCCAATAATCGTTGAACAGGCGGTGCGCCGCATTGAAAGTCTCTCTTCTTGTTAAATAAACCACCTTGCAAAATTAGGGGTTATGGCTGAATTACAACAGTGTAGGAGGTTATTTTTTAATTAAACATGGTCTGTATGGTGATGGCTGCCTGAAACCGGAGCAATCAGCGTATGACATGCGTTTGTTGATAATGTTATTTTCGTATGGAAATATTTTATTATGAATTTTGCGTACTCTGTTTTATTTTTTATATTGCACGCTAATCATATAATTGTAATGCGGAATGCCGAAAACGCATAAAAGAGTAGGCTTAATAAAATTTATGTCATGAGAAAAAACTTATTTGCTTTAATGGCCATAATGGCTGTTCTGTTAGTGTCCTGTACCAAAGAAAATGAAGGCGAACCTACTCCGAATTCCAATTGTAAGATCGAAGGATTTTGGTTTGATGGAGATGATTATACCGCAACATTAGACGGTGATAAAATTATACGTTACGAGTCGGAGAATAACATCAACGCAGTTTTGAATTACGACACAGAGGGAGATCTGTTGTCTGTGCTGTTTAAATTAGATGCGGAGTATTTTCTAGATTCTTTTATATATGATTCCAATAATAGACTGCTCCAGCATATTGTTTATGAAACAAATGCAGCAAGAACAAACAAAATATTCTCTTCCAGTGAAAAGTTTTCCTATAATTCTTCCGGTCAGTTGATTTCCATAAGAGATTCTATAGTGGAAAATCCGGATGATGTGCAGGTATTTAATTATACCTACAAGGACGGAAGAATATTTACCTGTAATTCCTATACTTACAGTTATGAGTATGATGAAAATTACTATACACAGGTCGATACTTTCTATTACACCAATAAGCCGAATCCATTGTTGTCGCTGGGTAGATATCCCGGATATGTTTTCATTGATTATTTTTATGAATCATTGAATTCAGATTTGCTGATTTCCAAGATTGTGAGTGTTACCACTTATGATGAATCAGATGTTGAAAGAGAGGAAACGACGTATGAATATACTTATGACAGTAATAATAATCTGCAGCGCATAACTGAAGTTTATGACGGTGACAGTGAAACGCTCTTGACGTTGAAGTATAAATGCGAATAATTATTACCGGAACACAAAATAAAAAGGCGAATCTATCAGATTCGCCTTTTTATTTTGAATGGATATCAATGAGGATAGGATAGTTTTAGCTATACTTTCACTGTTTTCCATTTGCCTTTTCTGAAATAGTAATAGGAAACAATCGCCACCATGCTTTCCGCGGCAGGAATCGCGATAAAGGCGCCGGTTGCTTTCATGTCCAATGTCACCGCCAGGAAATAGGCCAGCGGAATCTGAAACAGCCAGAAGCAGACAAAGTTGATAATGGTAGGCGTTTTGGTGTCACCGGCTCCATTCAGCGCCTGTGTCATCACCATGCCCAATCCGAAGAAGAGATAGCCGGTGCCGAAGATTTGCAACGATAAAACCGCGTATGCCGCGATGTCCGGATCGTCTGTGAAAATCCCGATGATAGGTCGGGAGAAAAACAGGAACAGGCACATCACCAGCGCCATGAAGGCGAGGGTGAATTTCGTGGTCATCCAGACACTCTTTTCTGCGCGTTCAATCTTATTGGCGCCCAGATTTTGTCCGACCAATGTGGCCACGGCATTGCTGAGACCCCACGCCGGCAGGATGAAGAATACCGCGTTGCGGATGGCAATCTGATAGCCTGCGGATGCAGTAGTGCCGCCGGTTTCCGCCACCAGTCGGGCGAGGATAATCCAGCTTCCGCTGGCGATGACAAACTGCAATGTAGCAGGAGAGGCGATAGATACCAGTGAGCGAATCAGCGGGAAATCAAACGCGAAATGTTTTCGTTGAAAACGCAGGATGCCGCTCCCTTTAAAGAGATGATAGCACTGATAGATGACACCGCTGCTTCTGCCAATCACCGTGGCGATGGCGGCTCCTTTTAATCCGTACAAATCTATCAGAATAGGGCAGAGGATAATATTGATGATACTGGCAATCCACAAACTGCGCATAGCCATAGCTGCATCGCCCGCGCCGCGGAATATACCGTTGATAAGGAACAGTAAGATAATCACCAGGCTGCCTCCGAGCATGATGCGGGTGAAAACCGTGCCTTCCGATACTACATCTTCGCTCGCACCCATAAATCGCAGGATGTCGTCGGCAAAAATAAATCCGATGGTACTTACGACCAACGTCAGAATGAATGCGATGATCAGCGATTGCGCGCCCGCGTGTGCAGCGGCCTCCGGATTCTTTTCGCCTATGCGCCGCGCTACAATAGCGGTGGCTGCCGTACTTAGTCCGATGGAAACGGAATAGATGATGGTGATGACAGATTCCGTAAGGCCGACCGTGGCAATGGCATTCTCACCCAGTTTGCTGACGAAGAAAATATCGACTACGGCAAACACGCTTTCCAGACTTAATTCCAGAATCATCGGAATAGCCAGCAATACAACCGCTTTGGAAATACTGCCCTGTGTGTAATCCTGTTCTTCTCCGTTCAGCGACTGACGGATGATGCGATAGATTCTCTGTAAAATATTTTCGTTAATGGTACTCATAAAATTGGAAGGACGAAGATAGGTAGATAAATTCTTCCAAACCTTACAGAAATGACAGATAAATCAGATAATTTCTTTATCTTCTTATATCATAATAAAAGTAAAAATGCTGTCTGTTGCCGGATATTTTATTATTTTTATACAATTCGAGATATCCTTTTTCTTGTTTGCCTGTGTATGTGAAGGATAGTAAATGCTGATTTCAGCAGGTGTTTTTAGATGAGATAATTAAGATGTATGAAGTTATTACTACAATGGACGACTATAATTCCGCTGCTTGCCTGGGCCTTGTTTTTTACCGGTTCCGTAGAAGGCAGTACCCTGATGCAATTGGTGGCCAGCGTATTGCTGATTTTCAGTGTAATGTCCGCCGTTCACCATTCTGAAATCATCGCCCACAGAGTGGGAGAGCCTTACGGAACCATTATTCTGGCAGTGGCCATCACCATCATTGAAGTGTCTATCATCGTATCGCTGATGATGGCCGGCGGACAGCAGACAGAGGCGCTGGCACGCGATACCGTATATTCCGCCACCATGCTCATCCTGAATGGGATTGTGGGATTGTGCCTGTTTATTGGTGGTCTCAAGCACCACGAACAAAGATTTTCCAAACATTCCGTCACCATCGCGCTGGTGTCTTTAATTTCCATCGTCGTATTTACGCTGGTGTTTCCGACTTTTACCAAAAGCATCGAAGGGCCCTATTATTCTACCTCGCAATTGGTGTTTGTGTCCATTGCCTGCCTGACGATATACGCCTGTTTTCTGTTTGCGCAAACCGTTCGTCACCGGCAGTATTTCCTGACAGATGATGATGGACAGGAAACAGATCAACACCCGGTTACCATCAGTAATACGGTCATGATAGTCAGCCTGGTTTTTCTGTTGCTGAGTCTGGGAATTGTAGTGTTGCTGGCAAAGACATTGTCGCCCACCATAGAAAGTGTGATACTTAGTTATAACCTGCCGAAATCACTGGTCGGTGTTATCATTGCCGCCATCATTCTCTTGCCGGAAGGTGCAGCAGCCATTATTGCCGCCAGAAAAAACAAACTGCAAACGAGTCTGAACCTGGCACTGGGATCCGCGCTGGCAAGTATTGGATTGACGATTCCTGTGGTGGCTATTGTGAGTCACGTGTATGGAATGAGAATTATCCTCGGACTGGATATTATCTCTATTATACTGCTCGGGTTGTCGGTATTTACCGTGATGCTGTCACTGAGCAGCGGACGAAGTAATATAGTGTACGGTGCCGTATTGCTCGTGAATCTGATGGCATTTATTTACCTGACGATTCATCCGTAATGCAGGATGTTATTTAGTGCCTTTCAAATACAGCGCCTTGTTGCGTTTGTATTCCGAAAAGGAAATCATCTTTTGCTGCTGCTCATCCCACAGATTGGAACGCAGTGTTTTCAGACTTTGCCAAAAGGTGAGTGTATTTGTGTATTTCTCAAATACAGGATTTTCCTGATGGCATTTGCGCAGGTTATAATTCGGAATGGAGGAACTTAAATGATGAATGTGGTGATAGCCGATATTGCCGGACAGCCAGTGGAAAATGCGTGGCAGTTTGTAGTAGGTGCTGCCTTTAATGGCTGCTACCACATAGTTCCAGTTTTCCTTACTGCTTTTGAAAACATACTCATACTGATGCTGTATGTAGAAGAACCATAAGGCATAGATTCCAAAGAAGAAAATATTGGTGAATTGCACTACCAGAAAGCGTTCCGGACCCAGCACCCAGGCTGCAATGGCATATACACCGATGAACATGAAATTGCTGATGGTGACGCTCTTTTTTACCTTTTTGAAATAATCGGAATTGACAAACGCGAAACGGTTGTAAATCACCACATAGATAAAACCGCCGATGGTAAACAGGTAAAATGGATTGCGGTAGATACGGTAATATAATTTAGTTTTCCAGCTGGCGTTCGCATATTCTTCCGCCGTCATACAGTCGATATCACCGATGTCACTCACTTCCAGCTGTCCGTTGTGAGCGTGGTGAAAACTATGGTTGCGAGCCCAATAGCGGTAAGGAATAAGTGTGCAGATACTGCAAACGGTGCCGATGATTTCATTGGCAGTCTTACTTTTGGTGAAAGAACTGTGGCCACAATCATGCTGGATAATAAAAATCCGGGACAGGATAAATCCGTTCAGGATGGCCAGTAGTGCCGAGAAAATAAATGATTTATCGTACAGATAAAACTGAAGTGCCAGTAAGGCAACATAAAACGAGAAACTGTTTGCAATCTGAATAATCGCCTCTTTGGTATTCGGAATCTGGTATTTCTTTACGATTTTCTGCCAGTTTCTGAGGTCTTCTAAAAGTTGCTCTTTGCTAAAGTTGGATGGGGTATTCATAATCAAAAAATCCTGTAACAATATTACGGAAAATCCGACTTGCTGCCACAGCGCGGGCTTTATCAAATTGTTTATTGACGTTATGAAATAAATACGCCCCGACAGAAGCATATTTTATCTTCGTCGGGGTGTAGGTGTTCTCCTGTATCAGTTATTAATAAAAAGAGATATTCTCTGATTCCAGTGTGTGGTTGTCATCTCTGACTGTAGCCGTGTGATTATGGTTGTGGTTATGATTGTTCTTTACGATGCCCGCCACAGAACGCACCAGTCCACCCAGCATTTTCTGTATTTCATGCGTGTTTTCCATGAGCTCGGTGGTGTCGCTGTACTGAAGGTCGCGTGTCAGCAACAACAGGTAATACAACTCATGTATGGATGCCTGCGCATCATTGTAGAGTTTGATTTTTTCTGCTTTCTGTCTTTTTTGAAATCCTTCTGCAATCGTAGAGGCACATCTGGAGGAGGTTCTTTTTAACTGGTCAGCTAAGGTGAACTGCTCATGTGCCGGAAGTGTAGGCGTCATCTGATAGATGTTCAGCACCAAATGGTGCGCCTTTCTCCATACGTTTAAATCGAGAAAGGACTGTATTTTCTCTTCCATAGTTTGGTTTTGTAGAACAAAGATACCAAAAAATGCAATATGCTGCTGCTATCCCGATGTGCGGGCAGAGCGCCAGCCGGAAACAACATCGCGGTTGCCCGCCTCAGATACTCCGAATGCACGTTCTTTTTCCTGAAAGAGCTTCGCTGCCAGCAATGCTGCCAGTTGGTGCTCTTCCTGTCTGTCTTCGTGCGGATGGAAGTAGTTTTCTACAAATTTCGTGTCGAAATCACCCGTTGTAAATGCCGCATGATTCAATACAAATGTACCGAAAGGCAAGGTGGTTTTAACGCCTTTAATCTGGTAGTCTTCAATCGCCTTTTTCAGCTTCTGAATGGCATCCGCTCGGTTGTGTCCGTGTGCAATCAGTTTGGCAATCATCGGGTCGTAGTAAATCGGAATATCCATACCTTCATCAAAGCCATCATCCACGCGCACACCTTCGCCCTGTGGTAGTTGGTATACTTCCAGTTTGCCGATATCCGGTAAGAAGTTATTCAGCGGGTCTTCCGCATACACACGCAGTTCAATCGCATGGCCATGAATACGCAGGTCTTCCTGACGGAAAGAGATTTTTTCACCGCGGGCAATCTGTATTTGTTCTTTTACAAGATCGACGCCGGTAATCATTTCCGTCACCGGATGTTCCACCTGCAAGCGGGTATTCATTTCCAGAAAATAAAAATCCAACTGGTGATTGACGATAAATTCCACGGTGCCTGCACCTACATAGTTCACGGAACGAGCCACTTGCACGGCTGCTTCGCCCATTTGCTGGCGCAATGCAGGTGTCAGTACGGCACTTGGTGCTTCTTCCACTACTTTCTGGTGGCGTCGCTGAATCGAGCACTCGCGTTCGAACAGATATACAATGTTTCCGTGCGTATCGCCCAGAATCTGTATCTCAATGTGACGTGGTGAGGTCACAAATTTTTCTATAAAAACACTGCCATCTCCGAAAGCGGATGTCGCTTCCGAAACCGCCAGTTTCATTTGTTCTTCAAAGTCTTCCGCGCCTTCCACGATGCGCATTCCTTTTCCACCGCCGCCGGCGGAGGCTTTTATCAGAATTGGAAATCCGATTTCCGCGGCCAGCCTTTTGGCTTCCTGCACATCGGTAATCGGTTGGTCGGTGCCGGGCACCAACGGTACATCAAATCTGGAAACGGCCTGTTTGGCGGCCAGTTTGCTGCCCATGATTTCAATAGCTTCCACCGTCGGGCCAATGAATATCACGCCGTTTTCCTCACAGGCTTTCGCGAAGGCGGCATTTTCACTGAGAAAGCCATAGCCCGGATGAATGCCATCCACGCCAAGGTCTTTGCATACCTGAATAATCTTGTCAATCCTCAGATAAGAATCTTTAGATGCTGCCGGTCCCACGCATACCGCTTCATCCGCAAAACGCACATGCGGCGAATTTCTGTCGGCTTCAGAATATATGGCGACAGTGGAAATGCCCATTTGTCTGCAGGTGCGCATCACTCTCAACGCTATCTCTCCGCGGTTGGCAACTAAAATTTTCTTCATATGCTGATTCTTGACTAACTAAACCGTAAAAATAGGAAATATAGCCTGAATTAAGAAGTATTCAGGATTGCCTTAATGCTAAAAAATGATAAGAAAATTACGGGATGACACGCACGATTTTCAGAAAACGCTGATTGTAATAAGCATCGCTGAGTTTGTTTATCATCACGCCATATTTTTTAGAGGATGAGCCGTGGATAAAGGTGATGTCGTTTCCCGTGTTTTCCAGAATCAGCCCTACGTGTCCGCCCGTTTTTACGGTGGCATCCGAACCGGTGAAGATAATAACGTCGCCTTTCTGTGCTTCGGATCTGGATACGGGTTTGCCGTAACTCATGTAGTCTTTGGAGGTGCGCGGCACTTTTATTTTGAAGTGATTAAATACATAATACAAAAAACCGGAACAGTCGAGACCGCCCTTGGCCGGATCGGCGGAGCCATACAGATAGGGGGTTCCGAGTTGCTTTTTTGCATACCACAGCAATCCGTCGATATTGATGCCGGAGGGCGAAAGCATCGGCTTGCCGGGCGTGTTCGAAGGTGTCGTTGGCTTAGGGGATGTGGTGGTGGTGGAACTGCCGCTTTTTTTGGATGCCGTACAGGCGTTGATAAGCAACAGCAGCAGCAAAGAGATGATAACAGGAAATCGTTGGGTGCGCAACGTCATACGAAAAGGATTTTAGGTGTTATTCCGCTAAAATAATGTATTTTTGCGTATCCACTGTCATCAGCAAAAAACAGGCCACGTTATTTGTCGGATGCAGTAGTAAAAATTCAGAATGGTACAGCATATTTATCAACTCGTGCGAAAAGAAGTGCAGCTGGAATGGCGACAAAAGACCGCTCTGGGAACGATATTTATCTATGTGCTCGGCACTACCTTTCTGGTGTATCTCATTTTTCAGGGAAACATTACTATTCCAACCTGGATTGCCTTATTCTGGATTATTGCGCTTTTTACCACCGTAAACGCGGCTTCCAAATCATTTATCAAAGACGCCAATGAGCAGTTTTATTACCTGCGTAGTATGGCCTCGCCGGTGGAAATTATTCTGTCCAAGATTATTTACAATGCGCTGCTGATTACGGTACTCGCATTGGTGATATATGGCGTAATGGTACTTTTCTTTAATGAAAACATCGCCGATAAAAAATTATTCCTGCTCACGATAGTATTGGGAAGTATAGGCTTCTCCAATCTTTTTACATTGTTGTCAGCGATTACTGCCCGCACACAGAATTTTGCCCTGCTGGCTATTCTGGGATTTCCCATTATCCTGCCGCTGCTGTTGCTGATTGTGAAAATGAGCGGCTTGTCTGATTTTGCTATTCAGGAAAAAGATATATACCTGCATCTCGGTGCCATCGCGCTCCTGGATGTGATAACCTTATTACTGGCTGTAGTCCTGTTTCCGTTTATTTGGCAGGACTGATGCCCTAAAAAACAAAATGAATATGAAAAAGCACTGGTGGAAATTATTGAGCATACTCTTGTTATTGTACACATTGGTGATGGGATTTTTAGGCCCTATTCCGGGGTTGAATATCCTGGAGCAGTCCATCCGTAATCTGTACTTCCATGTGCCGATGTGGTTTTCCATGATGTTTCTGATGCTGATGTCCATGATATACAGCATCCGTTATCTGCACAGACAGAAAGTGGAGGACGATGTGAAAGCGCATTCGTATGCTATTGTCGGCTTTGTGTTCGGATTGCTTGGTATCATTACAGGTTCTATCTGGGCGCGTGTCACCTGGGGCGCATGGTGGGTGTTTCAGGAAGTGAAACTCAACGGTGCCGCCGCGGCATTGCTGGTGTATGCGGCTTATTTCATTCTTCGGGGTTCTTTCGAAGATGAGGAGAAACGGGCAAGATACGGTGCGGTATATTCCATCTTCGCCTTTGTGATGTATATGGTGTTGATCAACGTGATTCCGCGCATTACCAATTCCTCCCTGCATCCGGGCAACGGAGGTAATCCGGGATTCAATAGTTACGACCTCGACAGCGACCTGCGTATGGTGTTTTATCCGGCTGTCATCGGTTGGGTGCTGCTGTCTGTCTGGATGACAACGCTGTTGGTGCGCATCAAACAGGTATTCCGTAAAAAGCACCAGCTCGACCTGGAATAAGGGCAAATACTTAAAAACAGCTAGGCACTAACAGGGTTATTAACAATGATTATAAAAATAAATGCTACACATGTATACTAAAAATGCAATTTTAATTCTACTTTTCGCAAGTGTTTCTAAAACGTTAAGTGCGCAACCTGCGGATGTAGCGAGTCAGCTGATGGAAAGTAATAAGCTGTATGCTGTCATTGCTGTGTTTGCAGTGATTTTGGTCGGACTTTTCGTGTTTCTGTTCTATCTCGAACAGCGCATTCGGAAACTCGAGCAGGATAATCAGTAGTGGTCGCGAAAAACAATTACATATGCCGCCACCGCTCATTGTCTTTTATTAAAAATTATAAGTTATGAGCGAACAAATTAAATTTTTCCAGAACGTACAGACGTATGTAGATCAGGCAGCAGGATTCACCAAATTGCCTAAAGGACTGATTGAGCAAATCAAGGTGTGTAATGCCGTTTATCAGATTAATTTCCCCGTAAAAATCAAAGATCAGATCAAGGTTATTGAAGCCTATCGCGTACAGCATTCCCATCATCGCCTGCCAACAAAAGGCGGTATACGCTACAGCGATATGGTGAACCAGGATGAAGTGATGGCGCTGGCCGCGCTGATGACTTACAAATGCGCTGTTGTGAATGTGCCGTTTGGCGGCGCCAAAGGCGGCATCAGAATCAACCCGAAAGAATATACACAGGAAGAACTGGAACGCATCACCCGGCGATACACTTTTGAGTTGATAAAAAAAGGATTCATCGGCCCGTCGCAGGATGTACCCGCACCGGATTACGGCACCGGCGAACGAGAGATGAGCTGGATTGCGGATACCTACATACAGTTCAATCAGCAGGACTTAAATGCCTCCGCTTGTGTTACCGGAAAGCCAATAGGGCAGGGCGGTGTACACGGTCGTACAGAGGCTACCGGTCGCGGTATTTTCTACGGTCTGCGGCATGCCTGTTCCTTCGCGGATGATATGAAAAAAATCGGTCTGACAGCGGGCATCGAAGGGAAAACGGTCATCGTGCAGGGGTTCGGTAACGTGGGCTTTCACGCAGCGAAAGTGTTGGAAGAAAACGGTGCCGTAATAGTCGGTATCGCGGAATATGAAGGTGGTCTCTATAATCCGAAAGGCATAGATATCGATGATCTGAAAAAATACCAGATCGAAAACCGAACTATCCGCAATTATCCGAAAGCGAAGTTTATCAAGCAGTCCAATCTGTTGATGGAGGAAGCCTGCGATATCCTGATTCCGGCGGCACTGGAAAATCAGATTACCAAAGATAATGCCGACCGCATTAAGGCTAAAATCATCGGTGAAGGTGCGAACGGCCCGATTACGCCGCAGGCGGAAGCTATTCTGCTGAAGAAGGGCGTGATGATAGTACCCGACATGTACCTTAATGCCGGTGGGGTAACCGTATCTTATTTTGAATGGCTGAAAAACCTGTCGCACGTGAGTTTTGGACGACTGGATTATCGCCATCAGGATAATGCCTACAATAAAATTGTGGATTTGATTGAACACAATACGGGGCGCAAGATTACCAAACGCGAACGCGACAGTCTGCACGGTGCCGGAGAACTCGATATTGTGCGCTCCGGTTTGGAGGATACCATGGTAAACTCTTATGAGAATATCCGCGATATCTTGAAACGGCATAAAAAAATGCAAAGTCTGCGCACGGCTGCCTATGTGGACGCGCTCGAAAAAATAGGGGTGACCTACCTGCAGATGGGCGTATTCCCATGATGATCAGCCTGGTTATCCACATAGTAGGAATTATCAAAAGGTGTAAGTCAGGATATTTTTAGTAATTTTAGGTGGTAGAGTATTAAATCCAGCAGTTATGAAAACAATAGTATGCATTTGTTTGTTATTGGTGTCAATATATCAGGCACCGTCTCTGTGTGCAAAAGCAGATTCTGTTGCGAAGCCTAAATTCCCGGGTGGAGAGAAAGAACTGATGTCGTTTTTGGAAAAGAATATCCGCTATCCGGATGAAGCGCAGAAACAGAAATGGGAAGGTAAAACACTCATCGCGTTCAGCGTCAATGAAGATGGTTCTTTAAGTAATATCCGCGTTATCAAATCATCCTGGACGGTACTCGACAGTGAGGCGCTCCGCGTGATTAAGCTGATGCCGAAATGGGAACCTGCCTACGAAAATGGCGTGCCTAAAAAGGAAATGGTCGTATTGCCTATTCAATTCGATTTATCCCGTAAGGATATTTTGTATAAATAGCCTTTGCCACAAACTATACCGTGTTTCCTGCCGCTGGCGGGAAATACTTTTTTTATCATTAAAATAAGAAGGATTATGAAGACGAAAGAAGACATTGTACAAAACTGGTTACCGAGATACACCGGAAAAAATCTCGATGAATTCGGAGAATATATTCTGCTGACCAATTTTACCCGATATGTAGAACTTTTTGCCGAATGGAATGGTGTGGAAGTAGAAGGGAAAGACCGTCCTATGCAGAATGCTACGGCCAACGGCATCACCATCATTAATTTCGGGATGGGCAGCGCGCTGGCCGCAACGATGATGGATTTATTGTCCGCGATAAAACCTCAGGCCGCCTTGTTTTTAGGGAAATGCGGCGGACTCAAAAAGAAAAACAACCTCGGTGATTTCATTCTGCCGATAGCAGCCATCAGGGGCGAAGGTACTTCCAATGACTACTTCCCCGCGGAAGTGCCTGCACTGCCGTCTTTTGCCCTGCAAAAGGCCATTTCTACCACCATCCGAGAGCATAATCAGGATTATTGGACAGGAACGGTGTATACCACTAACCGCCGTGTGTGGGAACACGATGAGGAATTCAAGGACTATCTGCGCAAAATCCGGGCAATGGCGATTGATATGGAAACGGCTACGCTCTTTTCCGTGGCTTTTGCTAATGAAATTCCCGTGGGTGCCCTGCTGCTGGTATCCGACCAGCCGATGATTCCGGAAGGCGTGAAAACAGAGGAAAGTGACAAGAAGATTACCACCAATTTTGTGGAAACTCATCTGCAGATTGGAATTGATTCTCTGAAGCAGCTGATGAACAGAACATCTACAATCAAACACCTCCGCTTTGAGGATTAGCGGCCGGTTGCCGGATACTGCCGGTGGATGTAATAGCCATACGGGATAATAATGCACACCAACAGGCAAACCCAGAACATGAAGTCGAAGGCGGGGATGTGCTGATAGCCTATTACAACATGACTGAAAAACGGAAATAAACTCGCCGCCACAAATATGATTGCGCGTTGCGGCAGTCGGGTGAAGTATGTCCACCAGCTGAGTCCGTACGTCAACAGGTAGGCGCCGTGCCACAGCCATTTTTTGTCCGTTTCCACACCCAGAAAATAAATGTGTACGCCAATGGCGAGTACATAAAAAATGGAAAAGAAAATGCGGTGTCCTGTTTTCATGTGGCCGGTATTTCGGAGTTATCCTGATTTTCGCGCATGGCTTTATTGATGGCGATGCTGTTGTTCAGCTCGAACCCGAACAGCAATACCATCGCGTTCATGTATATCAGCATCATAATCACAATCACAATGCCGAGAGAGCCGTACAGGCTGTTGAAGTTGTTGAGGTAGTTGGTGTAGAATTTAAACACCAGTGACATCAGAATGGATATAATGGTGGCCGAAGTAGCCCCCACGGAGAAATACCGATAGCGTTTTTTTACTGAAGGTCCGTAGTAATAAATCAGCGCGATGATATTGAAAAAGCTGAATACAATCAGCAGACTGCGCAGGAATTTCAGTAGGTAAATAGTAACTACATTCTGCGTGTTTAATATCTTGCTCACTACGATAATGAATTCTTTTCCTTTGATGATCAGCAGCAAAGCCAGGATAATCTGAAAGCAAATCAGAAACAGAATGCGAATGGCCGTCCATTGCTTTTCCCAAAAGGTGCGCTCCTTGAAGGTGTGGTTCATTTTGTCAAATGCGCGCATCATGGATTTTACACCATTGGACGCGACAAATAAAGCCAGGAAAAAGTTGATAGACAAGAGTCCGCCGCGCTGAATACTGACAATGTCGCGGATGGTGGTTTCCAGAATCGGATAGACGCCCGCAGGAAGTATGCTTTTAAGTCCGTTCATCAGCACGATATCGAAGTTTCTGATGGGAATGTAAGGGATTAGAGAGAAGAAGAAAATGATACTCGGAAATAAAGCGAGGATAAAATAAAACGAAATGGATGATGCCCGGATGGATAATACATCGTTCTGGATTTCTTCCCTGAATTTTAAAGCCACATCATACACCGGAATACCTTCGAATCCGGGAAGCGTGATGTGTTTCAGCCTGTCCCGGAATCGTTCCGACCGAACGAGCCTTCTGTATTTTTTTGTCTTATCCTGAATGGACATTGGACGTAGTTTCGGTTTTTGCAAAACTGCTGATGCAGCAAATATAGTTAAATCATCCTATGGATGGGTCACTATAACTTATGATTTATCTTAATGGATTTGGCCTTTGCTTTTTTCTCTTCTTTCATTTTCTGAATTTCTTCTGTGAAAAACGGGCGCAGGTGATCCAGTACCACGTCCGGAATATGGCATCTGCGGAGCGAATCTTTTTTCACATAAACGAAGGTGGTCTCGCTGCTGGTCAGTAATTGTCCCTGCTGATTATATATTTCGCTGTAAAACACAATTTTCTTTTCCGGCCAGTCGCGGATAATGGTTTTGATATCCATCAGTTCGTCGTAGCGTGCCGGTCGGAAGTATTTGATGTTCATTTCCACCACCGGCATAGCATACCCGAGTTCTTCCAGTTTCTTATAGGCAAAATCGTGTTTTCGCATGGCTTCTGTACGGCCTATTTCGAAGAATTTGGCATAGTGGCCGTGGTAGACAATGCCGAGCGGATCGCAGTCGTGGTAGCGCACGCGTAGTTGTATGGTTTCTTCAAACATTAGCGGATATTTCTTTGGTTTAAGGCTTGCTGATATTTACGGGCATTTTCCGTGTGCTGCTGCCAGGTTTCTGCAAAAGCATGATAGCCGGAAAAATCCTCTTTCGCACAAAAATACACATATTTATGCTCTTCCGCATCCAGCGTCTGCTCAATGCTCTTCAGTTCCGGTAAACAAATCGGTCCGGGTGGCAATCCTTTGTTGATATAGGTGTTGTACGGAGAATCAATTTTCAGGTATTTGTGGTAAACGCGCTGACTCTGTCCCAGTTTTTTCAGGGCATACATTACCGTAGGGTCTGCCTGCAGGGGCATTCCGATACGCAGCCGGTTCAGATACACGCCGGCAATGGTCGGATATTCGTCGTAGTGATTCGATTCTTTCTGAATAATGGAGGCCAGAATAATCACTTCGGTGGGTGTTAGTCCCAGCTTTTCCGCCTTTTTTAGTCGGCTACTGTTCCAGAATTTGTGGTATTCTTCGAGCATGCGCTGCACAAATCCGGAAGCGCTGGTATTCCAATAGAATTCGTAGGTATTGGCCAGGAAAATGGTAGGAAAACTTTCTTCCGTCAGTTGCAGGGAATCCAGGAAGCGTTTGTCCCGCAGTACTTGCAGGATTTCAGATTTAGTAGGCTCCAGCTGTTCCGCGATTTTCTCTGCCAGCTGTTCCTTATTCTGGATGTTGTTAAAGGTAATCTTCACCGGATCCTGACCGCCCGAGCGGAGTTTGCGTACAATATTCAGATTGCTCATGCCGGCACTCAGTAAATACCTGCCGGGACGCACATTTTCGGCGTAGTTCACCCTGTTGGCTACCAGTTTGAAAGTTTGTATGTTATGCAGTATTTGCTGGCGTTTCAGGCTTTTTATAACATCATCGTAGGTGGAACCCGTTTTGATATAGAATATCACAGCCCGCTCTTTATTCAGTCTGGCAGAAGTGCTGCCCTCATTGATATTGTCTTTGAATAGTGTTCCATAGCCGGCAAAGAAACCTGCCACCCCTAAAAACAGAAAAATAAGTAAAAAAACAGCAAATTTATTTCGCATTGGATGGTTTCTAACTGGTTGTAAATTAAAAGATTATGGATTTTCCCCAAAAAATATGATAAATCTACAAAAAAAAGTTAAACACGCTCTTGCGGTTTGCAAGAAAATGTTTAACTTTGTTGTAGGGTTTTTATGTTTCTAGACTTTAGGGTCTGTCGGGTTTTGTGCAATGCAAAACCCGATTTTTTTTATATCCTTAGTGGTCGCAGTGCGACTCAATTTTTAAAATATCTGATTATTTCGTAGTGTTTAGGGTTTTTGAAAAGGTTTAGTTGCTTTCCTAATGTAAAGATGTATTATTTACATTGTATTCTACTTTCGTGATAATGCCTTTTGTAACTCGTATTTCGTATTTTATTAAAATAAAAATCGCTTAAAATCAATATTTTAAGCGATTTATGGAGTGTTTTTTGTAACTTATTT
>ERZ1645187.2379-NODE-2379-length-16595-cov-21.846312_pt1 | contig 16595 bp, 19 predicted proteins | sample MGYA00575352_ERZ1645187 | MGnify/ENA primary metagenome ERZ1645187 (study PRJEB40837, sample SAMN11349314) | freshwater sediment metagenome | isolation source: river sediment | host: Sediment | place: India: Wazaribad , New Delhi | collected 2017-02-21 ... | reverse complement strand
TGCCGCGTCTGGCGGTCGGCAACGACATCGGCCTCGTCGGCAAGCTCGAGACGCGCCCGCTCGAGGGCGATCATCACTTCCGCCGCGTCCGCCTCGTCCACCGCACCAACACGCCGCGCCAACAGGCGCTGGCGCTGCTCGCCGAGATGATCCGCAAGGGCGTGCCGGAGGGAGTCGAGCGGCTCGAGGGGTGAAATCCTTCAGCCTTCGATCCGTCCGCGCACGAGTCCCCGCAGCGAATTGCCGAGGAACCACGTCGCGTCAACGAGGTCCTCGATCCGCAGGTCCGCCTCGACCGCGCGGCCGCTCGCGATCAGTTCCGCCCGCAACACCCCCGGCAACAGGCCGTGGCGGGCCGCCGGGGTGAGGAGGCGGCCGTCCTTCTCGACGAAGAGGTTGGCGCGGGTCGTCTCGGTCAGGAAGCCGTCGCGGTTCAGGTAGAGGAGGTCGTCGAGGCCGCGGGCCGCGGCTTCCGCCGCCCCGGCGTCCCAGCGGGCGCGCTTCGTCGTCTTGTGGGCGAGGAAGGGATCGCCGGCATCGACCGGATTTCGGGCGAGACCGACGCGCAGCGGGCGGTCGGGGAGAGGGGCGAGCGGCGGGGCGGCGAGGCTGGTGCGGCCGTCGCGGGCGAGTTCGACGCGGACGCGGCGGGGGGCGCCGCCCCCGAGGGGCGCGACCAGGGCGACGAGATCGGCTTCGAGGCGGACACGATCGAAGCGGAAGCCGAGGGCGGCGGCGGAAGCGGCGAGCCGGTCGAGATGGCGGGCGAGGCGGACGAAGCCCTCGGCGGGCGACCAGCGCAGCGTCTCGATCAGGCCCCAGTCCTCGGCGAGATCGGTGAGGACGCGGGCCTTGAGACGGGCCTCGTCCCATTCGGCCGCGCCGATGCTGTCGGCGACGATGCCGCCGCCGACGCCCCACACGCCGGTGCCGTCGGCCATGACGCTCGCGGTGCGGATGGCGACGTTCAGGTCGACGCCGCCGTCGGGAGCGAAGGTGCCGATCGCGCCGGTATAGACGTCGCGCGGGCGCGCCTCGAGGTCGCGGATGATCGTCATCGCCATGACCTTGGGCGCGCCGGTGATCGAGCCGCAGGGGAAGATCGCGCGGACGAGGTCGGCGGTGGTGGTCGCGGGGGCGAGCCGCGCGGTGACCGTCGAGGTCATGGTGTGCAGCGTCGGATAGGTCTCGACGCGGAAGAGCTCGGGCACCGCGACCGAGCCGAGTTCGGCGACGCGGGAAAGATCGTTGCGCATCAGGTCGACGATCATCAGGTTCTCGGCGCGCTGCTTCGGGTCGCTCGCCAGGGCGCGGGCGGCGGCGGCGTCGGCTTCGGGCGTGGCCCCACGCGGGGTGGTGCCCTTCATCGGCCGGGTGGTGGCGGTGCGCCCCTCGACGCGGAGGAAGAGCTCCGGCGAGACCGACAGGATCGTCGCCTCCGGCAGGGCCACGACGGCGCCGTGGGCGACCGGCTGGGCGACGCGCAGGGCGGCGAAGAGGGCCAGCGGATCCCCGTCGAAGCGGAAGTCGACCGGGACCGTCAGGTTGATCTGATAGACGTCGCCACGGCCGACGTGATCGAGGACGCGGTCGACCTTGGCGGCGTGGGTGGCGCCGTCGTGGGCGAAGGCGAGGGCCTCGAGCGGGGCGGGCGGCGGGCGACGGGCGAGCGCCGCGTCGAGTTCGCGGCCCTCGAGCGCGATCGGGCGCTCGAACAGGCCGAACCACAGGAGCGGCAGGCGGCGACCCTCCGGCAGCAACGGCGCGAGGCGGGCCTCGAACAGGTAGCCGAGCTCATAGGCCATGAAACCGGCGGCGTGGAGACCGCGGGCGCGGGCCTCGTCGAGAGCGGCGAGCGCGGCCTCGACCTCGTCGGGACGATCGGCGCGGATCTCGCCGACGGGGTCGGTGAAGAGCCGGACCGGACGGCCGGGGGCGAGGCGGTCCTCGAGGAGGACGAAGGGACGAGCGAGGCCGTCGAGAGGGTCGGGAGCCATCGTCGTTCTCAGTCTTCGACCGCGTCGAGGCCGGCGCGGTCCATGGCGTCGGCGTCGGCGAGCAGCGTCTTCGCCTCGCCGCGGCCGACGATGCGGCCGTCCTGGAACAGCACGGCGTCGTGGGCGAAGCGATGGGCCATGGCGACGTCGTGGGTGGTGAACACCAGGGTGGTGCCTCCCGCCTCGAGATCGGCGAGCGTGGCGAGCAGGCGGCGGGCGGAGCGGGCGTCGAGGCCGGCGGTCGGCTCGTCGAGCAGCAGGATCTCGGGGCGCATGGCGATGGCCCCGGCGATCGCCGCGCGCTTCTTCTGACCGAAGGAGAGCATGTGGGTGGCGCGATCGGCGAGATCGGCGATGCCGAGGGCGTCGAGGGCCTCGCGTACGCGCGCCTCGGCCTCGTCGCGGCCGAGGCCGAGATTGAGCGGGCCGAAGGAGACGTCCTCGAACACCGTCGGGGCGAAGAGCTGATCGTCGGCGTCCTGGAGGACGAGGCCGACGCGGCGGCGCCAGGCGAGGAGCGCCGCACGGTCCCAGCCGACCGGCGCGCCGTCGACGAGGATGCGTCCGGAGGTCGGGCGCAGCGTGCCGTTGAGGTGGAGGAGCAGGGTGGTCTTGCCGGCGCCGTTGGGGCCGAGGATGGCGAGACGGCGGCCGCGTTCGACGGTGAGGTCGACCCGGTCGAGCGCCGGAACCCCGCCGGGGTAGACATAGGTGAGGACTTCGGCGCGGAGCAGACTCATGCGGCGGCGATCCCGAGGACGGCGAGGGCGGCGAGGAGACCCCCGATGGCGGCGAGGCGGATGGGCGAGGCGGGGCGCGACGGCGTCAGGACGGCGAGCGAGGCGCCCGACCATCCCCGCGCCGCGAGCCCGCGCTCGAGGCGGACGGCGCGGTCGAGGGTGCGCGGCAGCAGGTTGGCCGCCAGCATCCCGGTCGAGCGGATGCGTCGCGTCCAGCCGTCGTAGCCGAGCCGGGCGGCCTGGGCGGTGGTCATCGCCTGGGCGGTGTCGCCGGCCAGGAGCAGGAAACGGTGGGTGAGCAGGGCGATCTCGACGATCTCGCTCGGCACCCTCAGACGGCGCAGCGCCGCGACGAGATCGGTCGCGGGCGTGGTCAGGGTCAGAGTCAGCAGACCGGCGACGGCGGCGGTGGCGCGCAGGGTCAGGAGGACCGCCGCGGCCGGGCCGCCGGGCGCGAGGGCGATGCCGTGATCGCCGACGGTGAAGAGCAGCGTCGCCGCCCCGGTCAGCACGAAACCGAGCGGCGCGGCGAGGATCTTCGCCCAGGTGGCGAGGCCGACACCGGCGCCCTTCGTCACCGCGAGCGTGGCGACGAGGAGGACGGCGAGCGCGGTCGGCCAGGGCGGGGCGAGGAGCGCCACGGCGAGAAGGCCGAGCCCGAGCAGGGCCTTCTCGGCGAGCGGACGATCGCGCCAGCGGTTGGTGGCGGCGATCCTATCGATCGGCGTCATCGCGACGGCGGCTCCCGTGACGACGGCCGATGACGTAGCCGAGAATGCCGGCGCCGATCGCCGCCTCGAGGGCGAAGATCGTCGCCTCGATCTCCTTCGACGGCGGCTCCCAGAAGGGGTGCGTCCAGCGGACGTAGCCGGGATGGGAGGCTTCGATCGCCTTGGAGCCGGCATCGTCGGTGCCGAGGAATTCACCGTCGACCTTCAGGACCATCGGCGCGGCGACGATCGCGGCGGCGAGGAGAAGGAGGAGGACGGAGGTGCGGGGGGAGAGGGACGAGGTCATGTCACCGCACTCCCGCCGTGTGGCCGTCGACGGCGCTCGGAAGGCGGCCGACCAGCGCGTTCATGACGACGATCACCAACAAGCCTTCGGCGATCGCCAGCGGCACCTGCGTCACGGCGAAGATGGCGCCGAACTTCAGGAAGGCGCCGAGGAGACCGGAGGTCGGGTCGGGGAAGGCGAGCGCCAGTTCGAACGAGGTGACGACATAGGTCGAGAGGTCGGCGAGCGCGGCGCCGAGGAAGACCGCGACGGAGGCCGGAAGGCCGATCGCGCCCGCTCCCTTCCAGGCCGCCCAGCCGACCCAGGGGCCGACGATCGCCATGGAGAAGACGTTGGCGCCGAGCGTGGTCAGTCCGCCGTGGGCGAGCAGCAGCGCCTGGAACAGCAGGACGATGGTGCCGATCGGCGCCATCACGGAGGGACCGAAGGTGATCGCGCCGAGCCCGGTGCCGGTCGGGTGCGAGCACGAGCCGGTGACCGAGGGCAGTTTCAGCGCCGAGAGCACGAAGGTGAAGGCGCCGGCGGCGGCGAGCGTCAGCCGCGCCTCCGGGCGATCGCGCAGGATGCGCTTCAGCGACACCGCGCCGGCGACGACGAAGGGCGCGGAGACGAGGGTCCAGCCGATCGCGTGTCCGGCGGGGAGGAACCCTTCCATGATGTGCATGTCAGTCCACCTTCCAAACGAGCGCGCCGCCCGATTTCTCCACGGCTCTCGCCAGAGCCGGGATCTCGCCTGCCGGGACACCCCGCCCGAGGGACGCGAACGACGCATCTGCGGACGGCAGGTCTCCCGGCTCGCGGATCTCGCGGGTCGTGGTCGAGCCTTCCCGATCCTTGGCCCCCCGGGTGGTCTCGGGGGAGATCAGTGGCCGGTCGCTCTCGCGACCCGATGGACCCGACCCTCTCCGCTCACGGTCGCGGGGGCGGCCACGGCACGACGCGTCGGCGCGTCTTCCGTGTTCCCTCTTCGGCCCCGCGGCGGCGAAGCACCGACGCAGGACACCGTCCTGTCCCCACCGTAACCACGCCGGCTCCCGCGGCGCAAGTTCGGGAGCGGGCGTGCCGACCTTGCGAAGTCTGCGGATTGACGGGAAGTTCCGAAATTCCGCATCGTGACGGTCATGAACACCGCGCTTCGGGCAGGATGGGTACGATTTGCGGCCGCCGTGTGGCTCACGGCGGCGACGATCGCCGTCGGCTTCTCGCATCGCCCGCTGCCGGGCTTTCCGACGGCGGCCGCGATGGTCGATGCCGCCGGGCTCGTCCTCGGCTCGGTCTGCACGGCGGGCGGAGGCGGGCTCGACGAGAGCGGGCCGACGACGGCGAAGCGGGGCGGGGTCTGCGACGCCTGTCTGCTCGCCTCCGCGCCGGGGCTCGGCGCGGTCGCGGAGATCGACCCGCCGACGCCGCCCGATTCGGCGCCGGTCCGCCACGTCCTCGTCGTGGAGGGGGCTCGGTCGCGGGTGGGGCCACGGGCGACGGCGCGGGGGCCGCCCGTCTCGGCGTGAGTCGACCCTTCAGAAGTCAAGGACGACCGACCCGTGGTCGTGTTCAACGCCGCAGACGTTCCGTTTCGATGCGCGGGACGGGCGGCGATCCGACCGCCAGACCTGAAAGACGTTTCCCATGAAGTCTCTCCGTCGCTTCGCGCTGGCCTGCGGGCTGACGCTCCTCTCCGCCGCGGCCCTCGCCCACGAATATCGGCTCGGCAGTCTCGAGATCGGCCATCCCTGGGTGCGCGCGACGCCCCGCTCGGCCCCCGTCGGCGGCGGGTTCCTCACCATCGCCAACACCGGCGCGGCGGCCGATCGGCTGTTGGCGGTGAAGGCCGACGTCTCCGAGAAGGTCGAACTGCACGAGATGTCGATGGACGGCGGGATCATGAAGATGCGCGCCCTGCCCGAAGGCATCGCGGTGCCGGCCGGCGGCCGGGTCGAACTGAAGCCCGGCGGCTATCACGTCATGTTCATCGGCCTCAAGGCGCCGCTCGAGGCGGGGAAGTCCTTCAAGGGCACGCTCCAGTTCGAGAAGGCCGGGCCGATCGAGGTGGACTTCATGGTCCAGGGCATGTCCGCGGATCCGATGGATCACTCCGGCATGAAGCCGATGGGACACTGAGGGTCGGAAGCGACCCGGGAGCGACGAGACGGGCGGCCGAACGGCCGCCCGTCGCACGTCCGGGGCGGATCGTTCAGCGCGGGGCGGTCAGGATCGGCCGGTAGACGATCACGAAACCGGCGAAGGCGACGAGCCAGCCGACGGCGGCCAGATGCAGGAACAGCATCTCGGCATGACCGAAGCCCATGGCGATGCGCGCCAGCACGGCGAGGAGCCCGCCGGCATAGAGCAGGGCGATCGGCCGTGTCGCGTGGAGCGGCCGGCCGGTGTGGCCGAGGCTGGCACGGGTCATGACGGCGAGCGTCATCAGCCCGATCGCGCCGACCGTCCAGGCATGGAGGGCGGCCGAGGGCAGCAGCGGCGCGCCGTAGAGGCTCGCCGCCAGCAGGACGAAGCCGAGCCCGACGAAGAGATAGGCGACGTGGAGGACGAAGACGAGTTTCTCGTCCCAGGTGCGCCAGCCGGCCCAGCGGGCGAGGCGCGCCAGATGGGCGAGGCCGGCGACGAGGAGCACGCTCGCGGTGATCGGACCCTCGGGAACCGCGATCCAGACCGCGAAGGCGACCGCCGTGGCGATGCTCACCCCCTGGTCGAAGCGGGCGAAGGGGATCGGGCTGCGGCCGGGTCCGCGGCCGCGCAGCCAGTTGATGGTGAAGCTCGGCACGATGCGGCCGCCGATGATGACGATCAGCATCACCGTGGCGGCGATGCCGATGCGCTGGCCGATCGAGCCGGTGCCGCGCAGGATCGCCTCGGCGTGGAACACCGCGTCGCCGAGGGCGAGGAGGGCGACGGTCGCCACGACCTTGAGATTGCGCCAATTCTTGCCGGCGCGGACCTCGCGGGCGGCGACGTAGGTCAGCGCGACGGGAAAGGCGAGGTCGAGGGCGGCGGCGGGAGCCGCGCCGATCCAGGCCGAGACGGTCACGGCGAGGCGTCCGATCGCCCACAGCGAGACGAGGATCGCGAGCGGGCGGCCGACCACCGGCAGGCGGCCGGTCCAGTTGGGGATGGCGGTCAGCAGAAAGCCGGCGATCGCGGCGGGGCCGTAGCCGTAGAGCAACTCGTGGACGTGCCAGTCGATCGGGCCGAAGGCGGTCGGCAGTTCGAAATGGCCCTCGAAGATCGGCAGCCACAGGGCGATGGCGATCGCGGCCCAGGCGGCGGCGAACAGAAAGAACGGGCGGAAGCCGCCGGCGAGCAGGGCGGGGCCGCGATGCGCGCGCAGGCCTTCGGCGGTTCTCGTCACGGAATTCTCCATCTGAAGTCCAACTTCGTGGCCGTCTTCGCACGTCGGCGGCGTTCGGCCCTTGATCCTGGACAATCGACCGGGCTTTGATGTGGTCGAATGTCGGGCACGTCGCCCGTACTTCGATCACAGTGGGTAAAGGTTCACGATGTCGACGTCCGACACATCTTCCGCCGCCGTTCCGATCGGCGTCGTCACCGTCTCCGATCGCGCCACGCGCGGCGTCTACGAAGACCTCTCCGGTCCGGCGATCGAGACCTATCTGGCGGAGGTTCTGTCGACGCCCTTCCGCATCGTCAAACGGCTGGTCGAGGACGAGCAGCCGGAGATCGAGGCGGCGCTGATCGAGCTCTGCGACCAGGAGGGCTGCTCGCTGGTGGTGACCACTGGCGGCACCGGGCCGGCGAAGCGCGACGTGACGCCGGAGGCGCTGTTTTCGGTCTGCGACAAGATGATGCCGGGCTTCGGCGAGGCGATGCGGGCCAAGAGCCTGACGATCGTGCCGACGGCGATCCTGTCGCGTCAGGAGGCGGGTCTCAGGGGCTCGTCGTTGATCGTCAACCTGCCGGGCAAGCCGTCGTCGATCCGCGACTGTCTCGACGCGGTGATGCCGGCGGTGCCCTACTGCATCGATCTGGCCGGCGGCTACCGGCTCGACACGCGGCCGGAGCGCATGATCGCCTTTCGGCCGAAGGGGAAGTGACCATGACCGACGAGCCGATCCTGGCGGCGCTGGTCTATCCGACCGGCGAGGGGGCGATCCTGGGGCGTCTGGCGGAGGCCGCGGTCGCCGCCGGGCTCGACGTCGCCGGCATGATCCAGCACGACGAGCGCCGTCCCGATCGGCGGCGCTGCGACATGACGCTGATCGATCTGACCTCGGGGCGGCGCATCGCCCTGTCCGAGGACCGGGGCAAGGACACGCGCGGCTGCCGCATGGACCACGCCGCGCTCGAGGCGGCGGCGGGTCTGGCGCTCGCCGCGCTGTCGGGCGAGCGGCTGCCCGATCTCTTGATCCTGTCGAAGTTCGGCAAGCGCGAGATCGAGGGCCACGGCTTCCGACAGGTGGTCGAGAAGGCGGTCGAGCTCGGCGTGCCGCTGCTGGTCGGGGTCACCGCCGACCACGTCGAAGGGTTCCGCGACTTCGGCGGCGGGCTCGAACGGGTGTTCGAGGAGGGCGAGGACGTCGCGGCGATGCTCGCGGGGCTGGCGGCGGCGAAGGCGGCGCGCGACGCCGCTTGAAGACCGGGTGAAACCCGAGTCTTCCGAATCGGTTGCGCGGAACTCCGCACGGTCCGATTCGGGGACTTCATCCGTCGATTCGGGATCTTCACGGGGAGAATCCGCCGCTTCGTCCTTCGTGAGAGGTGGTTCACACGGAGGCTCGCGGCATGGGGAGCGGGCCGATCCGCGCCATCCCGCCGGCGTCGATCGCCTTCGCCATCTCGGCGACGGTACGTCCGCCGATCGGCCGATCGGGCACGATCTCGGCGAGCGGGATCAGCACGAAGGCGCGTTCCGAGATCCACGGGTGGGGCAGGGTCAGGCCCGGCTCCACGACGCTCCGGCCATCGACGTCGAGGACGTCGAGGTCGAGGGTGCGCGGCCCCCATTTCTGGTCACGGACGCGGCCGAGTGCGGTCTCGGTCGCCAGACACAGGTCGAGCAGGGCCCGCGCCGTGAGCTCGCTCTCGACCCGGAGACAGGCGTTGAGGAACGCCGGTTGATCGGTCACCCCCCAGGGCGGCGTCATCCAGATCGACGAGGTCGCGACGATGCGGCACCCCCCGGCCTCGAGCCGGGCGAGGGCGTCGCGAAAGGTCGCTTCGACGTCGCCGAGATTGCCACCGAGGCCGATCAGCGCGTCAGCCATCGCGCTTGCGCTCGATCTCGATCGCCACGCCCTCGAGGATGTGCGGGATCGGCGCGGCCGGCTTCTCCACCCGCACGGTGACGGTGTGGACCTGCACATAGGTGGTCAGGATCGTCATGGCGATCACCTCGGCCAGCGCCTCGATCAGCGAGAAGCGGCGCTCGGTCGCGGTGTCGACGACGATCTTGGCGAGGCGGTCGTAGGAGACCGTCTTCTTCCAATCGTCCGAGGTCGAGGCGGGGCGCAGGTCGAGGCGACAGTCGAGCGAGACGTAGAAGCGCTGGCCGAGCTTCTCCTCCTCCGGGTGGAGACCGTGATAGGCGTAGACGGCAATGCGGGAGAGCAGGATGCGATCGGTCATGCGCGGCTCCTGAGGAGGACGTCGGTGACGCGGGCGGCGTCGACGTGGGGGCGAACGTCGTGGACGCGCAGGATCGAGGCGCCCTGCCAGATGCCGACGACGTTGGTGGCGAGAGTGCCGTCGACGCGCTCGGCCGGCGGGCGGTCGAGGATGCGGCCGACGATCCGTTTGCGCGACGTGCCGAGCAGGACCGGACGGCCGAGCACGGCGAGTTCGTCGAGGCGGACGAGGGCGGCAACGTCCTGTTCGGCGGTCTTGCCGAAGCCGATGCCGGGATCGAGGACGAGGTCGTCCTCGGCGATGCCGGCGGCGAGGGCGAGGTCGATCGAACGGCGGAAGAAGGCGAGCTGATCGGCGACGACGTCGAGGGTTCCGTCGATCTCGTCTCGGTTGTGCATCAGCACGACGGGCGCGCGATGGGCGGCGGCGACGCGGGCGAGGTCGGGATCGCGGGTCAGTCCCCAGACGTCGTTGAGGATCGATGCCCCGGCGAGGAAGGCGGCCTCGGCCGTGCGCGCCTTGAAGGTGTCGATCGAGATCGGCACCGAGCCGTCGCGGGCGAGGCGCTCGATCACCGGCACGACACGGGCGATCTCGTCGTCGGCGGCGACCGGGGTGTGGCCGGGGCGGGTCGACTCGCCGCCGACGTCGAGGATGTCGGCGCCTTCGGCGATCATGTCGCGGGCATGGGCGAGGGCGGCGTCGCGTTCGCTCCAGCGTCCGCCGTCGGAGAAACTGTCCGGGGTGGCGTTGAGAATGCCCATCACCAGGGTGCGGCGACCGAGGTCGGGCAGGAGGTCTGCGAGGCGGCTCATGTCCTCTCCTCGAGCTGACGCGCTCATCTCTAGCGCCCCCGGCGGCGAAGCGCGAGGGGCGCGATCAGTCGACGCGGGCGATCTTCGCGCCGACGGCACGGGCGAGATCGGCGGGGGCGACGGGAAAGACCGCGTGCGGCGTGCCGGCGGCGGCCCAGACGACCGCGTGGGCGAGGAGATCCTCGTCCATCACGGTGGACAGTGGGGTGGCGTGGCCGAGCGGCGGCACGCCGCCGATGGCGTATCCGGTCAGGGACCGCACGTCGGCGGCGTCGACGCGGACGACCGGCTCGCCGATCACCTCGACCATGCGCTTCTCGGCGACCCGGTTGGCGCCGGAGACGAGGAACAGCCACGGCGTCTTCGTCGTCTTGCCGCGGAAGATCAGCGACTTGACGATCTGGGCGACGTCACAGCCGCAGGCGGCGGCGGCTTCTTCCGCGGTGCGGGTGGAGGCGGGCATCTGGCGCACCTCCACGGCGAGCCCCAGCTCTCGGGCGGCGCTCTCCGGCAGATCGGTCATGCGCCGACGCCCTCGGGCAGGAGCCGGCGGCGCGAGATCTCGACGAGGCCGGAGGCGGCGTCGCGGAAGCCGCGTTCGACCCGGGTGGTGCGCCAACCGCCGGGTTCGCCCTCGATCTCGAACAGGTTCCAGCCGGCGCCGCGCCGATCCTGACCCGGATTGCGCGAGGCGGAGGGAACGCCGACCAGCGGCACCGGCCGGGTCGGACCGGCGAGCCATTCGACCGTCGAGCGGTGGGTGTGGCCGTGCAGGATCAGTTCGGCGCCGTGGGTCTGGATCACCTCGCGCAGACGCTCGGTGCCGATCAGGCGGCCGGCCCAATGGATCGGCTTGCGCGCCGGGGGATGGTGGATCAGCACCACGCGGTAGAGACCTTCGCGGCCGGCATGATCGAGCATCTCGCCGAGACGCAGTGCCTGTCCGGCCTCGAAACGGCCGGTGGCCATGAAGGGCGCGGTCGCTTCCGCCGACGACACGCCGATGATGGCGGCCGGGCCGCGGCGGCGCTGGAACGGCCAATGGGCGATCTCGCCGGGCTCGCCGTCGCCCTTCATGAAGGCGGACCACGACTCGGTGGTGCGCTTCAGCGCGCCGGGCACGTAGGCGTCGTGGTTGCCGGGCACGGCGGAGACGTCGCGTCCCGGTCCGAGCGAGGCGAGCCAGCGGCGGGCGGGCTCGAGTTCGGCGTCGAGGGCGATGTTGACGATGTCGCCGGTCACCGCGACGTGGTCGGGGGCGTGGGCGCGCAGGTCGGCGACGAGCTCGTCGAGGACCGCCGGGCGCATGCCGCCGCGTCCCCGATTGAGGCGCCAGTTGATCCAGCCCAGCACGCGTTTGCCCATCAGTTCGCGCAGGCGAACGTCGGGCAGCGGACCGAGATGGGGATCGGAAACGTGAGCGAGGCGAAACATGAGGCAGGAACTAACCTTCCAGACGAATCGCGTCCAGCCTGCCCTTGGGAGAAGACGGGGCCGCGACGCACAAAAAAACGGCGGTGTTCCCTCGGAACGCCGCCGTCTTCGTCTTCGTATGGATGCGTCGGGAGCCGATCAGCAGCGCCCGAAGGCGAGCAGGACCGCCGCGACGCGGGGGTCGGTCAGATCGAGGGCCGGCTTCCAGGTATAGGTCGACTTGCGCGCCTTGCGGCGAAAGAGCGAGAACATCTCGGTCACTCTCGTGGGTGGGCGATCCGGGCCGTCGATGGCTCTCGAGCCGTCGACGACGTGAACCCCGATCCGTTCCTGGATCGGCGGTAGTCTCGCCTCGTGGAATTCGAATGGCGCGGATATATGCAATTGCCTCGAAAGACGCCAGACACCTGCCTGCCGAGCCGCCATGCGAATTTCGCATGGCCGAGGGTTTCCGTCACAATCGGGGTGTCGCCGGGCGTTCCGATCGAAAACAGGGTGAATCATGCGTGAATGGCCGTTGATCGCTCCTCTGGCGAAGCGCGTCGCCATCGTTCGATCGCGTCTTTCGGCCCGATCGACGCTCGGCGTGCGGGTGATGGTTCGGGACGAGGGGGCTCGTGTTCTGCTCCTGAGGCATACCTATCTGCCCGGCTGGTATTTTCCGGGGGGCGGGGTGGAGGCCGGGGAGACGGTCGGCGAGGCGGGCGAACGCGAGGTGCTCGAGGAGACGGGGATCCGGCTGATCGCGCCGCCGCGTCTCGTGTCGATGCATCTGAACCTGCGCGTCTCGCCCCGCGACCACGTCGCCTTCCTCGTCGCCGACACGGTCGACGCCCGCCCGGCGGCGCGTCTCGGCGAGATCGCCGAGGTCGGCTTCTTTGCGCTCGACGCTCTGCCCGAGGGCGTGACCGGGGCGACGTCGCGGCGGCTCGACGAGATCGTCCGGGGGGCGGTGCCGGAACGGACGTGGTGAGCGCACTTGCCGGAGGGCGCCTCGCCGTGCTACCGGCACGCCGTCCCGATCCCGAGGACGAGACGAGTGGGTGCGATGGGCGTCAGGCCTCTCATTTCGCGACGACGAACCGAACGACGTGCAGAAGCCCACGTCGTCGCGCCGTGCCGCGCCCGCGCCGTCCGGACCCGCTGAGCGGGTCGACCGTGGTCGCAGGCGCCGAGCGCGACGGTCATCGAACCGACCCGGATGCGCCCGCCATGACCGAGACCTCTCCCGACATAAGGCCCGAGACGGCCGCCGACCAAGCCGCCGTCGAAGCTCTCCACGATCACGCCTTCGGCCCCGGCCGCTTCGTGCGCACCGCCTCGCGGCTGCGCGAGGGGGTTCCGGCCGATCCCGACCTGACCCTGGTGGCGATCGTCCACGGCCGGCTCGCCGGATCGGTGACGATGACGCCGATCGTGATCGGCCGGGATGCGGCGCTGCTGCTCGGCCCGCTCGCCGTCGACCCCGACTTCGAGAACCGGGGCATCGGCGGCATGTTGGTGCGCGCCACGCTGGCGCGGGCGAAGGCCGCCGGTCACCGGCTGGTGCTGCTGGTGGGCGATGCCTCCTATTACGGACGCTTCGGCTTCCACCGGGTCGCGCCGGAGCAGGTGGTGCTGCCCGGTCCGGTCGATCCGCGACGGGTGCTGGTCGCCGAACTGAGCGAAGGCGCGCGCGCGGCGGTCCACGGGCTGGTCGGCAAGGTGGGCTGAGCGGTCAGCGCCCCTCGCGCCACCACACCGCGGCGAGGAGCCCGATCAGCAGCGCGGCGGCGGCGAGGCCGGAGGCGAGCGCCGTCGTCGCGGCGCCGGTCGAGACGCCCGCGCGCGAGGCCTCGAGCCCGATCCAGCCGGTGCCGGCGAAGGTGCCGCCGCCGTCGCGCACGATCACCTGCGGCAGCGGGAGCGGCGCGCCCTCGGCATCGAGCAGTCGGTTCACCGAGCCGCCGGTGTCGCGGGCGAGCGGGGCGAGCCTCGCCTCGGTCGAGCGCATGGCGGCGAATTCGAGCGGATCGGCGGGACCGACGTGGGTGACCGCCGTGAAGCGGCCGTCGCTCGCCCGCCACAGACCCTGGACGTCGGCCGAAACGCTCGCCCGCCACAGGCCGGGCGCGTCGGCGGCGAGATCGAGACGGCGCTCCTGCCCGGTCGGATCGACGAGGGTGACGGGGAGGGCGGTTTCGGCGAGGGTACGCCGCTCGACGACGAGGCGGCGGCCGTCGCTCGTCAGACGCAGCGCCTCCTCCTCGAGATCGGGTTCCTTCATCAGCCAATGGGCGAGACGGCGCAGCAGGGGGCCGTGCGGGCCGCCGCCGTCGAAGCTGCGCGCCCACAGCCAGATCTGATCGGAGGCGAGAAGGCCGACGCGGCCCTTGCCGGCACGGCCGAGCAGCAGCAACGGGCGATCGTCGGAACCGGCGAGCAGCGACGTCGCCTCGGGTACCGGGGTGACCGGGGAGAGGCGCAGCCAGCGCCCCCAGCTCGGCGAGGCGCCGCCCTGCGGCAGGTCGCGGGTGACCGGATGGCGCAGGCCGAGGACGGTGGGGCGGGGGCGGAACTCCGTCTCGCGCGGCGCGTCGTCCAGGGTCGCGGGCAGGATTTCGGCGAGCGGCGTCTCGGCCAGCCCGTCGGGGTCGGCGAGATCGGGGCCGCTCGCCACCAGGACGGCGCCGCCCGCCTTCACCCAGTCGACGATGTTGCGGAAATACTCCGGCGTCAGCAGGCCGCGGCGGCGATAGCGATCGAAGACGATCAGATCGAAGTCGCGCAGGCGGTCGTGGAACAGCTCGCGGGTCGGGAAGGCGATCAGCGCCAGCTCGCGGGTCGGCACCAGATCCTGTTTCTCGGGCTGACGCAGGATGGTGAAGTGGACGAGGTCGACCGAGGCGTCCGACTTCAGGAGATTGCGCCAGGCGCGCTCGCCGGGATGCGGCTCGCCGGAGACGAGGAGCACGCGCAGGTTCTCGCGGATGCCGCGCAGCGCCACCACGGCGCGATCGTCGAGCGGGGTGAGATCGCCGGCGAGCGGTTCGACCACGGCCTCGAACACGATCTCGCCGGCATGGGGCACCTCGACCTCGAAGGAGAAGGGCGTGCCGGGGGTGATCGTGCGGTGATCGATCTCGACGCCGTCGCGCAGGAGCCCGACGCGGGCCGGCGGGCGCGGCGCCGGTGCGCCCTCGTCGTCGACGCGGAAGGTCAGGGTCTGGGTCTTGCCGACGAGGCCGAAGCGCGGCGCGGCGGCGACGGCGAGGCGGCGGTCGATCTCGTTCGGCCGGCCGGTGATCAGGGCGTGGACGGGGGCGGTGAAGCCGAGGGCGGCGGCGCGGGCGGGCACGTCGTGGACGACGCCGTCGGTGACGGCGATCACCCCGGCGATGCGCTCGGGGGGGACGTCGGCGAGGGTCTCGGCGAGGCTCTCGAACAGGCGGGTGCCGTCGCCGGCCGCCGTGCCGCGATCGTCGAAGACGGCCTCGCGCAGCTCGATGCCGGGCAGCGCCTTCAGCCGCTCGGCGAGGGCGCGGCGGGCGGTCTCGGTCGCCGCCTCTCGGCCGGGCAGGCGCTGGCTGGCGGAGCGGTCGACGAGCAGGACGGCGACGCCGGGCAGCGTCTCGCGCTGTTCGCGGCGGACCTCCGGGCCGGCGAGGGCGAGGACGAGGAGCGTCAGGGCGAGGGCGCGCAGCCCCGCGCCGCGCCGCCGCAGGGCGAGGCCGAGACCGGCCACGGCGAGGGCGGCGAGGCCGATCGCGGCGAGCGCCCAAGGGGCGAGGAAGGGGGCGAAGCCGAGCGACCAGGTCATCGTCCGAGCCTCTCGAGCAGCGCCGGAACATGGACCTGATCGGCCTTGTAGTTGCCGGTCAGCACGTACATCACGAGGTTGACGCCGACGCGCAGCGCCATCTCGCGGCCGCGCGGGTCGCCGGTGGCCATCGGCAGGAGATCGTCGTCGTCGTCGGTGCGCGCCCAGGCGCCGACGAAGTCGTTGCCGGTGACGACGATCGGGGAGACGCCGTCGGCGCCGCGCAGCGGGCGGTCGGCGGCCGTCTCGTCGTCGCCGGCGCGACCCGCCTCGACCCAGACCCGTCCGTCGAAGCGGCCGGGAAAGGCCTGCAGCAGATAGAAGGTGCGGCCGAGGACGTGGTCGGCGGGCACCGGCTCCAACTCGGGCAGGGACAGCCCGGCGAGGAGGCGGCGCAGCGCCGCTCCGGCGGCGGTGGGGCGTCCGCTGCCGTCGAGCGCCTCGGCCTCGTCGGCGTCGCGGGTGTCGAAGATCACCGTGCCGCCGCCGCGCATGTAGGCGTCGAGGCGAGAGGCGGCGGTCGGCGAGGCGGTCGTGGCGGGGCCGACCGGCCAGTAGAGGAGCGGGAAGACGGAGAGGTCGTCGACGGCGGGGTCGATCCCGACCGGGTCGGCCGGCTCGAACGAGGTGCGATCGGCGAGGGCGCGGGAGAGGCCGAGGAGACCGCGTCGGGCTATGTCGTCGAGCGCGTCGTCGCCGCTCCGCACCCAGGCGAGGCGGGGCGACAGCGCGGCTTCGCGCGTCGACGGGGCGATCAGGGCGGCCGGGCTCGGGGCCTCGGCGGCGAAGGGGACGCCGGGACCGGCGAGGACCGCCACGGCGGCGAGGGCGAGGAGGGCGGCGGTGGCTCGTCGGCCGAGCCGGGACATCGGCGCGAGCACGATCACGGCGTCGAGGAGGGCGAGGAGGATCGCGGCGAGGAGCAGGCCGGGCGCGAGCGCGGTCGCGGCGGCGCCGGTGGGGCGGACGACCGCGACCCCGTCGAGACGGGGTTCGAGCGGGGCGAGGTCGATCCCGGTCGCGACCGTCTGAAGGGCGGAGAAGGCGTCGTCGCGGCCCCACAGGCCGGGCGGACGGGCGCGTTCGGCGCGGGCCTCGGCGAACTGCGCGCTCGGGATCGGCCGCACCTCGGGGCCGGGCGGGCCGAGGCGGCCGAAGCCGTCGAGGAGCCGCCACGGCGGCAACACGGCGG
>ERZ1645187.2375-NODE-2375-length-16607-cov-232.808664_pt1 | contig 16607 bp, 19 predicted proteins | sample MGYA00575352_ERZ1645187 | MGnify/ENA primary metagenome ERZ1645187 (study PRJEB40837, sample SAMN11349314) | freshwater sediment metagenome | isolation source: river sediment | host: Sediment | place: India: Wazaribad , New Delhi | collected 2017-02-21 ... | reverse complement strand
CGTGAACGACCCGAGTTGTTTAAAAAAAGGCCATATAATCTCCCGGGACTTGACAGCTAAGGGCCCGGCTATACCGCTATACCCAAACCGAAGCGAATCAACTGGGCTTCGTTAATAGTGCCCTGCTGGGAGATGCCTATGTCATTGGCGCCACGCGCAACGTCCACATCGATCGCATCGCCGTCTGGCTAATCGTCCTGACCCTAGGCGGCGTAGTTGTTCATGGTCTCATCCGCATCCTGGCTGGCATCTTCCGGCGCCGGAGGTAACTGGAAATGAGCGAACGCATCTTCATCCTGCCCCTGTGGATCCGCATTTGGCACTGGCTTAATGCGCTGCTGATGATCATTCTCGCCACTACGGGTTTGAGTCTGCATTTCGCCGACCCTGAACTGCCCCTGGTGCCTTTTGAACTGGCAGCCCAAGTGCACAGCGTGACTGGCCTCATGTTGACCGCACTCTATGTCTTTTTTGTCATCGCCAATATCGTTTCGGGCAACTGGTGGCAGTATGTCCCTAAGCCTGGGGGCTTTGGTGGGCGAATACTCAATCAGGTCCGGTATTACGGCTGGGGCATCTTCCGTGGCGAAAACCCGCCCTACCATCCCACCTCACAGGCAAACTTCAATGCCATGCAGCAGATTGTCTACTGGATGATCATGTATGCCCTCATGCCAATCCTGATCGTCACCGGGCTCATCTTCAATTGGCCGGACTTCGCCCCCAAACAGGTTATGGGCATGGATGGCCTCATCCCCGTCGCCATGCTGCACTATATCGTCAGCATGCTCATCATCGCCTTTATCATCGCCCACATTTATCTGGGTAGTTGCGGTTCCCGGGTGACCACCCATTACAAGATGATGATCACTGGCTATCACGAAGAGGACTGATATAACCGCTGTCATTCGCTTCGATCCTCCAGCCGCGGATCCTGGGGCCCTGCTGCGCCGACGCAGCAAGGGCACCCTCATCATCCCCGAGATTAACGGCTTGGAGGAATTGAAATGAAATTGGCGGAAAAATTCGCTCAGTGGGCCAAAGAGTATAAGCAAGAAGGCTGGCTCAACCGGCTTCCTCCCGGGGCATACGTTGGTGAATCACCCAGCTCAGCCCCACTGCCAGGCCGAGGAGGGTCAGGGCCGCGAAGGGGTTGTTCAGAGCGCCGGGGGCGATCAGCAGCAGGGTGCCCAAGCCCAGCATCATCAGCCCGGAGACGAGCTTTAGCACCCGGCCCTCGCTCTCGGACTCTGGCCGCAGAAGAGGAAGGCCGGCACAGACAGCGCCGTTTCCCCCAGGCGGGCGGCCAGCTCGACATAGCTCTGAGCATGGCCGCGTTCGGTCACGTCATGGCTGTGGAGCACCAGCCAGGGCAGGCGCTGGGGCAGGTCGGTGACGAAGGGCTGCGCCGCCCGGCAGTGGGGGCAGGTCGGGCTCCAGAAGAAATAGAGGTGGACCTGGGGCTGACCCCGCTCATCGTGGCTCAGCCAGGGGCCCTCCAGCGTGGCGGCGCCGATGGGTGTCCAACTCAGGAGGAAGAGGAGCGCCAGAAGAAGGTAGCGGAAGTGGCGGGGAGCAGGGGGGTGCCCTCATCTTTGCGATGACGGTGGCCATGCGTTTAATAGGTTCCAGAGACGACGAGGTTGGCGTGAAAATCACGTGAAAGTCTTGTTTTATCAATGAGATGGCCTGACATCTCATGACAGTTAGCCGCGCTTGAGATCGCGGTAGAAATTCTCGTGGGGACCGATGGCCTCCAGGCTAATCAGGCGCAGGGTATACTCGCGGCTATAGCCCAGCAGGAACAGTTGTCCCTGACTGTGGAACTTGTAGACCCATAGTGCCGCCAGATCGCCCTTCTTTTGCTCGCCGCGATCGGGGTCATCGGCCACCGCCGCGACCGCCTCATCCACGTCAGCCGCTTGCCGTTCGTGGAGTTTTTTGTAGGTGCGGGCAAAACGCCTTGTCTGCAGAACCGTCCAGGTCATGGCCGGTCAGGTCGTGTCCGGGTGATTGAGCGCGGGACGAACGGGGTGGCGTCCTTGGCCGGCTCGTTCAGCGACATCAGGCTTTCGGCGATGAAAGACGCGGGGAGATCGGGATTGTCCAGCGCGGCGCGACCGACCTTGGCCCAAAACTCGATTTGCCCTTGGAGGGTACGAAATTCCGCCTTCGCGGCGGATCGCGCGGCGTCGACCAGTGTTTCGTCGATTCGTATGGATACGGTACTCATCTTGGGATGCCCTTGTCTCAGTGTTCCTACAATTGTAGCAAGGCTGGCTGGCTCGTCTGGAAACCGGCGGTGCACGGCAGTCGACCAGTGGCCGCGGAATTGGTTTTTGGTTTTACTCGGCCCGTGCTGTATTGCGTTGCCTTCAATGATCAGGGCGGCGAGCGGGTCGCCTTCCAGTTCCTCGACGTGGTCCAGCGCACTGAGGGGTCGCCCACTGGCCCCCGTCCTGGCCGCGGTCATGGGGTCCGCGGCCACAGGGGCGAACCCGTTCGTCCGTCCTGTTTTCCCGGATGACAAGATTTACAATGGACGTTAGCGTGAAAGTCACGGGGAAGCCTTTAATGTTCTGGGGTGTGGCAGCCTCACCACATGACAGTTAGCCCAAAGATATCCTGGAGAGCCACATGAGCCATCCCCGCCTGAGCCCCGAGTCTGGTCCCTTCCGTGCCGACCAGTTGCGCGACGGGGACCGCTACGAGCTCTCCCACGGCCATCCCATCTACTGCGCCCCGGCGCGCCGCGAGCATGCCGCTCCCAACATCGCCGGCGCCACGGTCATCGACACGGACCCCGAGGTCGCCTGGGCCGGGGTGGACGCCGGCTTCAGCCCCGAGCCCGGCACCCTGCGCGCCCCCGATGTCGCCGTCGCCGCCCCGACGGATTCCAGTCCTACCGCCACCGGCTGGCTCACCACCGCCCCGCCCCTGGCGGTGGAATATGCTGGTCAGGGCCAGGACGAGGCCGATCTGCGCCTCAAGATCGCCGAGTTGCTGGAGGCGGGGACCCGCTTTGTCTGGGTGGTGCGGCTCAAGGGCCCTCAGCGGGTGGAGGTCCACCGCCCCGACGGCCCGATGCGCCTCTTTACCGCCGGCGAGGTGCTGGAGGCCCCCGGCATCCTGCGCAACCCCGTCCCGGTACGCGCCCTCTTCGACCGGGAGACCGCCCACGAGGTGGTGCTGCGTAACCTCCTGCAACGGCGCGGCTATGACAGTCTCAGCGCCGTGCGTGAGGAGGGTTTGGAACAGGGTCTGGAACAGGGTTTGGAACAGGGCCGCCAAGCGGGCGAAGCAGCGGTGCTGCTACGCCAGATCACCCTCAAATTCGGCCCCCCCGACGTCGCTGTCCGACAACGGATCGAGACCGCTGACGTCGACACCCTGCTGCGCTGGTCTGAACGGATTCTCACCGCTCAGCATCTTGAGGAAGTCCTCGATCATTCCCCCCACGGGTAAGATCACCCAGCGCCCTCCTCCCTGGGCATCAGCCGATGGATCACCCAGGTCAGCCCAAGGGCCAGGCCGAGCAGGGCCAGGGCCGCCAGGGGGTTGTTCAAGGCCCCGGGGGCGAACAGCAGCAGGGTGCCCAGGCCCAGCATCATCAGCCCGGAGACGAGTTTCAGCACCCGGCCCTCGCTCTCGGACAGCTTGCGCCCGCCCAGGGTGCGGGCAAAGACCAACACGATCACCAGCAACGGCAGGACGTAGATCAGGTTGTAGAGGCCCAGATAAAGGTAATGGGCAAGGGGTGACAGGCCCGCCAGGGTGAGGATGCGGGTGTAGATCATCGGGAAGCCGGCGGTGCACAGCAGTTCGTAGGAGTTGGCGACGATGGCCAGGGCCACGGTGCCCAGGGTCAGGGCCGGCAGGCTGTCCGCCCGCAGCAGGCCGCGCATCCGCTGGTAAAGGCCCGGCTTGGCGCCGTCGGGGATACTCAGTGACGGGCCGCGCCGAAACCAGAAGTAGTCCTTGATGTTTACCAGGGCCACCAGCACCGCCAGCACCCCGGCCCCCAGGGTGACCAGGCGCAACTCGCCCAGCCACAGGAAGAGGTTGAGCCAGGCGGCCATGAACAGGAAATAGATCAGGCCGGAGAAAAGGACGAAGACCCCGCCGATGAACAGCATCCGCGCCCGGCTGCGGGCGTGGACCAGCAGCGAGAGCAGGAACAGCAGGACGAAGAAGGCGCAGGGGTTGAAGGCGTCCAGGCCGGCGATCACGAGGGTATAGATCGGCAGGGAGACGGCCGCCGGGTCCAGGCGGCCGAGGAAGGGTAACTCCGGCACCTCGTCACCCGTCACTTCATCGCTCGTCCTCCCATCACCTCCCACCCCGTCCCCCGGCAGCGGTGTCGCCCCGGGGGTGGATGTCATCCTCGCCGTCTCCGGGTCCGCGCCGCCACCGTTCGCCGCGTGGCAGGCGCGCAGGGCCCGCTCCAGGGCCGCGCCGCTGTCCCGATCCGAGCCGTAGCCCACCACCATCTGGCCGCAGAAGAGAAAGGCCGGCACTGATCGCGCGGTCTCCCCCAGGCCAGCGGCTAGCTCGACATAGGCCTGAGCATGGCCGCGTTCGGTCACGTCATGGCTGTGGAGCACCAGCCAGGGCAGGCGCTGGGGCAGGGCGGTGACGAAAGGCTGCGCCGCCCGGCAGTGGGGGCAGGTCGGGCTCCAGAAGAAATAGAGATGGACCTGGGGCAGACCCCGCTCGTCGTGGCTCAGCCAGGGGCTATCCAGCGTGGCGGTGCCGTCGGGTGTCCAACTCAGGAGGAAGAGTAGCGCCAGAAGGTGACGGAAGTGGCGGGGAAGCAGGGCGGGTGCCCCCACCTTTGCGGCGACGGTGGTCATATATTTAGTTGCCGACCAGGTTGATGAGGATCTGCTCCAGCCTCAGGGCATCGCCGCGCAGGGGGGCCGAGGGCCGCGTTGGGTCCCTCAATGCGCAGGGCCAGGCCCTCGCCCCGCGCCACCGGCCCGAGAAGGCTGTCGAGCCGGTCCGGGAGCGCGTCCAGGCGGAAGCGGCCGACAGGCCATCACCGTCGGGATAGATGATCTGGCCACGCCGGTTGACGATGAAGATGTCCAGCCCCTGTTGGGCGGCCTGGGCGGGCCGCAGGACCTGAATGACGTCCTCGGCCCAGTCCCAGTGGGCTTGGGCGCCCAGGACGGCCCGCACCTGGCCCTGGGCGTCGTGGACCGGGGCGGTGAAGTCGATGAAGCGTATCACTTTGCCGTCTGGGGGGGTCGGACGCAGTGGCAGCCGCAGGCTGGGGCGGGGTGCCCGTTGCCTTCGGCGAAAGCCGGTGGCTGCGGGCGTCGGCGGCGGCCAGCCAGAGGGTGATCTGGCACCCATGGATATTGGTGGTGAAGGCAGGCATCAGGCGTGAACCGATGGCGTTCTCAAGGTGTCCAGTGTGGCCAGGGTCGGCCTACGGGGGCGATTTTCCGGAGATTGATGGGTCCCACGGATACGGCTACGGCACATGCACCGGACCCACCGGGTTAGCGTGAAAGTCACGGAAATATCTTTCATTATCAGGGGTGTGGCGTGCCTCCTCATGCCAGTTAGGGTGAGCGCGGGCGTTTGCCCGGCCGGCGTCGTTTTATCCCACCACGGCATGATATAGCCTTGGGCGGGTTTGGTTAACGCCCACCAGCGGCTGGATCTGCCTTGCTGGCCACTGAGCTCAAGCGTCAGGAGTACCTGGAAGCACAACTGGCAGCCAAGCGCGGGGGGCGTAAACTGTGGTGTCAGACACTACCGAAACGCGAGCTGAACGTCTTGGCAACCGCACTCGATCACGATCAACCCATGCCGAAACCAAGACGGCTTGATCTGCCACTGCTCCCAACCGGCCAAAAAGAACGTTTTTACCTGGAGCGGTTCATGCGCGCCTTCAGTGAAGATTGGAACGGCACGGCCCTCATCGAGGCACCGACGGGACATTCGCTGTCCGTGTCACCGTTACTCTTCACGGACCACAAGACGGGGAAAACCAAGATCGACAAGGAAGGGCGTTCTGCCTATGTGCTTTATCTGGCGAAACCATCCTTTCTCCAGACGAGATACTGTTGCACGAAGGCGGTCATGGTGACCGTGCGCTCTACCTGTTAGGGCGATATATCGTAAAAGACATGATTATGAACGCCTTGGTGGCGTTCAAGGAGGACGTGGCGGTTTGGACGGGATGGACGGCTTATCAAACGTTTGACAGGGTTTACATTGCCGGCAAACGCAAGAATCAGAAGGTAATTTATAGAAGGGAAGAAGAGTGACAGCGCGGGAGCCTGTTTACCGCGCCGCCCCGATTGGCTACTGCTCACGCAATAACAGGAGCATCGTTGGCCAACCGTTACAAAAGATAGGCTAGCCGTTCACCGCCCGATTTGCAATCACCCAGCAGCCACCCAAAAACCATCATCCAGAAGCCTTCACCTGTTCCAGAAGCTCCAAGGCGGTCTCAAAGCGCAGGTTGGTGATGGCCTCCCCCAAGGCGCGACGGGTTTCGGCATCCCAGGCGGCGGGCGGGTCGCGCTTCAGGTCCTCGAACAGGTCCAGGGCACTGAGGTCGCGACGGCGCAGGGCCGCGTGCAGGGCGGCGAGTTGCCCCGCGGTCTGGGGCGTATCCGTGGACTGGGGCAGGGTGTCCGTTGCCTCCGGCTCTACCCGTTGGTCGCGAGCCTGGGCACCGGCGGTGGCCAGCCCGGGCCCCCTCCAGTTGCAGCGCCCGTTCCACCAGGTCACGGTTGAGGGCGCTGTCGTCCACCTACAGAATGCGCAGCCCGCGCAGGCGGGGCCCGCTGGGCGGAGCGGGGGGCGCGGCGTGGTCCGCCGCCGCCGGGGTCCCGTCCCTGGCGACGGCCCGGGGGAGGCTGACCTCGAACCAGAAGGTGCTGCCCTGGCCGAGGATGCTCTCGACCCCGATGGTCCCGCCCATCAGCTCCACCAGGCGCTTGGCGATCGACAGGCCCAGGCCGGTGCCGCCAAAGCGGCGGCTGATGCCGGCGTCGGCCTGAGTGAAGGGCGTGAACAGGTTCGCCTGGGCCTCCGGGCTGATGCCGATGCCGGTGTCCCGGACCTCAAAGCTCAGCCGGACCTCGCGGTCGGTGCTGGCCAGGGGGCGGATGAGGAGGGCCACCTCCCCCTGGGCGGTGAACTTGATGGCGTTGCCGGTGAGGTTGATCAGTATCTGTTCCAGGCGCAGGGCATCCCCCAGCAGGGGGCCGATGGGCTCAGCCTCGGCCTCGGCCACAACCCCAGCCCCAGCCACGGCCTCTGCCCCGGTCTCGGCCTCGGCCCCTTCTTCGGCCCCAGCCTCGGCCTTAGCTTCGGTTCCGGTCTTGGTCCCTTTTCCGGTGCCGGTTTCGGCCGCGGCCTCGGTTTCGGTCTCGGTCATGGTCTCGGTCAGAGGCCTGGTCGCCGTCCATGGCTCGGCCGTGGCCAAGTGCGGGATGCGCAACTCAAGCCCCTTGGCGGCGGCGGAGGGGCCGAGCAGGCTGCCCACCTGGGCCGTGAGGGTCTCCAGGTGGAAGGGCCGGGGGGCCAGTTGCAACTGGCCGGCCTCGATCTTGGAGAAGTCGAGGATGTCGTTGATGATCCCCAGCAGGGAGCGGCCCGCGCCCTGGATGCGCGCGACCATGTCACGCTGCTCCGGGGTGAGGGCCTGGCGGCTGAGCAGTTGGGTCAGGCCGAGCACGGCGTTCATCGGCGTGCGGATCTCGTGGCTCATGTGCGCCAGGAATTCGCTCTTGGCGGCGCTGGCGGCCCGGGCCTCGGCGGTGCGTTGCGCGACTTGCCGTTCCAGGTCGGCGTTGAGGTCGCGGTAGCGCCGTTCGCTCTCCAGGAGGGCCAGCTCGGCCTGCTTGCGGGCGGTGATGTCCTGGGTGATGCCGCCCATGCCCACCGGGGCGCCCGCGGCGTCGCGATAGGTGCGCCCCGCGGCGTTGATCCAACGCACGCGCTCATCGGGATGGACGATCCGATACTCGGCGCGATACTCGCTACCGGTGTCAACGGCGGCATTGATCAAGCCTTCGACCCGGGCCCGGTCATCCGGGTGCAGAACGGAATAGAAATGGGCCATGCTCGGCTCCGCCCCGGGTGGCAAGGCCAGGTGCTCCTGACACAGCGCCGACCAGTTCAGGGTCTGGGTGGTCAGGTCCCAGTACCAGACCCCCAGTTCGGCGCCTTCCGTCGCCAGGCGCAAATGCTCCCGGCTGACGAGCAGCCGTTCCTCGGCCTCCTTGCGCTCGGTGATATCCAGGGTCGTGCCGAGGTAGCGCACCAGTTCGCCGTTGGTGTCGTATTCCGGGTACGCCAAGTGGTGGAGCCAGCGCACGGCGCCGTTGGGGTGCAGGATGCGGTGCTCATGGCGGAAAACGGCCTGGCTGCGCAGCGCCGTGGTCCAGGTTTGCAGCAACTCATGCCGGTCGTCGGGGTGGACGAGGCCCAGCATGAGGTCGTCGCTGGGCGGCGGTCCCGACGGCATCAGGCCATAGAGCCGATACTCCTCTTCGGACCAGACGGACTGCCGGGTCGCGATGTCGTACTCGAACGAGCCCAGGTGGGTGAGCTGCTGGGCCTTGGCGAGGGCATCGCGGGTTTTGCGCAGTTCCTCCTCGACCGCCTTCTGCGCGGAGAGGTCGGTTAGGGTGCCAACCATGCGCCGCGGCTTGCCGTCCGCCTCGCGCTCCATGATGGAGCCACGATCCAGGACCCACTTCCAGGAGCCGTCCCGGCAGCGCAACCGTGCGATGCTTTCATAGCGCGGGGTTTCCCCGGCCAGATGGGCCGCCAACGCGGCCAGGGCCTGGGGCAGATCCTCCGGGTGGACGAGCCGATTTCAGGTGTCGAGGTCGTTGCCAAGGTCCATGTCGCCATAGCCGAGCATGGCCTTCCATTGCTGGGAGAATTCGACCCGTTCACTGTCGAGGTGCCAATCCCAGACGCCGTCCCCGGCGCCATCCAGGGCCAGCTTCCAGCGCCGTTCGTCCTCCAGGCGAGCGCTGGACACCCGCGCCGCGGCCAGGGCCCGCGCCCGGTCGCGACGCCACCAGGCGACACCGGCGCCGGAGGTCAGCAGCAGGATCAGTCCCAGGATCACGGCGGTGACCCAATCCGTCTCGCGCATGCGGGCCTGAGCCTCCCGCTGGTCGATCTTGGCGATCAGCAGCCAGGGGGTGTCGGCGATGGCGGTGGCATAGGCCAGGACCGGCTCGCCGCGGTAGTCCTGGGCCTGGGGCAGGATGCCCTTTTGCCCCTGGCCGGCCAGGGCGGCCGGCAGGTGGGGGGTAGTGAGGGGCAGGCGTTTCTACAGGGTGGCAGCCGGCTCATGGCGCAGGGGGGTCAGGTAGAGCAGTTCTTCCCCCTCCCGGCGGACGATGAAGGTCTCGGCGGTCTCGGTCGGCACCGGCCAGGCGCTGATGAGCGGATAGAGGGTCTCCTCAACCAGCCAGCTCAGGTAGGCCACGCCCAGCAACCGGCCGTCGGGCTGGGTGACGGGGGTCAGCAGGCCATATTCGATCCGGCCGTCGGGGTTGTGATGCAGATCGACCGGTAACAACCGGGGATGGGCGAGGACGTCCCAGACCGCCTGGGCATGAGCGGCGTTGTTCGTCGGTCCCAGGACCAGGATGGGCTCCCCCCGGGTATCAAAGACCGCCAGGGCCGACCAGCCGCGCACCGCCATGATCTCGGTGAAACGCGCGCGGGATTGGGCCAGCAGGGCCTCATCCTGGCGGCCCCCCGGTCTCCCAGGCGGCCAGGAGCCGGGCGAAGAGGGCCTGGCCGGAAAAATACCGGCGGGCGTCCTTGCGGGCCTGGGCCAACCAGTTCTCCACCTGTTGGCGTTTCTGCTCGGCGATGAGCGTCAGCGTCCGTTCGGTCTCGAAACGCCGTTCGTCTTGCAGGCGGCTGAAGGCGTACCCGCCCACCGCGGCGATGAGCAGGGTCAGGCTCACCAGGATGGCGAGAAAGCCGAGGAGGGGGCCTGCCCCCGATGGGGGGCGCTGGGCATCTCGGCCTGCGGTGGGAGGGAATCTGTGCTGTCGGAGCGCATGGGGATATAACTCTCTTCAGGCAGGATGCTCATCGTTGCAGATTACCAAGTAGGCTCCGGCCCGACTCATCAGGTCGGGCTAGCCCAGCGGACGAGGGTCATCATTGAAAAATATCAGGCCGGCTCTGGTCTTGCCTACGTCTTGCCTTGACCTGGGGCAGCCGCTCACGGGGGAAACATCCTGGCGCCATGCACGACGTTCAGCACCACGATCGCGTCGGGCGTCAGCTTCAGGAAGACAACGTATGGCAGGCCCTTAACGACCAGCTCGCGCGCTTGGGGAATCCGGTCGCTCTGCCTGATACGTTCCGGGAACGGGAGAAGTCCCTCGACCTGCGCGATGATGCGTCGCTCGACGGCTGCGGCGGTACGCGGGCTTACCTTCGCGGCGTAATAGGCGAGGATTTCGGCAAGGTCATCCACGGCCTCTTCCGTCCAGAGAATCCTCATTCCTGGTCGGCCTGACGCCCCAGCTTCGCGGCGACGCGCGACTTGAGTGAGTTAACCGCTTCGCTATGCGGGAACAGTGGCGTCGTGGCGGTGTCGAGGCGCGCCAAAGTCGTGCCCACCTTCTCGGCCAGCCAGGCTTCGTAGCCCGAAACTTTCTCCATGAACATCTCAGGGATGAGCGTGTCGACCGCGTCCTCGATCGAGAGCATGATCCCGACCGGGCGATCGTTCTTGGTGATAACGACGGGCTCACGTCTGGCGGCATCGAGGAATTCACCGAAACGGTTCTTGGCGTCGCGCGCGGTCATGGTCTTCAAGCTATGCACTCCGGATAAGGGACCACTGGCTAGGGAGTGGCTACCGTGGATATTGTAGCTATTGTGGGCGGAGGGGTAAGCCCCCCGCCGGCCTTCCTCGCGCCGCCTAACCCGTGGCGATGACCCCACCGCCACTGCTAGCCGCTCAGGGGTGGGGCGTGAGGGTCAGGGGGAGGGCGGGTGCATTGTGGCCTTCGGCCTAAGGGCAACCCAGTCGGTCCTGTTTTCCCGGGTGGCAAGATTTACAATAAGCGCTTCTGGGGAAAATCCTTGATTGTGAGCACCGCCGGCTCGCTTGCCCCTTACCCGGGCCTGTCACTTTCAACCCGCCGGTCCTGTTGCGCCATTCGGGGACCTAAATGAAAAAAACCGTGATGACTAATAATGCCGGCGTGGCCGCAAAGGTCTCTCCGTTCGCTGGTTACGGGGTGTGCCGCGGCGCCGTGGTCAGTCACCTCAACATCAACCCCTGGCGACAAGGCGGGGCATCATGAGTCATTCCCCCGTCAATCTGGGGGCCTTGCGCGCGCGGGCCGAGGAGGCCATCGCCCGGGGTCTCGCCAGCCGGCTCGATACCCCGGCGGTCGCGGGCCAGGGCGATGTCACCCAACTGGTCGAGGAACTGCGCGTCTATCAGGCCGAGCTGGAGCTCCAGAACGAGGAACTGGTCCAGGCCCAGAGCAAGATCGCCGGGGCCCTCGAGCGCTATCGGCTATTGTTCGACCACCTGCCGCTGCCGGCGCTAGTCGTCGATGGGCTGGGCTTCATTGTCGAGGCCAACCGCCAGACCGAGGAACTGCTCGGCCTGAGCCCGCACCGTTCGCTGCGGGGGGGATCGGTTTTTCAACTCTTCGATTTCGACAGCCGGGCCCGGCTGCGCCCCTTCGTGCATCGGCGCGTGCCCCCGCCGCCGGGGGGGTTGAGCTTTCTCAATTTGAAACTGGGGGGCGACCAGACCCTACCCTGCGATGTCCATGTCATGCCGCTCCGCGCGGGGACGAACCAGGAGGAAAACAACCTCCTGGTACTGGTGGATCGTAGCGCGGACCTGGCCCTGCGGGAGAGTGAGCAGGCCTGGCGCAGCCTCGCCGACAGCAGCACCGCCCTGATCCGTATCGTCGACCGGAAGCACCGCTGTATCTATGTCAATCAGGCCTGGCGGGAGCTGACGGGCTGGACGCCGGAGGCCGGTGGCGGGGGCGATTGGCTCGCCTGTCTCCACCCGGACGACCGGGGGCGGTGCCAGGATGAATCGGCCTGGCGGGAGGCACAACCGGAGCCGTTCAGCCTGGATTACCGGCTGCGGGACCGTGACGGCGATTATCGTTGGTTTCGGGACTCGGCCACACCCCGCCGGGACAGCGCCGGCCATTTCATCGGCACCATCCATCAATGTCTGGATATCACCGACCGGGTCGAGATCGAGACCAACCTGCGGGCCGCGCGGCACGCCGCCGAGGCCGCCAACCGCGCCAAGGACGCCTTTCTCGCCAATCTGGGGCACGAGATCCGCACGCCCCTCAACGCGGTACTCGGGCTGTGCCAACTCCTGCTGGGCGACGCATTGACCAACCGGCAGCGCCACTATCTGACCCAGATCCAGAACTCGGCCACCGAGCTGTTCGCCCTGCTGACCGATCTGCTGGCGTATTCCAAGCTGATGGAGACCGCTGAGGTGCGGCGCGAACCCCAGCCCTTCCGCCTTCGGGACCTGGTGGCGAACGCCGTGGCGCGGTTCGCGCATCAAGCGCGGGACCAGCGGCTCCACCTGGAGGTGGCCCTGGACCCGACCCTGCCACCGATCCTCCTGGGTGACCCGGAGGGGCTCCAGAAAATTCTCGACTGCTTGGTGGGCAATGCCGTCAAGTTCACCGCCCAGGGGGACATCCGGGTCGCGGTTGACCTGGACCCGCTGGATGCTGCGCCGGACGCCCCCCGGGATGCCGCGACGGACCCCACGACCGACTTGGCCCCGGACTCCACCACTGACTCCGCCCTGGGTGTCCCCCCCGATTCCTACCCGGGCATCGCGCCCGCGTCGGAGGCCGCCGCGAGCGGTGAGTTGGGCCCGTTGCCCGGCACGCCCACCGCCGCGGGCGCGGACCAGACCTTCTGGGTGCGTTTCACGGTCAGTGACACCGGCATCGGCCTGTCACCCGAGCAACAGGGCGAGATCTTCACGCCCTTTCACCAGGCGGACATGTCCCTGACCCGGCGCCACGGCGGCACCGGCCTGGGTCTCGGCCTGAGTAAACGGCTGGTCGAGCTGATGGGCGGTCGGATCGGGGTAGCCAGCACCCTGGCCGAAGGCAGCACCTTCTGGTTCAGCGTGCCCCTGGGCCGGCCCGCGGACCTGCCCGAAACCCTGCCCGAGGCGTCGGCGGCAAGCGGGCACGGGACGAGTCCGACGGTGACCGGGGAGGGGACGAACAAGGCCCGGGATGTCGATCTCCCCGGGCTCCTGCCTAAACTGGCCGAGCTTGACCATTCGTTGGCCATGGGTCACGCCAGGGCCCGCCAGTTCAATACCGAGATCGTGGCGCTGCTCGCCGACACCGACTTGTACGCGCCCTATCAGGACATCGCGGCGGCCATCGGGCGGCTGGATTACGCGACCGCATCCGCGCGCTTGCATCATTTCATTCAGGAACAGGGCTGGCCCTGGCCATGAGTCTCCTTGCAGTGGATCAGAGGATGGTCGGTACCCTGGTGCTCGTCACCTTGCTGGCTTGACACGGCAACCCCGGTTGTGGCTCCAGGTGCCATCGCCGGGTGGAACAGCCATTAAGCCATGATTTATATAATTTTTTAGCTGTATTAACGGAGAGCGATATGAATCGGGAAAAGCCAGCGAATATCCTGATTGTCGATGACATGCCGACCAACATCGAGATCCTGCTAGGGATCCTGGAGGAGGACCATGAGATCAGGTTCGTAACCTCCGGTCAGAAGGCCCTTGAGGCGCTCGCCAAGGGCCAGATCCCCGACTTGATCCTGCTCGATGTCATGATGCCCGACCTGGACGGTTATCAGGTCTGTGAACGGCTCAAGGCGGACCCGGCCACCCGCGATATTCCGGTGATCTTCGTCGCCGCCTGCGCCGACGCCGAGAGCGAGACCCGCGCCCTGGCGGCCGGCGGGGTCGATTTCATCCACAAGCCCATCAGTGCATCGGTGGTGCGGGCCCGGGTGCGGCTGCATCTGGAGCTGCGGCACCGGACCCAGGAGCTGGAACTGCGCCTGGCCGAGATCGCCCAGGCCCATGCCCGGCTGTCCTACCTGGCCAATCACGATGCGCTGACCGACCTGCCCAACCGGACCCTGTTCTTCGACCGGCTCGACCAGGCTCTGGCGTTGGCGCGCCGCCACGGCACCCGCCTGGCGCTGCTGTTCATCGATCTGGACAAGTTCAAGCCGATCAATGACACCTGGGGACATGCCGTGGGCGACCAAGTCCTGCGGGCGGTTGCCCAGCGCCTGAGCGGGCGCCTGCGCGACTCGGACACGGTGGGCCGCATCGGCGGGGATGAATTCGTCGCCTTCCTCAACGAGATCACCGACGCGGGCTACGCCGCTCGGGTCGCCGATGAGCTGCGCCACGGCCTGGCCCAGCCCTACGAACTCGGTGGCCTGACCCTGGAGATCTCCGCCAGTATCGGGGTCGCCCTCTTTCCCGACCACGGTCAGGACGCCATCGAATTGGCCCGCCATGCCGATGACAGCATGTATCTGGCCAAGCAGGCCGGCGGGGATGGGCTGCGGCTCTTTTCCGGCACGGCCTGAAGCAGCCACAACCTGGCCTGGTCCAATGTCGCGGCCTTCGGCTAAAGGGCAACCCAGTCGCTCCTGATTTCCCGAATGACAAGACTTACAATGGGCGTTAGTGGGGAAAATCCTTGAGGGAGAGGACCGCCGGGAAGAAGCGCAACGCCGGGTCGCTTGCCCCTTCCCGGGGCCTGTCACTTCCGCCCGCTGGACCTTTTCGCCGTTCGGGGACCTGATGAAAAGAAACCTGATGACTCATAACCCCGGCGCGGCCGAAAAGGTCTCGCCGTTCGATGGTTACGTGGTGTGCATCGGCGCCTCCGCCGGGGGGCTGGATGCCCTGGAAAAGTTCTTCAAGGCCTGCCCGACCGATCTCGGGGCGGCCTTCGTCGTGGTTCAGCATCTCTCGCCGGATCACAAGAGCATGATGAGCACCTTGCTGGCGCGCCACACCGCCATGCCGGTGACCATGGTCGAGGATGACCTGCCGATCGACGCCAATCAGGTCTATCTGATCCCCCCCGGGGCCATCATGCACGCGACCAAGGGGCATCTGCACCTGACGCCGAAGAACCCCCGCGGCCTGACCCTGCCCATCGACATCTTTTTCGCCTCCCTGGCGGATGTTTACCAGCGCCACGCGGTGGGGATCATCTTCTCCGGGACCGGCACCGACGGCACCCGGGGGGCGGTGGCCATCAACGCCGCCGGTGGCTTCCTCATGGCCCAGGAGCCCGAGTCGGCCAAGTTCGACGGCATGCCACGCAGCGCGATCGCCACCGGCCTGGTGGATGCCATCCTGCCGGCGGAGGATATCCCGGCGCGGTTGCTGGCCCACATCAAGCAACTGCCCTATGAGGAGAGCGAGGTCGCAGCGCCGCGACTCGTCCCCCACGCCACCCTTTCCACCGAGGAGGTGATGGCCGCCTTGCTGCGGCTACTGCATCAGGTCGGCGGGATCGACTTCTCGGACTACAAGCCCACCACCATCATGCGCCGCATCGACCGGCGCATGCAGGTCCGCCACACGCCGGAGCTCTATCAGTATTACGACCTGCTGGAGCACGATCGCAACGAGATCATCACCCTGCGGCGGGAGATGCTGATCTCGGTGACCAGCTTCTTTCGCGATCCCGAGACCTTCGCCTTGCTCGCCGAGGAGGTGGTCGGGCCGCTGGTGGCGGAGAAACCGCCCGGCGAGACGATCCGCGTCTGGATCGCCGGGGTGGCGACCGGGGAGGAGGCCTACACGGTCGGCATGCTCTTCATCGAGGCCTTCGAGCGTGAGCGCCGCTGGCCCAATCTGAAGATCTTCGCCACCGATGTCGATCAGCAATGCGTCGAGACCGCCGGCGTCGGCCAATACCCCGAATCGGCCGCGGCGGAACTCTCGCCGGAGCGCCTGGAGCGGTTCTTCGTCAAGAAGGACGACCGCTTCGTCATCAAGAACGAACTGCGGCAGTGCATCGTCTTCGCCCGCCATAACCTGCTCGCCGACCCGCCCTTCACCAAGATGGACCTGGTGGTCTGTCGCAATACCCTGATCTATTTCAACTCGGCCGCCCAGGAGCACGCCCTGCGCTCCCTGCAGTACGCCATCCGTGATGGGGGGGTATTGTTGCTGGGTTCCAGCGAGTCGCTCGCGGCGGTGACCGAGGGCTTGCAGACCATCAACGCCAAGCACAAGCTGTTCCGGCGGGTCGGGCCCATGGCCCTGCCCTACCTCGAGCGCAAACGGGGGGACACCCAGATCCCGCCGCTTCCGGGCAAGTCCCAGCCCTTGGCGAAGGCGCGGCGGCGACCGAGCGACGGCACCCTCGCCCAGGCCGGCTTGAGCGCCTTGCTCGGGCACTATGCCCCGCCGGCGATCCTGGTGAATCAGGAGCATGAGGCCGTGCATCTCTTCGGCGAGGTGAATGCCTATCTCGCTCCGCGGGAGGGGGTGGCGAGCCTGGAAATCAACCGCCTGCTGCCCGAGTCCCTCACCCCGGTCGCCGCCGCCCTGCTCTACA
>ERZ1645187.2374-NODE-2374-length-16610-cov-6.824887_pt1 | contig 16610 bp, 15 predicted proteins | sample MGYA00575352_ERZ1645187 | MGnify/ENA primary metagenome ERZ1645187 (study PRJEB40837, sample SAMN11349314) | freshwater sediment metagenome | isolation source: river sediment | host: Sediment | place: India: Wazaribad , New Delhi | collected 2017-02-21 ... | reverse complement strand
ACGAAAATGCAGAAGGCCCGGCATGAAGCCGGGCCTTCTGGCGGGAACCTGGTGGCGGACGGTTGACCATGTGCCGACTGGCCTCCCGAGCTTGTGAGCACTCCTGCGGGTTGCTGCGGGCTTGCGGGAGGTTATTCGAAATTTTCGAACAACTGCCGATGAACGCTCGCCGATTGGCAGCGCATCACTTTCGTTGGCGCAGCCGCTCAACAACCTCACCAACCGGCGTGACCTTGCCTTCTGCGACCTGTTCTTCGCCGTGCAGGATGAGCGCGCCCAGGACTTCATTTTCAGCCGTCACGACGTCGGCACCGCATCGCGGGCAAGAGAAATGCCCGTCTTGCCGTTCGGTGAAGTGCAGCCCGCTGTCGCTGATTTCCAGAGATTCAAAGTCATGTGTGATCAAGAACCCATCCGACGTGACATCCTCCATTAGCCCACATGACGCACAGGTCAGTAATTCCCGGTCGTCGGTGAATAGACCGAGTTCGCCTGCCTGAGCACGCAGTTCGGTAAACCGTTGAGCCAATGCCAGAAGGTCCTTTGGGGTTCTATCTGCTGCCATCAAAAATTCATTCCCTTTTCGGCTTGGGCAACGCCTTGGCAGCTTCTTCCAGGGCGCGCACGTTGGATTCAGCCCCCTCGGCTTCAAGCAGTGCCCGCCGCTGGGCTGCGAACTGCTCATATTGCACTTCTGCAAGGGTGTCTGCCCGCTTCTTGCTTACTCGACCCGCACCTTCCAGAACATCGCGGTCGTTGAATTTCAGGAAGGCATCCAGTTTCTCTGTCCAGTCCTTCAGGAAGACCTCTTTGCGGCGACGCGCCTGATCCTCAGCGAAGTCCAGCCACATTGTCACGATGCGATTGAGTTCGCCAATCTCAGGCTCATGCAGATAGTTCTTGGCCACGGTCACGTCGGCCTTCTGCACGCTGGCCGACTTCCAGGTGGTCAGGCCCATGTTCGGGCGGCTGCTGTCAGCGCGCTCGGCGATCAGTTCGGCGGCCGTCTTGCCGGTGACTGCGAAGTGCAGTTTGTTCTGTATGAATCGGAAGAACTGGGCTGTTTCAGGCTGCGTGGGCGAGTAGTCGGCCGCCATTGCGAAGATCTCACGCACTCGCAGGTACATCCGGCGCTCGCTGGCCCGGATGTCGCGGATGCGTTCCAGGAGTTCATCGAAGCGATCCGGTACACCGGAACCAGCCACCGGCGGATTTTTCAGGCGTTCGTCGTCCAGGGTGAAGCCCTTGACCAGATACTCGCTCAGGCGTTCGGTGGCCCAGCGGCGGAACTGGGAACCGCGCGTGGAGCGCACCCTGTAGCCCACCGCCAGAATTGCGTCCAAGTTGTAATGGTCGATGTTCCGGCTGACCCGACGAGCCCCCTCCTGGCGAACTATTAGGAATTTCCTAATGGTTGCTTCGGGCTGAATTTCGCCGTCGGCGTACAGGGTTTTCAAGTGCTCGTTGATGGTTGGCACCTTGACTTGAAACAGTTCAGCCATCAACGCTTGCGTAAGCCACAAAGAGTCCTCGACGAATCGGCATTCGACACGGGTCCGACCATCCTCGGTTTGGTAGAGTAGAAATTCGCCGGGAGTTGGTGCTTGGAGTTCGGTCATGTCAGCGCCGCCACTTGGAGTTGGTTGGTGAGTCCTTGGGACTCTTTCTGGGGATATGGCCTCGGGGCCAGGAATGCGCCGAGACTGCCGCAAGGCGGCAACAGCAATCGCTTATTCTTCAAGCAGAACGGCAGCACCCACAGACGCAACCCTGACGATTTCGGAAATTCGAACACCGGCAGTGCCTTGCTGAAAGCATCCGTCTTCGGGTAGATCAACACCACATCACCAACGCCGTCGAGATAGTTTTGGCCGTAGGCGTGGAGCTGATAAAAGTCCCCTTGATCCAACCCGTACTTTTCCGAACCCGTGGCCTGCTGACCGTCGATCAGCTTCCATTTGGTGTCCAGTACCAAACGATTCACCTTCGATTCCTGCACCAGTAGATCGGGTTTGAGGCGGAACCAATCCTTCTCAAGATGCCTGACCAGTGACAGGCTGCGAGTCTGCGTGCGCAGTGCGAACCCCTGTCCCAGTTGCCGGGCAAGGTGCTTGGCAACGAAGGCCTCGAATACTGCCTCCATCGGGAACAGTAGGGATGGCGCACGATGGCCGCCCGCGCCAGTGAGTGGCGACTCGTCTCCCAGAATCAAGCGCGCCCACGCAAGGGCCACGTCGTAATGCGCCATACCGCGATCCGGACGAACCCGCTGGAAGTCCATTGCGGGATGCTGTGATGCTGGTATCTCGGCAAACACAAAGCACAACTCGCGTCCCAGTTGCTGATTGGTCTGCGAGGCAGTCCAAGCCAGCGCGCGTCGCAATGCCGCGTGCAACAGACGGTTCTCTGGCCGGTCAGGAGAAAACTCGTCGAACTCCGCAAAGAAGCGATCACGGCGACAGAGGTTGCGTCGCAGGTGCGTTGCCATCTGCAACTTGCCGCGCAAAGCAAACAGGTTGTCTTGCTGCGGGTTGTAATCACTGCGCAGGCCGCGTTTGACAAGGTGCTCCACGGCGCGCAGGAATTCACCGATGAATACCTCGAGCAATGGCATGCGGGTGGCCACCAGCTTGGCACTGTCGGTCTGGATATGACGAAAACCACCCAGGCAGCGAAGCATTTCGATCAGCAGCTCACGCGCCTCATCATCCCCGCCGCCGATGGCCTTGGCGACTTTGGGCAGCACCTCGATCTGATACCCATCCGGTGCCCGGATCACTCCCACGAAACTGGCCACCTGGACGGCCCGTCGACCACGCCGTTGAGACAGTTTCAGCCACGCGGTTTCGCCCGCTTCGGCTAGGCTGAGGGCCTGCGATTCCAGCCAGGCAAACACCGACTGTGGCACCGAGTGCAGGCCTACGGTATCGGATACGCCGGGAGCAACTGCAGCCAGCGCATCAAATTCGTAGATCGTGGTGCCTGACATTGTGATCCACCCCTCAAGCCAAGGACTGGTAGATGCCAAGGTACGCGGCGGGCTTGGCAAACGCGGACGGCTGCGATTGATAGCGCCGCTTGGTGGCGTAGCTGTCCAGGCCGTGGTTGTTGCCGAACAAGTCACTCAAGTCCTGTTCGTGGGCATCGCTTTCGGTGATGAACTGGACCGCTTGGGGCTTCTGGTTGTCGCCCAGTACCAGCCGAATCTTGCGCCAATCCTCAAAGAAGTACTCCTCCAGCAAGGGCACGATGCGATTGCGGAAGATGTCGGCCAATTTTTCAAAGCGGGCCTCGCCATCATCCACATCCGCCAAAGTCGTGAGATAGGCGTGGCCGATGCTGTGATCGCGGTCGTACAGGGCTTCGATGCGCTCGTTGATACGCTCCAGCATTCGGCGCACATCAATCGCGCCGATTGATGTGGTGACCACAAAGCCCGCCAAGGGCGCGCTGTGCGGGTCATCCGCATCTTTCTCTTCACGAGTGTCAGGCAGCAGCGGCACAAAATCAAAGCGTCGGCGCAAGGCCGTGTCGAGCAAGGCCAGCGAACGATCAGCCGTGTTCATCGTGCCGATGATGTCCACATTGGCAGGCACAGAAAACTTCTCGCCCGAGTAGGCCAGCGTCAATTCGATGGGCGGCTTGCTGCCATCAAGTGGGTCGCGTTTGTCCGGCTCGATCAGGGTGATCAGCTCACCGAAAATCTTGCTGATGTTGCCCCGATTGATTTCGTCGATCACCATCGCAAAGCGTTGGTCGGGGGCCTGCCGGGCCTTGCGGCACAGCTCCTTGAACGCACCGGGGCGAATTTCGTATTCCACTTCGCCCGCCTCGGCGTCGCCGTTCAGAACGGGACGCAATCCCTCAACGAATTCTTCGTAGCCGTAGGATTGATGGAAGGTGACGAAGCTGTAGCGCTGCACAGTGGCGGCGTCCTGCTGGCCCGCCTTGAGCTGCTCGACCAGTGTGATCAAGTCGGCGCAAGCATCCTGCCAATCACCCGCGAACTGCCACACCGAGTCAGCCGTTTTATCGAAGACGGCCGGGCTGAGGCGTTTTTTCATCTTCACCGTGGTGGATTCATCCACGGTGTGGTTCTGCAGGGTGCGCCACAGCGTTTGTCGCACATTGCGATTAGAGCCATTGGCGGCGGTGATGGCCTGAATGAAGCGATGCTCCGCAATATCCGCCACCTTGGCCTTGCCACCCAAGTCATACAGTGCGGCGGCCGCGCCCTCCCACCACTTCAGCACCGCGACCTTCTCAGCAATGATCTGGGTGCGCCATTCCTCAGTGGTGATGGATGCGGCCTGCGGCTCGTAATCACGCTTGAGCAGTTGCATCAGCGTGTAGGTTTTGCCCGTGCCGGGTGGGCCGTAGTAGATGCGGTTGAAGCAAGGCGCTCCATACTGACTCGCCGCACCCTGCGCCGGGACTGGCGCGACTGAAGGCTTGGCATCACTGTCCGTGCCCGAATTTTCAATGGGTTCACCGGCCAGCGTGGCCAATTCGGCCAGATCGGTGCCGAAAAAGGGTTTGAGCAGGGCGGTCTCAAACTCAGGCAAATCGTGCGCAGGCACCTGTTTGAAGGTGGATCGGTAATTGGGGGTCCAGCCCTTCTGGCCACCTTGGTAGCCGCCTTGTTTGATGCCCGGCTTTAACACCCGGTAACGACGTTGCAGCCAGCCGTCGCCTTTGTCGCAGGGTTCTGGCATGGACGTGAATTGGCCCACCAGAGGCAGGCTGTCGTTGCCGTGGCACAAGAAAAACAGATCGCCGACCGGGGCTTCCTGAAAGTTCTCGCCCTGGCTCTTGGCGGTCTCCCCGTGCATCACACCCAGTTCGGCCTGCAGGTAGCCCTTACGTTCCTCAGCAGAGAAATCGTTGAGCCCATGCGATAGCTTCCAGATCGGCAGATTTTTACGGCTCCATGCCTCCCACACCTGCCGCCCGAATTCGAGGATGCCCAGCCCCTCAGGCCGTTTGGCCAATGCGACCTGTTGCAGACTGGCCATGCTCTGGCTGGCCGTGCCGCCAGCAAACACAGCCAATGGTGCACGCTTGAAGATGTCCACGATCACCGGCGCTTGTCGGTTCTGGTAATGGAAGGCAATCTTCCATTTGGTGGCTTCGCCCAGATGCTCGAACGCTTCGATGCCATCCAGATCGCCATTCGCTGCCAGGGCCGCCAGTTGCTGGATGTGTCCACGTACCTTGTCGAAGGCTTCTTCAGCCGTCGCGCCCAGCGATGAATACCACCCGTGTGTATCCGAGTAGGAGAGCTTGGCGTCGGATTTCTTGTCCTCGGTGTCTTTGCGCGAGAACACGCCGAACTTGAACGACGATCCTCCCCAGATACTGCCCAGCTCGTCCAGCCGTGATTCGATCCAGTAGGTGAAGCTGTCCTTCGAACCTGCCTGTGTGTACTCGTCCAGCGTCATCGTGGCCAACCGCGAGGCAGGCCAAACCGACAGGAACTCATCCCACAGTGCGTATTGCTTTTGGAAGTCGCTCACTTCAGTGCCTCCTCAACCCAATCCCAGCGCTTGTCCTTGACCATCACGAACCGGCAACGACCCTCTGACAGGTTGGCCCACAGGCCGCCGATCAGGCGGTCGTCCTCAGCCCCGGTCCATCGATCAGCGCCCTTGTATTCAACCGCGAGAATCGGCCCCGGCTGGCCTGCCGCCCCTGGCAACTGGCAGAGGAAGTCTGGAAAGAACCGACCATCGGCCTTCTGCAAGAAGAATGAACTGCCTTCGCGCCGCACGAGGTTACGCACCCAGAACTGGATGCGGCCCTGCTGCGCCCACATATCCAACTGGCAGGCGCACTCGAATTCTTCCTTGCTGTCGAAGTCGCCCATCCGCCCATAGAAGTGCTTGCGGAAATCAAAATGGCCAAAGCGCCCATCGTAGTCGCGGCTGGGGGCGTAGGCCTGGGCGTGAAACTCGAAGGCGTATTGATCGGTCACCGCCACCCGCGTGGCCGCATCATCGCCAAACAGCGTCTGCTGGAATGCCTTGCCAACGGCCTGCTTGCGCAGTTCACGAATGCGCGCCTCGACCAGATTGCGGATCAGAAACTTCTGAAGGTTGGCGCGTGCCAGCGTGAAACCTTCACGGCGCAGCAAATCAGTGATCCATGCAGCAACAAATGCCTGCTTGCTCGCGTGGGTCAGTGACGGCTCAGGAAGGTTGCGGCACAGCCAGGTGGCGATGCGAATTTCATCCCAGTTTTCGGGTTGATAGACGAGGCCCAGATCGCGCTGCAACTCGGGCAGGAAGCGCGACACCACGTGGCCGGCATCGTCGATGTCGATCTCGCCACCTTCCGACACCTTCAGTGCCGCACCCAATGCCGTCAGGTCATCGGCTGTCGGCGCGGCATCGTAGGGTGAGAGGTCCCACGGGTACTCCAGCACCTCCGGGTCATCAAATAGCGCCAACTCGCCCTGCACGCGCAAGGCCAACTGCGGTATCCGGAAACGCTCGCCCAACTCGGCGGGCGTCTGGAAGAACTCAATGGCCGTGGTGCGGCTGACTTCGGCGGCTTCCACAATCGCCGCCGCAGCGGTTTCGGAGGTAACCGAGGCCTTTAGGACTTCGGCTTCATCTTCCGTGAGCGGCGTGCTGATGGTCAGCGTGTTGAGCTTGCCGTCCCAACTCACCTTGTCACGTACCGGTTTCGGTATGCTCTTCAGGTCGGGCTTTTCGGACAAGGTAATCGCCACGGGCCGAACGACCACGCGCCCGGCATGGCCCTCCAGATCCAGCCGTGCCTGTTCGGCCTTGGCTGCGGTGACGAACTCCGTGACTTCGCGCCGCTCGAAACCTGCACCGGCCACCAGACGATCCCGCAGCGTGCCTGCCGTCTCGGCAAAGTTGCGCGACACTACGAAGGCATAGGATTGGTTCAATGCCTTCGCCTGCCGATGGGCCGCATCAGGTTGCCGCAACACACGCCCGAGCAACTGCTCCACCGCCGTAGCCGATGACAGCGAGGCCATGCTCACCAGAATGTAAGCAAACGGGCAGTCCCAGCCCTCGGCCAGTGCCTTCTGGGTGATGACGAACTTCACCGGGCAGGCCGGATCGGCAATGCCCAGCTTGTAATCCGCATCGATCTGCTCCAGTCCCTTTTCCTCGCCGGTGGCCACCACGATTTCGCTGGCGGGAATGCCGTGGTTGGTGATCAGCTCATTCTTCACCTTCTCGAAATCCAGCGTCTCGATGCCGGCGCGGCGCGGTTCAGACTGAATCAGCACCAGCGGGCGCAGATAGGCCGCCCCCGCGCGGCGCTCTTCATCGGCCAGCTTGTGCAGGGCATCGCGGCGGCCAATGGCATCGGCCAGACACTGCTGCCAGTTGGGCTCCGTTTCCAGTACCACCGGCAGCTTGATCATTTCTTCCGCCTTCAACTCGGCGGCAGACACGCTGTGCAGCACATTACTGGGCGTGCGCTCCAGATCGGGCGTGGCGGTCAACTCCATCACACCACTGGGGCGGAAACGGGCCAGCATATCGAAGGCCAGTTCGGTGCGGCTGTTGTGCGCCTCGTCCACCACCACGAATGGCCGGCGCAGGCGCAACACGTTGGCCAGCGAATACGGCGTGGTGCGCTCGCTGCCCTCGCCATCGGTCAGCAACTCGTCGCGCTGCGTCGGTGAGAGGTTGTCGAAGTGGTGCATCAGTGCGCCGCTGGACTGGTACACCTTGCGGCATTCCTCCTCTTCCACCTGGAACGCCTGGCGCGTGGCGACGATCACCGTGGTCGAAGTATCCAGCGTGGCGCGGGTGACGCTCTTGGCATCTTCGAGATCGAGCACCGTAATCGGCCCCGCCTCGCGGAGTGCGGCGTGATACGGGTGGCTACGATCCTTCAATGCTTTGATCGTCTGCTCGCGAATCGGCTTGCTGGGCACCAGCCACAGAATCACGCTGTGCTCGCAGCGCAGAAGATGCGTGTTGACGAGTTGGACGCTTTTCGCCGCCAGCCAGGTTTTGCCGCCGCCGGTGGGCACGCGCAGGCAGAAGTACGGCATGTCGGCCGGGAAGCCCGACAACGGGTTGTACGACAAACCACGTCCCCACAAGCGTTCGGTGGTGGCCGTGAAAGCAATCGAGGGCGACGGCAATTCGTGGCAGGCCTTGAAATAGGCTTCCACGCTGTCGAGCACTTGCTGCTGATAAATTTTCGGTGCGAATCCGGACATGGCTTACACCTCCAGCGCGTAAGGGGTTTGCTTGAAGGTGATACCCTCGCGTGCAGCGCGGGCGCCCATGCGGTTGGCAGCGGCGTAAATCACTTTCGGGCCGGCGAACTTGGGCAGCACGTCGAACACTGGGCCGGTGAGCACATTGCCGCCACCCACGGACTTGTCCTTGAGGATGCCGTTGTAGAGCAGATAGATGGCGCGGCCTTCGTGCACGCCCAGCAGTGGCGAATCGGCAGTGCCAGTGAAGCCTGTGCCGGTTTCGGCAAACCAGACGAACTCGGCCAGTTGCGCAAATTTCACATCGCTGCGGATTTGGCCGTCGGCGTCGAACAACGGTTCGCCGGACAGGCGGCAGAACTGGAAGCCACCGCCGAGGCCCTCTACTGTTTGACCTTTGGCATTGGTGTAGCCGCCGGCAATACGCTTGACACGTTCGGCAGTGAGGCTCCTGGCAATACCCTCATCCATCTCCACCAGGATTGATTTACGGCGACCACCATCCTCTGCGTTCTGCTTGAGCACAGCGTGACCTGTCGTTCCGGAACCAGCAAAGCTATCGAGTACGATGGAATCCGCATCTGTTGCAATTTGCAGAATTCGCTGAATCAAAGCTGTTGGCTTTGGGGTAACGAAAAGATCGCTGGATGCTCCCAAATTCAGGATTTGGCTGATTTCCTGCTTTGAATGGCGCGTGCTGCCGACCTCCTGCCAAGGCCACAGCGTTCTGGGAACAACGCCATCCTTAACGTCGGTGAGGAACCGTTTAATTCCAGGACGATTGCTGCCTGACTTGCCCCACCAGATTCGATTATCCCTATCCAATTCCCAAAATTTTTCTTCACTCACCCGCCAGTAACTTCCTGATGGCGGGCCATCGATCACCTTGCCTGAGGGAGTTGTGATCGCGTATCGGCCTTGCGCATAAAAGTTACGCGCAGCCAAGTCGCTGAGCAACCACGGGCCACGCGGGTCGTTATCCGGATTCTTGTAGCGAGCAATCATCGCTTCACTGCGCGGCAGAGGGTTCGGTCGCCACTTGTCCTTATTCGCGGCATACAACACAACGTATTCGTGATCCTCACTGAGATGCCGAGCGCTGTTTTTTGGGCTGTCCATCATGTTCCAGATGGCAGAGGCGACGAAATTCTTCGCCCCGAAAATCTCATCCATCAACAAACGTAGCGTCGCCACCTCGTTGTCGTCGATGGACACGAAGATCGCGCCATCCTCGCGCAGAAACTGTCGCAGCAATACCAGGCGCGGGTACATCATCGACAACCAGCGGTCGTGCCGGTCCAGCGTTTCGCCTTCCTTGCCGACCACCTCGCCCAGCCACTTGCGTATCTCTGGACTATTGACGTTGTCGTTGTACACCCAGCCCTCGTTGCCGGTGTTGTACGGCGGGTCGATGTAGATGCACTTCACTTGGCCCGCATAACGCGGCAGCAGCGCCTTGAGCGCATGCAGGTTGTCACCCTGCACGATGAGGTTTCCGGCGTCCGCCGGGCCGCAGGAGAGTTCCTGTACCGGCTCCAACAGGCGGAATGGCACATCCTTGTGGTGTTTGACGACGGCTTCTTTGCCGATCCAGTTCAATGTTGGCATTGGCGCCCATCCCCTCAAGCTTTGCGCGATGGCGGCTGGCCATCGCTGCGTTGTTCTTCATCCGCACCACCGGCGCGCACCCAATCATCCACCTCGGACACTTTGAACTTCCACAAGCGCCCCACGCGGTGGGCGGGCAGGCTCTTGCGGTCGATCCAGCGGTAGATCGAGTCGCGCGTGACACCCAGATGCTCGGCAATCTGGTCCACGGATACCCATGGTTCAGCGGTCATGGCAATGCTCCGGTGACAGCGGTTCGGGTGGCATAAAGTCGGTTTCAATCGCAAAGGGTGTAATTTATCAGGTTGATGGGTGACGGGCGAGCGCTAGATGCCTAGGGCATGATCATTCGCTTGGCTTCTTGATCGTTCAGCGCGTGAATGGTGGCGTCATCCATCAACCCGGAGCCAACCATGAGCAACCAACCCGCCGCCCTTGACACCTATCTCCAGCGCCTGCCGATGATCCTCGACAAGATCGAAGCCCTGCGCCAACTGGCCGAGAACCATTTCGGCCACGACCCGGACGCCATCCACTGGGGGCACGTGGGCGACCTTGGTCGGGTGGATCAGGCGCTGGATGATCTGCTGGCAATCTTCGATGGCCAGGCCAAGTGAGGGAGGCGACCATGGACGCCCTGATCAAACTCTCCCCGGCGCAAAGTCTGCTGCTGCGTACCGCCGCCCGCCGTGCCGATGGGCGCGTGATTCCGCCCGACACCCTGCGGGGTGGCGCGCGAGCCAAGGTGCTGACCGCATTGCTGCAGCGCGGGTGGATCGATCCTACCGACGACGGCCACGTTATGACCGACGCGGGCTATGCGGCCATCGGCCAACAGCGACCCGCACTACCGGATGATGTCTTACCAATGGAAACCACCGACGACCTCCAACTTCTGGAGGGCATCCCGGTGCGCCCCGGCACCAAACTCGCCGCTCTGGTGATGGCGTTGCGCCGCCCGCAGGGGGCGACCAGTCTGCAACTGATGCTGGCCACGGGGTGGCAGCCCCACACCGTGCGTGGGGCCATCTCCGGGATGCTGCGCAAGAAGCTCGGCCTGAACGTGGTGCTGGCGCACAACGACTCCGGTGAGCGGGTGTATCGCGTGGTCTGATCTGCGAAGGCTGGGGTGTGAGTTCAATTCACATCCTTGCCGCAGGGGTGTCCAGCTTTTGGATACCCCTTTGCGCATTCGGGGTGCAAACCTGCGAACCCGGTACGCACTCAAGTTCGCACCTTCCGTATTCCCCGCCATCCCGCACAGGCCAACGTTGACGCGGCTGGCTGTGCGCCAGCCCACGCCGCCGGGTGCGAACCGCAAACCCTGCAAACCTTGTTTTCAGGTCGGACGGTGGCGCAATGCCGCGCTGTCGCCCCCCGTATGGGAACTTCGCCAGGAAGGACCCGTTTTGCCTGTGGTGGTCGATGGGGTCGCAAATCGCGACTTCATCCACGCGAGTGAGGTGAGCATTCCCGATGCTCACCCTCTCTTAAGAGAGTAAACACCGGGAAGCCGGGAATGCGTTGATTTCATTGGGTTTTAATCCTTCCCGGCTCGACTGGGAACGATTTGGCCCGGGAACGATTTAAACCCTTGTGTTTGCTGGCGGTAAATCGTTCCCACCCCTTGAACGTTCCCGGTGGGAAAGCGGGAAGCCGGGAACGATTATCGAGGGCGGGAAGCATTACTCGGTGATGGGCCGACCGGCGCTGGAGCGGGTCAGGTGGCCGGTGACGAACACCGCCTGCCCTTGGGCGACCGGGCCATCGGGCACATCGAGCCACTTCACCAGTTTCGAGCCTTCGGCCATGGCCGTGACCAGTCCACCCTGTGCCAGCAAGGCATCCACCCAGCCGGTGAGCCGATGCTTTCCGATGGTGTGGAAGGCGTCGGGCAGTTCATGGCGGCGCTCGTACAGACCGTTGCCGCCGGTCTTGGTGTAGGGCTGGCCATCCCGCGCGGCACGGGCGATGGCGGACTTCAGCGCGGGCAACAGGTCATCCGGCTCTGGTCGGCTCTGGCGCAGACGGTCACTGCAATCGACCAGTAAGCCGCTGGTACTGCGTAGGAAGGTGGTTACGCGCAGGTTGGCGCGGCCATTGGCCTTGACCACACCGCCCATCACCACCCGGCCACGCTCAAAGGGTTCGCTCAGCGCCTCGCAGAGTTTCTTGGCCTGATCTTCCTTGGGGTGCCACAGGGCGTAGACCGCCCGCACGCCATCGACCAGACCGCCAGTGCCCCGGATCGCCTCGCGGGCCTGCTCGGGTGTGGACGCCTCGCGCTTGGCAAAGTGGTGCGACACGATCACCGAGGCACCCGTGCTGGCCGCCAGGGCCGCCAAACGCGAGCAGACGAACTGGGCGTTCTCCGGCACGTTCAAATCCAGCGCGCAAAGCGGCTGCAGCGGATCGAGCACCACCAGGCTCAGGCTAGGCATAGCCCTGAGTTGCCGCTCCAGATCCATCCACGCCACCGTGGTCGCGGGGCCTCTGGTGGCCGGGTCGGGTGCGAACAGGGGCACGGCTCCACCGGCATCGGGCAGAGGCAGCACGTACAGGCGATCCGGAATCGGCCCGAGGGCGTTGAGCCGGTTGTGCACCTCGATGGCATCGTCCTCGGCGGTGATGTAGATCGCCACGCCATGACCTGCCAGCGCACCACCGAACAGTGTGGGGGCATTGGCCCAGACGCCGTCAAAAGCGGCGACTTCACGCGTGAGCGCCAGCAGCAGGAAAGATTTGCCGACCCCGCCCGCAGCGGCAATCAGCGCGGCTTGCGCCTGCGGGAACACCCCTTCGACCAGCCAGCGGCGTTGCTGGGGTTGCCCGATGAAACGCTCTGCCGCCCGCCAGCGGGTGATGTCCAGAGCTGGGGCGGCGGCAGTGTCGGCAACTGGCTGGGAGGCACGCAGCAGCGCTTCGACATCAAAGCCTTCCGCCACAGCATCGGCAGCATCCCACTTGGCGGGCTTATCCTGCGGCACATGAACACGGCGGACCGTAGCCCCGATGCTCGCCAGTTTCTGGATGACGGCAGCGGCATAGCGCGCACCCGCTTCATCGTGATCGGGCCAGACAGCCACCGTCTTGCCTGCCAGCGGTGTCCAGTCGGTTTTGTCGAGAGCCGTGGCCGCACCACCCATGGCGGTGGTGGCTGCGATGCCCAATTGCATCAAGGCATCGGCACATTTTTCGCCTTCGACCAGCACCACGGCATCTGCCGCTGAGATGGCTGGCAGGTTGTAGAGCGGACGCGGTTCCGGCATTCGCATGGCCCGCGCTCGCACATCCCAAGGACGGTACTGCTTGCCGCTGGGTGTGTCGTGCCGATACACGCAGGCCAGCAGGCTGCCATCGGCCGCCAGGTAATCCCATTTTCCGGTATGGGGGCCAAGATCGTCATGGGTACGGCTGGTGTGCAGCACTGGCGCAGCGGTGATACGCGGCACCATCAGCCAATCGCCCGCGTCCTCCAGCAGATCGCTGAAATCGGCGGGTAGCGCGTAACCCCGTGTGCTGGCCCACAGCGCCAGCACATCGCCCGATTCGCCGGTGGCGAAGTCGATCCACACGCCGCGCTTGGAGCCCTCCAGTTCGACCACCAAACTGTCGCCCGGCTCACCTTGCAGATTGCCAATGTAGAACTGGCTGCCGCGCCGTTTGCCGCGTGGAAACAGATAGAGCAGCACCGATTCCAATTGATCCAGCAATCGAGCGCGGATTTCATCCTTGTCGTGGCGGGGCGGGATGAGGTCGGCGGCATCGTTGAAGTCGAAGAAGGGATGGCTGACTACCGTGGCCACTTGCGTAGTGGTCGCCATCATTGCGTGTGTTCCGCATCCAGCCGTGCCTTGAACCAGTCGCCATTGGCGCGTACGCAGTAGTAGGCGCGACCGGGGCCAGTGTCTTTTGCATCCGGCACGATCCATAACTGTTCGCGGGCGTCGTAACGCCAACTGCCCGGGCCGAACATCTTGTCGAGCATCGCTTCGATACCGTGTTCGGCAATGTGGGCACGCAGTTGCCGGGTGAGGTTGTCGCGCTGGCGGCGTTGGGCGCGGTTCATTGCCAGATCCCTTCGCTGATGGACTGGCCTGCGGTGCAACGGCGGGTGCGCTCTGCCTCGTGTGCCGATATGTCATCCATGCGATACAGCACCCGGCTGCCCAGTTTGAGAAACGTCGGGCCATTGCCGGTCATGCGCCAGCGCTCGAGGGTTTTTTCAGAAAGGCCCCAGCGGGCCGCGAGGGTGCGCGGTGTAATCAGTTCGGGTAGCGTGTTTTGCATCGGAATCTCCTGTCGTCATTGGGGGGCGCCGTCCTGCTGTGAGGGATGTGCGCCCGCGATGAGGAGATTCTTCGCCTGCTGATTTCTGAAGGCAAATGGCCAAAATTCGCTTTTGTACGAAACGGCCGCCAATAGCCCCAGGCGTTACTCTATATTGCTATCTGCTTCAGGGCTTTTTTACAACAGTGGCCCCGATATGGCGGTTGCCTGAGACTGAATCGTGCCCGCAAACCCTCAGCGGCCCGCTGCGCCCTGATCGACCTGAACTGTCTCTGCGCGGACCATTACTCCTGTCTGAACCATCCTCTCTCGACAGGAGACCACCGTGAATCTCATCCGCCGTAGCAAAAAATCCACCGATACCACAGCCCATGCCGAATCGCCCCTGAATGAAATCGGGGATGTCAGCGCGGTGGCGCAAATGTTTGACCGCCTGCGCCAACAGAACGCCCAGTACGACCAAGCCCGTGCTGCATTGGTCGCGGCCAACCGCATCAGCAACGGCTGGGACAAACCCGCCGAGCCGGAGATGACGCTGACCATCCAGCGCGAAGTGCTGCTGGCCTTGGGTGATACAGAGGCACTGGCCAAGTTCGATCAGGAACACCAGCAGGCCCTGGCGCAGGAACAAGCCGCGCGTGTGAAAGCCACGCAGCAGGTGCTGGAAGCGCCGACCCGCGTCAAGGCGCTGGAGCAGTACCTCAACGATCTGGCCGGGCAGATGGTGGCCGGGGTAGATGAGTCCCTCATCGATCAGGAAATCCGCCGCATCTTCCAGCCCAGCGCACAGCGGATGCTGGAGGCGGCGAAGCACTTCGTTCAGGCCTGGCGCGAGATGCAGAGTGTGGAAGGCGTGTTGCTTCAACGTGTACGCCTGACCCACACCCGCGTGACGGGCGATGCCTGCACCCGCTATGACCACGAGTTGATCGGGCGTGCGCGCGACGGCGAATTGTTGCCCACGCTCATCGAAGGGCTGACGTTTGAGGAATTGCGAGACCTGAATGACCAGTTCACTCGCACCGACAGCGAACTGGTCACGGCACTGGACAACGCTTTGCGCAGCGCGGGCTTCGACGGCTGGGGCCTGAAGGTCTATCACCCCAAGGCCAAAGGCGATGAGCGCCGCATCTACGCGCCCGATCCCAATCCACCCAAGAAGCATCTCGGGCATGGCACGGGCCTGTCGACCGTCGTGCGCGTGGATGTGTGAGGGTAGCCAGCATGAAAATCCAGCCTTCACGTCGGCATCAGCCAGATCGCTTCGGGCCGCTGTCGCCGCGCATTGCACCGGGATCAGACAGTCTGGAGCGCTTGCCAGTCCGGCAGCAGCTTTTGCCACCGGCAGCACACGCCGCCATCTCGCGTGACGACGGCATCGGTGCGCTGCCTTCCGCGTCACAGGCAGCGTGGAGCAAGACCCCGTTCACCGTACCGGGCAGGACGTCGACCTCCATCGTGCGCAGGGCGCGGCGCGTACGGGTCAAGCTGCCTTGGTGGTGGCGCTGGTTGTGTGCAGCCGCGCGTATTGAGCGTCGCCTCCACCGTTGGTGGCAGCGCCATTTCCTGCGCCCGCCGCGTCGGCATCGCCGCCGGTGAAATGGGTCCTTCCTAGGCATAAGCCGATACGGGGGGCGCAGGCGCGCTCCTTCGTCAGCGACAGAACCCGAAATCGGGTTACCCCCCGAGGTTACCGGTTACCACCTGCTCGAAAGAGCGCGGTTTGACTTGGCTTCTGCCTGCCACAGCGCGTTCATGGACCTGTCTCAACCACAGGAGAAACTTGAAATGACAGACACCCCCAACGGCAGCATCTCGGCCCAACTTGCCGTGCTGCCATCCCTGCCGATGGCAGACCTTTGGGCGCTATGGGATCAACACTTTCCCCGGCGGCCCAGCCATCGCAATCGCCATTACGTGGAATCACGTCTGGCCTACCGCATCCAGGAGAAAGCCTACGGCGCGCTGCCCACCAACATCCGCAAGATGCTGGTCGAGGCCGGTGCCAAGCATTCCAAGATCAAATCCGCCACCGGGCGCAATGCCCAGACCTTGTTGATGCCCGGCACCACGCTGATCCGCGAATGGGATGAGCGCCAGCATCGTGTCACCGTCGCGCCCGATGGCCTGTACGAGCTCAACGGTCAGGTGTTCAAAAGCCTGTCGGCGGCGGCGCGCCACATCACCGGCACCCGCTGGAACGGGCCGAAGTTCTTTGGCCTGCGCGATGGCAAGGAGGATGATCAATGAACGCGCCATTGCTCGTGCCGCCCAAACGCTGTGCCGTGTATTGCCGTGTCTCCAGCGACGAACGGCTGGATCAGTCCTTCAACTCCATTGATGCCCAGAAGGAAGCCGGGCACGCCTTCATCAAGAGCCAGAGCCACGAGGGCTGGATCGCGGTGGCCGATGATTACGACGATGGCGGTTTCTCCGGCGGCAACATGGAACGGCCTGCCTTGAAGCGCCTGATGGCGGACATCCAGATGGGCAAGGT
>ERZ1645187.2373-NODE-2373-length-16612-cov-6.128828_pt1 | contig 16612 bp, 21 predicted proteins | sample MGYA00575352_ERZ1645187 | MGnify/ENA primary metagenome ERZ1645187 (study PRJEB40837, sample SAMN11349314) | freshwater sediment metagenome | isolation source: river sediment | host: Sediment | place: India: Wazaribad , New Delhi | collected 2017-02-21 ... | reverse complement strand
ACGCCGCGGATCGGGCCGCTGCCGGGCACCGCGCCGATGTCCGCACGATAGGCGTCGGCGGCGAGGTTGGTGTACGCCGCCTGGACGTCGTTGGCGAGCGCCGTCGGCGCCGACAGCGCCGTGATCGTGCCCTGCGGCGAGCCACCGACGCGGACGGTCTCCCCGACGGCGAAGGTGCCGGTCGCCTTGGTGTAGGAGACCATCGACCCGCTCACCGCGATGACGTAACCGGTGGCGCCCGAAGTCGCGCCGGTGATCGTGTTGCCGACGACGATCGCGCCGGTGATGGTCACCGTCAACTCGGCGTGCGCCGCGTCCGCCGGCGCGGGGCGCCCGTCGTAGCGCTCGTAGCCGGCGATGCGGGTGTAACCACCGGTGATCGAGACCTCGAAGTTCAGCGCGTCCCGGGCGTAGCCCGGCGGCAGCGACAGCGTGGGGGTGACGAGGTCGAGGCCACCCTTGAGGCTGATAACCTCGTACTGCACCGGCGGGAATTGGTTGGCTGCCATCACGCCAGGGGCGGGCCGCTGATGATCGTCGGGAGTTGGTCGTTCTCGAGTTGCCCGAGCAGGCGCTTGTAGCCGGCGTCGCCGCGCGCCAGCACTTCCGGCGCCGCTTCGTATCCAGCGTAGAAGATCATCGCGGCGTACACCAGGAGCATGTGGGACGCGGCCGGGATGCCGGGCGTGTCAGCGTCGAGCGCAAGCTCGGTGGGGGCGGTGAAGTACTCACCGTTGACGTAGTAGTCGAGGTCGGGCGCCGGGCCGAAGGACAGGGCCTTCGACGGGGTGACGGTGAACACCGTCGGGCGCGAGAACGTGCTCCGCGCGGTGCCGTACCAGAAGTGATCGCGGAAGGGCTGCCACTCGAGGTAGTCGAGCGGCTGCTCGTCGAAGTAGGTGTTGTCGGTCGAACAGCGGAAGCTGTCCAGCTTCCACCGGCCGAAGTCGGCGAGGCCGACGTCGTTGCCGGGGGTGAACGTGGTCCCCATCGGCGTCAGGTTGAAGCCGAAGGACGACTGCATCCACTGCCAGTCGTCCTTCAGCGTCTGCAACTCGGTCCACGCCTGCTGCACCCAGCCGAGGATGCGGGCGCTCTCGCCCGACACCCCGACCAGGGTAGCCAGCGCAGGGCCGCTGACCCCGCACTCGACGCGGGTGCGGTTGACCAGTTGCAGCAGGTTCATTACGCGGGCTCGGCGAGGATGCCGCGCAACCACTCGGCGCCGCGCGGGTTCTTGTCCTCAAGAACCTCGAACGGGTAGACGAGCGCGGTGCGGCCGATGACCTGGTTGCCGAGTTCGGGGTTCGCCATGTCCCGCTGGGGCTGCGTGTACTTCGTCTCCTTCATCCGCGCCAGGACTTCGAGGTACTTCCGGCGGATGGGGGTCGGCGCGCCGCGGAACACGGGCTGGTTGGTGTTGTTGACGTTCAGGACGAAGTGCTGCGGGTCGTTCTCGTTCGCCGACGGGTGAACGAGGACGGTGACGATCTCGTGCATGAACGCTTCATCGGACGCGATCTTCCTGATGTCCGTCTCGACGATCACTTCCGGCACGTCGTCGTGCATCTCGATGAGCGGTACTGCGGGCTTTGCGGGCATCTAACCTCCTGAAAAAAGTGGGGCGCCCGAAGGCGCCCCGAATCACGGTCCTACCGAAAGCGCTACGACGTCTGCGGGACCGACGGCATCGCGAACAGATCCACCGCGGTGGTCACCGTGATGCCGGTGACGCCGGTGAAGTTGTTGGTGCCGATGAGCCAGCCGGAAGCCGACGCCGTCGACCCCGCGCGGACCAGCGAGTACGAGATCGGGCAGATGTCGTCGGGGATCGGCGGGAACTGCGGCGGCGAGACCCACGCGCCGGCCGAGTCGAGGTCGACGAACGGGCCCTGCACGAGCTTGAGCGCGCCGGCCGAGGTAAGGCCCCAGACGTACACGCAGCCCTTGCTGGGGAGCAGCGGCTTGAAGGCCAGGCCCGTGTTGTAGTCGGTCGTCGGGGTCGCCGTGCCGATCGTGCCGGAGGCGGCGTAGTACAGCTTGCCGGCCAGCGCGAACGTGGTGTTCTGCGGCGTGACGGTGGTCGCGGCACCGCCGGTGACCAGGTTCGCCGTCGCGCCACCGGCGCGCGTGAGAACGAACGTGCCGCCGGAGGTGGCACCAGTGAGGTTGTAAGACATGCTGGTTTCCTTTCAGGGTTAGACGGTGGCGCTGAACACGGTCGCGGCCGTGCCCGAGCCCGTCGCATGGACGATGACCGACCAGAATCCGGCGGCGACGTCGACGAGCTCGACCTGGGTGCCGAACAGGCCGCCGGTCGTGCTGCCGTTAAAGGTGATCGTGTCCGCAGTCGCGCCCGTCGCGAAGGCCGCAACCGCAGCGCCCAGCACGACAGCCAGGCCCTGCATCACGTCCGTTGCGTTGGCGACCTTGATCGTCGTCGAGTTCGACGTGATCGAGGTCTTGACCAGGAACTTGTACGAAACACCGGAACCGGTCGCGGCCGGCAGGGTGACAGCGATGCCGGCAGCCCTGTCGAGAAGCACAGTGCGACCGGCGTACGCAGCGGGTGTTGCGACAACGGCCGAGTCGGTGACGACCACCGGGGGCGCGATCACCACCGCGCTCGGGTCGAGCCGCCCCTGGTTCAGCAGTTGGTTGAAGGCGTTGTTGGACATGTCAGGCCCCCTCGGTTACAGCGCCGTGACGCCCGCCTCGATCCGAACCATGAACGCCTCGTTCAGGCGCACGGTGGCGAACCAGGTGGAGGCGCCGACGTAGCCGAACATGCCCATCGGGTTGGCGTGGTTCTTGTCGCTGGCCTTCAGGATCGTCGGCTTGATCGCCGACTGCCCCTTCAGCGCGACCTGACCCCACGCGTCTTCGCCGATGACGATGTACGGATAGATGTCCACGACCGAACCGCCCTGGGACATCATCCCCGACGAACCGAGCGCCGCGCCGCCCGCGAGGATCGGGGCGAGGACCGGCGAGGAGATGAAGCGGAACTGCTCGCAGGCGCCCACTTCGCGGTCGTGGATCGGCTTGAAGCTGCCGTACTCCTCGACGCGGGTGAAGCCCGGCAGGTTGCGCACGTCCGACTCGGCGTCGGTGTGGTGGAACACAATGTACGCCGGCTGCACGGCACGGGTGTTGAAGTTCACCCCGGGGGCGAGGCGGCTGGTCACCCGGCGCGCACGATTCGACTCCAGCGTGCGAGCGGCCCGGCGCAGGACGTTCAGGCTGATCGGCGTGTTCACGCTGGTGCGCGCGGAGCCGTTGGAGTACGCGACCACCGAGCCCGCCTTCATCGTGCCGTAGCGGACCAGTTCCAACACCTCGGCCAGCGTCTCGCCGATGAGCTTGACCATCTCGCCGGGGATGTCGTCTTCGTAGAGTTGCTCGACGCGGTTGCTGAACTTGTAGAGCATCCCGTACTGCTGGAGTTGAACGCTGATGTCCTGGAAGGAGATCGTGTTCGCGTTCGGCGTGGTGCCTTCCTGCAGCACGAAGCTCGAGGCGGTGACGCTCGGCGTGCCGATGTAGCGCGCCGTGTTCTCGACCGTGGTCCCGGTCGTCGAAGCACCGAACGGGAGGGTGCGGCGGAAGACGAGGGTGTCGGTCGAGTTCTGCGGCATCTCGCGCTGGGTGCCGAAGTCACCGAGGACGGTGATCGGCTGCGCGTGCTCCAACATGCCCTGTGCGGCGCGGATGAGGTTCCGCGAAGCGACGGTGCTGTAACCTTGCATGGACATAAAAGCCTCTCAGAGAGTCAGAAACCGCGGGCTGCGCGAGTCTTCTCGCGCCGTGCGGCCTCCTGGTTCCAGATTTCCTCGGCCGACATCTCGCTCTCGTTCTTCGGAGGCGGCGTCGTTCCGGGGCGGGTGGTTGCTGCGGCGGCCAGGCGTGCACCGCGTTCGTTTCGGATCTCAGCGGCGGGGCGCTTCTTCGCCTCCTGGAACAGGTCCAGCATGCGAATGGCGTCGGCGGCATTCGGGCTGTCCGCGAGCGCTCGCGTTTCGGGGTTCTGCACCAGGAACCACTGGGTGAACTCGGTGCTGTTGACCGTGTCCTGCCAGTTGCCGTGCTTCGTCTCGACGCGCAGCGACTCGACCATCCGAGCCGTCTTGCCTTCCACTGCTGCGACCTCCTTCCGCACCAGTTCCGCCACCTGTTCGGGGGTGAACACCGGGGCCTGTGGTTGGGGGTCGGCCCGATTGGCGGCGACGAGTTCTTCCACGCCGTCGGCCCACTCGGGGAATTCCGTCTTCAGCGCATCCCACTTCTTGAGGCTCTTCGCGGCGGCGGCAACCTGGGTCTGCGTCGGGGCGTCCTTCGGGGCAACGGTTTGTTGCGCCGCCTTCGCCACCTGCAGTTCCCGCTGCATCGCCGCCACTCGGCCTTCGGCAGAGCGGACGTGCTGGGTCAGTTGGGCATTTGCTGCTGCCAGTTCGTCGATGCGCGCGAGTTGCTTGCGCACGCCTTCCGGCACCCCGGCCAGGGGGTCTTCCGCTTCCGGCGCCGGTGCTTCCGGCTCCGGCTCCGCGGCTGCGGACGTATCCGTCGTTGGCTCTTCGGTCTGAACCGGCGGCTCGGCCGGCGGTTCTGCTGCGGGGGTTGGTTCCCCAGCTTCACGAGCCCGTGCTTCTTCGTCCCACATTTGTTGCGGAGTAAGGTCAGGCATCTGCCCTCCAAAAACAAAAACCGCCCGAAGGCGGTTCTCTTCACTGCAACGACCGACCGGGCTATTCGTCCGGGTCAGCCACCTGGCCTCGAGCTACCTCGTTGGGCAGGTCGAGAAACTTCTTGAGCGTCGCGATCTCGCCGCGGAGGGCCGCGGTGGCGATCGGATCCAAGGCCCGCGCGTCATTGCGCTCCCGGGCACGCTGAAGCTCTGCTTCCGCCCATTTGCGGAGCAGGATCCAGGTGGCCGAGGAGAAGTCGATGAACATTGCGGGACGGAATTTCGCGCGATTAGTCTAGTCTATCGGTACGCCAGTGTCGATAGCTTCCTGTTATCGACCTCGCCGACGCAGGAAGCGGATCCTCATGCTCTGGACCGCGGCCTCGATCGCGCCGCCCATCCCCCGCCAACTGCCGTCTCGCCACGCACCGACCCGCCACGCGCCTGGGCGCCAGGCGTAGCCAGAGGTGCCGCTCGACGACGTGCTGGCCGACAACGAGAGCGAAGCCGTGCCAGACAGGCGCCCAAGTGCGGAGAGCGAGCCCTGCGCCGACAGGGACAGCGTCGCCGACCCGGACAGCGCACCGGCGTCTCCCGCCTCGGCCACCCCGGAGGTGGAGACGGACAGCGCTGCCGAGCCCGCCAGATGGGCGACGGCCCGCGCCGTCCCGGTAGCCGATACCGAGATCGACGCCGAACCGCGCGCAGCACCTGGTGCGCTCTCGCTGGACCCGGCCCACGAGCCGAGCCAGTCGCCGAACCACCGGCCGATCCATGCCATGCGTCATCCGCCGTCGCGAGCGGTGATCGTCCTCGAGCCTCCGGCAACCGAGCCCTCGATCCGCACCGTCGAGCCGTCAAGGCCGATGAACTCGGTCGTCCCACCATCAAGCCCGGTCGCCTCGCCGGCGGCGTGCGCCGCCAGCAGGCGCATGACCTCCTCGGCGCTGAACCCAGCCTCGATGATCCGCGCCCACACCGCGTTGGCGACCCCAGTAGGGGTCAGGCCGGACTCTTCCGTCGTTCCTGCCATGTGGCCGACGGCGTAGGACTGGAGCGCGCCGCCCATCGAGAGGGTCGACTGTCCGGTCGCCCACGCCTTCGCCCCGATCGTCGCCGACCCGGATAGCGCGAGGGCCGCGGTGCCAACCCCGCCCAGCGCCGCCCGCACCGTGCCCGACAGCGACAGCGTCACCGTCGCGGTGCCGACGCCAGACATGATCAGTTGCCCGACCGCAGACGTGGACAGCGAGAGGCTGGTCGTGCCCTCGGCGTTCAAGCCCATCTCGCCCTGCCCGCTGGCGTCGATCGTCGCCACCGCCTCGTTGCGCGACGACATGGCCCCCGCGGTGCGCGGCAGGATGAACGCCGACGGCGACAGGTGGCCGTTGGGCACCGCCACCAGCGCCGGCAGCGCCGTGTGCAGGTTCAGCGCCGCCCCGGTGTTCCGGTAGCCGGCGCGAGTGTGCGTGTGCGCCCCGCCGGCAGCGGACGTGCCGCCCCGCCAGCGGCCCGGCGTCTTGTTCAGGACGGCGTAGTTGCCGATCAGCATCAGACGGCGCGGATCGCGTCCGCGACCTCCTGCTGGCCCATCGCCTCGGCGAGCTTCGCGTCCGCCTCGCGCTGACCCTCGGCGACCAGCGCCGCGAGGCGGTGGTAGTCCATGCCGTCGGCCTGCGCCGTGGCGACCAGTTCAAGCAACTTGCGGGCGTCCATGATCAACCCCAGCCGAAGTCGATGTGCCCGAAGAACGCCGAGTTGACCGGCGTCGCCGCGCCCGCGTACATCAGCCAGGCGAGGCACGCACCGTCGTACACCTTGGGCAGCGACGGCAGTTGGTTGACGAGATCGCGCTCCGCGGCCACGCCGATGGTCGTCATCGGCAGGGTCAGCAGCGGCTTGCACAGCACGAGATTCAGCACGCCGGAGGCGTAGCTCACCGACAGGTTGATCGACTGCACCGAGCGGATGCCGGCGTCGCCGGCCTGCAACGGCACGAACGGCCCGTACTTGCCGGAGCCGGTGCCGCTGTAGACGATGCTCGTCACCGCCGCGGCCGAGTTGCCGGTCGGGAGCGCCGGCGACGACGGCGTGGCCCGGCTCGCGGTGCCGGCGCTGTTGGTGTAGCCGAGCGCGATGGTCGGCGTAGCCGCGCCCATCACCGTGCTCGGGGTGATGAACGCCTGCACCCCTGCGCCGTCGGTGTACCGGGGCAGCGTTACCGTGTTGTTGAGCGACTGCGCGCCCGTCGTCGTGACGCTGGTGATCGGGTAGAACCCGAGCAGGTCCACCAGCATGAACACCGCCGGCATCGTCGTCGCCGCGGCGGAGAAAGCCGATGCGTTCAGGATGTGCTTGAAGTCGCCGACGTTGCCGCCGTGCTGGATGCCGGTGGCGTTGGCTGTGGCGTCGGTGAGGGCCTGAAACGCGAGGTTGGTGCCGGTGCCGAGGATGGTGTCGGCCGGCGGGTTGCCGCCGCCGCGGAACAGGCTGTACCACAGGCCCGCCGTGTGCGCCGTGGTGCCGAACGTGTTCTTGTTCCAGTCGGCGCGCCAGAACTTGCCGTTGGTGGTGATCTCGTTCAGGAGGTCGTCGAGTGAGGTAAAGCCGCCCATGATCTAGCTCCAGATGGTCTTGATGGTCCCGAACAGGCGATGCGTCGCCAGCGTGCCCTGCGGACAGACGATGAAGTTCAGGTACGCATCGTCGGCAATCTCGGGGGCCTTGCTCCAGTCGCGCGCGAAGTCGACCTCAACCGGCGCGTCGATCCCGAGCAGCGTCACGTCCGCGATCGGGACCACCAGCACGAAGGTGATGAGCCCCACGTCCTCGGTGTTGAACTGGACCGACTCGATCGCGCGCACCCCGGTGTCAGCGCCTTGCAGCGGCATGAAGGGCCCGGCCGCGCCGTTGCCGGCCTGCTGCGTGCTCGCGATGGTGCCGACGAGGTTCTGCGTGTTCACCCGCACGTTGGGCGTGACGCGGCCCGTGGTCCCGTCCTGGCTGGTGTAGTAGACCTTGAACGTCCCGCCACCGGTCTGCCCGGCCACGACCACCGGGAGGATCTGCGCGCCGCGCGCCGGCAGGCGCGGCACCGCGGCCGTCGAGTCGAGCGGCTGCACGTCCGTCGTGCCCATGTCGACGAACGGGTAGTAGTAGAGGTAGTCGAGCAACATGAACCGGGCCGGCAGCGCGGTCGCGGCGGCGTTCTGCATCAGCATGAGCTCGCGCAGGTACTTGGTCCGCGGAGCCACGTTGCCGCCGTGCAGGATCCCGCCGTCGGTCGACTGCGCCATGCCTTTGCCGACCATCGGCGACGAGGCGTAATACTGCGGATTCGGGTTGCCTGGCGACAGCGACAGGTCGAACCAGACCCCGGCCGTGGTCGCCTGCGTCGGGTACTTGCGGAACGAGTTGAACGCCGAGGCCCCGTTGACCTCGGCGTCAGCCAGCGCCCGGAAGTTGCGCAGGGACATCAGTCGGCGGTGACGGTCAGGTCGCCGGCGGCGAACTGCGGCTGGATGCCGGCGGTGACGTTCAGCGTCGCCGACAGCGCGCCGGAGATCATCTGGTTCACCGCACCGGAGGCCGTGTCGACCACCGCGAAGTGGGTGAGCGCGTTGGTACCGGCCGTGCATTGCCCGAACTGGACCAGCGCGGCGTTGGCGAAGCTCGACCCGTTGTCGGTCCACGCGCTCGCCTTGGTCAGGGCGACGCGCGCGTAGCCGGTGTAGTCGGCCTCGGCGGCAAGCGAGCCCGTCTCGCCCGGGTCGTCGGTGAACAGCGCGAGGTACTGCGTGGCGCCGGCGCGGTACGACGGATCGGTGCCCTGCAAGTGCATCTTCAGGGTCGCGTTCTCGGTGGTGTTGCTCATGCTCATGTTGCTCTCCTCTGGTGGCTATGCTGCCCGCCACGGGTTGCCATCGGACCCGTCGCCGACGACGGTGGTGGAGTTGACCTGGGTTACGTTCACCGGGATGGCGGTGGCGTTGAGGGCTGTCACCACCGCGTCGGCGGCGTCTGCCGGGGTGACGCCCGACGAACTGGTGATCGTGGTCGCCACGCTCGAACGCAGCAGCACCTGCGGCGACCCGGTGTTGTTGATCCGGTCGAGCCCGTCCGCGAGATTCCCGCCGTCGACCGCCGCCTGGTATGCGCCGGTCGCGAAGTTCAGCTTCCACGTCGAGCGCAGCGCCGCCGTGATCCCGGTCAGCACCCCGCCGCCGAGGTCCGACTTGCCGGTGGCGTCGAGGATCTGATCGTAGGCGATGCCCCGCGCACTCGCCTCCTCCTCGCGGATCGCGTTGACGAGATCCTGAATCAACAACGGCTGCGCGTCGGCCTCCGGCACGCCGATCAGTTTCGTTGCGTGGTCGAACGTGAGGGCCATTACGAGACGATGGTGTCAGTCGTGCGGATGGCGCTCACCGCCGCGCCTGCGCTGGTCACGGTTGCGGTGTTCTCGAACGGCTGGATGCCCTTCTTGCGGATCCGAGCGATGATGTCGAAGTCGGCGGCGTAGACGAACGACTTGCTCATGCTGGTGCCGCTCGCCACCGCGTCGATGTAGGGCTGATACAACTCCGCGCCGCCGCTACCGGTCAGTGCCGGAGAGACCCCGGTGAACTGCTTCGAGCCGCGCACGATGCCGGTGTAGGTGAACTGCGAGTCGCCCATCCGCAGCGCGCCGCTGTCGGGGATGTCGTTGCCGAGCGCCTCGTTGACCGTGACCGTGGTCGCTGCGCTGTGCGCGCCAGCCAGCGTGAACTGGGCTTTGTCGATGGCGCCGGCGCCGTCGTCGCGGGCCACCAGCACGCGGTCGCCGACCGCGACACCGGATACCGTGATGCTCACCGTCGTCGGCGGAATCTTGCTGGCCCCGGACGAGTCGATCAGTTGCCGGTTGTTGCTGTCGGTGATGTTGGTCAGCAGCACGCCGCGGGCGCCGAAGAACTTCCCGCCGGCGAAACTGCCGAACGGCGATTGCTTGACCTCCGCGTAGCTCGCGTTCGCGTAACGGTAGAACCGGCCCTGCGTCCCGTTGCCCACATCCGACGAGTTCTCGCGGCGGCACTGCCACTTGAGCCAGCGGTAGCACTGCAACGCGGTGTAGCTGCCCTGGCCGTCGACCTTCACCGCGTAGGACTCGGCGGTGCCGTCTCCGTCGACGTCCTCGGTGTAGCCCGCGAATCCGAGGGTGCAGGTGTACGCCGAGACGTCGCTGCCATCGTCGTTGGTATCCGGCGCCGAGGCCAGGGGGATTGGGTTGCGGCCACCGGTCGCCGTCGCGGTGCCGGTGAAGTTATCGTACAGGTCGGCGTTTCCGCTTGCGCGGTTGCGCAGGTACGCGGTCACGTTCCCCGAGTCGATGAGCGATCCGCCGGAGCGGACTTTGATCAACTGGTCGATGTGCCCGGAGGTGTAGCCCGGGTGCGCAGCCACCAGCGATCCGTTCTGCAACCAGTACACAACGCCGTCGGACTCGATGGTGCCGAGGGTGTAGAAGTTCGCCCACACGTCGCGATCGGTGGTCGCCTTCTGCACGACGATTGATCCGCCGTACAGGTAGCCGGGATCCGAGTCACTGTCGAACGTCCAGCCGTTGACCAGGGTGTACTCGGTCGGCGTCTGCGCCGACATCGGGATCGAGTCGTCCATCTGCCCGGCGTTGTCGAACTCGTCCATGATCTCGGAATAGAGAGCATTGACGGTGATCCGCGTCGAGCCGGTGTTGTGTTTGAGTTTCTTCGTGCTGGCGTCGTACTGCCAGTCGGTCAGAGTGGTGAAGTTGACGTATGCCATTGCTAGCTCACTATGGTGTCAAGCACTTGGGAAACCCAGACCAGCACCGTGCCGGCTGCCGCCTGCGCCTGCGTCTCGAATGGCTGGTACTTCGGCGCCGAGGACGACCGGCGAATCTTGATCTTCAGGTCGTTCTTCGCGTCCCCGCTGGCGTAGCGGTCGATCGTCACATCCTCGGTGGTCGACGCCGCCACGCCGTCAGCGATCGTCGCGCCGGTCGTCGCGACCTCGATCCGATACCGACTTCCAGCCACGATGTTCTGCAACCGAACGACGCACGTCCCGATTGCGTCGGTGGAGAACCGGAACACGCCCATCGACAACCCGATCGGAGACGGCGCGATACGACCGCGACTGGCACTAACAAACGTCAGCGATCCGCTGGGGAAGCAACCGCTCACGACAACCCCACATCAGGACAGAAGAACATGATGTCGAGAGCCGACGCGGATTTCCATGTACCGCATAGGGTGACAACGACCATCGTGTTCTGTTTGATGCTCGTTGGCGTAGTGATCGACATCTTCTTCTTCAGTAGGTTGATGGCGCCATAAGTCGTCGCCGACCACGATGCAGACGAACTATCCAACGCTCCAGCGCTGAAATTTCGCGTGGTTATTGATGCCGGAAGCCCCGTGGAGTCGTCGATGTATGTGATCTCCAGCCACATCGACCCCTTGGTCGCGGTTGCTATCGTATCGGCGAGGAGGACTTCCGCGGTAATGGTCGCCGTCGCTGCCGGCGCCGTGTATTCCTTCGCGACCGGAATGCAGAATTGGTTCTTGATACTGGCGTTGCTTGGGTACACCTTCCACGACCACGGGGTGTTTACCGAGTCAGGAAGGAATGCGTTGAGCGTTGGGTAGTAGCCATCCGAACGGGTATCGGCCGCTCCCCAGTTTTCAACCACGACGCCGCCTTCCTCCGCATCGATTCCGATGCCCTCGATCTTCCAAGGACCGTCCGGGATCGTCGAGTTGAATAGCATGTTCATCGTCTTCGGAATCTGTGTGCCAATGAATCCGGCCCGGCCAGATCGACCGCTCGTCTGAATTCCGACAACGCCGTTCCCCGTCGTCGCCCCAGCACCGAATATCCGCCCCCCAAAGACGAAGCAACTCGATCCGTAATCTCCAAGCGTGAGCACAGGGGCATTCGTATCCGACACGGTAAGCTCAATCGACGGGTTGAATAGCGTCACCTTCGACCATTGGTTACACCGAATGGGGCTGGCGTAATGCTTGGCCCACTTTAGGTGCAGATTTCGATGAACGTTCTCATACTCCAAAAATTCCATGTGGTTGCCCGTGGCGTGCCCGTTAAGCGAACAATCAACAAACAGGTTCTCTGTCAGGCAATACGACGGGAAGTAGCAAATTCGCTTGAAATCTGAACTGGTGTTGGTCTCCTTGAACACCAGCTTGTCGGCGTTCTCCGCGCGGTAGTAGTTATAGCTGCGCAAGGTGATCGTGTACGTCGATGGGCACTCGAAGGTCAGCGTTCCGTTGATGCCAGACCAAACCGTTCCGCCATCGAGCGCCCACGTTACCCAGTTCGTCGATGTGGCCGCGGAACTACCGAGCGTTGCGGAAGCCGACAGCGTCACCACGATGTCGTTGCCCGCACTGGTCTTCGACCGGATGTTGACTACGTCACCGGCCGCAAGCGAACCGTAGGCCGGCGCCGAGCCGGAATACACATTGATGTTGTTCCACGCACCCGCAGCGCCCGCAGACGCGGCCTCGTTCAACGCCGTGCCGTCGCCGCAGTAGGTCGCGCCGTGGATGAGGTACTTAGTCGCCATTGAACAACTCCTCGGCGGTCGGGATCGTGTCGAGGATCACCGTGGCGCGTCCAGCCGGCAGCAAGCCGTAGGACTCCAGCGCCTGCACCCCGGCCCGCGTATCGGCGCGCTTGAGGTCGATGAACGTGGCGGTGGCAACGTCGGCCTGATACGCGCGTAGCGCCGCCGCCATCTGACGCTGCGCCATCGGCGCGGTCGCCACGTCGAGCGACGCGATCTCGATCGCTACCTTCTCGGACTGCGTGAACCGATTGCGAAACGCCAGCTTGGTGATCCGCCACGACCCGGTGTACGGAGCACCCGGCGGCGTCTCCTCGGTCCACTCGACGTGATCGAACGCGCCAAGCGGCCACTCCTGCTCGATGACCTGCATCGCGGCGTAGCGCGAAACCTCGACGCCGTCAGCCTTCCGAATCACGCTGTAGATCATCGCTCACCCATTCGGTATCCCGGTGCCGCACGCGACCCCAGAACCATAGTTTGTGCACCAGCGCCTCGCGCGTCGTTTCCATTCGCACTCGCGGCTCGTAGTGCAGCAGTTGCCGCGGCGGGCCAGGAGTCCAGAAGAACCTGGGGCGCTCGAGGCGCCACGGCGTCCAGGTGAGCCACCAGTACCCGCCGAGCCGCCAGAACAGGCACCAGGACCGCCAGAACCCGAGGTCCGGGGCCTCGACCGGCGACCAGAGCCAATGCCACCCGAACCGGTGCAGCGGCTCGCGGGTGCGGCGGACGAGGCACGAGCCTCCCCTGGTGATCCACAGACCCCAGGCGAAGACCGCGCAGTTGGACCGGCGCACATCACTCGGCCGGCTGCCCCAGCAGCGACGCGATCGTCTCCCGGGCCTTGACGATCTTCCCTTCGAGCTCGGCGAGCTCGTCGGTCTTCGCCTTGACCTGGTCCGCGACGGCAGCCACCTGCTCCTTCGCCGCGCGCAGGTACTCGGCGGCGTCGTTGCGATCGGCGCGGGCCTCGTCGAGCATCGCCTTCGCCTGCTCCTCGGCGGTGATCACCGCCTTGGCCGCGGCGTCCCGGGCTTCGCCAGCCATCGCCTCCGCGGCCTCGAGCTTCTTCGCCGCCTCCATCCGCGCCGCCGCGACCACCGCCTCGGCATCCGCCAGCGCCTTGGCCTTCGCGGCGACCATCTCGGCCTCCTGCCCAGCCCGCGCCTCGTCCAGGGCGACCTTCTCCTCGCGCGACTTCTCCAGCGCGGCTGCCGCCTCGGCAGCGGCCTGCTCGAGCGAGCCCACCTCCTCGAACACCTTCCCGGCCTCGATCACCGCGGAGAACATCCGCGAGAACTTCGCAATCTCGGCAGCGGCTTGTTGGTTCACGTTCATCTCGCGCTCCTTAGCTCTTGGTGACGATCGCGGTCGGGGTGCGCAACACGATCGCGACCTTCAGGCTGGTCGTGCCGTCGCCGGCGCTGACCCGCGGGCGCAGGTACAGCGGCACCTCGTTGCAGACCTTGAACCCGGCCGCGGAGAAACTCAGCGCGCTGCCGGCGGTGTCGTTGATCGTGTTGTAGGTGGTGCCGTCGTTGCTGCCCTCGATCAGCACCGTGCCGCCGGTGCCGAACGTGCCGGTGACCTGCACCGTACGATCGGGCCACTGCGGCAGCATGATCGGCGCGCCGTCGTCGGTATTGAGCAACCCCGACCAGGTCGCCACCACCACGCTGCGGTCGCCGATGTGCTCCCGCGCTGCGTTCCTCGTCGCCATCTCGTCTCTCCTTTACCTGACGCCGCGCCCTTGCAGCACCTCACCCACGAGCCCCCGCTCGAGCGCGACATTCGATGGGGTAGTCAAACCTCTGATCTGCGCCGCCGTTGGATCGGGCGCTTTCAACTTGAATGCGTTCGTCCACGCCGTCGGCGCCGTCGGGTACTCCGAGGCGTCGCGGCTCAAGGTGAACGTCGCCGGGCTCTCGCCCTGCGCCGGGGTCTCGCTGTCCACCCGCCACTCAGCGCCGTAGACGGTGTTGCTCCCGCCCTCGTCGCTGCTGTTCGGCGTGTAGAAGTACGGCTTGCCGTCGGGGTCGGTGTTCTGCAGCACCCCGGTCACCGTCTCCCGGTTCGCCTTCACCGGGGCCTGCCGGATCATCTGGTAGCCGCTGCCGAGATCGGTGAGCCCGTACCCCGAGACGTCGAAGTTGTCGGGCACCACCGCCGGGACCATCTTGCCGTCCTCGCTGATGGCGAAGAACGAACCGGAGGCGTAGACCATCGGCAGCCCGCGCTGATCCTTGACCAGCGTGCCCTGGTACTTGTCGACGTTGCCGTTGAACGTCTTCGCGCTGCGCCGATACGCCTCCACCGCGCGCTGGTAGGCATCCAGGTCGCGCTTGAGGACGGCACTCGACACGTCAGATCCCTTGCCCCGTCTGCAGCCTCAACTCTCTTTCCGCGGCGAACATCTCCCTCTTGCCCCGCTCCTTGATCGCCACCGAGCCCAGCATGGCGCGGATCTTCTCCAGTGAGATGTTCTGCGCCATCGCCAGCTTCATCGACTCGATCCGCTCCTGGTGCTGCAGTTCGATGATCCGCTGCTCCTGCTGCTCCTTGGCAATCGCCAGGCGCGTGTTCAACTCCAGCAGGTCGCCCTCGTTCTGGGCCTTCACCCGGGCCATGTCGGCCTCGGCCTTGATCTGCACCGCCTGCACCTTCGGGTCGGGCTGCGGCTGGCTCGCGGCCTGCTTCTGCTGCAGCTTGATCTGCTCGATCTCCTCCTCGGGCTTGAACACGTCCTTGGGGTCGATGTGCTGCGCCTGCAGCGCCCGCTCGAACAGCTTCTGGGTGTCGAGGTAGATCCCGTACACCGGGTTCGCCCCGGCCGCGAGCAGGTTCAGGAACGCCTGGTTCTGGATGTCCCGCACCAGCAGCGCCGAAGACCCCCGCGCGTCGATGGTGTAGTCGCCCTTGATCTCCTCGTCCTCGTTGAACGCCATCTCGTAGTCGTAGTACCGGCGGATGTGCGGGCGGGTGATCTGGTCGTCGTACTGCTTCACCAGCCGGCGCAGCACCACCGTCGCGGAGTTCATCAGCATCTGCATCCCGCCGACGGTCTCCGGCGCCGCGCCCTTGTCGCCCTGCAGGATCATCGGCACGCCGGTCTCCTGGTCGGACAACTCGGTGCCGAGCTTGATGATCGCGGTCAGTTCCGCCTGGTGCGAGTTGAACTCGAACGCCGTGAACGCCTTCCTGACGTCGTCGATGTCCTCGGCGGCGTACCAAATCTTCCGCGGCGTCAACTCCCACCGCTTGTCGGCCGGCACGATCCCCTGCCGCTTGATCACGATCTGCGGCCCGCTGGACACCCCCATGTTGTCCATCAAGGCCCGCCAGGCCGAGTTCACCACCCGCTGCTGGGAGCGCATCGCGCACGGCACGCCGGCGCCATACCAGCGGTCGGCGATCTTCTCCCAGACGTACACGTCGTACGGCAGCGCGCCGTCCTCGAGCGGGTTCAGGAACGCCTTCACGACGGTGTCGTTGATCATCACCACGCAGGCGCTGATCGACTCCAGCACGTCCACCTCGCCGTCCTCGAGCACGCCACAGGTGACCATGTCCTCGTGGTCGACCTCGCCCCAGTACTCCCACATCTCGTAGACGCCGTCGGTGTGGTCGCGATCGTCACCGAGGTTGATCCCGGCCTTGCTCCGCGTCGGCCCTTCCTCGAGCACCTTGCGCAACTGCTCGCGCATGTACCCCGGCTGCTTCGCCAGGTCGCGCACCTGCTTCGCGGTCAACTGCTGGCGCTCGAACGCGCCCCTGCCGTTGTGGATGCTCTCGCCGCAACTCGGATCCGGCCAGAAGTTGCGCACGTCGACCCGGAACGACGCCGGCCGCGTCTCCTGGACGAACTCGAGCACATGGATCGTCTCGCCGAACCCGTCGACCCGCTTGTTCCACGCCTTCCGGTTGCGGTTGGTGACCACCGGGCCCTTCAGCACCCCGGCGCCGAACACCGCCGCGTCGTGGATGATCTTCCGCGACTCGCCGTTGTAGTCGCTCTCGACCAGCTTGTCGTCGATCTCGCGCTGCATGGCGTCGGCCTTGATCCTGGCCTCTTCCTGCACCGCCTTCGCCACGTCCTTGACCTTGAGCGGCTGCCCTGTCTGCGGGTCGACCATCGCCTGCCCGGTCTGCGGATCCAGCGCCGTCTGCTCGTTCTTCATCAACCGCGCCATCTCCGGCACCGGGGTCGGCTTCAGCAGCCAGTTCCGGTCGTCGGTGGGCAGCAGGATCTCGGATACCCGCGCTTCCGCCGCGTTGGTCTTCTGCTTGGTCAGGTTGATGTAGACCGTCGACCGGGTCGGTCG
>ERZ1645187.2372-NODE-2372-length-16621-cov-8.079440_pt1 | contig 16621 bp, 17 predicted proteins | sample MGYA00575352_ERZ1645187 | MGnify/ENA primary metagenome ERZ1645187 (study PRJEB40837, sample SAMN11349314) | freshwater sediment metagenome | isolation source: river sediment | host: Sediment | place: India: Wazaribad , New Delhi | collected 2017-02-21 ... | reverse complement strand
TCGCCCCGCGGCGCATCGGCGTCAATCGCCAGATCCAGCGTCAGGAAGCCTTCGTTCTGCCCCCGCAGCATTGCAAGAACCCGGTGACTGGGGGCCGACACCCAGGGTTCGTCATGGGCGAAGTAATCGGAAAACTTGGCCCCCGCCGCCTCTTTGCCCTCAACCACCCGGGCCTGCACCCGGCCCACCTGCTTCATGTGGCCGCGCAGACGGCCCAGAAGATCGGCGTTTTCGGACAGTCCCTCGGCCAGAATGTCGCGCGCGCCTTCCAGCGCCGATTTCACATCCGGCACGGCCTCGGTGACATAACCTGCCGCCAGCACCGCCGGATCCGCGTTGCGGTCGGCCAGAATCGCATCGTAAAGCGGCTGAAGGCCGTTTTCACGTGCGATCATCGCCCGGGTGCGGCGCTTGGGCTTGTAGGGCAGATAGATGTCCTCAAGCTCGGCCTTGGTGCCGGCCTTGGCCAGCGCCAGCGCCAGCGCATCCGTCATCTTGCCCTGTTCGGTGATCGAGCCGACGATGGCCGCCCGCCGCGCCTCCATCTCGCGCAGGTAGGTCAGTCGTTCGGCCAGCGTGCGCAACTGGGTGTCATCCAGCCCCCCCGTCACCTCTTTGCGATAACGAGCGATGAAGGGCACGGTCGCGCCTTCGTCCAGAAGCTGGATGGCCGCCGCCACCTGCGGTGCCGCCGCGCCGATTTCGGTGGCGATCACCTGCGGGATGCGGGCAAGGGCGGGTTTCAGGGCGGCGTCGGTCATGCGAATCCTCATCTGCGGCGGAGGGTGACCATATCCCTTGGCACGGGTGCGGCCAAGCCCCTGATAAAAAAGGCTATCCAGCCCCGGTATGCGTGCAAGTGCAGGAGGATGGTACCGACTCCCCGGCTCGAACGGGGGACCCCTAGATCCACAATCTAGTGCTCTAACCAACTGAGCTAAGTCGGCACTCACGAGGGGCGTTTACCCCCCCTTGCCGGGGATTGCAAGAGCAGGATTGCCAAGAAAGCGCACTCGCGGTAGGGCCTTGGCAAGAAACGGGGAAAGATCATGGGCATCGACAAGCAAAGCGACATCGCGGCCGACATCCAGATTGGGCCAACCGATCAGGGAATGGTGCGAATCTATGTGGCGGCCGAGGGCGGAATCGAACTGCCGCTGGATTTCGACCCCGAAGAGGCCGAGGAAATTGCCGAAGAACTTCGGGCCGCCGCGCAGGTGGCACGCGAGATGGGCGACAAGCCCAAGCCGCGCAAGCGCTGAGCACCTCTCCTCGGGCGCGCGGGACGCGCTTCTCGTCGAGCCCCCCCGACGAGCGTCGCAGACGACGAGGAGGGCCGGTCAGACGATCAACCCCGCCACACCGGGATCACGGAAGGCCTGAAGGCGGCTGGCGGCATGGCGGGCGAATTTCTGCACCATCACCTTGCGCCGGGCCGCCGCCAGCGGCGTATCTGGCGACATGCGGATGATCTCGGCGTCATAGGCATCGGCCAGCATCACGCCTGATTCGGCGGGTAAGAGGTCAATCGGGAAATCCCCATCCACTGCCCAGAAGAACCGGTCGCACCATTCCAGATAGCCCTGCCACTTCTGGTCGGCCCTGAAATCGGCCCGGCTGGATTTGCACTCGATGATCCAGATTTCGCCCTTTGGCCCAAGCGCCATGACATCGACGCGCAGGCCGGGCGTGGGCACCAGTTCTTCAACGCAAACGAAATCGAACTGCCTGAGCGCGCGCGACACGCCGCGCTGCAGGCGCTGACCGGGCAAAAGGCGGGAAAGATCGTCAGGCAGGTTCATGGCGCGAACATGAACCAAAGGTGAACAGATGGCAAGCCTTGCACTGCCCCGTTTCGCGCCCTACATTTGCCCGTGGCGGGTGCTGCTCTTCGCGTGTGGGTCAACTTTTCCAGTGGCCGATAAGCAAGCGAACGGGGGCTGGCTCTGGCAGGATCCTGGTCCTGTTATCTGGCGCCCACCTGAGACCTCTGGCTCTCGGGAAAAACCCAGACCTCACGGCCGCTGCGGGCCCGCCACCCTATTTCCGTGCAGGAACCTTGACCGGCACCAGCTGCGCGCCGGGTATCTGGCCGCCAAGGTCGGGCATCAGCCGCTCGCGCAGGCCGCCGGTGGGTGGGGCATCGGGATCGGCCAGCAGCATCACGGCGATGCCGAACTGCACGCCGGCAAAGACGATGCCCTGGAACATGAACACCATGGCCGCCGCCACAAGCCCCATGTCAGAGCCGAAGATCAGATGGCGCAGGCCCGCCACGTCCTGCCACAGCATCAGCGCCAGAAAGGCAGCCGACAGGCCAAACCCGATGGCAATGGAACGGATGTAAAGCGCGATGAGTTTCGGCATGAGCGGCCCCCTTGGAGGAGCAGATGCTAGCACCCTGCCCGGCCAAGAAAAGCCCCAAATTGCCGCAGGTCACTCGGTCAGCGGAACAAGGCGAATCTCATGGCCGCCGCCGGTCAGCAGCAAAAGGCCGGCGCGGTGATCGGCGGCCTCGATGAGGCGCAAGAGGCCAAGGAACCTGTCCTCTGCCTGCAACTGCGGACAGGCCATGCGGGTGGCGGCAAGGTTGCCCAGCCGGAACGACCTGCCCTCTTGCGTCAAGGGGGCGGAATAGCGGTTGCAGGGGGCCTGACCGAACAGCTGCCCCGGTTCGGACAGGTTCAGCGTGGCGGTCCATCCGGGTTCCTTGCCATCCACCAGAACCACCTGCCACACCTGCGGCATCGGCAAGGGGCCGGCCTGATCGGCCGCAGCGGCAAGGGTGGGCAAGGACAGCAGGGCGGCAAGGAGGACGGGTTTCATCGGCGAACGCCTTTTCCCATGAAACCTGTCAGCAAAGCCGATGGCGCAGAAGGCCAATCAGGAGGCAAAAGCCTCGGGCCGGGCCTCGCGCGCCATGTGGTCCAAGACGGCGTTGACGAATTTTGCCTCTTTGCCTTCGGGGAAGAACGCCTTGGCCACATCGACATATTCGGTGATCGTCACCTTGGGGGGCGTGGCCATGTCAACCAGCTCGGCGCCGGCGGCACGGAACAGAGCGCGGATCACCGGGTCGATCCGGTCGATGGGCCAGGCGGCAACCAGCGCGCGGTCGGTCATCTGGTCGATCTTGCCCTGCCAGTTCACCGCCTTTTCCACCACGGCGCGGAAATGGGCGGAATCGCCTTCGACAAACTCGCCCTCGTCATAGGTGGCGCCAAAGCGATGGGTCTCGAACTCGCGCGTGATGGTCTGCACGGTCTGGCCCGAGCTTTCCATCTGGAACAGCGCCTGAACGGCATAAAGCCGCGCGGCAGAGCGCATCTGCCTCTTGTCCGCCTGTTTGTGGTCAGGCTGGCCCGATGTGTCCTTGCCGCTCATGCGCGAAAACCGATTCCCTTGGAGTCTCCGGCGGCCCAGCTACGGGCAAGTGCGATCAGATGCAAGGCGGCGGCGGCGGCCCCGCCGCCCTTGTTCTGCCCCGCCACCTCGGCCCGCGCCAGGGCCTGCGGGCGGTTTTCCACCGTCAGGATGCCATTGCCGATGCAGGCGCCCTGCAGACCCAAGAGCGTGATTGCCCGGCTGCTATCGTTGCAGACCGTCTCGTAATGCGTGGTCTCGCCCCGGATCACGCAGCCAAGGGCAACGTAACCGTCATATTTGGCCATGCGCTCGGCCAGACCGATGGCGGTCGGCACCTCCAGCGCACCAGGCACCTCGACCAGATCCACCTCGGCCCCACAGGCGGCGGCAACACCCCGCGCGCCGGCCACCAGCTGATCGGTGATGTCCTTGTAGTAAGGGGCCACGACGATCAACAGCCGGACCGGCTTGGAGAAGGTGGGCAGCGGCAGGGTATAGTGCTGTTCGGCAGCGGCCATGATCTCAGCCCTCGATCTTGCGGGTGCCGGCGATGGTCAGGCCATAGGCCTCAAGCCCGACAACCTTGGGCGCGGCAGAGTTGGTGACAAGGGTGATTTCGGTCAGGCCCAGGGCCGACAGGATCTGCGCGCCAAGCCCATATTGACGCAGGGTCTGCGGGCTGGCCTCGCCATCCTCGACCATCTTCATGGACGTATCGCGCAAAAGCACCACCGCCCCGCGACCCTCGGCCGCGATCACCTTCATCGCGCCCTGCAGATCGCCCACATGCGCGCCGCCGATGCCCAGAACATCTTCCATCGGGTTCAGTTGATGCACACGTGCCAGCACAGGGCCGGGGCCGGCAAGATCGCCCTTGGTCAGCACGATATGTTCCGACCCCTGGGTTTCATCGGCAAAGACCCGCATCAGCCAATCGCCGCCGTGAACCGAATGCACCGGCTTGACCGCCTTTTCGCGCACCAGGTTGTCATGGCGGCGGCGATAGGCGATCAGATCGGAAATCGTGCCGATCTTCAGCTGGTGCTTTTGCGCAAAGGTGATGAGGTCGGGCAGCCGGGCCATGGTGCCGTCGTCATTCATGATCTCGCAGATCACGCCAGAGGGGTTCAGCCCCGCCAGACGGCTGACGTCCACCGCCGCCTCGGTATGGCCGGCGCGCACCAGCACCCCGCCATCGCGGGCGCGCAGCGGAAAGATGTGGCCGGGGGTGGCAATGTCGGCCGCGCCCTTGGTCGGGTCAATCGCCACCGAAACCGTCCGCGCCCGGTCGGCGGCTGAGATGCCGGTGGTGACGCCTTCACGCGCCTCGATGGACAGGGTGAAGGCGGTTTCGTGCCGCGACGAGTTCTTCGGGCTCATCAAGGGCAGACCCAGCGCCTCGATCCGGTGGGCGGGCATCGCAAGGCAGATCAGGCCGCGGCCATGGGTGGCCATGAAATTGATGGCCTGCGGCGTGCACATCTGCGCCGGGATCACCAGATCGCCCTCGTTCTCGCGGTCTTCGTGATCGACAAGAATGAACATGCGCCCGTTGCGGGCGTCCTCGATGATGTCTTCAACCGAGGAGATAGCGTCGGAATAGTCGGTCTTGGTCATGGCATGGATTCCCGCAGATGTGGCCCGAGCCATACCCTGCCCCGGGCCAGAAGGCCAGAGGACAGGCGCCCCGAACTCCTGTGCAAAAGCAGGGCCAAGGCTGCGTCAGGGCACAGCCTCAGGGCAAAGCCGCACGGGTGGGAGGTGCGGTCAGCCCCACTCGCGCAGGCGGGCGACGTAGCGGGCCATCGTGTCCACCTCAAGATTGATCTTCTGGCCCACCGCCACCTCACCCCAGGTGGTGACCTTCTGGGTATGCGGGATGAAGTTGATGCCGAAATCGCGGCCATCGACCTCGTTCACGGTCAGGCTGGTGCCGTTCAGCGCAACCGAGCCTTTCGGCGCGATGAACTTCGCCAGATCCTCGGGCGCGCGGAAGGTGACGCGCAGGCTGTCGCCCTCGGGGCGGATCGCCACCACCTCGGCCACGCCATCGACATGACCCGAGACGATATGCCCGCCCAGCTCATCCCCACCTTCAGCGCCCGTTCCAGGTTCAGCCGCTTGCCCACCGTCCAGCCCGAAAGATTGGTCTTCGACACCGTCTCGGCGCTGATTTCCACGTCGAACCAGTTGCGCGGGGTGCTGCCCAGCGCGACCACGGTCAGGCAGACCCCCTCGCAGGCGATCGAGGCGCCAATGTCGATGCCCGCCGGATCATAGGCGGTGCCGATGCGCGCGCGCAGGTCGCCCTTCTGCTCCAGCTCCAGAACCTCGCCGACGTCGGTGACAATGCCAGTGAACATGCCTGATCTCCTTTGCCCCATGGGTAGCCGCGCCGCGCCGCGCCCGCAAGCCCGCCGATTTGCCGCAATTTTGCCGCGCTTTGCGGGCAGACGTCAGGTGATCGCAGATATTCCCCCTTTACGCCTGGGCAAGGGCGGGCAAGACAGGGGAAAAAAGGCCAGTTGATGCGCGTGTCGGGTCAGGATCGTCGGTTTTTGTTTCTGCAGGGGCCCCATGGGCCCTTCTTCCACCGGCTTGGCAAGATGCTGGAAACCGCCGGTGCCCAGGTCTGGCGCGTGGGCTTCAACCGGGGCGACCGGGCCTTCTGGCCCTCTGCCAGCTTCATCCCCTTCAAGGGCCGGCAAGAGGACTGGCCTGCCACCATCCGGTCGCTGCTGGCGGCCAAGGCCATCACCGATGTCGTGCTTTATGGCGACACCCGCTTTCTGCACGCCGAGGCGATCCGCGCCGCCCGCGCCCTGGGGCTGACGGTGCATGTGTTCGAAGAGGGCTATCTGCGGCCCTATTGGGTGACCTATGAACGGGGCGGCTCCAACGGCCATTCCCGGTTGATGGACACCGGGGTGCCGCAGATGCAGGCGGCGCTGGCGCAAATGGACATGGATCTGCCCGATGCCCCTGCCCGCTGGGGCGACATGCGCCAGCACATGTTCTGGGGCGCGCTTTATCACTGGTTCGTGCTGACCGGCTTTTGGGATTATCGCAACTTCCGCCCGCACCGCAAACTGACGGTGCTGCAGGAGTTTGTGCTTTACTGCAAACGCCTTGCGCTCTTGCCGGTCCATCGGTGGGAACGGATGCTTGCCACCTTGCGCATCAAGCATGGCGGCTTTCCCTATCATCTGGTGCTGTTGCAACTGGAACATGACGCCAGTTTCCAGATGCATTCGCCGTTCACGACCATGACCGAATTCCTCGCCGTGGTGATGGAGGGCTTTGCCAAGGGCGCCGCCCCGCATCATCACATCGTCTTCAAGGCCCACCCCCTGGAGGATGGCCGGGTGCCGGTTGCGCGCGAGATCCGCAGGCTGGCGCGCGAACACGGGGTCGAGGGTCGGGTTCATTTCGTCCGCGGAGGCAAACTTGCGGGGCTTCTGAACCACGCCCGCAGCGCGGTAACGGTGAATTCGACGGCCGGGCAGCAGGTTCTGTGGCGGGGTCTGCCGCTGAAAACCTTCGGCGCGGCGGTCTATGCCAAGCCCGAATTCGTCTCGACCCAAAGCCTGGCGGAGTTTTTCCGCCAGCCAACCCGCCCCGACAGCCGCGCCTATCGCGATTACCGGCACTACCTGTTGGAAACCAGTCAGGTGGCGGGCGGCTTCTACTCCTCGCGGGGGCGGCGCGAGCTGCTACGACAGGTGGTAGACATGATGCTGCAACCCGAAGATCCCTATGACGCCTTGACCGCCGGCAAAGCGGCACCGCGGCAACAGTTGCGGCTTGTAAAATAGGATTGTTGCCGACACATCCGAAAGGGAATTGGAATTTCACCCACCTTTCTGTAGGGTTGCACGCAAAACTTGAGGCAAACTCCAGATATAAGGAGCCCGAGCAGTGAAATTTCTGGCATCAAGGGGGGCCAAGGCCCTTGCCCTTGCGGCTCTTGTTGGCGCGGTGGGGGCTTGTGGTTTGCCCCGGTCTGGCCCGACCAAGGCCGAAATCTACAAAGGGTCGGTGTTGAAGGATGGCGACGCCTTCATCGTCACCGTCAACAGCCGCGTCACCCGCGCCACGGCCGTGACCCCCGCCTTCGGCTTTTCGTCAGGCTTCCGCGACGCAGGCAAACTGGGGTCGGACGTGATTTCACCCGGGGACGTTCTGGGCATCACGGTGTTCGAAAACGTCAAGGATGACCCGCTTTTGGGCAATACCGGGCAGCGGGTTTCCGCGCTTACTGAAATTCAGGTCGATGGGCAGGGCTACATTTTCGTCCCCTACGCCGGCAAGATCAAGGCGGCGGGCCAGTCGCCCGACGGCTTGCGCCAGATCATCACCAAAAAGCTCGACACCCAGACGCCGGACCCGCAGGTGCAGGTGCAGCGGCTGGCGGGGGATGGCTCGACCGTGACCGTCACCGGATTTGCCGGCGCGCAAGGCGTCTTCCCGATCGAACGGCCGACGCGCACCCTGACGGCGATGCTGGCCAAGGCAGGCGGCGTGTCGATCGAGCCGGAAACCGCGATCATCCGCGTGACCCGGGGCGGCAAGACCGGGCAGGTCTGGGCCATGGACCTTTACGCCAACCCCGGGCTGGACATCGCGCTCCGCCCCGGCGACATCATCACGGTCGAACGTGACACCCGCGCCTTCACCGCGCTTGGCGCCACTGGCAGCCAAAGCCGGATTCCCTTCGAAACCGAAACCCTTTCGGCGATCGAGGCCATCGCCATCGTCGGCGGGTTGAACACCTCCACCGCCGATCCGACCGGGGTTTTCGTGTTCCGCAACGAACCGGCCGAGATTGCCAACACGGTGCTGGGCCGCAAGGACCTGCAGGGCGATCAGCGCATGATCTATGTGCTGGACCTGACGCAGCCGACCGGCATGTTCGAGGCGCGCGATTTCCTGATCCGCGATGGCGACACGGTCTATGTCACCGAAGCGCCCTTCGTGCAGTGGCAAAAGACGCTTTCGGCCATCACCGGCACCGCCGGGGCGGCGGATTCGCTGGCGACGACCTCGACCGGCGGCTGAGGGGCGCGTGCCCGGCACGGACCAGACCGACAAAGCCGCCGAGGGGGCAATCCCCCGGCGGCTTTGCTATTACAACGCGGGCTTTCTGCGCCAGCCGCGCCTGCGCCGCATCCTGCAGCTTGCCGGCCACGAGCTGCGTCTGGGCCTTCCCGACCCCGAGGATGGCGTGGTGGTCTGGGGCCGCTCGCCCCATGCCCATCGGGGCGAGGCGGTGGCCGCGCGCCACCAGGTGCCACTGGTGCGGGTGGAGGATGCCTTCCTGCGCTCGCTGCGGCCCGGGCGGATGGGCGACCCGCCCATGGGCCTGCTGATCGACGGGCTGGGTGTGCATTTCGACAGCGCCCGCCCCTCGGCGCTGGAGCGGATCCTGCTGCGCCACCCTTTTGACAATTCGAACCTGATGAGCCGCGCAAGGGATGGAATTGCCCGACTTCAGGCGCTGGATTTGTCAAAATACAACATTCACCAGACTGACGCCCCCCTGCCCCGGCCCGGTTATGTGCTGGTGGTGGATCAGACGCGCGGCGATGCCTCGATCCCGCATGCCGGGGCCAGCGCCCAGACCTTTGCCGCGATGCTGCTCGCCGCGCAGGAGGAAAACCCCGGCGCGCGGATCGTGATCAAGACCCATCCCGAAACGGTTCTGGGGCTGCGGCCGGGGCATTACGGGGCTGCACATCTGTCCGAACGCATCAGCCTTTGCGTCGATCCGGTCTCGCCCTGGGCGCTGCTGCAGGGGGCGGTGGCGGTCTATACCGTCTCGTCGCAGCTGGGGTTCGAGGCGATTCTGGCGGGTCACCGGCCCCGGGTTTTCGGCCAGCCCTTCTATGCGGGCTGGGGGCTGACCGAGGATCGCGCGCCCATCGCGCGGCGGGGCCGCAACCTGTCGCGGGCGCAGCTTTTCGCCGGTGCGATGATCGAGGCGCCCACCTGGTATGACCCCTGCCGCGACCGGCTGTGCAGCTTTGAAGAGGCGGTGGATCAACTTGAGGCTGAAACCCGCGCCTGGCGCGAGGACCGGGCGGGCCATGTCGCCACGGGCATGCGGGCCTGGAAGCGCGGGCGGCTGCAGGCGGTGTTCGGCCGCGCGCGGCCACTGATTTTCGTCGAAAATCAGATGCGCGCGCGGGAGCGGGCGGCGAAAACCGGGCGGGGGGTTCTGGTCTGGGCTGGCAAGGAAACCGCCACGCTGGCCGCGCCGGGGGTGGCGCGGCGGGTCGAGGATGGCTTCCTGCGCTCCCGCGGGTTGGGGGCCGCTCTGGTTCCGCCGCTGTCGCTGGTGACCGACGATCTGGGCATCTACTATGACCCGACGCGCGAAAGCCGGCTGGAGCGGCTGATCCAGTCCCCGCTGCCCCCCGGCGGGCGGGCGCGGGCCGAGCGGCTGCTGACGCGGATCCTGTCGGCCGGGGTGACGAAATATAACCTTGCGGGCGCGCCACTGCCCGATCTGGGGAAGGGTCGCCGGGTGCTGGTGGTGGGTCAGGTCGAGGATGACGCCTCGATCCGGCTGGGCGCGGGCGCGATTGCCACGAACCTTGGGCTTTTGCGGGCCGCGCGCGAGGCCAATCCCGACGCGCAACTGATCTTCAAGCCGCATCCGGACGTCGAGGCGGGCCTTCGGTCGGGCATCGTGGCCGAGGCCGAGGTGGCCGCCTTGGGCGCCATCGTCGCCCGGCATGCCGCGCCTTTGGCGCTGATCGAGGCCACGGATGCGGTCTGGACCATGACCTCGCTTCTGGGGTTCGAGGCGCTTTTGCGTGGCAAGCCCGTGACCTGCCTTGGTGCCCCCTTCTATGCCGGTTGGGGGCTGACGCGCGATCTGGGCCCGGTGCCCGAGCGGCGGCGCAGAGCGGCTGATGGCCACCCCCTGCCGCGGCCAGATCTTCTGCATCTGGTTCATGCCGCGCTGATCGCCTATCCGCGCTATTTCGATCCGGTCAGCCGCCGTCCCTGCCCACCCGAAGTCGCAGTCGAGCGGCTGGCTGCGATGGACACCCCCAAGGGCGGGTTGGGCCTGCGCTTGCTGGCCAAGCTGCAAGGGCAGTTTGCCAGCCACGCCCGGCTGTGGCGCCGGGGCGGCTAGGGTCCGGGTCGGCTAGGGTCCGGGGCGGGCAGTCACCGAAACGCCTGCAGATACCAGATCGTTGGGGTGCAGGATCACCTCTTCTCCTGCGGCAAGCCCTTGAACAACCTGCGCGAATTCATCGTCCCGCTCGCCCAGCGCGATCCGGCGCAGGTCCGCCGTGCCATCCGTGACAACAAAGGTCGCCCAATCGGAGCCATCGCGGAAAAGGGCGCCGACCGGGATCGACAGGGCCTCGGGCACTGTCATGAGGGTGATGCGCGCCACCACGCGATAGCCGTGGCCAAGGCCCTGCCGGCCCTCCGCGTCGCCCGTCAGGCGCAACAACACCTGCACCCGTTGCTCGTCAATCCCCAGCGCCGAGATCCGGGTTTCGGCTGCCGGTTCGATACGTTCGACGACGGCCGTCAGATCCGGCCCGCCCCAGCCGGTGATCCGCGCCTCGGCCCCCGGACGGACGCGCACCGCATCGCGCGACAGAAGATCGACGCGCACCCGCAGATCGGCCGGATCGCCGATTTCCACCAGCGGGGTCGCCGGGCCAACCACCTGCTCATCCTCGGTCAGCACCCGCAGCACCTGACCGGAAACCGGGGCCGTGACCGTCACGCAGCACGCCTCGGCCGCCGCCGCTGCCGCCTTGTCCAGCACGGCGGCGGCACTGTCGCGCTCGCGCCCGCGCATGGCAAGGCTCGCCTCGGCGCTTTGCAGCGCGGCCTCGGCGGTGTCGCGCTCCAACAGGGCCAGGTCCAGCACATGGCGGGCGATGGCGGCCCGGTCAAACAGCGCGGCGGCGCGGTCTGCCTCGGCGCGGCGAAAGCCCAGCGTCGCGCGGGCCTGCACCACCTGTGCCCGGGCCAGATCGACGGCGGCCTCGGCGGCGGCCAGACTGGCCTCGGCCACCGCGCGCGACCGCGCATCCAAAAGTGCGGGCGCCGCCGGGCCAATTGCGGCGACCACCGTCTTTTCGGCCACCACAGGATCGCCCGCGTGCAGATCGCTGCGCCGCAGGCGGCCGGCGATGGGGGCCGAGACGACAAAGACCTCACGGATTTCGGCCGTGCCTTCCTCCTCGACCGTCACGGCGATGGTGCGGGGGCTGATCGCGGCCAGTTCCACCTCGATCGGGCGGGGCAGCAGCGCCCAGACCGCAAGGCCCAACAAGGCAAGGACGGCAAGGACAGGCAGGATGCGGCGCATGTTCATTCCCGTGTTTTCAGAACCTCGACCATGTCGAGGTGGTTGATCCGCTGCCGCACGGCGATAGCCGACAGGACGGCAGCGGCACAGACGACCAGACTGGCCGTGGCATAGACCGAGGGCCCGATGACAAAGGGCACGCGGTATAGGTCCGAGGAAAAGGCCGCCACCATGGCGCGCCCCATGCCAAAGCCGAAAATCCAGCCCAAGGGCTGGGCCAACGCAACGATGATGGCCAATTCGCCGAACAGGATGCCAGCCACCTCGGCACGGGTAAAGCCCAGAACCCGCAGGCTGGCCATTTCGCGCCCCTGTTCCGACAGCGAAATCCGGGCGAAATTGTAGATCACCCCCACCGCGATGATCGCGGCCAGCCCGACATAGACGGTGATCATGACGGTGATGTTCTCGGCCAGCGTGGCGCGAAAGCGCGCGACGGTCAGCGCCAGCACGGCGACAAAACCGGTTTCGGGCGAGGCCGCCGCCGCGCGAAAGAAGGCGCGGCTTTGCGCCGGATCGATCAGCAGGTTGACACCCGAGATCATGTCACCACTGCCGGTCGCCCGGTTCAGGGCATCCATCTCCATCGAGGCGCCAAGGCCGACATAGCCCAGCGACAGACCGCTGACAGGCAGCACGACCTGACGCCGCGCGCCGTCCAGAAACTCGACCAGAACAGGGTCGCCCACGCGCAGCTGCAACACGCCGGCCAAGGTTTCCGACAGGAGCACCCCGGCCTCGGGCATGGCCATCGGGCGCAGGTCAACCGACAGGACGCGCGACAGGCGCGGCTCGGCCGGGCGACCCATCACCGTGATCCGGCGCGACAGGGGGCCATTGCTGATCCGCGCGGCGGCGGCACGGAAGGGCTCGGCCTGCAGCACGCCCGGCATCTGCCGCGCGGCAAGCGCGGCGCGCGGCGGCTTTGGCTGGCCAAAGGCCATCTGCACATGCTGCCGCTCGGCCCTGAAGAAGGTGATGTCGATCATCCGGTCGATGCTGTCGAAAGACCAGAGCGAGGCGACAAGGATCGCCACCGACAGCGAGATGCCAAGAACGCCCGACAGCATCCGCAGGGGGCGGTGCATCAGGTGGCGCAGCGTCATCACCGCCGTCTGGCGCAGCCCCAGCCGCCGCCACAGCGCCCCGCCACGCGCCCGATAATCGGCCGGGGCGGGCGGCGACATGGCAACCGCAGGCGGCAGGCTGGCGACGGAACGCACGGCAATCAGCGCGCCGGCCACCGCCGCACCCGCCGTAACGATGGCCGCCAGTGCATAGATGCCCGGATCGCGGGAAAAGACGAGGAAGGGAAAGGAAAAGAAGCGGGCGTAAAGCTGGGCCAGACCCGCCCCCATCCACGCCCCGGCGACATAGCCGATGGCGATGCCGACGACGGCAATGGCCAGAACGAATTCGACATAATGCCGCGCGACGGCGGCAGAGGAATATCCGATGGCTTTCAGAAGGCCGATCTGTTCCCGCTCCAGCGTCACCAGCCGCGACAGGGTGATGTTCACCAGCATGGCGGCGACAAAGAGAAAGATCGGCGGCAGGACGCGCACCATGGCGCCCAGCTGCTTCAGCTCGGCATCCAGAAAGGCGTGTGACATCTGATCGGCCCGCCCGGTCGCGCCGGTGCCACCATAGGGCGCGGTCAGCCGGTCAACCTCGGCAATCACCCGGTCGGCCGGGGCGCCGGGGGCGAGTTTCAGCACAAGGTTGGAAAACGCTCCCTCAAGGTCATAGGCGGCCGCCAGCCCCGCCCGAGGCAGCCAGCCGATGCCAAAGCGACGCGGGTCTGGCATCATCTCGCCCGGGCCCAGCGCATAGATGAATTCGGGCGACAGCGCGATGCCGGTGATCGTCAGATCGCGGCGCTGGCCGTTCATCACCACCGTCAGGCTGCCGCCGGGGCGCAGGCCATGGGCGGCGGCAAAGCCTTCGGACAGCACGACTTCGCGGCTGGATTGCGGATCGGGCAGGCGTCCCTGCCGCAGATGCAGCCGGTTCAGGCCCCCTGCCCCGCCCTCGGGCAGGGAGACAAGCTGGATCGAGCCCGGCTCTTCCATGTCGGGCAGGTCCAGAAGGCCCAGCTTGACGATCCGCGCCTCGGCCGCCAGCACCCCGTCGATGGCGCGCACCTCGTCCAGCAGGGGCCGGGGCGCGCGCGTGACATCGGCAAAGACATCGGCAAAGCGGTAATCGGCGTAATAGCGCGCCCTTGTGTCGGACAGGGCGGAATAGGCGCCATTGCCAAGGATCATCGTCGCCAGCCCCGCCGCCAGCACCAGCGCGATGGCCAGGGACTGCGGCCAGAGCCGGACAAGATCGCGCAGAACCTTGCGGCGCAGCGGCGAGATTACCATGACACCTCCGCAGGGGCCTTGCGGCTGGCGTTCACGGTTTCCTCGACGATGCGGCCATCGGCAAAGCGCAGCACCCGGTCGGCGATTTCGCGGATCGCGGCGTTGTGGGTGATGACCAGCGTCGTGGCGCCAACCCGGCGGTTGACCTCGGTCAGGGCCTCAAGCACGCGGATGCCGGTGGCCGAATCCAGCGCGCCGGTGGGTTCGTCGCACAAGAGCACGTCGGGGTTCTTGGCGATGGCGCGGGCGATGGCGACGCGCTGCTGTTCCCCCCCCGAAAGCTGCGCCGGAAAATGGTCGGCCCGCGCGCCCAAGCCCACCAGACCAAGCGCGGCCTCGGGCGACATCGGATTGCGGGCGATTTCGGTGACAAGCGCCACATTCTCGCGCGCGGTCAGGCTGGGCACAAGGTTATAGAACTGAAAGACAAATCCCACATGGTCGCGGCGATACCGCGTCAGCCCAGCCGCATCCAGCGCGGTCAGCTCGTGATCCTTGAACCAGGCCTCGCCCGAGGTGGCGTCATCCAGCCCCCCGACAATGTTCAGGAAGGTCGACTTGCCCGAGCCCGAGGGCCCGAGGATCACGATGAACTCTCCCCGCAGGGCGCGGAAATCGACACCACGCAGCGCCTGCACCTCGCCCGCGGCCGAGCGGTAGGATTTGGTCAGGCCCCGGGCCCAGAGGACAACATCTGTCTCGTCGATCATCTCTGCATCCCGCCTTGCCGCGCAAGGTTAGGATACTCTGGCCTGGCCGCTTTGACACGCGTCAACTCAGGCGGGAAAAGAGACCTTTGTTCAGGGCATCACCCGTGCTGCCGGTCGGCGGTGATCCGGGACGGGGCAGCGGCGCGGGCAAAGGCGGCGGTCACAGCCTCGGCCCCGTGCTGCACCGACAGCCGCATCAGCTGAAACCGGATGCGGGCCATCTGGCGATAATAGCGCAGGAAGGCCGCGTTCAGCGCCGCGCCCGATACCGCCCCCAGAACCGGTACCGCCTGTGCCGCCAGCTTCTGGCCCAGCGCGGCGGCAAGGCGCGGGGCGACGGTGGCGATCAGCTTTTGCAGCGCCGGCCCGGTCAGCGTCAGCCTGGCGGACAGGAACGAGGTGTTCACCCCGTCATCCCCGGCCAGCGGGCTGCCGGCGGCAAAAACCTCAAGGCAGGCGGCGCGGATGCCCTCTTCGGCGGGGTCGAAACCGGCGGCGCGGGCCTCGGCGCGGATGGCGCGCAGGATCAGCGTGATCGTCACCGGCAGTTCGGCAATCGAGGTCAGCATTCCCCCTGCCCCGCCTGCGGCCCCGGTGGCCATGGCGGCGGCCAGCGTGCCGCGCCCCTCGGCCTCGGCAATCCCGGCCAGCCCATGGGCAGCCATCAGCGCCTGCGCCGTCACCCGCTCCAGCTCGGCGCGGATCTGGGGCGGCAGAAGCGCCATCCGCCGCTCCCCCCCGCCGCCCAGCCGGTTGACAAGCGACATGAGCGGGCCGTTGGCGCGGCGGGCGGCTTGGGCCAGCGCCTCGATCTCGCGGTCAAGGTCGGGGGCGGAGAGAGTGGGAAGATTGGCGGTCATGGGCGAAATGTGGCCCTGCCCCGCCCCGGTTGCAAGGGGCTGCTAGACGCCGGTCGCCTTGGTCACCGCGCCCCTGACGCCCACCCAGGCGCCCTTCTTCAGCTCCAGCCCCAGCACCCGATCAGGGTTTGTGGGCGGCGGCATCATCACGCCGTCCAGTTTTTCAAAGCCGAAGCGGCTGTAGTATGGCGCATCGCCCACCAACAGAACCCGCTCCCACCCCAGACGACGGGCCTCGGCCAGGCTTTCGTTGATAAGGAGCCCACCCAATCCCTCGCCCTGACGGGTCGGGTGCACGGCCACGGGGCCCAAGAGCAGCGCATCCTCGCCCCCCACCTCAACCGGCCAATAGCGGATCGCCGCAGCCAGCGTGCCATCGTCATCGCGCAGGATCAGGCAAAGGGCGGCCACCGTCGGCACGCCGTCGCGCAGCCGATAACTGGACAGCGCCGTGCGGCCGGGGGCAAAGCAGAGGTCATAAAGCGCCTCGACCTCCCACCAGTCTGCCTCGGTCTCTTCTTCCAGCTTGTACACGGGCCCGGCACTTTCCCCTGCGGAATCAATCGGCCCCGGGGCTAACACGCAGCAACGGGGGGATCAAACGGGAATACGGACCGAAGATTGATGCAACTTGCCGGAAAGCCCACAGGACGGCTTCGAGCCTGCGGGCGAAAAAGGGGGCCAGACTCCCTGCGGGGCGGGCTGCACACAAAGCTGCACGCCGTGGCGGATGCCAAGGGCCGCCCGCTGCCGTTCTTCATGACGACGGGCCAGCTCAGCGAAGGCATCGGCGCCGCGGCCCTTCTGGGCAGCTTGCCGGCCGCAGAATGGCTTGTCGCCAACCGGGGCCACTCGCCGCGACCGTCATGTTCTGGATTTGACGATCAATGAGTCTGGAGCCTGGGGAGAAGTTCTGACGAATACGGCGAGAAAATCGCCAAATTATCCAATGTTTTCAGTGCTAATGGCGGA
>ERZ1645187.2371-NODE-2371-length-16633-cov-11.022319_pt1 | contig 16633 bp, 12 predicted proteins | sample MGYA00575352_ERZ1645187 | MGnify/ENA primary metagenome ERZ1645187 (study PRJEB40837, sample SAMN11349314) | freshwater sediment metagenome | isolation source: river sediment | host: Sediment | place: India: Wazaribad , New Delhi | collected 2017-02-21 ... | reverse complement strand
CAGGCTAGCAGCTCCGCGAGGATGAGGCCATGGACGTCCCGGGCGGCATGCTTGCCGAGGAACACGTCCAGGTGGCCGTATCCGGGGAGGCGGTGGAGGGTGTCCCTCCCGTCCGGCCGGTGCTCGCGGAGCCACTCCCAGGTGCGCTGCTGGCTCTCGGGCAGGAAGCTGAGGTTGTCCTCCCCGGCGAGGAGGACGAAGCGTGCGTCCGTGCGGGGCGCCTCGGCGGTGAAGTCCTCCGGCAGCCCCGGGCGGCGGCTCACGGAGACCAGGTGCCCGGCGCGGACGCAGGCCTCCATCTGGGCGAAGAAGCTGACCGGGACCTCGCCGAACTCGCCCCGGATCCACTCGTGGGTGGCGTCGTCGAGGGTGGAGTGGGACCAGAGCGCGGGCCGCCCGGCGCCGTACGTGAAGCTCACCATGCGGCACACGGCGTTGTCGCACTCGCGGTGGCTCGCGAGCACCGCCGCCCGGGTGAGGCGCGCGAACGCCCCGTCCGGCCTGTCCCCCCAGCCCGGGTTCAGGTGCGGGGTCAGGCGCGTGAGCGCGGGGGTGAGCGTGCGGATCTTGAGGCGGGAGAAGCGCGGGATGACCGGATGGAGGGACACGGCGTTACTGACGATCGTGTCGACCTGCGGCACGAGCCCTGCCACGGCGGACATGCAGAAGGATGTCGAACCCTGGCAGTGCACGATCGCCTTCACCGTCTCCGCCCCGGTGACCCCGACCACGTACCGCACTGCCGCCGGGTGGTCGTGGGCGGCGGCGTCGTCGAGGGTCCAGGGGACGGGCGGCAGGTCGATGGAGGCACGCCAGTTCAGCAGCCACACGTCCCAGCCGTCGTCGAGGAGGGCGTCCACGAGGGTCCGGGGGAGCGGCGGCCGGAACAGTTCGGCACGGACGCCCGCCCCGTGGACGAGCATGACCGGTCCGCGCCACGGCTCGGCGCGCCCGCGCACCCGCACGAGGGTGAGCGGCAGCCCGTCGCCGGCGGTGAACGCGTGGGACTCGGTGCGGTGGTCCGCCCGCGTGGTGGGTGTCGCGACCTCAGTCATGGCGGGCCTCCTCCCGGCGCGCGGCCGGGCCGTAGACGTTCCACAGGGACTCGCCGAAGAAGCCCCCGAACCGTGCGAGCGACCGGAGCGGGTTCTCGCCGTGGGATCGGAAGGTGGTGAGCTGTCGGGCGAAGTCCAGCGGGAGGATGCGCAGCACACCGGCGCCGAGCACGGGCGCGGTCCCTCCCGGGGGCACGTGACCGCGGAGCAGCGTGACGTGGAGCGTGGAGGTGTCGGCCCAGACGTCGAGGCCGGGATCGTTGCGCACCGTCTTGTAGCCGTACAGGGTGATCGGGGCGCGTCCCGCGTCCCGGATCCACAGGCGGTAGCGCATCTCCCGCTGCCCCTCCGGTGCGCCGTCGCGTGGGGCGACGAAGAGGTTGAACCAGCCGCGTTCCACCGGCAGTTCGCCGCCGAGGAGGTCGCTGCGGACCACACCCTCGGCGTGGCCCTCGTGGTCGCCGTCCGCCACGAACTCCTCGATGTGCGGGGCCGTGATCGTGAGTTCGAACATGAGCCGGTGCCCGAGCGCCCGCGCGCGCCGCCAGCCCGCGAGCGGTTCGGTCTCCCCGAGGGTCACCCAGCCCTTCATCTGCTCGGTGAACTCGACCGCCCGGCCGACGTCGCCGGTGGCCTCGTCGTCAGCAGAGGCGTCAGCCGCACGGGCGGCGGGTGGGCTCCCGCCCGTGACGGGACCGGCGCCGAGGAGGGGCGAGTCGTCCGACACCAGCGGCGCAGTCTCGGTGGGGGTCTGCGCCGGGGCGGCGTGGCGGAGCCGTTCCCGCCGCGGCCGCTCGAGCATGCGCTCGGCGGCCCGGTCGGCCAGCGCGGCGATGGTGAGGGCCGGGTTGGGGCCCACCGGGCCCGGCATGGCGGCGCCGTCGAGCACGTACAGCCCCGGGTGGCCGAACGCCTCGCCCCACGCGTCCACCACGCCCTCGGTGGAGTGCCGCCCCATCGGCGCGCCCCCGAGCGGGTGCACCGTGACCACGCGCTTCGTCCACCACAGCGGGTTGTCCCGGTAGGTGGCGTTCAGGGCCTCGCCCATCCGCCGCATGGTCTCGCGCATCGCCGCGAAGAAGTCCTCCGACGTCGCCGTGCACCAGTCCACGTCCAGCTCGCCGTCCCGCAGAGACAGCACGCCGTCCGGGACGTCCCGGCCCATCCCGAGCAGCGGCAGCGAGCTGGACCCGATCCTCCCCTGGCCCACCATGCGCGCCACCTCGGCGGAGATGGTGGACTCGTTGTGCCGCGTGAGGCGGTGGCGCAGCAGGTCCAGGGCGGCGGAGGCACCCCGCCGCACCGTCCGGTGCAGCATGGACGTCTCGATCAGCCAGTTGGTGAACTCGGGGAACCCGGCCTCCTGGACGTAGAAGCCGCGGCCCTCCCGCCCGGTGCCGTCGAGGGTGTCGGGGACGCGGATGGCGCTGGTGATGACCGGGCCGTAGCTCCCGTCGATGAGGCGGGTCCGGCCGCTGGCCGTGTCCACCTGGGCGCGCAGCAGGAAGGTCAGGAGGTCCCCGTTGCCGCTGAACCGGGTGCCGAGGGCCGGGCCGAGGGCGGGCAGCGAGACCCGGTTGCGGAGCAGGAGGCCGGCGGTCCCGAGGGTCCCGGCGGCCACCACCAGCTCGTCGCACCGGATGGTGCGCAGCGTGTGCTCGCGGTGACCGGCGTCGTCCGCCTCGCCCGCCCACTGGCGGTAGTCCACCTCGTAGCCGCCGCCGTACCGCGGCCGGATCCCGACCACCTCCGCGAGCGTCCGGATGTCCGCGCCGTGGTGCTTCGCGGCGGAGAGGTAGGTGTGGTCGAGGGTGTTCTTGGAACCCTCGTTGCAGCCGATGTCGCACTCCCCGCACAGGCGGCAGCTGAGGCGGGGGACGCCGTGCAGGTTCCCGTAGGCGGGGGTGGGCAGCACCTGCTTGGGGGAGGCGGCGCCGTCGGGGTCCGCACCGAAGCTGATGGCGAGCGGCGGCGCGAACGCCTCGTGGCCGAGCGCGGCGGCCGCGTCCCGGAGGGCCACCGACTTCGCGATCGTGGGGTACGGGTTGGGCCGGGGCGTGAGCATCGCCTCGACGGCGTCGTAGTGCGGATCGAGGTCCTCCCGCCCGATCGGCCAGTTCTCGTAGCCGCCGCCGGGCAGGGGCTCGTCGTGCACGAACCAGCGCTCGTCCTTCCGCAGCAGGACGTTGGCGTAGATGAGCGAGCCGCCGCCGAGCCCCGCCGAGACGATCGCCTCCAGCTTCCGGAAGGACCGGACGTCGAACAGGCCGTGCAGGCCGTCCTTCGGCTCCCAGAAGTTCCGGCTCATCTCGTACGGGGTGCGGGCGAAGCTGCCCGGGGGGTACGGCTGGCCCCTCTCGAGGACGACGACGGAGCGGCCGCCCTCGGCGAGCCGGTACGCCGCCACCGACCCCCCGAAGCCGGAGCCGATGACGACGACGTCCACGTGGTCCCGGGTGGCGCCCGAGAGTGGGGCGGTGGGGGTGGGCGAGGGGCGCACGAGCTCTCCGTCCGGGGCAGGGATGCTTGCCCTGAACACTAGCGGAGGGACCGCGCCTGGGACAATGGTCCCGGGTGGGGTTGGGTGGGTCGGGCGCTGGGTGGGTCAGCCGCCCAGCAGGTCGAGGAGGGCGCGGGCGTAGGCGTGCTCCACGTCGTCATCCGTGACGCGCCGGTTCGCCCCGTCCAGCCGGTAGGTGACGATCCACCGGTCCGCGTCGTGTTCCAGCGCGATCAGTTCGGGGCCGAGCGCCTCGCGCAGCTGGTCCTCGCGGGGGAGCCACAGGACGTCCTCCTGGGCAACGGAATCCAGCGCCCACTCAGTGGTGCCGTTGAACTTCACCACCCCGTGGCCGACGTGCTCGTGCACCTCGATCGTCATCTCGCTGACGTGGAAGACGGTCTCGTCCATGTTCCGGTGCGGGATCACGAACCGGTCCCCGCTGGCGGGTCGCCAGGGCAGGCCGGCGGCCTTCAGGGACTCGGCGAGGGCCACGGAGATCATCCCCCATTATGTTCACGGAGCCCGCCCGGCGTCGCCCGCGGCGGCTCCGCGCTCAGCGAACCCTCAGGTTCCGCCCTCGGCGGCCACACGGGCGGCGGCCACCGTGGCGGCGGCGTCGTCGAGGTAGCGCCCGCCACGCGGACGGGCGTGGCCGAGGTGGTCGACGTCGTAGGCGAGCGGGTGGCCGGCCGGGATGTTGAGGTCCTCGATCTCGGTGTCGGAGAGGTCGTCGATGACCGCGCACAGCGCGCGGAGCGTGTTGCCGTGGGCGACGACGACGACGGTGGCACCGTCGGTGAGCCGTTCGTGGAGCTCCTCCTCCCACAGCGGCCGGACACGGATGACGACGTCGTGCAGTGACTCGCCCGCGCCCGCCACGAGCGGACCCGAGTCGGCGACGGGGGCGGGATCCACCCAGGTGGCCCGCTGCTCGGCGCTCGCCGCGGGTGGGCGGCCGTGGAGGGTGCGGCGCCACTCGAAGAAGGCGTGCTCGCCGTGCCGGGCGGCGGCCTCCGCCTTGGGGATGCCGGTGAGGCAGCCGTAGTCCCGCTCCGCGAGGCGCCACGTGGTCTCCACGGGGACATCCCTGCCGAGGTGGCCGAGCAGCAGCTCGGTGGTGCGGCTGGCCCGCAGCATCGGCGAGTTGATCACGAGGTCGGGCAGGATCCCCTCGGCGCGCATCAGGTTCGCGGCGATCGCCACCTGGCGCTCGCCGGCGCGGGTGAGCCCGACGTCGAGCAGCCCGGTGAAGGTGGACGTGGCGTTGTAGACGCTCTCCCCGTGCCGCAGCAGCACGAGGGTGCCGCCCGGGGGCATGACGGTCACGGCGCGTCCCCGAGGAGGACGTCGGCGAGGCCGGGCAGGACGTCGTCGGCGCCGCCGTCGACGACGAGGTCCGCGAGCCGGTCCGCCTGCGAGGGGCCGCGGTTGACCACCACCAGGCGGGCGCCGCTCTCCATGGCCTGCATCACCACCCACATGCCGGTGGACACGTCGAGGGAGGTGCCCACGGTCAGGACCACGTCACACGCCCCGGCGAGCGCGCTCGCCGCCCGGACCGGGGCCTTCGGCAGCGGTTCACCGAACAGTACGACGTCCGGCTTCAGCATGCCGTCGCAGTGCGGGCATGGGGGCACCTCGATGGGATTCAGCTGGGCGGACTCCTCATCCTTCGCGGCGATGATCTCCAGCTCGGCGAGCGGCGGGGCGGGGAAGTCGAGGCCGGGGTTGAGGTCCCGGATCATCTCGGACATCCGGGAGCGCGTGAACCGCGCCCCGCAGTGGAGGCAGACCACGGCGTCGAACGTGCCGTGCAGCTCCGCCACCTGGCGGGAACCGGCCAGGGTGTGCAGCCCGTCCACGTTCTGCGTGGCGATCCCGATCACGGGGCCGGCCTCCTCCAGCCGGGCGAGTGCCCGGTGGCCCGCCGTCGGCGCGACCTGCCGCAGCAGGGTCCAGCTCATCTCGTTGCGCCACCACAGGTAGCGGTACCAGATCTCGTGGAGGACGAAGTCCTCGTACTCGACGCTCCGCCGGTCCGGGGTGCCCCGGTAGTCCGGCACCCCCGCGGTTGTCGAGATTCCTGCCCCGGTGACCACGAGGGTGCGGTGGCCTCGCATCGCGTCCGCGATCGCGGCGACATCTGGCATCCTCGTCCTCCTCGTGGTTCAGGCTAACTGCTGCTGCCGCGGCGGGCGGTGGGGATCGCGCGGTGGGCGAGGCTCGCCGACAATGGGTGAATGGATTGCACCGACCTGCTCCTCGACGCGTTCGAACGCGTGCACGAACTGCTCCCCGTCGCCCTCGACGGCCTCAGCGCGGAGGACCTCCTCTGGCAACCCGACCCCGCCGCGAACTCGATCGCCTGGCTTGCCTGGCACCTCAGCCGCGTCGAGGACGACCACCTCGCCGGCGTCGCCGGCACCGCGCAGGTCTGGACCAGCGCCGGCTTCCGGGACCGGTTCGCCCTGCCGTACCGGGACGGGGACGTCGGCTACGGCCAGGGCCCCGACGACGTCGCCGCCTTCCCGCCCACCGAGCCGCGCCTCTTCGTCGAGTATCACGACGCCGTCCACGCCCGGACCGCCGGGATCCTCCGGGCGATGGGGGAGGAGGACTGGGGCCGCGTCGTCGACGAGCACTGGGACCCGCCCGTCACCGCCGCGGTGCGCCTCGTCTCCGTGGTCAACGACATCACCCAGCACATGGGCCAGATCGGCTACGTGCGCGGGCTGCTCGAGCGGGCGTCGTCGCGCGACTCCGGCTGGAGGGGCCACGCCTGAGATACCCGCCGCGGTAGCTGGGAGACCATGATCCCGGTGAGGATGAGGAGGCTGCCCGCGTAGCCGCGGGCCGTCATCCGCTCACCCAGCACGAGCGCGCCGCCCACGGCCCCGAACACCGTCTCCAGGCTGAGGATGAGCGCCGCGTGCGCGGGCTTGGCCCACTGCTGCGCCACCACCTGGAGGGTATAGGCGATCCCCACCGAGATCAGCCCGGCATACAGCACGGGGACGACGGCGTCGCCCAGCCCCGCGAACGGCCGCGCCTCCGTGGCCACGGCGGCGATCGCGGAGAGCGCCGCGGTGGTGCCGAACTGGACGGCGGAGAGCTGGAGGGGGTCGACGTCGAGGTTCGCGCGGTCGATCACCAGGATGTGGATCGCCCAGAAGAACGCCCCGATCAGCACCAGCCCGTCCCCGGCCACGAGGGAGAACCCTGGCACGAAGGAGAGCAGCCAGAGCCCCGCGACCGCGAGGACCACGCCGGTCCAGGTGCGCGCGTTCGTGCGGTGCCCGAGCGCCAGGCCGAGCACCGGGACGAGCACGATGTAGAGGCCGGTGATGAAGCTGGCCTTGCCGGCCGTCGTCGTCTCGATCCCCACCTGCTGGAGGGTGGACGCGGAGAAGAGGACCAGGCCGGCGGCGGCACCCCACGCGAGGGTGAGCCGGGGGTTCGGGGTGCGGAACGGCGTCGTCGTCCGGCTGCGGAGCACCGCCATGACCGGCAGGAGGGAGAGCGCGCCGAGGGAGAAGCGGGCGGCGTTGAAGGAGAACGCCCCCACGTACTGCGCGCCCTCGCGCTGGGCGGCGAACGCGAACCCCCAGATCGCGGCCGTGAGCACGAGGAGGAGGTTGGTCTTCGCGGTGCTCACCGGGTCAGGTTAGCGCCGGGGACGCGGCAGGGGCCCCACCCGTCCGGGTGGAACCCCTCCCGAGTTTTCAGCCCTCGGCGTTGGTGTCCTCCTGCTTGATGGCGTCCGCGGCCTCGGCCCGGGACTCCTCGGTGTGGAAGCCGGGGTTGGGGCCGTCCGCTCCGGCGCGGACCCTCGCCTCGATGGCGGCGCCGACCGTGGGGTCGATCGACTTCCAGTACCAGAAGGCGCGCTCGAGGACCGGCTCGGAGACGCCGTCGCACAGGATGGTGGAGACGGTGTCGACGAGGCGGTCACGCTGGTCCTGGTCGAATACCTCACGGACCAGGGTGCCCGCCTGGCCGAAGTCGTCGTCCTCGGGGTGGAGGACGTACGCCTGGCGGACCATCTCGCCGTCGGCCTCCCAGCCGTCGTCGACGCGGCCCTCGAAGTCCGAGTACGGCCGGCCCACGCTGTTGGGGGCGTAGACGGCGGCTGCGCCGGTGTGGTGGTAGGTCATGGCGCCGTCGGCGTGGTACGTGTTCGTCTCGACGATCGGCCGGTTGACGGGCAGCTGGTCGAAGTTCGTGCCGATGCGGGCGCGGTGGGCGTCCGCGTAGGAGAACACCCGGCCGAGCAGCATCTTGTCCGGGGAGAACCCGATGCCGGGCACGATGTTGGACGGCGCGAACCCGGCCTGCTCGATCTGCGCGAAGAAGTTCGCGGGGTTCTCGTTCAGGGTCATGACGCCGACCTCGTGGAGCGGGTAGTCCGCGTGCGGCCAGATCTTGGTGAGGTCGAAGGGGTTGAAGCGGTAGGTCTTCGCGTCCTCGTAGGGCATGACCTGCACGGAGAGGCGCCACTGCGGGAAGTCCCCGGCCTTGATCGCGTTGAAGAGGTCACGGCGGTGGAAGTCCGCGTCCGCGCCGGCGATCTTCTCGGCCTCCTCGCCCGTGAGGTTCTCGACGCCCTGCAGGCTGTGGAAGTGATACTTGACCCAGAAGCGCTCGCCGGCGGCGTTGATCCACATGTAGGTGTGGGAGCTGTAGCCGTTCATGGTGCGCCACGTCTTCGGCAGGCCGCGGTCACCCATGAGGTAGGTGACCTGGTGCGCCGACTCCGGGTTCAGGGTCCAGAAGTCCCACTGCATGTTGTTGTCCCGCAGGCCCGAGTCCGGCAGGCGCTTCTGCGAGCGGATGAAGTGGGGGAACTTCATGGGGTCGCGGACGAAGAAGATCGGGGTGTTGTTCCCGACCATGTCGTAGTTGCCCTCGGTCGTGTAGAACTTCAGCGAGAATCCGCGCACGTCCCGCCAGGTGTCGGGGGAGCCGAGTTCGCCGGCCACGGTGGAGAAGCGGGCCAGCATCCGGGTCTTGACGCCGGGCTGGAAGAGGGCGGCCTTCGTCCACCGGGTGACGTCCGCCGTCGTCTCGAACTCGCCGAACGCGCCGGCGCCCTTGGCGTGCGGGCGGCGTTCCGGGACGTTCTCGCGGTTGAAGTGGGCGAGCGTGTCCACGAGGTGCACGTCGTGCAGCAGGAGGGGGCCGTTGGGCGAGAGGGACAGGGAGTTCCTGTCGCTCGCGGCCGGCGCGCCGTGCGCCTGGGTAGAACCTGAACGGTCGACGGTGGGGGTGGGCATGTCACTCATCGTGCGTCTCCTTCGAGAGTGGGCCTTGAGGTCTGGTACCTCTTCCACGGTACTCGCACGCCGCCCGCGCCGCGCCCGGACGTGACAGCATTGGGGTGGGCGAGACGACGACGGATGAGGGCGCGATGGACACGACGGGACGCCGGCCGGTGGTCACCCTCTGGGAGACCTACGGCGCGGGGATGGAGGAGGTCGCCGCGCTCGTGGCCGAGCGTCTCGGTGTGGAGGCGCACAGCCAGCGCTTCACCCCCGCGGAGGTCGCAGCTGCCGGCCGCTCCGGCCGCATCGGGGAGGGCGACGGCGAGATCTGGTTCCTGGTCGGCGCCACGGGTTCGTCGTTGCGCGGCTACCAGCGGAGTGAGCTGTTGCGCGGCGTCCAGGAGCGCAACGAGCGGATCGCCGCCCAGATCACCGCGGACGTGCGCGCTGAGGCAGAGAGGGGTGGGGTGTTCATGGGCCGGGCGGCAACCCACATCCTGCGGGACTGGCCGGGTGCGCTCCACGTGCAGCTCGACGGCCCGGTGCGTGACCGCATCGAGCGGGCCGCCGCGGCGCAGGGCATCACGCTGGAGGAGGCCGAGGAGCAGGAGCAGTGGAACGACGAGGTCCGCTCGCAGATCTCCATCGAGCTCTTCGGGTGGAACCCGCTGGACAACTCCTCCTACGACATGGTGTTCAACACCTCCCACATGCCAGCCGCGACCTGCGCGGACCTGATCGCAGGCGCCGCCCGGGCGAAGGCCGAGCGGCCCCAACCAACCGAACCGACCCAGCAGTGAGGACGACGACATGACCCACGGCCGTGAGGTGCTCGACGAGCTCCGTGAACCCGCGATCCAGCTCCGCAAGCTGATCCCCGACGTCTACCAGGGCTTCTCCGCACTCGGGAAGGCCGCGATGACGGCCGGGGCGTTGGACACCAAGACGAAGGAACTCATCGCGTTGGCTCTCGGTGTCAGCCAGAAGTGCGACGGGTGCATCGCCACCCACGCCCGCGCCGCGGCCCGCGCCGGCGCCACCGAACAGGAGGTGGCCGAGGCCATCGGCGTCACCATCCTCCTCGACGGCGGCCCGGGCACCGTGTACGGCCCGCGCGCCTTCGCGGCGTTCAAGGAGTTCCAGGAGTACTTCGCCTCGCGGCAGTAGGCGGCAGGCGGCAGTTGGGCGGCGGTGCCGGTCGGGGGTCAGCCCGCCCGCAGTTCGCGCTGCAGGTTCATGTACTGGATGTCGACGACGGCGCCGAGGTACTCCTCGGCCTTGCCGTTGGGTGGATGGTCTCGCACCTCCCCCACGCGACCGCGGACGAGCGGTGGCGAGGCCGTGGTGTAGGTGTGGCCGGTGGGGGTGGTGACCGTGAGGTGGTCCGCCGTGGCGCGGTGGCGCCAGCCGAGCGCTTCCTTGTCGAGGTTGCACCGGGCGCAGAGGCCGGAGCCGTTGTCGTAGCTGGTGGTGCCGCCGTCGGCGTGGGGCCGGGCGTGGTCGGCGTGGCGGATGGGGGCATCGCACCAGGGGGTGCGGCAGGTGTCGTCCCGGAGAACGAGCATGCGGCGCAGGTTGCCGGCGAACTCGCGGCGGGTGGACTCCATCGCGGCGAGCTGGCCGTTCGCCGGGTTCTCGTAGAGGCGTCGGAGCCAGACGCGGATGGTGTTGGCGGGATCGGGGTGGTCGTGGCGGGGGTCGAGCAGGTCTCGTGCCGCGGCGGCGGGGAGGGGTCCGTGCCCGGTGAGCCAGGCGGAGGTGGACTCGCCGTCGCCGCCGAGGAGGGTCCGGTCCGTCATCACGAGGTGGACCTCCACGGGCACGGCGCTCGCGGTGGCCTGCCCGGTGAGCCGTTCGACGAGCGTGTCCGCCATGACCTGGCCGCGGCTGCGTTGGCCGGCCTCTCCCGTGCCGATGAGGGCGCGGGCGGTGCGGTCGAGGTTGGCCCACGCGGCGATCCCCTGGGCCATCGGGAGGAGGGCGGTCAGGTAGACCATCGAGTCCGGGGCGGGCCGGGTGGTCACGCAACGCTCCCGCTCGGCGCGGGCGAGGTGGCGGACCGTCTCGGCCGGGTCGAGCGACTGGGCGAGGGCCCGAGCCTTGGCGGCGAGGGCCTTGTCACCGAGGGTGAGGAGGTGGGGGGCGAGCAGTTCATCCACGCGGGTGCGCGACTCGGTGGGGAGCCAGGCGGTCTCGCGACACACGATGGTGGCCCGCCATTCGGAGATCGCACCCTGCCGGAGGGCGGCCATGGTGTGGGGCAGTTCGTGGACGAGCGCCCGCGCCAGGCCGAGGTGGCGGGAGCCGTGCCATGGTCCGTCCCGGCGGGCCAGTGCGATCTCATTGGCGACGCCCCTGCCACGTTGCGCGGCTGGGATGCCACGGGCGGCCTCGTCCGCGCGGCGCGACTCGTCGAGCGCAGCGGCCTCCCGTGCCTGCGCCGCGGCGCAGATCCCCTTCAGCTTCTCGAGGAGCGTGATCCGGGAGATGTTCTCCGTCTCGGCGACAGCGGCCGGCATGGCGGACAGGCGCGCGGCGAGGCTGGCGAGCTCCGGCGTCGTAAGCTCCGACGTCGTCAGCTCCGACATTCTCAGTGGCGTGGCCATCATCCCCCCCTGCAATTCCGCCGATTCTGTCTGGTGTGCCCGGTGTTCCGGGCACATGACAAGTCTGGCAGCGACCACTGACACGAACGATCTGGGGGTGTGGACGGCGAGGGCGAGATGGCACAGCTGGGGCGGGGGTCCGGTGCTGGGGATCGGGGGGCCAACGGGGGCGTGGAGGCGAGCGGGGCGGGCAGGGAAAGGGGCGGGCAGTGCCGGCGCCCCCACCGCACTGCCCGCCCCGGATCATGGGCGGGATGTCCTCCCTCGCTACCGCAACTCCTGCGGGAACGTGAGGTCAAGGTCGATGGTGCCACCGACGTTTCCGCCGATGGTCCTCTCGTCGGTGAGCATCTACTTGGCAGGGGCGCCGGCCGCCGGCTACGCCGACGTGCCTTCCGGAACGTGGACGGACAGGGAGGTGACCCTGCCGTCCCGCCGGAAGATGGAGGCGCTGAGCTCGGGGCTCAGGACGCCGTCGGGCTGGTCCATGGTGGTGCCGTCGGCGAGGTGGGCGGTCACCGAGACCGCGTCGCCGCCGCGCGAGTACACCACGGGGACCTGGCAGAACGTGAAGGCGAGCGAACCGGCGGGCAGGTCGATCGACCGCTCCGCCCCGCCCACGTCGCGGTACGCGAACGTGGCCGGCGCCGTCGTCCACTCCTCGGCCCGCAGCAACAGCGGCCGGATGACCACCTGGCCGTCCCAGACCCGCAGGCCGAGCTCACCCATGCGGGTGAGGACCTCCTCCTTGACCTGGCCGGTCATTCCGGGCTGGCGGGCGCCGTGGCCGGCGGGGGTGTGGGAGTAGGGGTCGGTGGGGAAGGCGCCGTAGACCTCCGGCGTCTTGCAGTACCCGAGGCCGGCCCGCACGTCCTCGTAGGCGTCGCGGAGCGCGGCGATCGTCGCGGCGTCCGCGCCTTCCGCCACGGCCCGTTCCAACGTCTCCTGCACGGCGAGCAGCAGCTTGGAGACCATGTGCCAGTAGATGGAGCCGAGCCCCTCGAAGGCGAAGAACGATCCGGAGCGGCCGGTGAACGAGGCGTGGTTGAAGACGTCCTCGAACAGCCCGAGGAGTTCCTCGCGGTGCCGTTCGACCACCCGGCGGAGGTTGGGATCGGCGGAGAGCGCGTCGAGTGCGGCCTCCACGTCCTTCGCGTTGCGGATGTGGGCCGCGAAGTGGAAGTCGCCGTGCACGTCGCGGATCACGATGCTCCGGTCCCCGGCGGCGGCGAGTGCGGCCACGAGCGGGCAACGCGCGGCCCGCTCCGCGCTGAACGTGTTGCGCCCCAGGAAGCTGGGCACCTGCCGGTTCGGGTAGAGGATGTAGCTGTGCTGGTCCGCTCGGTAGAGAGCGCTCTCTCGCAGGCTTTCCAGCAGGGCCACCGACTCCTGTGGGCTCAGCAACCCGCTCGAGAGCACCGCCACCTGCCCCTCCAGCATCTCGGTCAGGTGCCGGACGGCGGCGCGGCCGTCACCGAGGTCGAGGATGTTGTACGAGTGGTACAGGGCGTCGTCGCGGGCGTTGGCGCGCAGGGAGGCCTCGACGTGCCCTTCGGCGAGGTCGAGGAGGGTGCGCACCTCCCCGGCCGCCACGGTGACGCGCTGGTCCGTCATCCCTGAGTAGACCCGCTCGCGGTAGGCGGTCCCGGCCGCCCCGAGGGCGTCCATGACGGCACGACGGCGCTCGCCGTCGACGTCGTCGCCCGCGTGGTCCGTCAGCACGTCAAGGACCGTCCCGAGCAGCTCGCGCAGCTCCGGCGTCACGGTGACGTCGTCGGCGAGCAGGTCGCGGACGAACGGGATGTAGCGGCGCAGGTAGGCGAGCGTCACCACGGACAGGCCGCGGCCGACGAGAGCGTTGTTGGCGTCGTTCCACTCCGGGCGCTGCGTGTTCATCCAGATGCCGCCGCTCGGCACGAGGTTGACCAGCTTGGCCAGCAGGAGGAGCAGGAGCTTCTCGGCGAGGGTTACCCGCACCAGGTCGCCGTCCGCGGTGTGGACGAGGCGTCCGTCGGCGCCCTCGCGCGCCACCCGCTCCTCGACGAGCGCCTGGTGCTCATCGTCGAAGGCGATGGTGTCGTAGGGGTCGGCGAGCGTCTGCTCGTAGGACGCGATCCGGTAGGGGACGTCGGCGTGCGTGAACACCGCCCTGTCCGTCAGCTCGCGGAGCCGGCCGGGGCGGAAGCGCTCGGAGGTCTCCAGCAGCTTCAGCAGGTAGATGATCTGGTGGTCGCTCCAGTAGCCGATGTTCGACCAGGGGTTCTCCGGCTCGGGCACCTCCCAGTCGATGCCGGACCGCGAGATCCGGTAGGGGTTGTAGCCGTCCGCCGTCGTGGCGTCGAGGAAGATCGTGATCATCGACTCCACGTACTCCGGGAAGGACCAGGCGAGGGCCTCCCAGTTCTGGAAGATGTCCCGCCAGTTGCCCTGGTACTCGAGCCGGGGGTTGCCGTGCTCGTCCCGCAGGACGATCCGGAACTTGTTCCACGGCCGGCTCGGGTCCCCGTGCCGGCGGCTGAACGTGAGCGGCAGGTACTCGGTGAAGAGGCGCCAGAGGTCCGGGTCCCCGGCGTCGTCGGCGAGCGCGATCAGCTCGTCCGCACGCAGGCGCTCCGGCAGGGCGGCAAGGGTGGGCGCGCACCGGCGCGCCGTCGCGGGGCTGCGCTCGGCGAGGAAGGCCCGGACGTCGTCGGCCCCGACGGTGTAGCCGTCGGCGGGCAGGCCGCCGCGCATGGTGTTGAACAGGACGTTCGCCACGTGGTGGGCGGTCGCGACCTCGTCGCCCGTGAGCTGGGCCGCATCGGTGGCGGCGAGGATCGCCGCCAGCTCGTCGCGGGTACGGGTGACGTCGGCCTCGAGGTCCGTGGCGAGCTGCTGCGCGTCACGGAGCTGGGTGAGGAGGGCGACGACGTCGGCCGCGTCGTGGTCCACGTCCGCGGCGATGCGCCAGGACCGGGTCTCGCCGGGGGCGAGGGAGAGCCGGGTGCGCAGGAGGTAGGCACCGCGCTCGCCGCGCACCTCGGTCTCCTCCGTGACGGCGTCGCCGCGGGTGAAGGCCGCGACCTGCCGGGTGGAGAGGAGGTGGGTGACGTCGGTGAGGCCCACCTGCCACGCCACGTTCGCCCGGAGGGACTCGCTCGGCTCGGCGAGGTCGGTGAGGGAGGCGTTGAGGTGGAAGATCCCGAGGCCGGTGGCGGCGTCGAGTTCGCTGCGCTTGTAGGCGTCGAGGAGGTTGCTCAGCTCGTTCTGCACCTGCTGGCTCGTGCCGGCGGGCAGGAGGTTGACGAGACCGTCGACGAGCTCGGCCTCGCACGGCTGGTCTCCCACCGCCGTCAGCTCACAGCTCCGCACGACGCCGTGGCGTGCGCTGGTCTCCCACGTCACCCGGAAGCGGAGGCCGAGATCCGGGCGGACCTCCTCGAACACGAGTGTGGTGCCGAGGACGTCCTTGTACAGCGTGCGCTCCACCTCGGGGTCTCCCGGCCGGACCTCGCCGAACGGCTGCCAGTGGGTTCCGGACTTCCCGACGCGCAGGATGGTGAGGCCGCCCGTGCGCCCCGCGCTCTCGGCGACCTTGTCGTCGGTGTAGTAGGGGAAGAGCGCATTCTCCGCATCCACGCGGCCGGCCGTGAGCCCCCCGGTGCTCGAGATGAAGAGCCACACGTCACTGGAGCTCACGAGCGTCATGAAGAACGGGGGCATCCGGTCGTAGCCCGGGATGCGGTGGAAGCGGCGGCCGTACAGGTCGACCAGGGCGGCGGCGCGCTCCTGGCCCGCTGCGCTCGGGACCGTGCTGTCGGTGTGCTGCTGGACTGGTGCCGTGGTCATCGGGGACCTTCCTCGGGTCGCTGCTGGGGCGGGCCGTTCCGCCGGTGAAAGTGCCAGAGAGCGCTCTCTGGCGATTGCTCAACAATTGTGGTGTGATGTGTGAGAGGCTTCACGCATGAGAGAGCGCTCTCTCAGCATGACACGTGGCGGGTGCGACGACAAGTGTTGTGCGCCACTAAACGCGTCCATCCATTGAGAGGACATGGGGACTGTGGTTCCATCAACTGGACGATCGGCACTTCGTGGACGATCGGTGTTTCGTGTCTGTGAAGGGAGACGGACTTCGTGCGCAACGCAACTCGCGTGAGCCTCGAGCAGGTGGCCGCGCATGCGGGCGTCTCCCGTGCCACGGCCTCGCGCGTGATCAACGGAGTGCCCACGGTGGCGTCCGATCTCCGCACCCGGGTGGAGAGTTCGGTCAAGGCGCTCGGCTACCAGCCGAACCTCGCCGCCCGCACCCTCGTGACGCGGCGGACGGACACCATCGCGCTCATCGCATCCGAGCCGGACATCCGGGTGTTCGGAGACCCGTTCTTCAGCAAGATCGTCCGCGGTGCCACCATGGAGGTCGGCGCAGCGGGGCTGCAGCTCCTCATCATGATGGCGCAGACCGAGGACGACATGCGGCGCATCCGGAAGTACGTCACCTCCGGAGCCGTGGACGGCGCCCTCCTCATCTCCGAGCACGAGTCCGTCGATCCGCTTCCCCCCGCGCTGCAGGCGGCAGGTGTCCCCCTGGTGATCGGCGGCCGTCCCATGCAGCCCGGCGTCACCGTCCCGTACGTGGACAACGACAACGTCGGCGGCGCCCGCCTGGCGGCGGAGCACCTCCGGAGCCTTGGCCGCACCGTGATCGGGACCGTCGCCGGCCCCCTCGACATGACCGCCGGCCTGGACCGGCTCGAGGGATTCCGTGAGGGGCTCGGCGAGGCCTTCGATCCCGACCTCGTCGAGAACGGGGACTTCACGCAGCAGGGGGGCGAGGCGGCGACGGCGCGCCTGCTGGAGCGGGCGCCTCACCTCGACGCCCTGTTCGCCGCATCGGACCTCACGGCACTCGGTGCCATGAAGGCGCTGCGGGACGCCGGCCGCCGCGTGCCCGAGGACGTCGCCCTGGTCGGGTTCGACGACATCGAGGTCGCCGGCTTCTCGGCGCCACCCCTGACGACGCTCCGGCAGCGCACCGTCCTGCAGGGGCGCGCCATGGTCCGGCTCCTTCTCGCCCGCATCCGACCGGACCTCGTGGGGAGGCCGTTGGAGGACATCCCGGACCTGCGTGGCGCGGACCACCTGGTGCTGTCCGTCGACCTGATGGTGCGGGAGTCGACCGTGCCCGAGGCAGAGCCGGCTCCCGCACCGTAGGCGTGCACGCGCGGGTTG
>ERZ1645187.2370-NODE-2370-length-16633-cov-11.124985_pt1 | contig 16633 bp, 16 predicted proteins | sample MGYA00575352_ERZ1645187 | MGnify/ENA primary metagenome ERZ1645187 (study PRJEB40837, sample SAMN11349314) | freshwater sediment metagenome | isolation source: river sediment | host: Sediment | place: India: Wazaribad , New Delhi | collected 2017-02-21 ... | reverse complement strand
CGGGCCCGGTCGAACCGATCGATCACGATGGCGCGCTCGGACCGGAAGTCCACGAACTCGGTGCTCGCCACCGCCACGCCCAGGGTGCGCGCGGCGCGCATCGTGACGTGTTCGATGAGGGCCTGCGCCCTGACCTGCCGGACGCCCGGCTTGACGATGTGGGTGGTGGGCTCCGCACCGGTGGCGTAGTGCCAGCGACCGGACTCGCGGCGCAGGGCGAGCTTCTGCTGCATGCCACCGAGGGACCAGTGCTCCTCGGGCAGCACCCATGAGGGTTCGTCACCCAGCCGCATCGCGGCGAGCCGGGCCTCGATGTCGGAGTCCGTGACGGCCTCGAGGCGACCTTCGCGCGCGAAGTTGGCGGCGACGTCGTCGGGTTCGCAGAACTGCACCGCGCCGGCGCAGTCCCTCCCGATGGCGGACAACAGGCTCAGCGGATCCCTCGGGTCGGCGCCGTGGGTGCGGCGGAGGGCGGAGCGGGCCGCCTCGCTCTCCGGCAGGAGACCCCACAGCCAGGTCTCGACGGCCTCGCCGGTGAAGCGCCCCCGCTGGGGGGGCAGGGCCAGGGACAGGGGAGTGGCCCCGGGTGCGAGGTCGTCGTGGTAGGTCAGGCGCAGGACGCCGGAGCGGGTGCGTTCGACGTCGGCCACGTGTGCGCCGTCCAGCAGGACCGCGAGCCGGGTGGTCACGAGCCGGCCTCGTCACGGATGACGAGACTCGCGTCCAGGGTGTCGAGGAGGCGCATCAGCAGCGCGACCTCCACGCCCGGCGTGCGCCCGTTCTCCACACTGCTCAGCCACTGGCGGGAGACGCCGGCGGCCCGGGCGAGCTCGGCCTGGGTCAGTCCGCGACGACGGCGCAGCCCCGCGATCGCCGTCCCGAGCCGCGGGAGCGAGCGAGCGTTCAAGAGCGTCCCGCTGTTGTCCATGCTGTCAACGTACGGCGACAGGTACATGCGTGTCAAGGTGTGGCGACATGGATGCGGTGTCATCACGCGACGACATTGAGGGAACGCTCAGGCAACGGTCCGTCGTTGATTTCGTGTGTGCTTTCTGAGCGATTTCTGAGTGCCGGGTGTTTGCACAAACCTCGGCCATCGCGATGGTCGTGAACTAACCAAGATGGCCCAGAGCGGGAGGCTCGCACGTCGGGCCGCCGGCCTGCCCCTCATCCGTGTGGGGCCAACGATGATACGCCGTGGCGGCACGCCACCGATGGATCTGGCACGAATCTGGCACGGAACAAGGAGAAAGGCCCCTCAGAACCCACATACTTGCAGGTCAGGAGCCTGTGCCAGTTGGTGCCCCGAACAGGACTCGAACCTGCGGCCTTCTGCTCCGGAGGCAGACGCTCTATCCACTGAGCTATCGGGGCGACGCCTGACGATCCTACCAGCGCCGCCCGGCCCTGCACGCATCGCGGGCCCGAACGTGGCATCCCTCACGGTCCGGCCCGCACCCGCAGTTGCCCCACCGCCCGCCACTAGACTTGCGGGGTGACTCCCGAACAGCTCTCCGCCGCCATCCGCGCCGCCGTCCTGGACGCCATCGCCGCGGGCCAGCTCGCCCTCGCGCCCGACGATGTCCCCCAGGTCCGCGTCGAGCGCCCCCGGCAGCGCGAGCACGGGGACTGGTCCACGAACGTCGCACTGCAACTCGCCAAGCGCGGCGGCACCAACCCGCGGGCACTGGCCACCACGCTGGCCGCGGCGCTCGCCGACGTCCCCGGCGTGGCCGCCGTCGACATCGCGGGCCCCGGCTTCCTCAACTTCCGCCTCGACGCCGCGGCGGCGGGCAGGCTCGCCCGGGACATCGTCGAGGCCGGCGCCACGTACGGTCACACGGACACCCTTGCCGGTCACGCGATCAACCTCGAGTTCATCTCCGCGAACCCCACCGGGCCGCTCCACATCGGGCACACCCGCTGGGCCGCGCTCGGGGACGCGCTCGTCCGCCTGCTCCGCGCCGCGGGCGCGACCGTCACCCCCGAGTACTACATCAACGACGCCGGCGTGCAGATGGACAAGTTCGGCGAGTCGATCCTCGCCCGCGCCGAGGGCACGGACGTCCCCGAGGGCGGCTACTCGGGCGCGTACGTCTCGGACCTGGCGACGGCGGTGCTCGCCGAGCACGCCGACCTCCTCTCCCTGCCGCGCGAGGAGGCCATCGCCGTGGCCCGCGAGGCCGGCTACGACCTCATGCTCGCGGAGATCAAGCGCACGCTGGCGGACTTCAACGTCACCTTCGACGTGTGGTTCTCCGAGCGTGAGCTCCACGGTTCCGGTGCGGTGACGCGCGCCGTCGAGCGGCTGCGGGAGCAGGGTCACGTCTACGACGCCGACGGCGCGGTGTGGCTCCGGACCACCGACTTCTCCGACGACAAGGACCGCGTCCTCATCCGCTCGGATGGCCAGCCCACCTACTTCGCCGCGGACGCCGCCTACTACCTGTCCAAGAAGGACCGCGGCTTCACCGAGAAGATCTACCTCCTCGGCGCGGACCACCACGGCTACGTCAACCGCCTCCGGGCGCTGGCCTCCTGCGCCGGGGACGACCCCGATTTCAACATCGAGGTCATGATCGGCCAGCTCGTCAACGTGGGTGGGGCGCGCATGTCCAAGCGCGCCGGCAACATCGTCGAGCTCCGCGACCTCATCGACTGGATCGGGTCCGACGCGGTGCGGTACACCCTCGCCCGCTTCCCGGCCGACTCCCCGCTGACCATCGACGGCGAGAAGCTGCGCGAGCAGAACAACGAGAACCCCGTCTACTACGTGCAGTACGCCCACGCCCGCACCCGCAACGTGGCCCGCAACGCCGAGGCCCACGGCGTGCGCCGCGAGGACGCCTTCGTCCCCGAGCTGCTGGACCACGAGACCGAGGCGGTCCTCCTCGGCAAGCTCGCCGAGTTCCCCGGCGTCATCGCCCTGGCCGCGCCGCTCCGCGAGCCGCACCGGATCGCCCGCTACCTCGAGGAACTCGCCGGCGCCTACCACAAGTGGTACGACAACTGCCGTGTCACCCCGCGGGGGGACGAGCCGGTGGACGACGCCCACCGGACGCGCCTCTGGCTGAACGACGCCACCAGCCGGGTCATCGCGAACGGCCTCGACCTGCTCGGCGTCTCGGCGCCCGAGCGCATGTGATGGCCAGTCCCTGGCCGGCGACGTTCGTCCCGCCACGCGGCGCGGAGCCCGCGCACCTCGGCGGCGTCCGGCTCACCGACCTCGCGGCGGAGTGGGGAACCCCGGCGTTCGTCCTCGACCTCGCCCACCTGACCGCTCGCGTCGGCCAGTGGGCGGAGGCCGCCCGCGTCCACTTCGCCCCGGAGCGTGGCCTCGCGGGCGCGGACGTGTACTACGCCTCCAAGGCCTTCACCTGCATCGCGATGGTGGAGCTCGCCCGGGACCACGGCCTCTGCCTCGACACCGCCAGCGGTGGCGAACTGGCGATCGGCCTGGCCGGCGGCATGCCCGCCGAGCGCATCGCCCTGCACGGCAACAACAAGTCCGCCGGCGAGATCCGCTCCGCGCTGGCCCACGGCGTGGGCCGGATCGTCATCGACTCCCTCGACGAGGTGGACCTGGTCGGCCGGATCGCCGCGGAGCTCGACGTCGTCGCCCCGGCCTTCCTCCGCGTCACCACCGGCATCCACGCCGGCGCCAACGAGCTCATCTCCACCGGGCACGAGGACCAGAAGTTCGGGCTCTCCATCGCGTCGGGGGCCGCGCTCGCCGCCGCCCGCGCCGTCGTGGACCATCCCTCCCTCGACCTCCTCGGCCTCCACAGCCACATCGGTTCCCAGGTGCTCGACGACGCCGCGCACCGTCTCGCCGCCGAAGCGCTGCTCCGCTTCCGGGCCGAGGTGGCCCGCGAGACCGGCGTCCTCGTCCCCGAGGTGGACCTCGGGGGCGGCTTCGGGATCTCCTACACCGGCGAGGATCCCCTCACCCCGGACGAGATCATGGCCGCGCTCTCCGAGTCCGTCCGAACCACCTGCGTGGACCTTGCCACCGCCGTCCCGCGGATCTCGGTCGAACCGGGCCGGCACATCATCGGCCCCGCGATGATCTCGCTGTACACCGTGGGGACCATCAAGCCCGCCACCCTCCCGGACGGGGAGCGCTGGTACGTGTCCGTGGACGGCGGGATGAGCGACAACATCCGCCCCGTCCTCTACGACGCCGCCTACCGCGCCGCGCTCGTCTCGCGCGAGTCCACCGCGGAGCACCGCCGCTCGCGCCTCGTCGGCAAGCACTGCGAGAGCGGGGACATCCTGGTCAAGGACCTCGGCCTGCCCGCGGACCTGCGCGCGGGCGACCTCGTCGCCATGGCGGCCACCGGCGCCTACGGCCGCTCCATGGCCTCGAACTACAACCTGCTGCTGCGACCGCCGGTGCTCGCCGTCGTGGACGGCGGGGTCACGGAGTGGGTGCGCCGCGAGACGATCGCCGACGTGCTCGCCCTCGACCCGCGTGCGGGCTGACGTCCACCGCCATGTGGGCGCCCCGTCCCGGTGCCCGAACGACCCATTAGGCTTTGCCCCATGTCTCAACACGAAGTCCGGGTCGCCGTGCTCGGTGCCGGAACGGTCGGCTCCCAGGTCATCAGGCTGCTGGGCGAGCGCGCGGAGGACTTCGCGCAGCGCTCCGGCGCCCGGCTCACCCTGGTCGGCATCGGCGACCGCAAGGTGGACGCCCCCCGCCCCGACTACATCGACCGCTCGCTGCTGACCACCGACCTCACCGCGCTCGCCACCAGCGCGGACCTCGTCGTCGAGCTGATCGGCGGGATCGAGCCGGCCCGGACGCTCGTGCTCGCGGCCCTGAACTCCGGCGCGTCCGTGGTGACCGCCAACAAGGCGTTGCTCGCCACCCACGGGCCCGAGCTGTTCGAGGCCGCTGCCGCCGCCGACACCGACCTCTATTACGAGGCCGCGGTCGCCGGCGCCGTCCCGGTCGTCTACGCGCTCCGGGAATCCCTCGCGGGGGACACCGTGACCCGCGTGCTCGGGATCGTCAACGGCACCACGAACTTCATCCTCGACGAGATGGCCACGAAGGGGATCGACTTCGACGAGGCCCTGGCGACCGCCCAGCAGCTCGGCTACGCCGAGGCCGACCCCACCGCCGACGTCGACGGCCTCGACGCCGCCGCCAAGGCCGCGCTGCTTGCCTCTCTCGCGTTCCACACCCGCGTCTCGATCGCGGATGTCAGCGTCGAGGGCGTCCGCGCCATCACGGCCGCGGACATCGCCCAGGCCGCCGAGTCCGGCTACGCCCTGAAGCTGCTCGCGATCTGCGACCGGCTCGACGACGGCGTCTCCGTGCGCGTCCGGCCCACCCTCCTGCCGCTCAGCCACCCGCTCGCCTCGGTGCACGGCGTGTTCAACGCCGTCGTCGTCGAGGCCGAGGCGGCCGGCCGCCTCATGTTCTACGGCCGGGGCGCGGGCGGGTCCGCGGCGGCCTCCGCCGTCTTGTCCGACGTCGTCGCCGCCGCCGCGCACAAGGCACACGGCGGGCACGCCCCCCGGGAGTCCGCCTACGCCGCCCTGCGCGTGCTGGGCCCGGAGGAGGTGCGGACCGCGCTGTCGGTTCGCCTGAAGGTCGCGGACGAGGTCGGGGTGCTCGCAGGGGTCGCCGGGGTCTTCGCCGGGAACGGGATCTCGATCGAGTCGGTGCGCCAGTCGCCGGCGAACGGTGACTCCACCATCACGATCGTCAGCCACGTGGCGCGGCTCGGCGACCTGATGCGCACCGTCGAGGAGTTGCGCGCGAGCGCGTCCGTCCACGAGATCCTCTCGGTGACGGCCGTGGAGTCCGACTGATGGCCCAGCCGTGGCGCGGCATCATCGCCGAGTACGCCGACCGCCTGCCCCGCACCGAGAACGTCGTCACCCTCCTCGAGGGCGGCACCCCGCTGGTGCACGCCCCCCACCTCGACTCGCTGACCGGGGCGCGGGTGTACGTCAAGGTGGAGGGCGCCAACCCCACCGGGTCCTTCAAGGACCGTGGCATGACCATGGCGATCTCCGAGGTCGCCGATCAGGGCGTGCAGCTCGTGGCGGCCGCGTCCACCGGCAACACCTCGGCCTCCGCCGCCGCGTACGCGGTGCGCGCCGGGATCGGGTGCGCCGTGGTGCTGCCGGCCGGGAAGATCGCGGCCGGCAAGCTCGCCCAGGCGATCGTGCACGGCGCCACCCTCGTGGCGGTGGACGGCAACTTCGACGACTGCCTGCGCATCGTCCGCGAGCTCACCGAGGCCCACCCGGTGGCGCTCGTCAACTCGATCAACCCGTACCGCCTCCAAGGCCAGAAGACGGCCGCGTTCGAGATCGTCGACGTGCTCGGGGACGCCCCGGACATCCACGTGCTGCCGGTCGGGAACGCCGGGAACATCTCCGCCTACTGGATGGGGTACAACGAGTACGCCGGCCGCCGCACGTCCGCGAGCTTCGAGGACTCGGCCACCCGGCTTCCCCCCGTGGCCAGCCGCGTGCCGCAGATGTGGGGGATCCAGGCCGAGGGTGCCGCCCCTCTCGTGAAGGGTGAGCCCGTCGAGCACCCCGAGACGGTCGCCACCGCCATCCGGATCGGCAACCCGGCGTCCTGGGACTACGCCGTCGAGGCCCGCGACCGTTCCGGTGGCTGGATCGACTCCGTGACCGACGCCCAGATCCTCGACGCCCAGGCGTTGCTCGCCGCGCACGTCGGCGTCTTCGTGGAGCCCGCCTCGGCCGCCTCGGTCGCCGGGCTGCTGCAGGCGGCGGAGCACGGCCGCGTCCCGGAGGGGGCCACCATCGTGTGCACGGTGACGGGCAACGGGCTGAAGGACACCGCCACCGCGCTCGGCTCGCGCACGATCGACCCCACCGTGATCGCCCCGACCCTCGACGCGGCGGTGAAGGCGCTCGGACTCTGACTATGCGCCTCGCGACCGACCACGCCACCCTGACCGTCCCGGCCACCTCGGCCAACCTGGGCCCTGGATTCGACACGCTCGGCCTCGCGCTCGACCTGCGCGACCGCGTGATCGTGCGCGCCGTCGCGGGGGAGACCCGGGTGACGGTGCGGGGTGAGGGGGCCGGCACCGTCGCCACGGGGGAGGACCACCTCGTCGTCCGGGCGATCCGGCTCGGCCTCGAGTACGCCGGAGCGCCGCAGGTGGGACTCGATCTCACCTGCCACAACGCGATCCCGCACGCGCGCGGACTCGGCTCCTCGGCCGCCGCCGTGGTCGTCGGGCTGGTGGCGGCCCGCGCCCTGATCGCCGAGCCGGAGACGCTGTCCGACGACGTCGTCCTCCAGTTGGCGACCGACCTCGAGGGCCACCCGGACAATGCCGCGCCGGCCCTCCACGGCGGGGCGACCCTCGCCTGGATGCAGGCGGGCGAGGCACGCTGGACCGCGCTGGCGACCTCCTCGCGCCTCCGCACGGTGGCGCTCATCCCCGCGGCCACCGCCTCCACGGCCACCGCCCGCGCGGCGCTGCCCCGCACGGTCGCGCACGCCGACGCCGTGTTCAACCTCCAGCGGGCAGCCCTCATGGTGGAGGCGTTGCGCCGGCCCGAGCTCCTGCTCGTCGCCACCGAGGACCGGCTCCACCAGCCCTACCGGCGTGAGGTGATGAGCCAGTCGCTGGAGGTGATGGACTCGCTCCGCGCGCGGGGCGTCCCGGCCGTCCTGTCGGGCGCCGGCCCGACGGTGCTGGCATTCGGCATGCCGGACCGGCCGCTGGCCGACGCCCTCGTCCGCCACGGCTGGCGGGTGGAGGAGTTGGCGCTCGCCGCGCAGGGCGTCCGCGTCGTCGCCTGACGGGGGAAACCGGGCGGTTCCTGCTATTGTGGTCCGTGCACGGACGCGATCGGTTCGGATCGCTCTTCTGCGTGCGATCCCCACGTGAACCCTGCGGGTCGCAGGACGTGCACAATCACCCATTTCAGGTCGATCGACCGGGGGAAGGAACCTCGTGACCCAGACTTCCGACGTTCTGGCATCCAAGCGCCTGCCGGAACTCCAGGCCATGGCCGCTGCCATGGGCATCAAGGGCATCTCGAAGATGCGCAAGGGCGATCTCATCGCCGCCATGGGCGGCGGCGCCCCCAGTTCCCGCACCGACGCGGGCACGCGCCCCGCCGAGGACGGCGCCGTCCGCGACGACCGCCCGGACGACCGCTCCGGTGCGGACAGGCCCGACGAGCAGGCCCGTTCGGACGACCGTTCCGGAGACGACGGCCGTGACCGCACCGAGGACCGCGACACCGGCGACGACGGCGACCGTGGCGGCGAACGGCGGGAGGGCCGCCGTCGTCCCCGCCGCTCGGGCGCGCCCACCGGCGCCCCGGACCACGCCCAGGCCAAGGAGGAACTGCTCCGGGACCTGCGCGCGCAGTCCCAGCAGCCCCGGGGGGAGGACCCGCAGCGCAGCCTCGAGGCCCTCGAGGAGGCCGTGGCACGCCGCCAGGAGGAGAGCGAGCAGGGCCAGTCCCGCGATCAGGAGGGCCGCAACAACCGCCGTCGCTCCCGTGACCGCGGCCGGGACCGCAACCGCCGCCGGGAGCCCCGGCCCGCCGAGGAGGCGGAGATGGTGGCCGCGGACGACGTGCTCATCCCCGTCGCCGGCATCCTGGACGTCCTCGAGAACTACGCCTTCGTGCGCACCTCCGGCTACCTGCCCGGCCCCAACGACGTCTACGTGACGCTCGGACAGGTCAAGAAGTACGGCCTGCGCCGCGGGGACGCCGTCATGGGAGCCGTCCGGCAGCCCCGCGAGGGCGAGCAGAACGCGCGGCAGAAGTTCAACGCCCTCGTGCGGCTGGACTCCATCAACGGCATGGGCGTCGAGGAGGCGCGGTCCCGTCCCGAGTTCGCCAAGTTGACCCCGCTCTACCCGCAGGAGGTGCTGCGGCTCGAGACGAGCCCGAAGGCGCTGACGCCGCGGATGATCGACCTGGTCTCGCCGGTGGGCAAGGGCCAGCGCGGTCTCATCGTGGCACCGCCGAAGGCCGGCAAGACCATCGTGATGCAGCAGATCGCCAACGCGATCGCGATCAACAACCCTGAGGTGCACCTCATGGTCGTGCTCGTCGACGAGCGCCCCGAGGAGGTCACCGACATGCAGCGCATGGTCAAGGGGGAGGTCATCGCCTCCACCTTCGACCGGCCCGCCTCGGACCACACCATCGTCGCGGAACTCGCCATCGAGCGGGCCAAGCGGCTCGTGGAGCTCGGCGGCGACGTCGTCGTGCTGCTGGACTCGCTCACGCGGCTCTCGCGCGCCTACAACCTCGCCGCGCCCGCCTCGGGGCGCATCCTCTCCGGTGGCGTGGACGCCTCCGCGCTCTACCCACCGAAGAAGTTCTTCGGCGCCGCCCGCAACATCGAGGGCGGCGGCTCTCTCACCATCATCGCCTCGGCCCTCGTGGAGACGGGTTCGAAGATGGACGAGGTGATCTTCGAGGAGTTCAAGGGCACCGGGAACCTGGAGCTGCGCCTGTCCCGGCAGCTCGCCGACAAGCGGATCTTCCCGGCGATCGACGTGAACGCCTCGGGCACGCGGCGCGAGGAGCTCCTCCTGCAGCCCGAGGAACTCAAGATCATCTGGCGACTGCGCCGGATCATGGGCGGCCTGGAGAAGGAGGCGGCGATCGAGCTGCTCCTCAACAAGCTGCGCGAGACCCAGTCCAACGCGGAGTTCCTGTACGCGGTCCAGAAGACCACGCCGGGGGCGAAGGATGAGATGGGACACATCACGCTCGGCTGACCAGCGCCGTGTTGGCCCGCCCCGCCCGAGGTGGCACAATGGGCGGTCGGTCCCGGTTCACGCCCCTGGCGACCCGGAACCCTTCGATGACAAGGAGAACTCCATGAAGCAGGGAATCCACCCTGAGTACACCGTCACCCAGGTGACCTGCACCTGCGGCAACACCTTCACCACGCGTTCGACGGCGAAGAACGGCCAGATCCACGCCGACGTGTGCTCCGCCTGCCACCCGTTCTACACCGGCAAGCAGAAGATCCTCGACACCGGTGGCCGGGTCGCCCGGTTCGAGGCGCGGTACGGCAAGCGCAAGTAGTCGCGCGACGGCGCCGGTGGGTCCTGCCCGCCGGCGCCGTCGTCGTTGTTCGGAGGCCTGATGGACGACCAGTTCGACGCCGCACTCCCGCTGCTCACGGAGCACGCGGAGCTCGAGCAGCAGATGTCCGACCCCGCGGTGCTCTCCGACCAGGCCAGTGCCCGGCGCATCGGGCGGCGCTACGCCGCCCTCGGCCGGGTGGTCCACGCCCACCGCGCCTGGCGTGCGGCCCGGGACGACCTCGACACCGCCGCCGAGCTCGCCGAGGTGGACGAGGGCTTCGCCGCGGAGCTGCCCGCGCTGCGCGCGACGGAGGCGAAGGCTGCCGACCACCTGCGCGAGGTCCTGATCCCGCGCGACCCGAACGACGCCTCCGACGTGATCATGGAGATCAAGGCCGGGGAGGGCGGGGAGGAGTCCGCGCTGTTCGCCGGCGACCTCCTGCGCATGTACCTGCGCTACGCCGAATCCAAGGGCTGGTCCGTACAGATGCTGTCCTCCACCCCGTCCGACCTGGGTGGCCACAAGGACGTCTCGCTCGCCATCCGCGCTCGCGGCAACCCTGCCCCGGAGGACGGCGTGTGGGCCCACCTGAAGTACGAGGGCGGGGTGCACCGCGTCCAGCGCGTCCCCGTCACCGAATCGCAGGGCCGGATCCACACCTCCGCGGCGGGCGTGCTCGTCATGCCGGAGGTCGAGGACGCCGGCGAGATCGAGATCAACGAGAACGACCTCCGGATCGACGTCTACCGGTCCTCCGGCCCCGGCGGCCAGTCGGTGAACACCACCGACTCCGCAGTCCGCATCACGCACCTGCCCACCGGGGTGGTCGTCTCCATGCAGAACGAGAAGTCCCAGCTGCAGAACCGGGAGGCGGCACTGCGGGTCCTGCGCTCCCGCCTCATGCAGCTCCGCCAGGAGGAGGCCGACGCCGCCGCCTCCGAGGCCCGCCGCTCCCAGGTGCGCACCGTGGACCGGTCCGAGCGCATCCGCACCTACAACTTCCCCGAGAACCGCATCGCGGACCATCGCACCGGCTTCAAGGCCTACAACCTGGACGCCGTGCTCAGCGGTGCCCTCGACCCGGTCATCAACTCCGCCATCCAGCTCGACGAGGCGCAGCGGCTGAAGAGCGCCGGCCAGGGGTGAGGATGCGCGAGCTCCTCCGCGAGGCACGCGCCGAGCTCGGCCGCTCCGGCGTGGACCCCGGGGACGCCACCCGGCTGGCGCGGGCGCTCCTCGGCGACGGCGTGCTCCTCGAACTCCTCGACGACGCCCCGGACGGCTTCGAGGACGCCTTCCGCGCCGCCGTCGCCCGGCGGTCCGCGCGAGAGCCCCTCCAGCTCATCCTCGGCCACGTGGGTTTCCGCCGGCTCGTGCTGCACACCGCTCCCGGAGTCTTCATCCCGCGAGTGGAGACCGAGCTGGTGGCCGGCGTGGCGATCGACGCCGCCCGCGCCGCCGTCGCCCGGCGGGGGAACGCCCGGGCCGTGGACCTCTGCACGGGCAGCGGGGCCATCGCCGCCGCCCTCGCCAGCGAGGTCCCCGGTGCCACCGTGTGGGCGGTCGAGCTCGACCCGCGTGCCCTCGAGCTCGCGGCCCGCAACCTGGCCGGCCGCGGCGTCACTCTCGTCGCGGGCGACGCCGCCGCCGCCCTGCCGGAACTCGACGGGACGGTCGACGTCGTCGTCGCCAACCCGCCGTACGTCCCGCCCGACGGCGTCCCGCGCGATCCGGAGGTGCGCGACTGGGACCCCGCGATCGCCCTCTACGGCGGCGGGGACGACGGGCTCGCCATGCCCCGGGCGATCCTGGCACGGGCGGCGGGGCTGCTGCGGCCCGGGGGAGTCCTCGTGATGGAACACGCCGACGTCCAGGGCGTCGCCGTCCGGGAGGAGGCCGAGGCCCTCGCCGCGTTCGAGGCAGTGACGACCCTCCCCGACCTGGCGGGAAGGGACAGGATGGTGCGCGCCACGCGCCGTGGAGCGCCGGAGCAGGTGGGAGACTGACGGCTGTGATCGTGACGTACCCGGAGGACAGCACCGCCCTCGACGCCGCCGTGCGGGCCCTCGAGAAGGACGGCCTCGTGGTGATCCCCACCGACACCGTCTACGGCATCGGGGCCGATGCCTTCTCGCACACCGCCGTCGACCGTCTCCTGCACGCCAAGGGGCGGGGCCGGGCGATGCCCCCGCCCGTCCTCGTGGGCGACACCACCGTCGTCGACGCGCTTGCCGTGGACATCCCGGACGCGGCCCGGGCGCTCATGGACGCCTTCTGGCCCGGGGCGCTCACCATCATCCTGACCGCGCAGCCCTCGCTGGCATGGGACCTGGGGGACACGAACGGGACCGTGGCCCTGCGCATGCCCGACCACGAGGCAGCCCTTGCCCTCCTGCGGCGCTACGGACCGCTGGCGGTCACGAGCGCGAACCTCACCGGCGAGCCGCCCGCGCAGGACGTGGCAGCCGCGGAGGCGTACTTCGGCGCCACCGTGGCGGTCTACCTGGACGCCGGGCCGACGCCGGGCCCCGTGGCCTCGACCATCGTGGACCTGTCCGCGCGAGTCCCGCGGATCGTGCGCCACGGCGTGCTCACCGCAGCGGAGCTGGGCGAGGCCGTCCCGGAGCTCGCGGAGGCCGACGGCGCGTGAGGACCTACCTGCTGGTGATGGTGATCGCGGCCGCGGTGACCTTCCTCAGCACGCCCCTGGCGCGATCGCTCGCCCAGCGGCTCCACGCCGTGACGCCGGTGCGTGCCCGGGACGTCCACTCCGTTCCCACCGCCCGGCTCGGGGGCATCGCGATGCTGGCCGGGCTGGTCGTCGCGCTGGTGGCGGCGTGGCGCATCCCGTTCCTCGCCCCCGTCTTCAGCCAGTCGGGCCAGGTGCAGGGCCTGCTGGCCGCCGCGGTGTGGGTGTGCCTCCTCGGCGTCGCGGACGACCTGTGGGACCTCGACTGGTGGGCGAAGCTCGGCGGCCAGGTGCTGGCGGGGCTCCTGCTGGCGTGGAGCGGGGTCCTGCTCGTCACCTTCCCGATCGCAGGGCTGACGATCGGCTCCTCGCGGCTCTCGGTGGTCGCCACCGTGTTCGTGGTCGTCGCGGCCATCAACGCGGTCAACTTCGTGGACGGGCTCGACGGGCTGGCCGCAGGGCTCATCGGCATCGGGGGCACCGGGTTCTTCGTGTACACCTACCTGCTCACCCGGGTCAGCTCGCCCGAGAACTTCTCCTCCCTCGCCACCGCGATCATGGCGGCGCTCGTGGGGGTGTGCATCGGCTTCCTGCCGCACAACTTCCACCCGGCCCGCATCTTCATGGGGGACTCCGGCGCGATGCTGCTCGGCCTGACCGTGGCGGCCGCCGCCATCGTGGTCACCGGCAAGATCGACCCGAACCGCATCTCGCCCGGCCAGGCCGCCCCGGTGTTCCTGCCCATCGTGCTGCCGCTCGCCGTGCTCGCCCTCCCCCTGCTCGACATGCTGCTGGCAGTGGTGCGCCGGCTGCGCGCCGGGCACTCCCCGTTCCACGCCGACCGCATGCACCTGCACCACCGGCTGCTCGACCTCGGCCACTCCCACCGTGGGGCAGTGACCATCATGTACCTCTGGACCGCGGTGTTCTCCTTCGGTGCCGCCGCCCTCGCCCTCTTCCCGACCCGCTACGTCCTCGCCGGCACCGCTGCCGCGGCCGTCGGCGCGGCCCTCCTGACCCGGCGCCAGGCCGCGCGCGCATAGGCTGGGCGCATGGACGACACCACCCGGGCGACGCGGACGATGTACCAGCGGATCATCCGCCAGCTGGGCGTGCTGTTGGCCGCCCTCGTCGTCCTCGGGGCGGCCGCCGGGTACCTCGTCGCGGGCGCACCCGGGCTCTGGGGCGCGCTGATGGCGGTCGCCATCGCGGCCTTCTTCATGCTCACGACCGTCGCGACGATGCTCGCGACGGCGGCCCAGCCGCTCCCGATCGCCTCGGCGGCGTTCGTGGGTGGCTGGCTGGTGAAGGTGCTGGTCCTTCTGGGTGTCCTCGTCGCCGTGCGGGGGCGCGACTTCTACCATCCGCTCGTCTTCTTCGTCGTGCTCGCCGTGGCGATCGTGGGGGCGACCGTGCTGGAGATGCGGGCGGTCGGACGGGCTCGGGTACCGAACACGGGGTCCGGTGGTCCGGACGCGGCCGTCACGCCGTGAGCAGGTGCCCGCTCCGTGGGCGTCGTGTCGCCGATCACAAACGAAGTGGGCTAGGCTCGTGCCGTCCATCACTCACACTGGGGTGGGAGAGACAACCAGTCGAGACCCGGGAGCGTCGTGTTTGATGTCGCCACAGCTGCGCTGAGCCGAGCGATCCTGCCGATGGCGGAGGACGGGGGCGGCTTCCACGGGCCGACCATCGCGGATTTCTTCCCGCCGGCGATCTTCGGCGAGGGCACGTTCTACGAGTTCAACCGCGTGATGATGGTGCGCCTCATCGCAACCGCGGTCCTCGTCACGCTCTTCCTGCTGGCCTCGCGCAACCTGCGGCTCGTCCCGAGCCGGGGCCAGAGCATCGCCGAGATGGCCCTCGACTTCGTGCGGGTCAACATCGCCGAGGAGGTGCTCGGCAAGGAGCGAGGCAAATCCTGGGTCCCGCTGCTGACCGTCATCTTCTTCGCCGTCTTCGCCATGAACATCACGGGCGTGATCCCCGGGCTGAACATCGCCGGATCCTCGGTGGTGGGCTTCCCGCTCGTCGTCGCCGTCGTCGCGTGGATCGCCTTCATGGTGGCCGGCATCCGGGCGCACGGCGCCCTGCACTTCTTCCGGGAGCAGATCTTCCCGCCGGGCGTCCCGTGGCCGTTGTACTTCATCCTCGCGCCGATCGAGCTCGTCTCCACGTTCGTGCTCCGGCCGCTCACGCTCACAATCCGTCTCCTGGCCAACATGATGAGCGGGCACTTCATCCTCGTGCTGGCCTTCGCCGCCACGAACGCGCTCTTCCTCGAGGCCTCCCTCGCGATGAAGCCGCTGGGCCTCCTGACATGGGGAGCCTCCATCGCCTTCTACGGGCTCGAGGTGTTCATCGCCGCGCTGCAGGCGTACATCTTCGCGCTGCTGACCGCGGTCTACATCTCCCTCTCGGTGGAGGGCCATTAGAACTTCCCGTCCGCGGACGGGGGAAACCAGGGGACCGGGCGACCGGGACCGACAACACGGAAGGAAACCACTCCTCATGGAAATCACCGGTTCCATTGCGACGATCGGCTACGGCCTCGCGACCCTCGGCCCCGGCCTGGGCCTGGGCATCCTGGTGGGCAAGACGCAGGAGGCCACCGCGCGCCAGCCCGAGATGGCCGGCCCGCTGCGCATCAACATGTTCATCGGTATGGCACTGGTCGAGGCCCTGGGCCTGATCGGCCTGGCCACCGGCTTCCTCTTCTAGGAACCCGCCGTGGCTCCGGTTGAAGTTCCCGCCAACATCCTGCTGCCCGCCGGGTACGACATCTTCTGGTCGGCGGTCGCCCTCGCCGTCATCGCGTTCGTGCTCGGCCGGAAGGTGCTGCCGAAGTTCACCGCGATGCTGGACGAGCGCGCCGAGCGGATCGAGGGTGGCCTGAAAGCCGGCGAGGAGGCGCGCGAGGAGGCCGCACGGTTGCGTGCGAGCTTCGACGCCGAACTGGCGGACGCGCGCCGCGAGGCAGCGCGGATCCGCGAGAACGCCAACGAGGAGGCCCGGCAGATCCTCGCCGAGGCCCGCCAGAAGGCGACCGCGGAGGCGGAGCGGATCAGCGCCAACGCGGCGCGCGGCATCGAGGCCGAGCGCCAGATGGCGGAGATCTCGCTGCGCACCGAGGTGGGCATGCTCGCGAGCGAGCTTGCCTCCCGGATCGTGGGGGAGTCGTTGCGGGATTCCGCCCTCCAGTCGCGCGTGATCGATCGGTTCCTCGACGAGCTCGAGTCCTCGAACGCGGTGCCCGCTGAGGAGTCCTGATGCGTCCGCCTCCGTTCAGTGCTGCCAGTCAGGCGGCCGTTGGCGCGGCGATGGACCGATGGGACGCCGTCCTCGAGACGTCCGACGAAATCGACGTCCTGCGGGTCGAGCTGACAGAGGTGGTCGACCTGATCGATGGATTCCCGGCGGTTCGGCGCGCGCTGACGGATCCGTCCCGCAGCGGTGAGGACAAGGCCCAGTTCGCGACGGAACTGCTCAAGTCCACCTTCCACCCGGACATCGTGGATCTGGTCGCGGGGATGTCGCGCTCGCGCTGGTCGAAGGAGTCGGACATCACGCGAGCCCTCGAGCGGATCCACGGCGTGACCGCAGTGGCGCTCGCCGAGCGGCGCGGTGAGCTCGATCGCGTCGGTGACGAGCTCTTCCAGGTGTTCCGGCTCCTCGGGCATGAGCGCGCGCTCCGCAACGAACTCACGATCAAGGACGACTCATCGGAACGTCGGCTGCAGCTCCTGGAGGACGTCTTCGGCGGGCACCTGCTTCCGACCACGATGGAGATCCTCCGCCGCCTGGTGAGTTCGCGCCGGCATCCCTCACTGACCTCCGCCGTGTTGCGGATCGCGGAGTTGGCCGCCG
>ERZ1645187.2369-NODE-2369-length-16637-cov-22.885961_pt1 | contig 16637 bp, 20 predicted proteins | sample MGYA00575352_ERZ1645187 | MGnify/ENA primary metagenome ERZ1645187 (study PRJEB40837, sample SAMN11349314) | freshwater sediment metagenome | isolation source: river sediment | host: Sediment | place: India: Wazaribad , New Delhi | collected 2017-02-21 ... | reverse complement strand
GTCGTTCTTGGGCGTGTAGAGCGGTGCGAACTCGCGGCCGCCAAGCGTCACCTTCTCGCCGGCCTCGTAGGCTTTCGCCTTGGCGTACAACGTCATCAGCTCCTTGGAGCGATACGACCAGGCCGGATCAAGCTCGCCGGCCAGCGCGGCCGCCTCGTGGTACATCTGCCCGCTGTGCGTGGCACCGGACAGCAGCAGGAAATTGAGACGCCAGAAAAGATGCTGCATCCGCTCGCCTTCCCTGACGCCGCCGCGCAGCTCGCCCAGCTTGCGCAAGTCCTCCAGGCGATCCCATGCGAGCTGCCGGCCGGAGAAGCCGCGCAGATTGTCGGCCTTGCCGCCTGGCAATAGCTTGAGCTGCCGGCGTTCGGCACGGTCGCGGCGTTGCTGCTCGATGTCCCAGCGGGCCACCGGCAGCAGCATTTCAGCCAGGTACTCGAAACCGTAGCGGACGGGCTGGCCGTCCTGGCCGTGCTCGACATGCACAACGCGGCACACGTCGCCGCTCTTGGTATTCACGGTGCTGACCAGGCGCAGCACGCGGCTTGCGTCCTTGGCCTGGGGGTCGGCGCCGAGGCCGGCCAGACGATCGACAAGATACCGCTGGCAGGCGTTCCAGCGCGGCAGCGCCTGGCGCGGCAAGGTGCCGTCCAGCAGCCACTTGGCTTGTATGCCGCGGCCGCTATAGACCAGCAGCGAGGGCGTGGGGATGCCTTCCTGGGCGCAGTGGTACAGCACGGTGGCCGCCAGTTGCTCCGGCGTTCTGCCGGTGGCCCACGGCTGCCGGTAGGTGTCCAGGTCGGCGAACAGCAGCCCGACACGCGCCAGATTCACCACGCGCCGGTTAGGGCGCATGAATTCGGCCTGCGTCAGCCAAGTGTCGCGGGTCTGATCGACCATGCCCAAGATCGTGGGCATGTCTGTGAGCCTGTATGAGTCCTGCCGCTTGTCCTTCCCTACCGCGACCAGGAGCGAGAAAAAGCCCGTCCTGGCCGTGTCATGGTAGGTGCCGGCCTCGTCGGCCGGCTCGAACAAGGCAAGTTGTGCCTGTCCTGCCATAACCCCTTCCCGCACGGAATCCGCGCGTGACTCTTGCCATTGAAGGGGTCAGGCCGTAGAATGAGGTTTAGCTAAACAGTCGTGGGTGCGGTTGAACCCATAACCTCATTCATCGGCTGTCGTGTCTATCAGCTCGCCAAAGCTGGTAGGCCCGGAACCCCCGCCAAAGCCCCGTCGCCAAACGGGGCTTTTGCATTTTTACGGCTCGATGCCGGTGCCACCCAGCAACTCGCCACCTTTGCGGGTCAGCGTCTTGGGCTTCCACCCGGCCACGTCCGCCTCGAAGCGGTAGATGCCGTGCTGGATCAGCAACGACGCCGCCGCGTCAATCGTGCGGAAGTAGCGGGGGCCGCCCCGATACTGCCCAAGGATGCGATTTTCTCCGCCGATCCGAAGCGCCAGAACCAGGCCCTTCTCTGCAACGGTGACAGTCGCACCCTGTACGCCGCCCACCAAAACGACCTCCTTAAATGCGGTCGGATTGATGACAGCCTTTGAATCAAACGTAATCATGCCCCACCTTCGCAGCAGTGTCCAGCATTAACGAAAAATGCAGGTGTCGGTTTTCAATTATGTAGCTGCTACCTAGCAGCAAACTAGCTGCTAGATTGTTCGTAATGGTCAAGGGCCTTTTCCAGTATCTCGACCAGCAGCACACCTTCACGCTGCGCCAGGGCGCGGATGCGGGCATCCCATTCCGGCGTCACCCGCGTGGCGAACTGCACCGTGCGGTTCGTCTTGCGGGCGCTCCGGCCGTCGATCTTCTTAGCCGCCGGCGCTTGCGGTGGTGGGTTGGCGGCGGCCGGCCTGGCTACCGGCGCAACCTCCGGCGCGGTCAGGTTCGTGCTGGCCTCGTCCAGCGTCGGCGGTGCGCCCAGCTCGTCGCGCCGGCCTTTCAGTTTCTTGAGCTTGGATACGTCAGCCATTTGTCACCCGGTCGATGAGCGATTGAATGAGTGTGTCGGCCCGCTCGTTCAGGCCCGCAAAGCGGGTTTCCGTGATGCTGTGGCCGGTGTTTTGCGCCTGGCGGTAGGCCGGCCGGTCGCGCAAGCTCCCATCCAGGACGGTGTAGCCGGCCTGCTGCAAATAGACCCGCGCCGCGACCTCTTCCGCCGGCGTGCCGATGCGGTTGAGGGCGAACGCCAGGCGGTCGTTCGGGACACCGGCCTTCGTCAGCGCGTGGAACTCGCGCACGGCCGGAATGAGGTCATCCCTCGATGCGCCGGACGGCTGCACGATCAAATCGGCAGCGCGGGCTATGTCGAGCGTCGCCGAGCTGGTGCGGGCCGGCCCGTCGATGATGAGAAGGTCGTAACCCTTGGCCGCTTCCAGGGCCTGCGCGGCCGTGGCGAACGCCTCGACGGACACCACGGGTTCAATGCCCTGGGAAAGCCGCAGGCGGTGCCAATCGACAGCCGTTCCCTGCTGTGTATCCAGGTCTGCTACCTTCACGCGCAAGCCGCCGGCGGCCGCTTCGCGGGCAAGGGCACGCGCCAGGGTGGATTTCCCTACGCCGCCCTTCTGTGAGACGAATGCGACAATCGCCGCCATAATTTAGCCCCTATCTAGCTGCTAGGTAGCAGCGATTATAAGATAGAAGCTAGATACAAGATAGTAGCTAGATAGATTTTAGCCGCTAAAGTTTTCGCCGCCGCTCGCGCTTTTTAGGGCTTGGCAGCAATGATGGCTGTGGCAGTCTGGTTGCTATCCAGCCACGCGGCTGTAACCGCGCAGCGGTACGTCACCAGTGCCACTATCGTCTGGTAGTCATCTGCCAACGCTCGGGCAAAGATCGGTTCGTGGTGCGCGATGCGGTTCCGCAGCAGACGCACGCGCTCCAAATCGCCATAGATCCCGTGCCGCAGAGTGGCAACAGGCTTGGCCGGATCAAGGTTCGGCATGACGCGCCGCAGATTCTGATCCCAAATGCGGGTGTCGTAACGGCCCGTGAACATCTTCTGCCAGAAAACGAACTTCAGTTCCGGGATCACCTTGCCCGTGGTCTGCGCTGACCGTCTGGCGCTTTGCAGATCACGGCGCGGGCTGTAGCCTTGCATGGGATCGGGCAAGCTGCGCTCGAATGTTGCCGACCACGGCCAGCGCGGCCCATAGAGGGCTTCCAGCGCATCGGACACCGCGTTTCGGACGACGACCTCACACACATGCAGCGGGGCCAGGAACGCGCCCGACACCTCAGCGTTCCATGCGTAGAGCAACAGGGCCGCAGGGTCATCATCCGATTGCACCCCGGCTGCGACCTCGAAGGTTCCCATGCGAGCCGCTGACAACGCGGCCCGTACTGCATCAATGGTTGTTTTCTGGTTGTTGTTTGACATACCCGCCCGGAAACCTTATATTTGAGTCACTAGCCACGGGACTAGCGGGCGCAAGCCTCCCCCCGAGGACATACGATAGTACGAAAAACCCGCCAGCCTTGGCGGGTTTTTTCTTTTCTGGTCATCTAGAAGCTAGCTATATTTTAGCTGCTAAAATTTGCGCCGTCAGGCGGGCACGGCGGCTAGGACGTTTTCCCTTCTTTCGCCCGGTGCCTGGCGATAGCTTCTTCCACCGTTTCGCCAGGCTCCCAACCGTACAGGCTGCGGATGTTGGCCGTATCAATGAAAGCCGGAAGGTCGGCGCTCGGGCCTTCGTCGTCCAGGAAAGCCGGCTCGGGCAGCTCGGCCGCGCCCTGCTCCACGTCGGCCGCCGCGCCGGCGTCGGCCTCGGTCAATGCGTCCTCCACGAAAGCGCCATGCCTGGCCGCCTCGGCCCGGCTCATGTCACGGCTGGCCCAAATCCGTTTGACCTGGGCCACGCTGCACCCGGCCAGCTTGGCAGTCTCCGCGATGCTCTGGCCGATGCTGCGCAACGCGATCACCTGGGCGCGTAGCTTCGGATCGGCCCGCCTTCCCTTGTAGCGGCCGTCCCGCTTCGCCAGCTCGATGCCCTGGCGCTGCCGATCGCGCCTGTCCTCGTAGTCGTCGCGGGCCATCTGTAGGGCCAGCTTCAAAAGCATGTCCTGGACGGATTCCAGGACGATCTTGGCGACGCCCTGGGCCTCGGCCGCCAGGTCGGATAGATCGACCACGCCAGGGACGGCCAGGCGTGCACCCTTGGCCCGGATCGAGGCCACCAGGCGCTCGGCCTCGGGCAAGGGTAGGCGGCTGATACGGTCGATCTTCTCGGCAATGACCACCTCGCCCGGTTGCAGGTCGGCCACCATGCGCAGCAGCTCGGGCCGGTCAGCGCGTGCGCCGCTGGCTTTCTCGCGGTAGATGCCGGCGACGTAGTACCCGGCGGCCTTCGCGGCCGTGATGATCCCTTCCTGGCGTTCAAGGTCTTGCGCGTCGGTGCTGACGCGCAGATAGACCCGCGCCACCATCGGCGCGGCTGCTGGCTTCGTCCTGCTCATGCTGGCTCCTTTGGGCATACCTGAATGCGCCTATCGTAGTCCAGCAGGCTCATTTATAAAAGCGCAATGTATATGCGCCTAGCTCAATTTCCCGACTTCAATGCGCCAGAAGGGCAGGGGAGCCGCAAGACAATTTCAGCGTGCGCGGGATACTGACAAGGTATATACTGCGTTAGTACCTTTACAAAGGAGCGCACCATGTCGAAAGAAGCCGTTTTCACGATGAAGCTGGAACCGGAGCTGCGCGCCGACTTCATGGCCGAGGTGGCCGGCGAAGATCGCCCGGCCTCCCAGGTCATGCGCGAGCTGATGCGCGGCTACATCGAGCAGCGCCGCCAGGCCCGCGAATACGACGAATACCTGCGGCGCAAGGTCGAAGCCGGCCGCGCCTCGATGCGTGCCGGCCGTGGCCGGTCGAATGATGAAGTTGAAGCCGCGTTCGCTGCCAGGCGCAACCAGGTAGCGGCGGGCCAGGCGTGATAGTCATCTGGACGCCAGAAGCGGAACAAGACCGCGCCGACATTTGGGACTACATCGCGGCCGACAACCCCGGCGCGGCCGTTCGCATGGATGAGCTTTTCAGCGATGCGGCCGCCCGGCTGGCCGCGCATCCGAAGATGGGAAAGGCGGGCAAGATCGCAGGCACCCGCGAGCTGATACCGCACGAAAGCTATAGGCTGGTGTATGAGATCGACGGAGGCACGGTTTGGGTGCTGGCCTTGGTGCATACCGCCCGCCTATGGCCGCCGGCGCGATGAAGTGAGGGCATAGCATGGGCAGGAAGGAAACCGAGGAAGCGATTGCAGACAGCCGTGCCGGCCGCGTGACGCGGGTTGGCTCGGTGGCCGAGTTGCTGGCCGAGCTGAACGCCGACGACACGCCGGACGTTCAACTAGGCAGCACAAACGTCTATGCCGACCTGGGCCACGCCGACGCCGATGCAATGCGGGAAAAGGCCGGTCTTGTGACCAGGATCGGCCAGGCGATCAAGGCGCGGCAGTTGTCGAACGACCAGGCGGCAGCGGCTCTTGGATTGACGCCGGCCGAGCTGGGCGAGCTGCTGGCCGGCCGCTTCCGGGCGCACTCGGTCGATGACCTGGAACGCTTGGCGGCGCTACTCGATGAGGCCGGCCAATGACCGACCCGAAGCACCTGGAAACCTGGCTGCATGAGAAGGCCGGCCCAGCCCATGACGCGCTGAAAGCCGACCCGGCCCGCGCCGTCTCGGCCGACCGGGTGCGCTACACGCTCGATGAGCTGCTGGCCGAGGCCGAAGCATCCGGCCAGTATCCATTGCCGCCCGAGGAACGCGAGTGGGTGGATGCGCCCGCCGTTGGCCGCGAGTGGCCGGCCCGTGAAACCCTGGAAGCCGACCAGGTGCGCGCACGCCTGCATGACGACGCGATGGCCGAAGCCTTCCGCAAAGACCCGGCCTATGCGGTGGAACTGCTGAACAGCATCCTTGAGGATGGCGACCAGGACGAATTGCTGATCGCGCGCCGCCAGATAACGGAAGCGTTTAGTGAAAGGGTCGCCGACATTGCCCTGGCTATCGCACTGGCCCGCCGCGTCGATGCGGGCCTAGACCCGCTGACGCCCTTCGACCCGGCCGAACATCTGACCACGGCCGAGGCCGTGGCCGCGCTCCTTGCCGACGCCGAAGCCACCGGCGATGCGGCTTACATCGAGCACGCGCACCAGGTCGCAGCACGTGCGCGAACCATGCACGGCCTGGAAGGGTAGGGCTGGCCAGCATCGTCATTTCTGGCGGTGCTGCAGGTGGATCTCATCGCCGGAAATGACGATGCGAGATCCACGCCAATGGAAAGGGTAGGGCGGCCGTCATCGCTCGATCTGGCGATGCTCGAGAACGCCGGCGCGTATCGTCGGAAACAGCGATGCAGGCCCGAAAACGACAAGGGCGGCCACTGGCCGCCCTTGCTGTTTCTGGTGGAGCCTACGCGGTGAGTGACTGCCGCACCGCGTCCAGGGCCTGGCGGAAATCGTCCCGCGTGGCCTGGCCCGTCTCGGCCTGGTAGTACAGCACCATGAACATATTGGCGACGGCTTCCGCCATCGGCGAGAGCTGCCGCGCCGCCTCTTGGTCGATCCAGTCCAGGGCCGCGAGCTGCGCGGCCGCATGATGGACTGCCTGGGTTGCGATTGCATTGGTAGGATTCAAAGTTGCCATGATTCACCTCTGTGGTAGGTGGGTTGTGGAAGTGTCGGCCGGCCCCACGCCGGCCGGCGCGCTTTATCGCTGGCCGCTGCTGTAGATGCCGGCGGCCTCGGCCAGCGGCGTGTTCCTGTTGCTGCCGCTGTAGCTGTTGCTCGATGACCTGGCCGCCGGCCTGGTGGCCTCGACGGCAGACGGGGCAGGGCGATCAACGAAGGCCGCCACTTCCGCCGCTGCATCAAGCTCGGTTGATTGGTCGCCAGGCTGCTCAAACTCCACCGCCGGCCGCTGCACCTGGTCGAGCGCCAGGCAGTCGAAAAAGCCACTACGTTTCATAGTCACGCCTCCGATTTACCGTGCTCGCGGTTGGCGAACGCGGCCACTTCATCATCAGGATCGGCAGCGGCCGAATCGGCCCCTGCCAGGTTGTTGCCGCCGAATGTCGGCACCGCCTCGGCAGCGCTGGCCTGGTCGCTCTCCGCGCTTGCCCTGATCGCCGCCGCGATCTTCCCGCCGGTGGTGTCGGCGATGCGCTCGGCGGCGGCGTCGCGGATGCTGGCGGCCTTGGCCTTCGCAACCTCTCCGACGCCTTGCATCAGATTTGCGCCGGCGTCGGCCGTCACGCGGCCCGCCGTGCCAAGCGCCGATGCGGCCGAGGCCAGCAAGCCGGGGCCGGTGCTGCCTGGTGCGGCCTGCTGGCCGCCTTGCTGGGCTTTCTTGCTGCCGGCTTCGTCGCTACCCTTCGAGCTGGAACCTCCACCCGATTTACCGGACTGCTGCCCATTGCCGCCGCCCGAGCCGCTGGCACCGCTGCCCGAGCTGCTGCCGAAACCGGCGGCCTGTGCAAGTGGTGTAGTGGTGCCCGCACCTGAGCTTGACCCGCCACCAAAGCCAGCAGCTTGCGCAAACGAGCCTGCATCGCTGCCGGAGTCGGAGCCACCGCCGAGCATGGGCATTCCGCCCGATTCACCGCCGGCGCTAGACCCTGCTTTCTCGAACGCTGCCTTGATGGCCGACATGCCGCCGGCGGCCGAGGTTGCACCACCCATCACGGCCGCACCGGCTACGCTTGCCGCACCAGCGGCCATGCTCGCCGCGCCCATAGCCGCACCGATGGCAGCGCCCGCGCCGAAATTACCGATGCCGCCAGCGTTCCCCACGCCCGTACCGGAAATGACGCCCGCGACCAGCGGCGGCACGCGATTGACCAGCATGAGCAACGCCACGCAGAAAACCAGCATCACGCCCAGCTCTTCAAAGTTCAGCGTGCCGGTGTTCATCCTGGCGTAGAAGCTGGAAAGCAGGTCGTTCCCGATGCCGACCAGGAGCACCATCGTCATGATCTGCACGGCCACGCCCAGCACGGTCTTGTAGTAGTTGATCGCCATGTCGGACGTCCAACGCGAGCCGCCGAAGCCGAGGAAGAAGATGCCGGCGTACATCAGCAGCCAGCCCGAGACGAGCAGCAACAGCATGTTTATGGCAACGACAGCCAGCAAGATCAGGATGCCGAGGCTCAAGGCCACGCCGATGAAGCTATCCACAGGCGACCAGATCGACGAGTTGCTAAATGCCTGCTTCAAGATCATGAAGCCGATATCCACGATGCCCGAGGGTGTCACCGATGCCACCCCGGACGCCTGCTCACCGATCCGGGCCAATGACTGGATGATCGAGTTGGCGAAGGCCGGGCCGTTGCGCAGCAGCCAGAGGAAGAAGCCAAAGAACAGGATGAAGCGGATGAACTCGGCGAAGAACTCGCCAATGTCGGCCTTGCGCAGCGCCATGAAGCCGAACGTGAAAACCAGCGAGATCGTGCCCAGCGTCCAGAACAGGAACATCGCGGCATTCATCACCACCGTCTGCCAGGACGTGGCCCGCGTGGCGAACTCCGTCACCACCTGGTCAAGCATCCCTTGGTTGGTGAGCTGGGCCGATGCGGCGGTGGAGTAAAGCGCGAGGGTGACGCCGATCAGCGCCGCCTTGTGCAGTGCTTTCATGGCTTCGCCTCCTGGTCTTTCGGGTCGGCCAGTTCGAGCCAGTTCATGGGCTTCTCGGTCGGCGCGATGCCGCCGGCGGCCGGCGACCGACGCGAGCACAGCCCGGCGAATTTCTCGCGCGTGGCCCTGTCCTCGATCTTCTTGATCGCCTCGATCTGGCAATTGGTGTCATTGACCTCGGGCATGGGCGGGATGGCCGGCTTGTTGTCGCAGCCAGCCACCAGCACCACCACGAGGCCGGCAAGCAGCATCGTTTTCTTCATGGTGCAGGGCCTCCGTCAGCGGGTCAGTTCGAGCCAGTTTCTCGGGCTTGCCGTGCGCTCGATCCTGGATTCCCTGGAAGTCGCGCCGGCGGCCTGCTGCTGCGCCTCAAGGTCGGCCTGCGCCTGCATCCTGGCGGTCGCGGCGTTCTGCTGCGCGATCAGCAGGCCACGGATTTGCAGAAGCTGGTTTGCTTGGTTGGCAGCGAGCTGATTGGCGAAGCCGATGGCCTGCATCTGCCCGGTCGCTCCCTGCGCAGCGGACTGGAGCCGTTCGAGCTGGCGAGCGTCGGCGGTAAGGTTGCGCTGCTGCTGCTCCAGACCCTTGAACAGCGCGTCGTTCGCCTTCTTCTGGCTCTCGCTCGCCAGGTTGCGGTTCTGCTCCATCGCGGCGCGCTCGGCATCCGAGCACCCGGCGGCCGAGAAGCACGGCGAGCCACGGTAATAGGCCACGTCCTGGAATTTGCCCAGGTAGCTATCGAGACTGCCGAGCTGGTTCCTGTAGTAGTCCAGCGTGTTGACGGCGTTCATCAGCCCGTTGATGGTCGATTGCGCCTGATCCCAGATGTAGGCCGCCGGGGCCATCGTGTTTTGCAGCATGTTCTCGTACTGCTGCAATTGGGTCTGGTACTGCTCGATCTGCTTGAGCGTCTGCGCCACCGACTCGATAGCCGTCATGACGTTCTGCACCAGGTTCCCGCCGTCGATGACGGGAATGCCGGCCTGCGCCGGGGTGATGATGATGCTGCCAGCCAGGGCAGCGGCGAGCGCGGTTTTAGCCGCTAAAAGGCGGACGTGTTTCATGGTCGAGTTCCTCGATGTGATGAGCGGCTGCGCTGCGCCGGCCTGCTGCCTTTTCGGCAAACTGGCGGCGTTGGGCCATCACAGAGACAACACGCCGAATCGTTGTCCCGGTACCCGACCTGAGCGACACCGTTGCGCCCGGCCATTTTTGTTGAACATCGGTGTAAGCTAACTAGCTGCTATATAGCTTCTAGCTGCTAACTTGGATGCTAATCGAACATCCGAGAATTCGCAAGCGTCATCGCCCGCGCTTCTTGCCCTCCTGGCGTTTCGCCTTCTTGGCTTCCATCTGCGCCCGTAGCCGCGCCTCGCGCTGTTCCAGCTCGGACGGCGCGGGACTGGCCGGCTGCTGCACTTTGGCCGGCGGCGGTGTCGGGGTGGCTTGGGTCGGTGCTTGCGCCGGCCGCTGGGCTTCGCCCTCGATGTGCAGCCCGTCGAGCTGGCCCAACGTGCGCAGGCCGTGCCGGCGATGCGGCGGCGGTTCCTGGCCGACTGCCGGCAAGCCTGGCCGGCGCTTGGCCTGGGCCTTGGTGGCCTCGGCCTGCCGCCGGCTTTCCAGTGCCGGATCGGCGAAGGTGATGGGGAGCTGGGCATCGACGGCCGCCCGGATCACGGCGGCCTTGAACTCCACGCTGCCGCTGACGGTGATGCGCTCGCCGTAGCGTTCCATTGCCAGGCGCAGCGCCGCCGCCACGCCGGCGCGGTCGGCCTGGCTGGACACGGCCAGGCGCTCGCCGTCATCGCGCACGGCCGAGCTGCCGGCGCGGTAGATGATCGTGCCCTTCTTCGTGATGCTGTCGATCACCGGGGCATGGCCGGGCTTCGCCTGGCCGTCGCCCTGGATGGTGTCGCCCTTGAGACCCTGGGCCGCCTCGCGGGTGCGCAGCGCATCGAGCGCCTGGCCGTCGCCGGCCGTTGCCTGCTGCTTGAGCCAGTCGGCCCACGGCCGCCGGCGGTGCTCGTTGTAGATCGCCGCCCGCTCCTGGTCGTGGCGCTTGTGGATCGCCTCCAGGTCGGCCCGCAGCGCGGCGCTGGCCTGGGCATATAACAGCTTCTTGGTCAGCCGTCCATCGGTCAGGTGCTTGATGGCCGCCCGCCGGGTAGCCGCCGCCTTTTTAGCGTTCTCGATGGCCCGATCCTTCCGGCGCTTCGCCTCGGCCAGCACGCCGGCCCTGGCGGCCGTGAGGGTCTGCTGTGCGCCCTTGTACCGGGCGTAAAGCTCGGTCGTGTCCAGGCCGCCGCGCAAGCGCATCGGCCGTCCCTTCTGGTAGCTGCGCCGCGCCGGCGCGGCCTGACGCTCGGGCGACGCCTCGAACGTGCCAAGCCGCTTTTCCAGGGCGGGCTTGGACAGGTCGCGGGCCAAGGTGCTGGCCTTGATGATCGTGCCGTCGCCGGCCTCGATGACCAGGCCGTTACCGCGTGCGCGCAGCGCCAGGCCGTTGTCGCGCATGACCTGGTGCAGCTCGGCCCAGCTCGCCGCGCCCTTGATCTCGTCCAGGCACTCGCGCTTGATCCAGCCGACCAGGCTTTCCACGCCGGCGTGCTGCTCCAGGTCGCCGGCCCTGGCGGCCGCGCCGCGCTGGCGTGGTTCGTGGTTGTCACGCTCCAGGCCGTAGTCGCGTTCCAGGGTCGTGCAGAGGTCGGCCAACGCCCGATGCGAGTAGTACGGCTCCTGCATCGTGCCCCTGGTCGGGTGAATCTTGTTGATGGCGATGTGGATGTGCAGGTTGTCGGTGTCGTTATGCACGGCGCTGACGCGCTGATGCTCGCCCAGGCCCAGCCCGTCGCAGATGCGGGCCTCGATCTGCCGCAGGGTGTCGGCGCTCGGCTGCTCGCCGGCGCGAAAGCTGACGATCAGGTGATAGGTCTTGTCGCCCTTGGCCCGCGTGTTGGCCTGCTGGGTCGCCAGCACCTCGGTGATGGCATCGCGCACGGTGTCGGCGGCGCAGTTCGTGACCTGCACCTGGCCCAGCCGGTGGTCTTTGCTCTGCGCGTCGGTGACATACCGCACCAGGCCGGCGAAGTCGGACTTGCCCAGCGAGCGCATGGGCACGTGCTTGGCGATCACGATTGCCCGCCTCGCGGCCGCACCACGCTTTCCGCGATGGTGCTGATCTTGTCCTGGGTCGCCTCGATCCGGGCCAGCAGCGCCCGGATGGTGTCATCGCCGAAGCGGGCCGTGCGCGGGTCGTCGGTCAGCCAGAGCTTGAGCAGGCCGCCCAGCCGGCCGAGGTCGCCATTCACGCGCACCAGGTCGCGCACGTTCTCGAAGTCGGTCACGCCTTTGACCTGGTAGCCCTGGCCGACCGCCAGCAGGTAGGCGGACGTGCTCATGCCGGCGGCCTGGGCGTTGGCCTCGATGGCGGCCCGTTCGTCCGGCAGGCAATAGACCTTGATGGGCGTGCTGCCCTTCCTCGTTACCTTGTTCTCGTTGGCCTCCATCTTGGCGTCCTCTGTCGTTGCCGGCGGCCGCCGGCTGGCCCCGCAGGGCAGGATGCCCCGTTGAGCGCCGCAGGCGCGAATAAGGGGAAGTGAAGAGGATCACCATGCTTGCATGGTGGGCCTACTTCACACATCCTGCCCTCGATACATCCACTATTGCAAATAAATCAAGTATCGGCCTACATGCGATTTTGCATCAAATACACACCGACTGCACGGCGAATCTGGAGAACAGGCGTTAAATCGGTATAGAATCGGATTAATCGCCGAAAAATCGGTATTTGATCGGCTTTAAATCGGGAAATTCAAGGGCTAAAAATCGACATGGCCAAGAGCCTTTCAGAGCGCATCGCCGAGCGGATGAGCACCACGCAACCGACCCAGGCCGGCAAAAATCGAGCTGCATTCCTGGCGGTACGGGATGAGGTGAAGAAGGCTCTGGATGACGGCTGGCCGGTCAAAGTTGTGTGGGCAACGCTGCGCGATGAAGGCCGGATCGCGTTCAAGTACGACGCCTTCATCAAGTACGTGAACCAGCTCATTCGCAACACGGACCCCCTCGCCCGGCCGACAGCACCAGCAGCGCCGACCACGGCCACACCAGCACCAAAGGCCGCCACCAGGTCGGCCAGCAATACGCCGGCACCCGTTCCAGCCGCCACACCAAAGCCGGCCGCCGCCGCAGTTCCGGCCAGCCCTGCCAGCGAGCAAGCCGGGAAGATTCCCAGCTTCAACTTCAACCCGACGCCGAACAAAGAGGACTTGCTGTAAGCGCCCCACGGGGCGAAGTCGGACGCCAAGGGGAAATATGCGTGCTGTTTGCCTTGCGTGCTTTTTTAGCGGCTAAAGCGCGCCCCTCAAGTGTCAATGTGCTGCCTAGGCTTTATTGACACTTGAGGGGCGGTCGATCACTCGCCGCCTGGCTTCTTCCTGGTCGGCTTGGCCTCGGCCGCAGGCGGCGTGATGCGGGCCAGCAGCGCGGCCGATTGTTCCTTGAGTGTGTCGAGCTGTCCGGCCAGGCGGGCGGCTTCCTCGCGGGCCTGAGCAGCCGCCTTCGTGGCCTGGTCGCGCTCGGCCTGGGCGGCGGTAAGGCGTTCGGCCATGCGGTGCGCCTCGGCCGCTGCGGCCTTACGTTGTTCCTGGTGCGCTTCCTCGTTGGCCTCGGCCTTGGCCTGCACCTTCGCCAGCTCGGCGCGCACCTGGTCGAGTTGGGCCGCTGCCGCCTGGCTGGCCTTCTGCTGTTCGGCCAGCGCCCCGCGTGCCTGGTCGGCGTCCTGGTGCGCCCTGTCCAGCTCCGTGCGCAGCTCGCCGGCGCGGCGCTCGATCTCCTGGGCGCGGGCCTCGGCCGTGTGCGCCTGTTCCTGGGCGGCGGCCAGTTGGCCGCGCAGCTCGTCGGCTTCGCCGCGTGCGGCCGCTTCGGCGGCCTCGATGGACGCCAGGCGGGATTGCAGAGCTTCCACGTCGCCGGCCAGTTTGTCGGCCAGCTCGGTTGCCTCGTTGCGGTCGGCTTCCAGCTCGGCGCGGGCCTTCTCCAGCCCTTCCCGTTCAACGGCAAGCCGGGCGTTCGCCAGGTCGAGGGCGATTGTCCATAGGTCGCTGCCCAGCTCGGCCAGGCGGTCGGCGACGGCCTGGGGCGCAGGCTCGCGCAGGGGCGCGGCGGCGGTAGCTTGGCGGGCCTTCCACTCGTTCAGGGCCGGGGAAATGGTTGTGTAGCTCCCGCCGGTGATCTGCCGGATTGCCTCAAGCGTGGGCTTCTGGCCGGCGGCGGCCAGGTCGTCGGCGGCGGAAAAAATCTGCTCTTTCGTGACTGCCATAGCGGGTGCTCCTGTATGAAATGTAGCGTTGTAGTATGTTGTATAATACTACTACATACTACAATTTACGAGCCCTACAGGGAAATACTACGCGCCGGGCCTGGGCCAGCCCGGCCGCGAGCGCATGGCGGTCGAAATTCGACCCTGGAAGGCCCATAGAGGGGTCAGCTCACGAAACGGACGAATTTGTACGCTAGGTCGTTGGCATGGGTCTGAGGCACCCGCCGCGCTTGGCAATGTCCTTGCCGTGTCCGGTTGAGGCGTACCCAAGCTTGGCGTCAGGCCGGACAGCGAAAGAGCGTCAGCGTAGGGCCACTTCCGACATTTCCTGACGCTGCCGGCGCGGTGTCTATGGCCTCAACCTGACACTTAGCGGCTTTGGCGTACGATTTTTCCCGTTTCGTGAGCAGACCCCAATAACCCCATGACGTGAAATCGCCCCCCCTGCGCCCCCACCGGCCAACAGATCAGGACGGCCAAACCTGGCCGCTAGGGGCAGGCCCACGCCCCTCAAGTGTCAATAGCCGGGCCTCCCCCCGAGTTCGTGAAATCGCCCCCCCCTGGTGGGCCGGTCACTCGCCGCCTGGCTTCTTCCTGGTCGCAGGCTTCGCCTCGGCCGCCGGCGGCGTGATACGGGCCAGCAGCGCGGCAGATTGCTCCTTGAGCGTGTCGAGCTGCCCCGCCATGCGGGCAGCTTCCTCACGTGCCTGCGCGGTGGCCTTCGCGGCCTGATCGCGCTCGGCCTGCGCTGCCGTCAAGCGTTCTGCCATACGCTGCGCCTCGACCGCTGCGGCCTTCCGCTGCTCCTGGTGCGCTTCGCGCTCGGCATCGGTCTTGGCGCGGACGGTCGCCAGTTCCTCGCGCACCTGGTCAAGTTGAGCGGCAACAGCCTGGCCGGCTTTCTGCTGGTCGGCCAGCGCCCGGCGTGCTTGGTCTGCGTCCTCGTGGGCGCGGTCAAGTTCGGTGCGCAGCTCGCCGGCCCGGCGCTCGATCTCCTGGGCGCGGGCTTCGGCCGTATGCGCCTGCTCCTGGGCAGCGGCCAGCTCTTGGCGAACGGCGGTGAGTTCCTGGGCCAACTTTTCGGCGGCGGCCTTCTCGGCGGCCAGCTCGGCCGTGGTCGCGTCCAACTCGCCGGCCTGGCGCTCAAAAGCCTCGGCCAGCTCCTGCCGCATCGCATCCAGCACGGCCCGCTCGGTTTCCCATGCGGCCTGTGCGCTGCGCAGGGATTCGTTCGCCAGCTCCTGGGCCTGCTGCCAGATCGTCGCCACGGCGGCGCTGCTGGCCTGCTGCACGACCTCCGGCACCGCTACAGCCACCGGGGCGGCCTGGGCAGTCTGCGCCCTGCGCCATTCCTTCATCACGGCACTGGCTGCGTTCATATCCACGCGGGCGGCCCGGCGCACCGCATCGACCGTGGGCATCGTCTCGCGGCCCGACTGCTCGAAAAGATCAGTGGCGGCGGCAATGATGCGGTCGCGCACGTCAGCGGGGATTTGGGGGGCTTGCGGTGTCATGGCATCGGCTCCGGTGGATAAGATAAGAAGAATAATATTATTATTCTTCTTATTATGCAAGCCGTTATTTTCCGCCTGGCCTGGGTCAGCCCGGCCGGGAGCACGTCGGGGGTCGAGATTCGGCCCTGGGCGGGCCGTGGCGGCGTTTTCCGGGGTTGGCGGCACCTATCCCCTACCCTCGCCCGGTTTCGGGCGTCCTGGGCGTTTCTACACGGCCGATCTCCGGCGCAAACGAAAAAAGCCAGACCACGGCCGGCCTGGCTTCCCCTTGGCGTCAGATTTAGCGGCTAAAAATCAGGTCGCAGCCTGTAGGCGCTTCACGGCTGAAACGAAGTCCAGGCGCAGCAGGTGCATGGCAAGGTCGATGGCACCACCGCCACCCTTCTCTGCGCGGGTGTCGTACCACTTCGGCCCGGTCGCCAGCAGCTCCACGCCACCGCCACCCAGCGCGACATTCACCCGCACCGTGGCCTTGTCCTTGATCGGTTTGAAATCCGGGTCGTGCTTCCAGTAGAGGCCCAAGAGATCGAGCGCGGCCGTTACCTGCATCGCGTGCAAGTGCGCCAACAACTCAGGCGAGAAAGCTCGACGGGCGCGGCTCATGACAGCACCCCGACGAGCTGCACGAGGGGGCCGCCCTGCGGGCGGCGGGCTACTCCGGGCCTTCGGCCCCTCCGCGCCGTCCCGGCGCTGCGCGGCCCGTGGATAACTTGCAAGCAAGTTACCCACCGCCCTTGCCGGCTACTCGCGTTATATGAACGCGGGGGGCTACTCCGGCCTACGGCCGAGGCGGACAAGCCGCTAGGCTTCGCCATTAGTAATACGCACGGACTTGTCTCAAGCATCGTGGCCGCCCTCGTCACTTCCGGCGATGCTGGCCAGGTCGCCCGCTTGGGCCTGTAATACGCACGAACCTGTCTCACTGTCCGGTACGGTCGGCTTGCCGGCGCGATACCAGCTCGCCCGGCTCATGCCGAGGGCTTCCCAAGGCTTCTGCCGGCTCAAGGAGCGGCTTTCGTAGGTTTGCCGATCTACCGCACCAGCAGCCCGCCGGCGGGACGTCTCCCGCTCTCTGTGGCGTTCTGCGGCCATGCCCGAGCTGATGAGCGTGCGGAGCTTGCGCTGCTCGTCATCGGTGATCTGGAACAGGCTGATG